>Ga0209231_1000608_pt1 | contig 18476 bp, 17 predicted proteins | sample Deesub45470m_DNA_FD_188086 | JGI IMG/M metagenome (GOLD analysis project Ga0209231, IMG submission 188086) | Deep subsurface microbial communities from North Pacific Ocean - 450_OLKR46/470m Metagenome (SPAdes) (version 2) | ecosystem: Environmental > Terrestrial > Deep subsurface > Unclassified ... | reverse complement strand
GCGCTGCATGCGATCCACGCCGCCATCACCGATTGCCGCAACGCCGGCCTCGATCTCGAACGTGATCCGGCGGTTATTCTGCTTGCGCGCCATCTGGGGACGGTGTGCGAAACGCGTGCAACGGATGCGGATCTGCGGCGCGACTGCATCGCGCGGATCGCCGAGCTGCGAAACCGGCCGGTTCTGAAGACGCTCGCCTATCGCGGCGTCGCCCATGACGAGCCCGCCAAGCGCCTGTTTCATTCGGAGGGGCGTGCCGCCATGCGCCGCCTGGCCGACGCCCTCGCGCTCGACGAGGGCAGTTTCGATATCCAGTCCAACAAGGGTGGTCCCGCCGTGTCAGGTGAAGTGACGCTGCACGGCGAGGATCTCTGGGTGCAACTCTCGCTCGGCCTCTCCGGCCCCGATCGGGAAGTGTGCTTTCGCAAGGTGCAGGGCCGCGACGATCATCTTGGAGACCGTAATCGATGGGCGTCAATCCGCGAACTTGTCGACCCGGGCCGCTTCGCCGCACGAATCCGGCGGGAGCTTCGCTTGTCCACGTCGCAGCCCGTTGTTCCCCGTCTCGTCGCCTGAACGAAGGCCATCATGCACATTCTTTTCGTCCGCGTCGGGATCTGCGTCCAGGAGTCGGGCTATTCCTATCGCCTCTATGTCCCTTTCACTGAAAGTTCGTTCGAACGGCAAGCGTTGATCTCGGTGCATTCCGATTTCAGGCGCGGGCTTGCGCGCGCGTCTGCCAGTTGTGGGTGTGATCGAGAAACTGTCGGAGCGGTACGCTGTCCTCTCCGACCATCGCCGCCACGTCTCCTGGGATTCGCATCGAAGGAGACCGATGATGTCAGAGCCGTTTGACCCCGCTGACACCGACGCATGGATTGCCCATGGTCGAAGCCCGGTACAAGCGGCGGCGCTCGCTGATGCCTGGCGCCGCTTCCCGGACCTTGCGAACGATTCCCCGCTCGATCAGCGCATGGCACGTATGCGCGAGCGTGTCGCGGCACTGCGGCCGGTGATGGAAGCGATGGCGCATATGTATAGCGCGACGATCTGGGTGAGAGGTCAGCGACTATCAGGATGAGAACAGATTGTCGCGGCGGGTTCATGGTGCCGGGTTAGATTGTCGCTGGCAAGGGCGATTCTTCGCTCTGATTGTCGCTGATCGACATTTTCTCGATGGATTTGATTGTCGCGTATTTTGGGGTCCTTCCAGCCCCTGTCTGTCGCTGGAGGGCGGCCCTGCGACGATAGCTCTCGACATTCATCTCGAAGATGGTGGCGTGATGAACGAGACGGTCGACGGCCGCGAGCGTCATGGCGGGATCCGGGAAGACCCGGTTCCATTCGCCGAAGGGCTGGTTGGCCGTGATGAGCATGGATCGGCGCTCATAGCGTGCGCTGATCAACTCGAAGAGCACGGAGGTTTCAGCCTGATCCTTGGCGACATAGGCGAGGTCGTCCAGGATGAGCAGGTGGTATTTGTCGAGCTTGGCGATGGCGGATTCGAGCGCCAGTTCGCGGCGCGCGAGCTGAAGCTTCTGGACCAGCTCGGACGTGCGGGTGAACAGCACGCGCCAACCATTCTGGACAAGTTGCAGGCCGATGGCTGCCGCCAAGTGGCTCTTTCCTCCGCCCGGCGGGCCGAACAGGATGAGATTGGCGCCCTTTTCCAGCCATCCGTCGCCCGAGGTCATGGCCGTGACCTGCGCCCGCGAGACCATCGGCACGGCGTCGAAGGCGAAGCTGTCGAGCGTTTTGCCCGGTGGTAATCGTGCGTCGCTCAGATGACGTTCGATCCTACGCCGGTCACGTTCGGCCATTTCATGCTCGGTAAGTGCAGCGAGCAGTCGGGTGGCGGGCCAGCCCTCCTTGTCGGCACGTTCGGTAAACTCGGGCCAGATCACCTTGATGGCAGGAAGCCTCAACTCGTTGAGGATGAAGCTCAGGCGCTGGGCATCGACGTTATGGGCCTTGGTCATGCGGCCTCTCCCAGCAGCAGGGCATCGTAGTCGGTCAGGGGGCCAAGCTCGACCACCACCTCGGGCAACGCGGCCGGATCGGGCGAGAAGCGCGTTCGCAACGCGGCGATGTCAGGCAGCCGGCCTTCGTCAAGGTCCTGGGCGAGAAGATCGGCAAGCTCGGCCTCGCAGGCCCGTTCATGGGCCATGGACAGCAACTCGACCATCTTGCGGCAAGCGTCACGCTCGGACATGGCTTCGAGCAGCCGTTCGAACATGAGCCTGTACGCCTCGCGCGGGAACAACTGGTCGCGATAGGTCAGTTGCAGCAGGGCCATCGGCTTACGCCTGAGGCTATGGATCACGTGTCGGTAATCCACCACATAGCCATGTTCGGTAGCGCTTTTCGGGCGACCGCGTGGCCGGGTCATGAGATAACTGCCGCCCAGGAACAGATCGAGCCGATCATCGTAGAGGCGCACACGCAGTCGATGCCCGATCAACCGTGACGGCACCGTGTAGAACACCTTGCGCAGAACGAAGGTGCTGGACGAGGTGACGGGAAGGATATGTTCCTCGTAGTCGCTGGTGCGACGATCAGGTAGCGGTTTGAGCGTTGCCCTTTCGGTGTCGATGCGGGCGGCACTGCGCCGGTTCTTTCGGGCAACGATCTCGTCGATGAACCTGCGATAGGCCGCGAGGTCCTCGAAGTCGGTCGATCCACGCATCGCCAGCGCATCCTCCACCGCCGCCTTGAGATGGCCGTGGGAGCTTTCGACGCTGCCATTCTCATGCGCGATGCCGCGGTTGTTGCGGGTCGGCGTCATGCCATAATGTTCGCACAAGGCGTCGTAGCGTGTGGTCAAGTCCGCACGGGCATCGGCATCAAGGTTGCGAAACGCGGCCGACAGACTGTCGCTGCGGTGTTCGCCCGGCGCGCCGCCCAGCATCCAAAGCGCGTTCTGCAGCCCCTCAGCCAATGCGACATAGCTCTCGCCGCCCAGGATGACATGGGCATGTTCGAAGCCTGACCACACCAGGCGGAAGTGGTAAAGCAGGTGATCGAGGGGCGCACCCGCGATCGTGACTTTGAGGCTCCTCATGTCGGTGAAGTCCGAAAGGCCCATTCGCCCCGGCTCATGGGTCTGGCGGAAGATCACTTCCTGTTCCGGGCCATGAACGGCCCGCCAGGCACGGATACGACGCTCCATCGTGCGGCGAACCCCAAAATCGAGATCGGGATGGCGACGGCGCATCTCCTCGAAGATCGCCACCGCCCGCAAGCCAGGTGCCGCCTTCAGCATTGGTACGATCTCGCTCTCGAAGATCGATTCCAACGGATCAGGTCGCCGTCGGCCGCGGGGCGCTTTACGGTGTGAAGGAAGCACCGGATCGCTCGCGATCCGGTAGCCCGTCGCGGTGCTGAACCCGGCCTTCGCCGCAGCCACCGGGACCGGGTTGGTCTGTCGCAATTTCATGAAAAGCCTCATTTGATGATCGTTGACTTGGCAACCCGGCACTCACGGCATCTCCCTCCAATCTGGATATGCCAATGAATATTGGGTCGGCCCCGACGATCTGCGGCTCCTCCATTGAAGGGCCATCGGTTGTTGGGGTCTCGGCTACGGGCTTCGGGCTACGCCCTCCGCCCTTCACCGACACCCCAACAACCGATTCTCATCTTGATTGTCGCTACGCTCGCATCCTGTCAGTCGCCGCGCAGGTGACGGTCGCGCTGGCCAATAAGACGGCGCGGATCGTCTGGGCGCTGCTGATGAAGGATGAAGTTTACAAAGCTCCGGTCGCAGCCACGGCGTAAGCCAAGGCGGGCCAGAGGTCGTCGGAACGTAGTCGGTCGAAGGAGGGTATGGCACAACAGTCGGCGAAACGGGATCGGAAGAACCAGGTTAATCCACCGTGCTTCATCAGCACGCTACGGGTGATGTGGTTCCGGTCCGCGAACTCCCATACGGGCCCGCAGCTATCATCGCTGCATCAGAGGCCGGACAGATGGCAGCATCCGACTACGTGCCCACCTCCAAATACCACTTGCGTTACTCGGGGCGTCCACAGAGGGAGCCTGTCCACGAGAAGGCGGTCTGGATGACGGTGTGCAGACGGTCGAGCCGAATATTGAGCGGCACCTCCAGCGTTCGGCTGACGGCCGACATGACATCGTCCAGCGTAATCTTCATCCGCACGACCGTGCCGTTGCTTACGCAGCCTTTTCTCCGGATCGTTGATCAGCCTTGATGCCTGCCATTTCCACAGCAAAAAGTCATCGATCCGATTAATCGGGTGATATCGCTTCTCGTACCAGGAAAGCGGCAATCGACCATCGGACCAATGCCTCCGGACCTGCCACCCCTTAAAACACGCTTTTACCCCCGCCTCGCCCGCGCGCTTTTCATGTCGGTTTTGATGCACCGATCGACAGGGTTTTGGGGCCGCGCAGGCTGGGCGCTTCAGCAAATTTCCCGCTCCCGTGAACTGATGCATTTTGATGCACCTGGAGGGGGTCGCTGCGGGCCTTGGGCGCGTCGGGCTCCCGGCAGGGGGAATGGCTGCCTCGGGGGCACACCAAAGCCGCTTGCGCCCGCTGGGGAGCAATCGCGCCGCCATCTGCGGTGCGTCCTGCCTCTCAACCAAAGGAGAGTTATGTGGGGAATGTCGCTTATGAGGTCGGATCCTCTACCCAGCGCACGGCGAAGCCGTTCCTTCTATATATCTATGTCGGGATTCTGGCTGCTCAGTGAACTCGCGTTACTTTCCAACAAAAGCCCGATGCGACCAAGGGTTGCTGCAAGCGTTTCGTCGTCGATCATGGCATGCATACGCTGGTCTGCCGGCAGCGATGCCAGCATGGCCTCCATCTCCCGCACCGCGGTCTCGCAGTGATGGACAGCATCTGCCGGGGCCGGCCCCTTGCCGACAATCCGCTCCACGATCCTCCGCGCCGCTGCCGGGAGGCAGAAGCGATAGGCATTGGTGATCTGGCGCACCTGTGGTCCAAAGCCCTGATTGCCGGTCGGTTCGGTCCTGCGGATCCATTCAAGGAAGCCATGCTCCCTCAATCGGGCCATGGCCTGGACGATCGCGGCCCGGGATCGGCACAATTGTCGCATCAGATAGCCGATCGAGGGCTCGAGCCTGCCTGTCTTATAGTCGACGATGCGGTAAAGCTCGCGCAGCAGTTCCAGCGCGATATGACCAAGCGGCCCATTGCGCTTGCCTGCCTGTTTGCGCTGGCGATCATAGGCCTCGGCCGCCCGGATATGCGCCCATTTGTCCTTGGGGTTCACCGGCCGCCAGAAACGGCCCTCGCGCTCCCCGGCATGATAGCTGTTGCGGCGAACGGGCTGAAATGTCCGCCGCGCCTTGTGCTCGATACCCGTGGCGATCTCGAAAAGGGAGCGCGCGCTCATGCGGCGCCTCCTTCAGCTCGGTCGCCCCTTAGCGGCGCGGACCTTCCAGCAGCGCCATGGCCGGCGGCATATCCTTCATCAACAGGTCCGCCCATTCCTGCGAGATCTCGCGCCGCCTCGGCATGTAGGCAGCCCGGTTGTAGCTCGCTTCCACACCCTCGGGAATGTGTGCCAGCATCAGGTCGATGATGGCCCGGTCTCCTGCCAGACCCTGCGCCTGTGCCAGTTCGTTCATGATGGTGGAGAAGGTCGAGCGCCAGCCATGGGGCACATGACGGCCATGGGAAACCAGTCGATTGTAGAGATAGCCGACCGCATTCTCGCTGATCGGCTTGTGTGCATGGCGCTGGCTCGGGAAGACAAGGCGGCTGTGGGGGGCAAAAGCCCGCGCAGCTTCCAGCACCTCCACAGCCTGACGGGAGAGCGGCAGCATAAAATCGAAACGGGGGTCGATCTTGCGGTCGAGCTTCAGCTTCATCCGCGCGGCAGGAATCCGCCAGACCGGTTCGTCCGGATCCCGTCCTTCCAGTTCCGACCACATTGTCGTTCGCAGGACGCCTTGTCGCAAAGCTGTGAGTGCCAGCATGCGGGATGCAAGCTTGGTCATGGGATGGGCGGGGGCGGCCTCCACCTGCCGCAGCAGCGCGCGGGCTTCCTCCAGCGTGGCAAGCGCGGGTTGCCGTCCCTTGATCAGCGGCTTTAGCGCGGCCCTGATGGGTGCCGCCGGATCCGCCTCGGCAAAGCCGGATGCAATGGCATAGGCATAAACGGCCGAGATCCTCTGTCGCACTCTTCTTGCCGTTTCGATCGAAGGCCGGTCCTCGATCGCCCGAACCACCTCTAGCACCATAGGCGAGGTGATGCCCTTGATCGGCAGGGAGCCGATCTTCGGGAACACATCCTGCTCCAGGCTTTTGATCACATCGGCCGCATGGCGCGGTACCCAGCCGCCCAGCTGCTGGCCGTGCCACTCGCGCGCCACGGTCTCGAAGGTAGCTTGCGCTTCCTCCAACCGTATCGCAGCCAGCTGCTTCGCCTGCAGGGCAGGATCGATCCCGCTCCTGAGCAGACGTGCGCCATTCTCCCGCGCTTCGCGGGCCGCGCTCAGGTTCATGTCGGGATAGCTGCCAAGCACCAGCCGCTTCTCCTTGCCAGCAAAGCGGTACTTCCAGCGCCAGGAACGAAAGCCGGTCCTGGTAACGAATAGATAGAGGCCATGCGCATCGGAGAGCTTGTAGTCCTTCTCCCCTGCTTTCGCCTTCCGACATTGCAGGTCGGTCAGCATGCAGTGCCCCCATTACTGCAAATTGATGCCCCCACGGTGCCCCCGAATCGTTCAAGCTTTCACGAGAACATATGAGATACGAGGAGACCACAGATGTGCAAGAAATAACGCATTTCTGCGCCATTTGAGACGATATGGGATCGATCAGGAAAAGTTGTTGGCGGAGAGGCAGGGATTCGAACCCTGGGTACCCTCTCGGGCACGCCGCATTTCGAGTGCGGTGCATTCGACCACTCTGCCACCTCTCCGCAGAAGGTCCGCCGGGCCGATGGCCGCTGCGTTCCTAGTCGAGCGGCGGCCATTAGCGAATGAAATCGCGCTTGCCAAGCGGGGTTTCCGGGTTTTTTCTTGTGTCGGCGTTGAACCACCCTAAATTGGGGATATGAGAAACACGATTCAGATTTTCGGCGCTGGCGTTACGGCCCCGCCGATCGTCCATTCCCGCTTCAGCATTGGCGACGTGGTCCGGCACCGCATGTTCGGCTTTCGCGGCGTCGTGTTCGATATCGACCCGGTCTTCGCCAATAGCGAGGAATGGTATGAGGCCATCCCCGAACATGCCCGGCCCGACAAGCAGCAGCCCTTTTACCACCTGCTCGCCGAAAATGGCGAATCCAGCTATGTCGCCTATGTCAGCCAGCAGAATCTGGTCACCGACGACAGCGACGAGCCGGTCGACCACCCCGCCATCACCGGCATGTTCGGTGCCTATGCGGACGGTAAATATCGCCTGCGCCCGCTCCATCGCCATTAAGGGCGCCGCCGCGCTGCTGCTGGCGCTCGCGCTGCCTGGCATTGCGCACGGGCAGGTGCAAGGCGGACAGGCGGAAGGCGGGCAGGCGCAGGATCGGCCGCCCAATGCCGATCCCAGCTTCCCCTTCGCGCGCGAGATCGAGGCGTTCGCCAAGGCCAATGCCGCAAGTCCGCCGGTCGAGGGCGCGACACTCTTCCTGGGCAGTTCCAGCATTCGCCTGTGGGACATAGCAGGCAGCTTCACCGACATCCCGACCGTCAATCGCGGTTTTGGCGGGGCCAGCACGCCCGATGTGCTGCGCTATTATCGACGGCTGTTGCCTCCGACCAAGCCGCGCACGATCATCGTCTATGTCGGCGAAAATGATCTGGCGGCCGGTGCCAGTCCCGACAAGGTCGCCGCCGACATCCTGACCCTGCTCAAGCGGCTGCGCAACGACTATCCCCGCGCGCCCATCGCCTTCCTCTCGCTCAAGCCCAGCCCGATCCGCTGGACGCTCTGGCCCAAAATGGCCGCGATCAATCAGGCCGTGGCCGTGCGGGCGAAGGCGGTGCGCTTCACCTATCTCGACGTCGGCCGCCTGCTGCTGGCGCGCGACGGCCTGCCCGACGCCTCGCTCTTTCGCGCCGATGGATTGCATATGAAGCCCGAAGGCTATCAACGCTGGACACAGGCGGTGGATAATTGGCTCGATCGCGTCGCCACCACTGCCGCGGAAAAGGCCTCCTGACGGCCCCAATTGCACTTTCCGATTGATCCACGGTCAAGCAACATTATTACCAAGCCCAAGCAACAAGCACGAAGCCAAGGGGATATAGGGTGACAACGGACAAGCCACAGGCCAGCGGGATGGCCGAACTGACGCTGCGCGGCGTCATCCTGGGCGCGCTCATCACCCTCATCTTCACCGCAGCGAACGTCTATCTCGGCCTCAAGATCGGCCTCACCTTTGCCACCTCCATCCCCGCAGCGGTCATTTCCATGGCCATCCTGCGCCTGTTCGCGACCGGCACGATCCTGGAAAACAACATCGTCCAGACCATCGCCTCGGCGGCAGGGACGCTCTCGGCGATCATCTTCGTGCTGCCCGGCCTGGTGATGATCGGCTGGTGGCAGGGCTTCCCCTATTGGCTGTCGGCCTGCACCATCGCCTTGGGCGGCATATTGGGCGTCATGTATTCGGTGCCGTTGCGCCGCGCGCTCGTCACCGGCTCCGACCTCCCCTATCCCGAAGGCGTCGCCGCCGCCGAAGTGCTGAAAGTCGGCGCGGGATCGCGCGCGGGCGCGGAAGAGAATAAGCGCGGCCTGTCCGCCATTCTGCTCAGCGCCGTCGCCGCCGCTTCCTTCACCATCATCGCCAAGACCCGGCTGATCGCCGAGGAAGCCGCCACCTTCTTCCGCTTCGGCACCGGCGCGACATCGATGTCGACCAGCTTTTCGATGGCGCTGATCGGCGTCGGCCATCTGGTCGGCCTGTCAGTCGGCGTCGCCATGTTCGTGGGGCTGGTGATCAGCTGGTTCGGCATCGTCCCCTTCCTCACCGCGCCCGTACCCGCAGGCGCTGATCTCGCCACCATCGTCGGCGACACCTTCCGCACCAAGGCGCGCTTCATCGGCGCGGGCACCATCGGCGTCGCGGCGATCTGGACCCTGCTCAAGATTCTCGGCCCCATCATCGGCGGTATCCGCTCCGCCCTCGTCGCCAATGCAACGCGCAAGGCGGGCAATGCCGGACTGCTGGAACTGACCGAACGCGACCTCCCCATCGGCATCGTCTTCGGCACCATCGTCGCGTCGATGCTGCCGATCGGCGTGCTGCTCTGGATCTTCGCGCAGGGCGGACCGATCGCGGCCAACCCGGTGCCGGTCATCGCGCTGACGCTGGCCTATGTGCTGGTGGCGGGCATCGTCATCGCGTCGGTCTGCGGCTATATGGCCGGGCTTATCGGCGCGTCGAACAGCCCGATTTCGGGCGTCGGCATCCTCGCCGTGCTGGGCGCATCGCTGATGCTCGCCGCCATTTACGGATCGGGCGGCGACCCGGATCGCAGCCAGGCTTTGGTCGCCTACGCCCTCTTCACCACCGCGATCGTGTTCGGCATCGCCACCATTTCCAACGACAATCTTCAGGATCTCAAGACCGGCCAGCTCGTCGGCGCGACGCCGTGGAAGCAGCAGATCGCGCTGATCCTGGGCGTCCTCTTCGGCTCGCTCGTCATCCCGCCAGTGCTGGATCTGCTCAACAGCGCCTTCGGCTTTGCAGGGGCACCCGGCGCCGGGCCGAACGCCCTGCCCGCCCCACAGGCAGCACTCATCTCCGCGCTGGCGAAGGGCGTATTGGGCGGCGATCTCGATTGGGGTCTGATCGGCATCGGCGCTGGCATCGGCGCGGTCGTGGTGCTGGCCGATGAACTGCTGGGCAAGGCGGGCAAGCTGCGCCTGCCACCGCTGGCGGTCGGCATGGGCATTTATCTGCCGATGGCGCTGACGCTGCTGATCCCGGTCGGCGCGCTGATCGGCCATCTCTACAACCGCTGGGCGCTGCGCCAGTCCAATCCCGAATTTGCCGAGCGCATGGGCGTGTTGATGGCGACCGGCTTCATCGTCGGCGAAAGCCTGTTCGGCGTCGCCTTCGCCGGCATCGTCGCGGCGACCGACAGCGACACCCCCCTCGCACTGGTGGGCGAAAGCCATTGGGCCGTGCCGCTCGCCATCCTGATCTTCGCGGGCGTCATCGCCGGGCTTTATGCGCGACTGCGCCACTGGGCGAGCGCGCCGCTGACCTGATCCGTTCAGCCGCGCGACAGCCGGGCGCGGATACAAGTCGGTTCATCGCAGGAGGACGAGATGGTCGGGATGATGGGCAAGACGCGCTGGATGACGGGATCGCTGGTGGCCCTAGGCCTGATGCTCGGCAGCGTCAGCGCAGCCGAGGCCCGCCCCCGCTATGATCGCGGCTGGGGCCATCATCATCGCGACCGGGGCAATGGCTTCGGCTTTGGCGATGCGGTGGGCGTCGCCGCGCTGATCGGCGCGGTTGCGATCGTCGCCTCCTCTTTGTCCAAGGACAAGCAGGCCGCCCGCGGCAGCGCGCCCTATGCCGACGATGACGCTCCGCCTCCGGCCACCGGCACCGACTATGGCTTGGACAGGCATGGCGCAGCACCCGGCGAGGAGGATTTCTCCGACGTCGTCGGCAACCCCGACGCTATGGCAGACGCCTGCGCCCTCGCCGCCCGCGACGAAGCCCAGAGCCGCGAGGGCGGCTATGCCGAAATCCGCGCCATGGACGAGCCGCGCCGCACCCAGGGCGGCTATAATATCGACGGCGAAGTCGAAACCCGCGCCAGCTATCGTGCCACCACCGGCACCACCCGCCGCTTCACCTGCGCCATGCAGAACGGCCGCGTCGCGGAGGTCTATCTCAGCCGCGACGTAGCCGCGCGATAGGGCCGCGCGCCTTCGCTTTATCCTGTCCTCTCACCCCTCGCTGGTCTAGCATTCCGCCGAATCAGGGGGTTGGCGGGTGGTGGCCTTTCTTTTAGCGCCGGAAAATATCGTCTTCCTGTCAGCCATCCTGTTGATGCTGCTGATCGGCGGCGTGCAGGCGCTTGGCCTCGCGGGCGATGTCGATCTCGACCTGGACAGCGATGCTGATCTGCTGGGCTGGCTCGGCTTTGGCCGCCTGCCCCTGCTCGCCTTGATCGCGATCTTCCTCGCGATGGTCGGTATGATCGGCCTGACCGGCCAGCGCCTGGCGCTGGACTTTATCGGCACACTGCTGACGCCCTGGATCGCGGTGCCCGGTGCCTTGCTCGCCGCCCTCCCCGCCACCGGCCTTGCCGCGCGCTTGCTCGCGCCCCTGCTACCGCGCGACCATACGACAGCGGTATCGCTCGACATGCTGGTGGGCAGCCCGGCGCAGATCGTCACCGGCCGCGCCAGCGCCGGATCGCCCGCCCGCGCGCGGGTGGAGGATCATCACGGCCAGGCCCATTATGTCATGGTCGAACCCGACAATGACGGCCAGTCACTGGCGGAGGGCGAAGCCATATTGCTCGTCCGCCGCGACGGCCCGCTTTTTCGCGCCATCAGCCATGGCGATCATTATCTGCCCCGCCTCTAGGAGAATGCCATGAATTTGCCCGCCGTGCAGGACGGATTTTCGATCATGCCCTATGTGCTGATCGCCGGCAGCGGCCTGCTGCTGCTGATCATATTGGGTGTCGTGATCGCCCGGCTCTACAAGCGGGCGTCGAAGGAAATCGGCTTCGTGCGTACCGGCTTCGGCGGCGAGAAAGTGGTGATGAACGGCGGCGCCCTGGTGCTGCCGATCTTTCATGAGACGATGCCGGTCAACATGAACACCGTGCGGCTGGCGGTGGAGCGCAAGAATAGCGACGCGCTCATCACGCTCGATCGCCTGCGCATCGACGTGAAGGCGGAATTCTATGTCCGGGTGCGACCCGACGCCCAGTCGATCGCCATCGCCGCGCAGACGCTGGGCATGCGCACCATGCATCCCGAAGCGCTCAAGGAACTGGTCGAGGGCAAGTTCGTCGATGCATTGCGCTCGGTCGCGGCGGGCATGACCATGAACCAGTTGCACGAACAGCGTAGCGATTTCGTGCAAAAGGTGCAGCAGGTCTCCTCGGTCGATCTCGCCATGAACGGGCTGGAACTGGAAAGCGTCTCGCTGACCGGCCTCGACCAGACGTCGATCGAACATTTCAACGCCAACAACGCCTTCGATGCCGAGGGCCTGACCAAGCTGACCGAGCAGATCGAATTGCGCAAGAAAGCGCGCAACGACATCGAACAGGATACCCGCGTCCAGATCGAGACCAAGAATCTGGAAGCCGAGCGCCAATCGATGCTGATCGCGCGCGACACCGAATTCGCCCGGCTGGAACAGGAGCGCGAGGTCGAGATGCGCCGCGCCGCGCAGGGGGCCGAAATCGCCCGCGAACAATCGCTGCGCCAGCAGGAAGCCGAACAGGCCAAGATCGAAGCCAAGAAGCTGGTCGACAGCCAGCAGATCGAGGCCGACCGCACCGTCAAGGAAGCCCGCATCGCGCAGGAACAGGCGCTCGAACTCGCCCGGCAGGAACAGCAGATCGCGGTCCAGAACAAGAGCCGCGAGGAAAGCCAGGCCAAGGCGGAGGCCGACGCTGCCCGCGCCAAGGCGGTCGCGGCCGAGGAACAGGTGCAGACATCGCGCCAGACCGAGATTGCCGAGCGTACCAAGCGGATCGAACTGATCGACGCCGCCCGCGAGGCCGAGCGCGCCGCGATCCAGGTGAAGGTCGAGGCCGAAGCCGAGAAGCAGGCGGCGTCCGACCGCGCAGCCGCCGTGCGCTTTGCAGCGGAGGGTGAGGCCGAGGCGGTGAAACTGCGCGCCGAGGCGGACCGCGTGCGTTTCGAGGTCGAAGCGGCGGGCCAGCAGGCCGTCAACGAAGCGGCCAACCTCCTTTCCTCCGGCCAGGTGTCGCTCCAGACCAAGATGGCCCTGCTCAAGATATTGCCCGAACTGGTCCGCGAGGCCGCCAAGCCGATGGAAGCGATCGATTCCATCAAGATCGTGCAGGTCGATGGGATCACGGGACAGGGCGGCGAAGGCGGCAGCGTGTCCGCAGGTCAGGGACAGGATGGCAACCTCGCCAATGCCGCCGTCTCCGCAGCGCTGCGCTACCGTGCCCAAGCGCCGGTGATCGATGGATTGATGAAGGAATTGGGTCTGGACGGCTCCAGCCTGGAGGGTCTTGTGCGCGGCGCAACCGATATGGCATCGCCACCCCCGGCGACATCCTCCGACGGCCCGACCGCCGATCTAGCGGCAGCATGACGCTGCAACGGATCGCCTGACCCATGACCGGCAACACCCTACCGCGCTATGCGCTGGCCTTTGGACTGGCCGCGTTGGCCGGTATGGTCGATGCGCTGGGCCTGCTCAAGCTGGGCGGCCTGTTCGTTTCCTTCATGAGCGGCAATTCGACGCGGATGGCGGTGGGCATCGCCGGGGGCACGGCCATCGCCGGCATGGCCATCGGCCTGATCGGTGCCTTTGTCGGCGGCGTGTTTGGCGGGGCGCTGATCGGCAAACTGGCCGGCCGCTGGCGCAAACAGGCGGTGCTGGCCACGGTGCTGGGCATGTTGATCCTCGCCGCCTTGGCCGTCGGCCGCCGGGGCGAAGCCATCACCTTCCTGATGGCCGCCGCGATGGGGGCCGTGAACAATGTGTTCCAGCGCGATGGAGAGGTCAGCATCGGCGTCACCTACATGACCGGCGCGCTGGTAAAGCTCGGCCAATCCTTCGCGCTCACCCTGACCGGCGGCCCGCGCTTTGGCTGGCTACCCCATCTGCTGCTGTGGCTCAGCCTGGTGCTGGGCGCGATCATCGGCGCAGCCCTGTTCGCGCAGCTCGACCTGTCCGCCCTGTGGGTCGCATGCGGCTGGTGCGCGGCCCTATGGGGCTTCAGCCTCTGTCTCGGCCCGCTCGGCGGGACGGTGACCGCGCGATAGCAGGTGCCGCCCAGTTCGGGGGCATCCTGACTATCAGGTCCAGCCCTGCGTAACGGCAACATCTACACCTCTCCCGTCTTCGCCGGCATTATGTAGCAAACGCACCAAGGCGGTTACGTTCGCCACCGCGTGCGCTGGCGGACGTATCGCAGATGGTGGCGTAGCGTGATTGGGGCGCTGGTCGCGATCATCTGTGCCGTTGGTTTATTTCATATAACCTCGGAAAATGGTGAGTTCGGCATCGTTTCCCGAAAGGCTTTTGATCAAGGACAATTTAGAAGTGTTAAAAGTGTAAACGTTAAGAGTGGTGTAATCCTTGTTCGTATCGCTCCGGTGAGGGCCGCCTTGCGGTGATCGGCTGATATTTTGAGATGGCACCGGTGCAAGCGCCGGTGTTTGCACCGATACTAAGGACGGTGCGATGAGTCAGATCATGGTAATTTCGGGGCCGGAGCGGCGGCGGGTATGGACGGACCAGCAGAAGCGCGAACTGGTCGCAGCGGTTTCGGCGCCCGGTGCAAACGTGGCGGAGATTGCCCGCCGTGCCGATCTGCGGCCGAACCAGATCTACAGATGGCGGCGGCAGATGGGGCAGGCAGCCCAAGGCTTTGCAGAAGTGCAGGTGCAGCCCGATCCGATGCCAGTGACCGGATCGGCGATCACCGTTGAGTTCGAGCGGGCGATTGTGCGCATTCCCGCTGGCGCATCACCTGGGCTGGTGTCGGCAGTGCTGCGGTCGGTCAAGCCGTGATCCCAGTCCCCTCCGGCGTTCGGATATGGATTGCAACGGGGCACACGGACATGCGGCGCGGCATGCGCAGCCTGGCCCTGCAGGTGCAGCAAAGTTTCGGACGTGATCCCTACGCGGGCGACCTCTACATTTTCAGGGGACGCCGCGGCGACCTCTGCAAGATCATCTGGCACGATGGTGTTGGCATGTCGCTTTATGCCAAGCGTCTCGAGCGCGGGAAGTATATCTGGCCTTCGGCCGTGGACGGCGTGATTGCCATCTCCCCCTCGCAGATGGCCTGCATGTTGGAGGCGATCGACTGGCGTAATCCGCAGGCCACATGGCGCCCGACATTGGCCGGATAAAAGCCCTAGCATGACCTAAAAAGCTAGAGATTTCGGTGCTTTTTGGCTATGCTATTGGCCATGGGGAACGAGGCACAAGCAGAGATCGACAGCCTTCGCGAGCGGCTTGCCGCTGCCGAGGCTGTCGCCGCTGAAGTCGCCCGCATCAAGGCCATCAACGCCGACCTGGAAGCCCGTAACGCCCTTCTCGAACTGCAGAACGAGAAGATGCGCCGCACCCTTTTTGGTCAGCGATCCGAACGCACGCGCCATCTGATCGACCAGATGGAGCTGACGTTCGAGGAGTGCGAGACCGCTGCCAGCGAAGACGAGGCGTTGGCCGCTTTGGCGGCAGCGAAGACCAATGTCGCGCCGTTCGAGCGCAAGCGGCCCGCCCGCAAGGCCTTGCCCGAGCATCTGCCGCGCGAGCGCGTCGTCATCGCCGCGCCCGATGCCTGCCCCTGTTGCGGCTCGGATCGGCTGTGCAAGCTGGGTGAGGATATCACCGAGACGCTCGAGGTTGTGCCGCGACAGTGGAAGGTGGTTCAGACCGTGCGGGAGAAGTTCTCCTGCCGGGATTGTGAGAAGATCGCACAACCGCCGGCGCCGTTCCATGTGACGCCCCGCGGGCTCTTCGGTCCCAGCTTCCTTGCGATGCTGCTGTTCGAGAAGTTCGGCGCGCATCAACCGCTCAACCGCCAGCGTGATCGCTATGTCCGGGAAGGCGTGGACCTGAGTCTTTCCACTCTGGCCGATCAGGTCGGCACCTGCACAGCCGCGCTGATGCCGCTCTATCTCCTGATCGAAGCCCACGTCCTTGCCGCCGAGCGATTGCATGGCGACGATACGACGGTGCCAGTGCTGGCCAAGACCAAGACCGATACGGGCCGGATCTGGACCTATGTTCGGGATGATCGACCTTTTGGCGGACCCGCACCGCCCGCAGCGATCTTCCATTATTCCCGCGACCGGCGGGGCGAGCATCCTGTGGGCCATCTGCGCGGTTGGAGAGGCATTCTTCAGGCTGATGCATATGCCGGCTATAATGCCCTGTTCCATGGCGGCCGCCTGCCGGCGCCGCTAACCCGCGCCCTTTGCTGGAGCCACGCGCGCCGTTATTTCTTCGAGCTGGCCGATATCGCCGCGCAGCTCAAGAAGCGCCGCAAAAAGGCCGTCATCTCGCCGCTGGCGGTGGAGGCGGTCCGCCGTATCGACGCGATCTTTGACATTGAGCGCGCCATCAACGGCAGACCGGCCCAGGAGCGCCACGCCCTTCGACAGGAACTCAGCGCACCGCTGGTTGCCGATCTGGAAGAATGGATGCGCGACAACCGGGCAAAGCTGTCAAAGAACAGCGATGTGGCCGAGGCCATGGATTACATGCTCAAGGCATGGCCCGCCTTCGCAGCCTTCCTCGACGATGGCCGCATCTGCCTGACGAACAACGCGGCGGAACGGGCGCTTCGAGGCATAGCAACGACCGATTCATACTACACCTCCTCTTCAAATGTCCGGAAACAGGGACTTTTGGTTTTCCATTTTGATGCGACACGGGCCTCTGTGACGCGGGAACTGGGTCACTTCGTCCTTTTCCAGGTCCGTGGCTCGGATTTGGTGCGGCGCATCGGGTACAACTTGCTCGGTAGGGAGCACGCCCTCCTTGATCAGTCGACGGACCCGATGGGCAGTAACCCCAAGCTTTTTGGCGGCTTCGGTCAGCGTGAGCCACTCTCCATTCTTTTCGGCGGATCGGTAGCCGTGGATTTTGTGGACAGTGCGCAGCGAGCCGACACGGCGCGCTGTCCAGGTCTTGCCTTGTCCGGTTTGCATTCCCATCCGGTTGAGAGTGGCGGCAATGTCTGCATCGGACCACCGGGTGGCCATGGAGCGGATGATGGCAAGGGCGGCTTCGGGCGTACTCTGGCCATGTTCGCCTGCTTTGGGTTTGCGAATGCGCAGCTGAGAATGTTGGCCACCTTTCCAGTGGATCGTCAAAATGACTTCACGTTGCTCTTCATCGACATCAGCGATGATATCGGTCACGAGCGTGCGGAGGAGCTGCTGACGACAACGCATGTCGACGTTAGGCGAGCGCCAAGCGGTCTCCAGGTCGGTGGCAATGCCAGCAAAATCGGGCGCCGGCGCGGCCAGATCGATTTGTCGCGCTTGGGCCAAACCCGCTTCATAGGCTTCAACACGCCTGAGCGCTGCTTCCCAGCTATTCTCAAGTTGGGCAGCGATCAGGCGGTTATCAGGGTCGCAGGCAGCATAGCGACGTTCAGCGAGAGATGCCTCGTATCGGGCTTGCTGCAAGTCCAGCTCCACCATGCGGTGCCGTTCTTCCAGATTATCCCGATGCGCCCGATCAGCTTCCATTGCGGCCTCGATCGCCATCGGCGTCACGGCTCTCAATATCTCTTTGCCTATGGCAGGGTCGATGCGAGATGCGCCAAAAGTCATGCATCGTGGCTTGGCCAGCATCTGGTTGATACGTTCGCAGCGGTAATAGGGATGACCCGGAGGCCGGCCCGAATAGACAACGCCCAACCGTCTTCCACATCGGCCGCAGGTGAGCAGGCCCGCGAGCAACGCGCGGCCACCACGACCCGACTTGATGCCGCCCTTCTGTCCGAACGCGTTGACGGCGATATGGCTCTGGTTCCTCTCAAACTCACTCCAATCGATATAGCCTTCGTGATGATCCTGGAGCAGCACTTCCCACGTTCCAAAGGGCTTGCTGTGGCCGTAACTTTTGCGTGCCCTGCCATCGACAATCTCGGTTCGCTTCTCGCTTTTACCATAGACATAGACCCCAGCGTAGAAGGGGTTCTTCAGGATCGAAATAACGCTTCGATAGCGAACCGGCACCCAGTCGAAGGACACCGTTTTGCGGCCGTCAGAAGGGCGGGGAAAATGGAAATTGTCAGCTGTCAGCGAAATCAGCACCTGGCGGGCGCTGCCAAGCTCGCGGAAACGCGAAAAGATGAGGCGGATCGCCTCCTGTACCCGGATATCGGGATCCAGCCCCAGGCCGTATTCGCGGTGCCAGATATAGCCGATCGGAACACTGAGGCGCAGTTCTCCCCGCCTTGCCTTGGCGCGCGCCGCGTCAAGCATGCGTGTTCGCAAAATGCCAAGCTCAAACTCGCTGATGCTGCCCTTCATGCCCAACAACAATCGATCGTTTGGTCGACAGGGATCGTATACCCCGTCGAGATCGATCACGCGCGCTTCAACCAGGCCACACAGCTCCAAAAGGTGGTGCCAGTCCCGGCCATTACGGGAAAGGCGCGATGCGTCCAAGCAAAGCACCGCGCCAACCTTGCCCGTGTGAGAACGGCGGAGCAATATTCGACCACGGTAGCGGCGGGATAGTCCTGCTGCGGGCGGCGTAAAAGTCGTCCACCTTGAAGCCTTTCTGCCGAGTCAGGGAGGTGTGGGGATCTACAGCGTGGAAC
>Ga0209231_1000607_pt1 | contig 18480 bp, 15 predicted proteins | sample Deesub45470m_DNA_FD_188086 | JGI IMG/M metagenome (GOLD analysis project Ga0209231, IMG submission 188086) | Deep subsurface microbial communities from North Pacific Ocean - 450_OLKR46/470m Metagenome (SPAdes) (version 2) | ecosystem: Environmental > Terrestrial > Deep subsurface > Unclassified ... | reverse complement strand
CGCAGGTCAAATATGAACTCGGACAGCTCTTCGTAACGCTTGTATGGATTTGGATGGACTGCCTTCCTTAGCGCCTCATCAATCCAGGCCGGGATCTCACGATCATCATCGAGTGCCGAGTCGTATCTTAGTTTTCTCTGAGCCGCTTTTGTTCTGGATTTTGCTACTTGAGTGCCATAGGGTAGTTTCCCTGTCAGCATTTGATAGCTAATCACCCCGAGGGAAAATATATCTGAACGCGATGACCCCGCTTCACCCAGAAAATATTCGGGTGCGGTATATTGCGCTGTGCCCAGTATGTTGTTTTGCGTCAGCTTGGTGGCAATTTCCGTAATGCCGGCCACGCTCGTCGAGCCAAAATCAATGATCTTCACCGTGCCCGTGTTATCGATCATGATGTTGTTGGGCCTCAGATCCTGATGCAGCATTTCCATCCGGTGAAAAGCGAGCAATCCCTTGGCAATTTGTTCAACTATGCCACGCACTGTTTCCACGTCGGGCTTCGGATGGTCAATCATCCACTGTGCCAATGTCTGGCCTTCGATAAATTCGGTGACGATGTAGAAATAGTTGCGTTTTCGGGTCTGTAAGCATGGCTTGAGTACATACGCACTGTTAATGCGCCGGGCGATCCATTCTTCCATCAAAAATCGCTCAAGGTAGGCAGGATCGGCGCGGAGATCGATGGAGGGGGTTTTTATGATGACCTGAGTGTTGGTTTCGGTATCAATGGCCAGATAAACATGACTGCGACTACTGGCGTGTACCTCCCTGACGATTTGGTAGCCGTCAAAAATCGTTCTGGCATCCAAAATCGGCGGGAAGGGCAGCTCGGTTAATTTCTGATAAATCTCATTTTCATCCTGTTCGGGCAGCGCATCTATCCTGATGATCTGAGCGGTGAGGTTGTCCGTACTGCCATGTTCGTATGCTTCGCCTACGATTATTTTCGCCGCCGCATTCAGATCATTTTCATATTCATGGATCGTATTGATGATGAAATTTGCCCGGGCATATTCATAAACACCATCGGTCGCCAGAAAATATATATCGCCCTTGTCCACGGGCTGCGCCTGATAATCGATTTCAAGCTGCGGATTAATGCCAAAGGCGCGGCTCAACTGGCTTTCTTCAGGCGAAATCCAGTGTCGATGATCCGTGGTCAATTGCTCCAGCGTATCGCCGCGCAACCGGTAGATGCGCGAATCGCCTACATGAAGAATATGCGCCGTTGTGGATTTGATGATGAGGGCGCTTAAGGTGCAGACATAGCCTTTGTCTTTATCGTAACGGTGCTGACTCTGTTGTGTCTGTGAATGCAACCAGGAATTGGTTGCCGTCAATACGCGCAGTGCCGACTTTTTTACCGACCAGGCTTCCGAGGTGCAAAAATAATCGGCTAAAAAACTTTTAACGGCAGTTTCGCTGGCAATCTGGCTTACCTTGCTACTGCTGATCCCGTCGGCCAGCGCAATGGCAATTCCCTTGGAGGTCAAAAGAGGTTCTTCAGGCGTATAAATGCCGTGAAAATCCTGATTGATTTCCTTGCGCCCTTTGTCAGAGTGTTGCCCGATAGATACTTTTAATTGAGTAGACATTTTTTATACGGAAGGCATCTTAGCCATACGTCAGGAATGATCAGTAACTCTTGTAAGGAAGAAACTTGCCACTCATTACGATTTTAACCCGATCGCCTTTGGGGTCAGCTTCGCGCTGAATATCCATATTGAAATCGATGGCGCTCATAATGCCGTCACCGAATTCTTCGTGGATCAGGGCTTTAAAGGTCGTGCCATAGACATTGATCAGTTCGTAAAAACGGTAGATCAGCGGGTCGGTCGGCACCGAGGTGGACAGCGAACCCTTGTAGGGAACAACTTGCAGTTGAATAATCGCCTCGGCGGGCAAATCCAGCAATGCACCAATTTTAGCGGCTTGTTGTGCAGTGAGCTTCATCTGTCCCAGCAGAGCCGCTGTCGTCCATTCCTTGCTCATCCCTATGCTTTTTGCCAGTTCGGGCCAGGTCAGCTTCTTGCTCAACTTCTGCGTGATGATAAGTTCGGTAACATCGTTGCGTGTCATGGTTTTTCCTTTGCAGATTTAATTCTGCCTCAGAGCCTCTGACCCTGACAGGGCTGAGGCTCTGAGGCTTAACGACGCTTAACTAAAAGAACGCTTGGGTGCGGTTCTGATGTGCGTGGTATACAAAGTCAAGCCGGTAAATGCCAGGCCGCCTACCAGATTCCCCAGAACGGTAGGGATTTCATTCCAGATGAGGTAATCCATCACGGAGAAATTGCCGCCGAGAATCAAGGCCGACGGGAACAGGAACATGTTCACAACGGAATGCTCGAAGGTCATCGCAAAGAACAGCATGATGGGCATCCACATCGCGATGACCTTGCCGCTTACGGTAGTGGAGATCATCGCACCAACGACGCCCAATGAAACCATCCAGTTGCACAGCATGCCTTTGATAAAGAGCGTCAGCATGCCTGCGGCGCCGTATTCCTTGTAGCCCAGCGTGCGTGATTCACCAATACCGGCGATCTTTTTGCCTACTTCACCGGGTTCAATGGAGAATCCATAGGTAAAGACAATCGCCATCATGACGGCCACGGTAACCGCCCCCGCAAAATTGCCTACAAAGACCAATCCCCAGTTCCTCAAAATGCCGCCGATGGTGACGCCCGGACGCTTATCAAATAAGGCAAGCGGCGTTAAAACAAACACACCGGTGAGCAGATCGAAGCCCATTAAATACAGCATGGAAAATCCGACCGGAAAAAGCATGGCGCCAACCAGTGCAGATCCAGTTTGAACGGCAACGGTAATTGCAAATACGGCAGCCAGAGCGAGAATGGCACCGGCCATATAAGACCTGATCAGCGTATCTCTGGTTGACATGAAAATTTTGGATTCGCCGGCATCCACCATTTTTGTAACGAACTCTGAAGGGACCAAATAAGACATGCTCTTTCCTCTCTAAATAAAATTAATACGGCTGCATCATTGAAGAGCTATTTTTGAATGTGCTGTTACATGGATGCAAAAGCAATAGTTATGCCAGAGCAGGCAAGTATTTCCTATCTTGCTGTTTTATTAGTTTATTTAACTGGAATGCAAGCAAGTTGGATGCAGGTTTGCGGCACTATTTTAGTGCAGTGTGGGACCGAACCGGTGGCGCGTGCCATTAAAACGGTCGCTGCTCTCGCCGTATTCGCAGGCGTGCTGCCAATTTGGTGCATAGAAATATGAAATGTGCACAGTTGGTGCGCCGCGCATCGGATACGGCGTGAATTGAAGAGGTATGTTTGTGACCGGGAAGCCCGTTATCCGCGGGTATTTTGTTGCTTATGCACGCCAGCATCGGCGATGCGAGGCGTTTCTATCAGTCACCCAGTGATGCTGTTAGCGTCCTGATTTATGCGGATGAAGTGCATTTTTATAAATCGGTCACTCCCTCAGATAATGCCGTTGCTGCAATTGCTATTTCTTCCGGCGTGGTCATCCATCCTACCGAAAGCCTCACGGCTCCACGCGCCCGATCCGCACCGCACCGCATTGCCGCAAGCACGCCACTCACTGCGTCCGCCTCGGAATGACAGGCCGAGCCAACCGATGCGGCAACCTGTCCGGCGACGCGGGACAGCAAGTCGCGTCCTGAAATACCGGGGAAGGATACGTGCAGGGTGTTGGGCAGGCGCTCGGTCGGATGACCGTTAAGTACAAGGCCGGGAACAGCTGCCGCCAGCCTGTCATGCATCATATCTCGTAATGCCCGCAGTTTCACCGTCGCCGCCGGAAGGTGCTCTCGCGCAAGCCTTGCTGCCACACCCAGACCGACGATCAAGGCAACATTCTCGGTACCCGGACGCAGACCGCACTCCTGATCGGCGCCGAACAAAATCGGCTTGATCGGCGTTCCCGTCCGAACATAAAGCGCAGCGACCCCTTTCGTGGCATAGAACTTGTGCCCGGCCAGAGTCAGCAGATCGATACCCAGCGCATCGACATCAAGTTCAATCTTACCGGCCGACTGCGCGGCATCGGTGTGGAACAGGACGCCCATCGGCTTGATGAGGCGCGCGATTTCGGCGATAGGCTGAATTGTGCCGACTTCATTGTTGGCATGCATGATAGACACCAGTGCCGTATCGGGGCGTACCGCCGAGGCAACGGCCTGGGGATCAACGCGACCGTAGTTGTCCACCGCTACCACAGTCAGCTCCCAGCCCATCTCGCGCAGATGCAGCGCAGGTTGCATGACCGACGGGTGTTCGATTGCACTGATGACAAGATGCCGCTTAGTTTGGCCCAGTGCTCTCGCAACACCCAGCAAGGCCAGGTTGTTGGCCTCAGTCGCGCTGCCAGTGAAAACGATCTCATCCGATTCGGCATGGATAAGCGCAGCGACCGATGCGCGCGCTGTGGCGACAGCCTGCCGCGCAGACCAGCCATAAACATGTGACGATGAAGGATTGCCGAAGTGTACGTCCAAAAACGGCTGGATCGCATCGGCCACATCCAGTGCGACGGGTGTGGTGGCGTTGTAGTCAAGGTAGATTGGTGGGTTATTCATGCGGGTTTCTCCAGTAATCGCAGTCGCCGTGCCAGGGTCAGCGTTGCAAGCAGCGCAATGGCCAGCAAAGGCACTGCCGTCAGGTTCAGCGTGATCCAGCCGAAACGGTCATAGAGCCATCCGGCAGAGAGTGTCGCCACGGCAGCCAGGCCGAACACGCTGAATTCATTGATCGCCTGGATCTTAAATTGCTCGGATGGGCGATACGTTTGGGTGAGCAGAGCCGTGCCGCCTATGAAAGCGAAATTCCACCCCACACCCAGCAGAATCAGCGCCGACAGAAAATGCAGAAACTCGATACCGAGCAGGGTGATGACGACGTGGCCCAGCAGCAGAACAAAGCCGATTTGCATGATCTGCGGCGCGCCGTAGCGCCGGATTAGCGAACCGGTAAAAAAGGAGGGTGCGAACATCCCAACGACATGCCACTGGATGACGGGTGTAACGCTCGCCTCCGGCAAACCGCAACCCAGTATTGCCAGTGGCGTTGCCGTCATCACCATGATCATCACGGCATAGCCGATTGCTGCGCCTAAAATGGCTACCTGCAACACAGGTTGAGAGAGTATTTCCCGCAAAGTGCGGCTGGCGACGGAGTGGGTTGTTGCGACTGGTTTGAGCTGAACTTGCGAAAGTATGGCAAGTGCGGCCAGACTGAGCGCACCCTGTGCGAGGTAGGAGCCGACGAACAGACCATCGACCACCCAGTCCCGTCCCCATTGACCCAATTGGGGTCCAAGGAAGGCGGCGACGACGCCACCCGCGACTACCCAGGAAATGGCCCGGCTCGTATGGCTAGCCTCGGTGGCCTCCACGGCGGCGAAGCGATAATAGTTGGCAAACCCCTGGTAACTGCCCAGCAACAGGTGTCCGGTGACGAACAAGGTAAACGATCTCTGCTGGAGCGCGAACGCGCACAACAGGCTGCCCGCCAGCCCAAGCGTGGCTCCGGTCAGAAAGCCGGTGCGACGGCCAAAGCGACGCATCAGGATGGCTGCAGGCATGGATGCGACTGCTGTGCCGATTACCATCACGGCAATCGGCAGCGTAGCGAGCCCTTTGTCGGGCGCAAGCCCGCCGCCGAGAATAGCACCGAGCGCCATAGCCATCACGATGGCTGAAAGCATTAGTGCCTGGCTGATTGCCAGTAGCAGAACATTACGGCGACCTGCGAACATATTTTTCTATCCTGTTTATCAGTGCGCGACTGCCCCGGAAACTTTTGCCGCTGCGTCGAAGCCACCCTTGGCCTTCCACTCGGCAAGCCCGCCCTGCAGGATGCGTACGTTCTCGTATCCTGCCACACGCAGCGCAAATCCGGCCTGGGCTGACAGTGTTCCAGTGTTGCAGTAAATGAGTACCGGTTTGTCTTTGGGGATCGATTTTCGCTCGGCAAGCACACTGCGCCACTCAAGGTTTACGGCATCCGGGATATGTTCCTTGGCATACTGGTTTTTATCGCGCGCATCAATAACAAAGAACTTTTTCCAGTCGTCTTTCGGAATTTGTTCGGAAAAGATAGTCGCACCCCCGTAGTCAACGAAATCGAGATAGGCTTCCATTTCTTCCACTGCTATGTCCTTGTTGTCGGCGAAAGTGACCGAAGTAAAAAGCAAAGCACCGGCGGCGAGGATGACGGTCGTAATAGAGGTGAGTTTCATCAGTTCCCTTAAAATTATGCCCAAATCGGGCGGTGTTGTATTTTGCATATGCTTAGTCAGCAAGTCACTCCCGGCTGCATCATGAACCTTTCAGAATCTCCGTTAGGATTCAATTTCAGTGTCCTTCAGAATCGGAAGGTGGCATCGTTTGAGTTATCAGACGTCCCATTATTTTTCCAGAGCGGTAAAGGCGCAACTCACCCGGTTGGAAGCTCGTCCAGTCTGCGTTCTCATCCAGAGGTTCGGTTGCAAGCAGCGCACTATTAACGGTAACAGGCAAGCCATCGAGTTGGCTTGAACTTGCGCGTTCCAGATAATGAAGCCGGTCATGGCCGTAGGCGATCAGGTGTTCACCATCGGACATCAAAAAATTGAATTTGCCGAGTGAGGCAACCAGCCCGCTCACGACCGCCAAATTTTCAAACCAGGAAGTCGGGTCGGCGCCAGGCAGACTGTGGAAATGCTGTGCAATATGATTAAGGATATGGCAGAAAGCATACTCGGAGTCTGTTCCGCCCGTAGGGCAGCAGACCGGGTTGCCACTGGAGCGTTCTATATCGACTATGTCCGGTACCATGCCGTTGTGGGCGAACACCCATTCCTTGCCGCAGCATACTCGCTGAAACGGATGGGTATTGCTGATATCTATGACGGTAGGAAAGCTCGCCTTGCGCACATGTGCGATGACCAGGCTGGAGCGGGTGTTTCCGCACAGTTGTGCGAACAGCGTGCTTTGGTGCGCCGGAGACGCTTCCTTTGAAAGGCGGAATATGCCCTCCTCATGCCATGCCAGGCCCCAGCCATCAGGGTTGTCCGCTGCCTGTCCTCCACGCAGACGAAACACGTTGAGCTCCTGAATGGCAGCCAAGGTGTGATCGGACGACAGGCCAAAGAGTTCGCACACAATTTTTTCCTATCGATATTTGCGCAAGTACCACGATTCAAAAAATGCCTTGGCGCTATGCATCAGTGCTAGCGGAGGCAAGGACATTTCGCTGTCCGGCGTGCGCCTCATCAACATGCCTGAATCCAGGCTGTCAACAATGCATAGCAGTTCTGCCTTGAATGTTTTTCCCGGAATCCTGCCATTCAGTTCTGTCAGTAAATTTTCGGCTGCGGTTTCCCCTTGAATATCAGCCATGTGCGCCTGTTTTGGCATCCAGTCCGGCCCCGGGAAACTGCCGGAATCGCCAATGACATACACGCATGGATTTCCTTCGACGCGGCACTGGGCATCCGCCTTGATGAGACCGCCTGGAGAGCGGGGCAGACTGGTGTTGTCGAACCATGCGTTGCCCGTCAAGCCGGGCATGAAAATGATCAGGTCGGCGGCAAACTCGCCACCCTCAGTTTTTACCTTATCCGCCTCAAAGCCGACCAGCTTGTGACCGAGTTGCTTCTTGATGTCGCGTTTATCCATCTCAGCCATCAGGCGTTGTACCGCACGCTCACCCAAGCGGTTGCCGGGGTTGGGCATGGGATTGAAGAAGGTGAGGCCAATTTCACCCCGTCGCCCTTCGCGGCGCAACTGGGTATCCAATCCGAGCAGAAACTCGAAAATCGGGCCGCCGCGCATGGCGGACGGCTCGTTCGGATTACCCGCGAATCCCAGCGCGATGTTTCCCTGTTTGAGCGCAGCCACACGATCACGGATGTTTTCTGCTGCAGCGATGCCTTCGCACGGCAGGATGGCATGCTCGATACCCGGCAACTTCTTGATGAAGCGTCCGCCACAGGCGATGATCAGACCATCGTTCTCCACCTTGCCTGTAGCGGTCAGCACCGTGCGCCCGCCATTTTCCAGCCCGCTTGCCTCGCCAGCGACAAAACGGATGCGCTGCTCGCGCAGAAAGCGGTCAAGTGGAATGCGTAAGTCATCCGCTGTTCGCTTGCCGGAAGGTATCCAGATCAGGCTGGGCAGAAATATCAGCTCCGGCCTGGGCGCAATGATCGTGATTTCGACTCCGGCATCAAGCTGGCGCAATTTACGCGCCGCTGACAGTGCGGCAAAACCGATACCGATGATAGTGATTTGTTTCATGATTTATCCCCTTGGTGGCATTGGATTAATGCGCGGATGCGTCTCTTCACCAAACAGCCAGAGCAGACCTCCCGACAAAAACATCGAGACCGCCACAAACCAGAAAGCGGCTTCTACTGTGCCACTAAAATGCGCCGTGACACCCAGTCCGAGCGCGCCGATTCCATAGCCCAGATCACGCCAGAAACGGTAGATGCCGATGGCTGAACCGCGCCAGTCAGGGTGGGAAATGTCAGCTATGGCCGCAGAGAGATTCGGATACAACAGCGCCATGCCAAAGCCGGTAATGGAGGCCGAGAACGACCACCATGCCATGCCTTCCTGTAATAGCATCATCGCTACACCTGCACCGCATATCCACATACCCCACACATTGGGTTTGTGACGCCCTATGTGGTCGGACAGTTTCCCGGTAAAAAACTGTGAACCGCCCCAGACGATGCCATAGATGCCAACGACCCAACCGACCTCGGGCAGACTCAGTCCGCGCTGGTAGAGAAACACCGGATAGAAAACCCATACCAGCGCATCGACGAATTTTTCTACCAAACCTGCCTGGCTGATGGCGGCCAAACGCTTATCGCGCCACGAAACCAGGGTGAACACTTCCCATGTCGTCGGCTTCGCGCTGATGTTGGCCGGATAGCGCGGTTTCAATACGGTTGATGGCGCTGCTGCGTGCTTGGCCGCTTCCAGTTTGGCCCAGGGCAAGGTGTCCTTGACCCACAGCAGGGTGAGCAGTATGGCCAGCAGGATCGTCGTCATGCCGAACAGCAGTAATCCGCTGCGCGCACCCATCATGGTCGCCAGATAGGCGGTAATGATGCCCGCCAGCGCCAGCCCGACATAACCCGCAAACTCGTTCATGCCTATGGTCAGGCCGCGCTGGTCGGCGCGGGTGATGTCCAGCTTGGAGGTTTGCGTCATCGACCAGGTCAGGCCCTGATTGATGCCCAGCAACACGGTGGCAGCCACGATCCAGCCCCATGATGGCGCAAAATAAACCATTATCGGGATGGGGAGTGCGGCAGCCCAACCCAGCAGCAAAACCTTCTTGCGACCAATGCGCTCGGACAAGCGACCCGCCACAAAATTGAGTGAGCCCTTCACAAAGCCGAAAGCCACCACAAACGCGGTGAGCAGCATGAATGAGTTTTTAGGGACGCCGAATTCAGACTCGGAAAGTGCCGGAACAACTGTGCGCATCATGCCGATGGTAAAGCCCACCAGCATGACTTGCAGCAGTTGATGCAGAAACTGGTCGAGGTTGGCGCGAATGCCGTGAGCCAATTCGCCATCGCTCAGTTTGTCGTCGGTCATCATCAGGCTGCGATGTTCGCAGCGACCATTTTGTCCATCTCGGCAGGACGCGGAGGAATCTCACTGAGCAGCGCTTCGATGAAGGCTGCTCTGTCCATAGCCAGCGCCTGGTTCCAGCGTTTCTCGAAACCGATAGTCGAACTCGGTTTGCCCGACAGACTTACACCACATACGCTACCCGCCTGGTGTCCGGGGAAAATTTCGACTTCATTGGACAGATGTAGCAGCCGGGAATGGATGCTCTCATAAAGCTGCGCGGACATTTCACGCTCGCGCCCCAGCAGGTCAGGGCGACCAATCGAACCGACGAATAAGGTGTCGCCTGTGAGCACGAACCAGGGCAGTTCCCCTCGACGCATATCCGTTACCAGCAGGCAGATGCTGTCTGGCGTATGACCGGGTGTATGCAGTACCTCGACGTTGACGTTGCCCAGGTTAAGCGATTGACCGTCCGTCAAGGGTTCAAACTCGAACTTCACCAGACCCGTATCAGATTCATGCAGGCAGTATGGCGCACCGACCATCTGTGCGAGTTTCCTGCCGCCGGAATAATGGTCGGCATGAACGTGGGTATCAATGACGTAGTTGATGGTGACGTTCGCCTTTTTTGCCTCCTCGATATACCATTCCTCATCGCCTGCGACCACGTCCACCGCCATGGATTTGCCCTTGGTGCCACAACCAAAAAAATACGACAGCGAAGACTCTTTTGTTGCCAGTTGCTTGAAAAACATCGCACTCTCCCCGAAATTAGAACACTAAAACCTTATCCGCCCAGCTAGTCCACTCAGCCAGTTCAGCCAGGGTGCTGCGGTGCGTCCCATCGGCTACATCGCTATCGCCCATGCCGCGTGCATCCATGCAAGTGCCGCAGATGCCGACTTCCCCTCCATGGCGAATCACATTGCCGATCATGACTTCCACGTTGTAAAAACCGGACGGCACTCTCTGGTTGCGGTGTGCCGATGCGGCTCCATCGCCTATCAGAAAAACGCGTACCTTGCATTCCTCTTTCCTGGTCATGGCCGCTGCCAGGCGCAAACCGTTATAGGTGCGCTCGCTACCGTAGGGTGCATCGTTGAGGATAAACAGGGTATTCATGGCAACCTCCTTAGTCTGATTAACAATCTAGTAATAACTAGAATGATTAAACGCCTCCTGTTAATTTATGTCAAGATAATTTATAGTTCTATCCGCATATACCAATTATTGATGGATTGATGGCATGAAAGACGCACGCAAGATCAAAAACATGCTCTATGAACAGGTGGCGCGAATCGGCAAGGTTTTCTCCAGCTCAAAACGACTGGAGTTGATTGAGTTACTCTGTCAGGGAGAGAAAACGGTAGAAACCCTGGCGCGCGAAACTGCCATCAGTGTGAAGCTGACCAGTTCACATTTGCGCGAGTTGCGCATGGCGCATCTGGTCGAAACCGAGCGGCAGGGTAAGAATATCTACTACCGCCTCGCCGACAAGTCGGTAGCCGACCTGTGGGTACAGATACATACGCTGGCTGAGGAACGCCTGATCGAATTGCAACTGGCATTGCAGAAGATCGCCACACAGCCTGACGATCTGGTGGCCAATGATCGTGACAGCCTGATTAAGGCAGCCCGTAAGGGCGAGATAGTGGTACTCGACGTAAGACCAGCGGAGGAATACCTGAACGCGCATTTACCCTTTGCCCGCTCCATTCCGCTGGAAGAACTGCGACTGCGACTGGCCGAGCTGCCAAAAGATCGCTCCATAGTTGCTTACTGTCGGGGCCCCTACTGCCTGTTGGCAGCCGACGCAGTCGCACTACTCAAACAGGAAGGCTATACCGCTATTCATCTGCGCGATGGTGTTGCAGAATGGGCTGTTGCGCGTACGTGACAGAACCAAAACGCAAATATATTGCAGGCACTACGATCATGTTAAAAATCGTCGCTGAGATCAGCCCGCAAAGAATGACCACTGCCATCGGAGCCTGAATTTCTGCACCCGGTTCACCGCCGGAAAGCGCCAGCGGTACCAACGCAAGGCCCGCAGCCAGTGCGGTCATCAGTATCGGAACCAGCCTTTCGGTCGCACCGCGCACCACCAATTCGATGGGTTTTAGCATAGTCTCCGTTGCGCTCAAGTGTCGGATGTGGGCAACCATCATCACGCCATTGCGCGTGGCGATACCGAACAACGTGATAAAGCCGATCAGGGTGGCTACCGACAACACCCCTCCCGATACGAACATACCCAGTACGCCGCCGATCAGCGCCAATGGCAGGTTAAGCATCACCACCGCCGCATCGCGTGCCGAATGAAATGCCAGATAGAGCAGCATGAATATGCCCACCAGCACCGCCGCGCTCAGGGTGCTCAGTACCCTGGTCGCTTCAGCGGCGCTTTCAAACTGCCCGCCGTACTCGATGTGATAGCCTGTGGGTAGTTCAACGTTCGCCGCGACTTTGGCGCGGATGTCTTCCACCACGCTGGTCAGATCACGTTCGGCGACGTTGGCCATCACCACGATTTTGCGCTGCACGGCTTCCCGGCTCACCAGATTAGGGCCACGGTCTTTTCTTACTTCAGCCAGCGCAGAGAGCGGCAGATACGCACCACTTGCAGTGGTAATCAACGTGCTGGAAATCGCATCGACCGACTCGCGCACGGCAGTATCAAAACGCACCACCAGATGAAAGCTCGCCTGACCTTCCATCACGCGTGACACTTCCATTCCGGCAAAGGCGGTTTCGATCGCATCGGCGACTTCGCGGATGGACAGGCCATGCTGTGCAATAGCATCACGGCGGAATTTCACCAGCACGAAGGGAATGTCCGCTTGTTGTTCAAGCGCAACGTCCACCGCGCCTGCAACTTCCCTGGCCTGTGCTTTTACCTGCTCACCGATACGCCGTAATTCATAGAGATCCGGGCCGAATATTTTAATGGCAATATTGGCGCGAGTGCCGGAAAGCATGTGATCAATACGGTGTGAGATCGGTTGTCCGATTACTACGTTCAAGCCGGAAATCGTAGCCAGATCAGCGCGTAGTGCAGCAAGAAATACTTCTTTGCTGCGTTCTTTTATCTCCAGGCTGGCCTCGATCTCCGAGGCGTGAATTTCCATTGCATGCGGATCACCGGGGGCGCGACCAGTGCGACGTGCGGTCGCAACGACTTCAGGATGACTGAGCATGACAGCTTCCACATGTTGGCCGAGTGCGCTGGATTCCTCCAGTGAAGTGCCTGGCAAGGTGGTAATGCCCACAGTTAAACTGCCTTCGTTAAAATCGGGCAAGAACGCACGTCCGGCAAAACTCAAGGCTATGAGGGCAACAACAAACCCGGCTGCCGAAAATAGTGCAATCACCTTCCAGTGCAATATCAGTCGATTCAATACAGCTGCATAATTCTTTTGCATCGCCGTCAGCCACCTCGGTTCCTGATGCGCCAGTACCCCTTTAGATTGCGGTAAAAACAGTACGGCCAACACGGGCGTTACTGTCACCGCCACCAACAGCGAAGCCGCCAATGCCACGACATAAGCGTAGCCCAGAGGGGCCAGCATCCGTCCTTCCACGCCGGAAAGGAAAAAGATGGGCACGAATACCAGCATGATGATGAGGGTGGCGAAAACGATGGAACCTTGAATTTCCCGCGTCGCCGAAAATACCACCTGGCTGCTCGAACGCTGCTCCGGCGCAGGTAATACTACGTTCTCCTTTAATCGGCGCACGATGTTTTCGACCACGATGATGGCATCGTCCACCAGAGCACCTAGCGCGATAGCCAGTCCGCCCAACGTCATGGTGTTGAGCGTTGCCCCCATCGCCTGCATGATGATAAGTGCAGTGACCAGCGAGAGCGGCAGGGCGATCAGGGTGATGGCTGTGGCGCGAGTCGAGATCAGGAAAGTAAACACAATGGCGATGACCAGAATAGCGCCATCGCGCAACGTATCCAGCAAATTGCTAATGGCTCGCTCAATGAAGTCCGCCTGACGGAAGATATGCGTTTCGATCTTCATGCCTTGCGGCAAGCCGCTCTGTAAAGTAGCGAAAGCTTCATCCAGTTTATTCGTCAACTCCAGCGTGTTGGCGTCCGGCTGTTTCTGTATGGCAAAGATAACGGCCGCCTTGCCATTATGTGATGCAGCGCCACGTTGCACACCTGTTCCAATAGTGATCTCGCCCAGATGACGTACCAGTACCGGCTGACCGGAACGCATGGCTACGACGGTCTCACCGATGTCCGCCAGTGTCTGCACCCGGCCTACGCCTTGAATCAGATATTCCTGCCCGCCTTCCTGATAAAAACCGGCGGGCGCATTTTGATTCGTTTCGCGCAGGCTGCGCAGCACTTCATCGACCGTCACCTTGTAACTGGCCAGTCGTTCGGGCACGAGTGTTACTTGATACTGCTTTTCATCACCGCCTATCGTGATGACTTCGGCCACGCCCGGAACCGCCAACAGGCGGCGACGCAACACCCAGTCGGCAGTGCTCTTCAATTCAGTGCCACTGTGCAACTCGGAGGTCAGGGCGATAAACATGATCTCACCCATGATGGATGCGGCAGGCACCATCTGCGGCGGCGGCAGTTCCGGTGGCAAACTGGCGCGGGCAAGCTGCAATTTCTCCGAGACGATCTGGCGCGCCTTCAGCATGTCCGTGCCCCACTCAAACTCTACGATCACCACCGCTAGCCCTACGCTGGAATTGGAACGCACACGGCGTACACCGGGCGAACCATTGATGGCAGTTTCGATGGGGAAGGTGACCAGGTTTTCGACTTCAGTCGGTGACATGCCATGTGCTTCGGTCAGGATGGTGACGGTGGGTGCAGTCAGGTCGGGAAAAATGTCCACCGGCATGCGCGTTGTTTGCCACCCGCCCCAGACGAGCAAAAGCCCGGCGGCGACGAGTACCAACAAACGGTTAGCCAGAGAATGACGGATGATGGAAGCGATCATTTTATATTCCCTTTAATGTGCGTGGCCGTGGCCGAGTGCTGCCGGAGCCGTCGCGGCAAGGCGCACTTGATAAGCCCCGATGGACACGATGCGCTCCCCGTTTGAAATGCCGGAACGCAGACCGACCCACTCACCGTCCCGGGTGCCGGGTTCAACCACGCGCCGCTCGAATGATTCTCCTTCTTTTTGCACGAACACCACCGTTATGCCGTTTTCATCAACGATAGCCGATGCGGGGATGGCCAGAATTTTTTCGCTACGGCCGGTATAGAGACCGACCCGCAGGTTCATTCCGGCGCGTAAACGACCTTCAGGATTGTCAATTTCGAAGATGGCAGGAACGGTGCGAGTATCTTTGTTCACCAGGCCGCCGTAGGCAACGAGACGTGCGTTTCGACCTGCCTCCAGCACCCGCGCATTGTCTTCGCCTTCAAGATGGAAGAAAGCACCAGACGGTTGCGTGATTTTCCCCAGCTCACTTTCTGGTATGCGCACTTCCAGCCACAGCTTGCCGAGATCGGCGATGTGGATCAGCGTCTGCCCATCGAGCACAGCAGCCCCGGCTCCGGCACCTACTGCCACCACCGTGCCGTTGATCGGAGACTTGAGCGGGATGCCGCCGCTACCGCCCGAATAAGTGTTCGAACGGTGTTGTGCCGCATCCAGTTCTGCCATTGCCAGCCGATTCCGGCTGCGCGCTTCTCGCACGCGCTTCTCGGCAATGGCTTCAGCCTTGAATAATTCTTCCAGGCGTGTGAGCGCCTGTCGTGCTTCCTCAGCCTCGATGCGGGCGCGTTCAACAGCAAGCTGCAAGGTGGCTGCGTCTGTTTCGCCGCCCAGCCTGGGCACAAAGTAGCCCAATACCTGACCGGCTTTGACGGCCATGCCGATCTGCGGAAAGCCCGTTGATGCCGCACGCAGCAAGCCGGCAGCAGGCGCGGCAATGATGGCCTCGCCACCAGCACGAGGGCGCAGCGTGGCCGAGACTGTCAGAGATTCATGCAAAACACGTTCAGTCACCGGCATATTGGCGAAGGATATTTTCCACTGTTGTTCCTTGCTGAAGGCTATGCCTGCCGCACCCGTCTCTGCTTCAGTAACGGCATCCGCTGTCTTGCGGTCTGAATAAACTTCCACTACACCCAGTTCATGCGTGACGGTAGCCTTGGCACTGAGTAACTGAAAAGACAGATGGCGTTTTCCGGTGAATTTCGGGGTGATGGCAATACGGAAGATGCCGGGCGCAGCACTCACGCCGCCTTCTGCACGTTCCTCAGGCTGACCTCCGCCCGATAACACAACTATCATTTTGCCTTCAGTCACGGCTTGAAATCCCAAAGGGTTCAGCAGTGTCGTATGGGCTGCGAATGACGTTTGTTCGCCTTTTACCAGCTTCTTGAATTCAACAAATAGTTCGGTGCTATCGGTGTAATGAGTGATGGCGATGCTGCTGGCACCCTGTTCGGCAGGGGCTTGGCCATTGTTGAGAGAACAGGCAGCCAGCGCAAATGCGGTTAGCAGCACTAAAGACAGATTGAGCTTATTCATACGAGGACACTCCAGACAAAGTTTCTAGTTCGATGCGTGCAAGACGGGCACGTAATGCCAGGTCAAGTTCGCTGGTGACAAAATCCAATTCACTGCGATAGGCGTCGAGTAATTCAAGCAAACCAGCTTCACCGGCGCGGTAAGCCGCTTCCGCAATATTGGACAGATTGTGCGAGCCATCCGAGGCATCGCGGCGGTTAGCCAGTGCGGCTTTGCGCAATTCTTCTGATTGTTGCCACGCGCCACGCAGATCGGCATCTGCTTTGCTCAATGCTAACGCATGCTCTGCACGTACCGTCTGTGCTTGGGCATGACTGCGTTGTTGTGCGGCTTGGCCATGGTCGAGCAGGGGAATGGAAAACGATAGGCCAACAATGGCACCGCTGCCTCTGCGCGTGGTCTCATCAAGTGTTTTCTGTCCTATTCCCACAGTCAAATCGGGAACCCATCCCTGCTGTGCTGCTTGCTGTTCTCGCGATAAGGCTTCCGCTTGGGCAAGCAAACTTGCCAGATCGGGACGTTGGCGCAAGCTTGTTTGCAGGAGACCGAGTGCGGGGGCGGCATCAGGGAGCAAGTCACCTTGCAAGTGCAGGGTGGCATCCGGTTTATTACCCGTCAGTGCAGCCAGTTTCTCGCGACTGCGTGCCGCATCCGCTTGCGCCACAGTCAGTCGCGTCCTCGCAGTATGCACCTCGCGTTCAAGACGGCGGCGGTCATAGCCGGACGCTTCACCGGCTTTGGCGAGTTTTGCGGTCACCTTGGATACCTGTTCGATGCGTGTCAAGCGCAGCCCAAGTGCATCCTGAATTTGCATGTAATGCAGGGCTTCGGCAAATGTTCGGCGAACTTCGGCGATGGTGTTCAATCGCCTGATTCGCCCATCGAATTTTTCGGCATCCAGTCGTCGTGCTGCCGCCTCGCGCCGCAGTGAACGGCGACCCGAAAAATCGAAGGTCTGCGAGATATGTACAGAACGTTCGGTGATATCACCACCGGGCATGGCAAGACGATCGCGGCTGAAATCGAAAACCGGGTTAGGCATCAAGCCTGCTTCAGTCACGACACTCTCCGCCAGTAACAATCGACCGGTTTCGGCTTCCAGCCAGACAGGGCGTGACAAGGCAAGATTAACCGCTTCGCGCTCAGTCAACAGATCAGCCTGGGAAATTACAGGGAAGGCGCTAAATAGTATCAACGCGAGCAAACTGGCGCGCGATAGGGTGCGATAAAACGGAGTCCGCGGTATACGCGCCCGAGTCTGAGAATATTCTCTCAACATAATGATTCCTTTTCAGCCAAGAACAACAGACCGCAGGCTTTAATTCCTGCGGAGCAAAGACATGGTCAGGCGAAAAGGGGATTTCTGGGGGGTTTGAAGGGCGGTTCGACAATTGCGTGAACAAACGCATGGGAAGACATCGGATATACAGCCGAACAGGCTTGAAGAGCAGGCAGCGACGCAATGTCATGCGTCACGACGGGCAAATGGCTCAATAAATGGCCAATATTGTCGTGAGCGTTGCCATCTTTGTCGCTATCGGCATCATGCGGGTGATGTACCTCGTGTGCGTGATTGTCGGCATCTGCCAGTGCGGATGCATGTGGCATCCCGTTGTGGCTATCTATCATATGCCAGGCGAAACCGGGCGACATGAATGTGCTGAACAGCACGACAAGTAAAAACCGCAAGGTAGATGTAGAGATATTTTTCATGGACAGACGCGAAGTCTAATCTATGTTTGCCAGTCAGTGCGGTTTAATTATAAAACACCTCGTAATCCATTAAAACGGTCGCTGCTCTCGCCGTATTCGCAGGCGTGCTGCCAATTTGGTGCATAGAAATATGAAATGTGCACAGTTGGTGCGCTGCGCAGCCGTCAAGGCTTGAATTGACCTTGTTTTTACAGGGTTATATCCGTGGCCGGGACACCCTTTATCTGTGGATATTTTGTTGTTTATATACGCCAGCATCGGCGATGCGAGGCGTTTCTATCAGTAACGCGGTGATGCTGTTAACGTCCTGCTTTATGCGGAATAAGCGCATTTTTATAAAGTGGCACAGGATTTGCTTGTTGGTAGCAGACATTAATTGAATTTTGTTTATTAAAGGGGTGCAGATGAACAAGCAAAAACAGCGACTGGTGGTCATAGGTAACGGCATGGCGGGCATACGTACGCTTGAGGAATTGCTCAAGATGTCACCGGATGAGTTTGAAATTACGGTGTTTGGTGCGGAGCGGCAACCTAATTACAACCGCATCCTGCTCTCTCCGGTGTTGTCCGGTGAGATGAAGTTTCAGGATACCGTGTTGAATGACTGGAGCTGGTACCAGGAAAATAACATCACGCTGCATGTCGGCAAGACGGTGAACAAGA
>Ga0209231_1000606_pt1 | contig 18482 bp, 15 predicted proteins | sample Deesub45470m_DNA_FD_188086 | JGI IMG/M metagenome (GOLD analysis project Ga0209231, IMG submission 188086) | Deep subsurface microbial communities from North Pacific Ocean - 450_OLKR46/470m Metagenome (SPAdes) (version 2) | ecosystem: Environmental > Terrestrial > Deep subsurface > Unclassified ... | reverse complement strand
TAAGGTCACCGTTGCCGGCGGCCGGCAACGGTGACCTTATGCCCGGCAGCAGTGGCGAGGTCGGCCGTGCGCGCGCCGATATCGCCGTAACCGATGATCAATAGATTCAGCATAAGTGCTTTCGGGGCAGGGGTAATTCTCATCCGTCACTTTCCCTTGCCCAGTATAACTGGTAAAGTAAGGGAAAACCAGATGATGAGGTTCTATGCAGACTGCGCTGCTTTTTTTATCGGATAATCTGGATCTGCCGCTGGCGGTTCGTTCACTGCTTCTTATCCAGGATCTGCATCCGGAAGACGTCGATGCCGAAACGTTACCGGGTGCGTTGCTGCAAGGCGACTGCGGGCTACTGGTGCTGGACGGGGTGCTGTTCGCTGCCATGGATAGCGCCGGCCGCAGCCGGTTGGCGAATCGCTGCCGGCAACAGGATGTCCCCTGTCTGCTGATCGAACATTACGGTGATCCGCCGCCGGGGCATCTCCCCTGGACCTGCGGCCGGATTCACAAGCTGCACGATCTCGACGAATGGGGGGAGAAGCTCGAGCTCTATCTGCACCTGACCGATCTCGAACGCGAGGTCTCTCGTCTGCGCCGGCGGGTCGATTCGCATTGTCAGGAGAACGACGAGGATATGCGCTCGGCGGCGGTCATTCAGCAGAGCCTGCTGCCAAAACGTCTGCCAGCCCTCGACCGGTTTCGTTTTGTCTGGAAATTTCTCCCCTACGAAAAGATCGGCGGCGACCTGTTCAACGTGTTGCAGATCGATGAAGAGAACCTGATGGCGTTTCTGCTCGATGTCAGCGGTCACGGGATCTCTTCGGCGATGGTGACGGTCTCCATCAACCAGCGTCTCTCCCTGCACACCGGCCAACTGGTCAAGCGCCATATCGAAGCCCCTCCCTACTACCAGCTTTTGTCGCCATCCGAAGTCGTATCCGAGCTGGCGGTCGAATACCCCTTCGAGCGTTTCGAAAAATTCTTTACCATCGTTTATCTGCTGATTAACATCCGTACCGGCCAGCTCACTTACTGCAGTGCCGGCCATCCGCCGCCACTGCTGCTGCACGCCGATGGCAGCTTTGAGCGCCTCAGTCAGGGTGGTGGCCTCATCGGTCTGGTTGAAACCGGTCCCTATGGACAAGGCGAGTTGACCCTTAAACCGGGCGATCGTCTCTATCTTTTCTCCGACGGCCTGCTCGATCAGGCCAATGCCAGCGGCGAGAGCTTCGGCGACGAGCGTCTGGTGTCGGTGCTCACTGCCAATGGGCGCGGACTGGAGGCGTGCTGTCAGGGGGCGGTGGAAACCTTACGCGCCTACGCCGGTGAGGTGACAGCCCAGGACGATGTGTCGTTGTTGGGGATTGAGTTTTGCGGTTAGCCGGTATCGGTCTGTCCGGCAGTTTATCCTGCCCGGAGCGGCGATGAAAAACGGGAGGAGCATTATGCTCCTCCCGTTTTTGTTGTAGCTAATTCTGGCGGCAGGTCGTGTTCATCAGTTCATTGACGCCACAGCTGCCGTTTTGCCATGCATCAGTACTTCGGATAGAAGCGCATCACAAACTGGGTCGGGGTCGGCCACTTGGAGTTGGTGCCGTTGACCGTGATGTAATAGTTCACGCCCAGGTTGGCCAGGTCTTCGATCGGTCCGGTCAGATAGAGACGGTCGGACTGCCAGGCCGCCAGCACCTCGGCCGGGACCGGTTTCTTGATGCCGTCGGAAGGATAAGGAAGGCCGTTGGCATCAAGGCCGGCCTGGCTACGGTAGGTGACCCAGGTCCCTTCGCAGTAGCCCAGCTCCATAATCGGATCGGTCACCACGAAATTGCCGTCGCAGTTGGCCATCAGCGTGTTGTCGGTGTTGATGTTGTCATCCGCGTCATAGTAGTAGGCCCAGGGGACGCTGGTCAGATTGTTCCAGTCGCCGAACAGGGCGTAGTAATTGGAGCTGATCAGACCGGTATCCAGGGTGTCTTCAGTCGCGTTAAGCAGGTAGTCGAAGCGATAGTTCGGGTCGAAGTAGCCGGTCGACGGATGGTTGGCATCGGCCGGTCCGGCCAGGCCCTGGGCAAATACCGCCGACAGCACCTCGGCCGGCTGGACGGCCGAGGAGGTGGTGGTGAAATATTTCCCCTTCTTGCTGGAGAAGCCAAGGCCATCGAGCGCAGTCGACTTGACGAACACCCCGTTGACCAGAAAGCCGAGTTCAGCGCGGAAGCCTTTCCATTTTTTGATATCGCCGTCGGTCAGTTTCTGCATGGAATTGTAGATGCTGACTTTGGTATCGACGGCCGTGGTGAAGTAGACATCGATCGGCTGGCCATTGGTCCCCTTGACTTTCCAGCGCTTGCTCGACTGCAGCGGGTCGGAGCACATTTTGTCGGAATAATCGTAGGGGTTGTAGCCGGTGGTCATGATGCACTTAAGACCCGTGACGTCGTCGGCGTTGACGATCTTCATCCCCGGCGCCTTGACGTCGGTCTCTTTCCAGCTGATCACGCCGTTGCTGACGGTCTTGCTGGTGTTGGTGTACAGAATGCTCGGATAGGTGACCCATTCCGTGTACGGACCAGGTGTCACGGTGACATTACTCATGTCCCAACCGGTGATCGTTCCGGCATGGACAGACGTCGCAGCAAAAAGCAACGATACACCCAATAACATACTCAACTTCCTGACAACGGTTGTTCTTGACATGTCTTTCTCCTTTTTTTCTCTGTTTGTGTTTGGTTCGCTCGCGCACTTTTGAATCAGGTAGCCGAGACCAATCTCTTCCAATGAACCCACCTCCGGCGGGCCCTGTTTTTTTGATTGGCATGCGACAATGAAAGCCAGCTAATTCATAGCAATGGCTATGCCAAACGCTGTCAGTTTTGTAATGTGCCGGTATTGTTGGGTTTTTATGAAAATAGAAAATAACTTGGTTTTTGGCCAGGCAACCACGGTTGCGCGTCTACGGGCGAAACGTTTACTCTGCAGGCGCGGGGCTTTTTGCTGCAACGGGGAGAGATCGTCGGTTTTGGCGATGGATCAGCACTGCTAATATGTGGATCTGCAGGGAGAATATGGCTGGTTTGATTTCGGGATTAGCCCTCTTCGTCGGGCTTCTGCCGGTGGAATAGGGGCCTCGGCAACCGTGGTTGCCTCCACGCAACTGCAGTTGCAGGGGTGACAAGAAGGCTCACGGGACGGGGAGACTGACACACAACAATTCATGGTTTCCGTCCAGCCATCTGGAAAATCAGCAGGTACCCGGAGCATAGCAACGCTTGATCTTGCTAAAGGCAGGTTGTTTTGCCGGCAGGAACCGATACTGATTCAGCCCCCATCTGTTCCCTTGCGCGCTTCATCCTAAACCGAACCGCTTCAGCGTCTCGGCCGGCGCGTCGTCGAAGTGCGAAAACTCCATGCTGAAGCTGCCGCGGCCACGGGTGGCGCTGCGCAGTTCGGTCATGTAACCAAACATCTCCGACAGGGGGACCTGGGCGTGAATGGTCTCCAACTCACCGACCGCCTGTACCTTCTCCACCCGGCCGCGCTTTTGTTGCAACCCACCCAGTACCTTGCCGGAATATTCAACAGGTAGAGTGATTTCGATCTGCATCACCGGTTCCAGCAACACCCCACCCCCCTTGCGCGCCGCTTCGATCAGCCCTTTTTGCGCCGCCGCCCGCAGCCCGGTCTCGGTCATGCGCCCCGACTCGTCGCGGATCGCTGTCACCCGCACTTCAAGATCGATCATCGGGAAGCCGGCGCAGGCACCGCCCTGACTCGCCTGTTCGAGGCTGGTCATCAGCCCTTGCTCCCAATCTGTCCCCGGCAGAGGTAATCCATCCGCTCCGGCCATGATCAGCTGCAGGCCGCCGCCGCGCGGTAGCGGGGTGAGGCAAAATTCGATATCGCCGAACTGGACTTTGCCATCGGCTTCGCGTTCGAAAATTTCACGGTGGGTGACGGCTTTGCGCAAACTTTCGCGGAAGACGACCTGCGGCCGGCCGGTGCTGACGTCGACTCCGAAGTCGCTGGTCAGGCGTTGTACCAGCACCTCAAGATGCAGCTCCCCCATCCCCGAGAGCAGGGTCTGGCCGGTTTCGGCATCCTCATGGACGCGAAAAGTCGGGTCTTCCCATTGCAGTTTTTCCAGGGCGGGGAGGAGTTTTTCGCGGGCGGCGATATCCTTCGGTTCCACCGCCAGAGAGATGACCGGGGCCGGAATCTGCAGCCCGGCGAGCTGCAGCAGATTGACCGGCGGACAGAGGCAGTCACCGGTGAGGATATCCTTGATGCCGGTGGCGGCGACGATGTCGCCGGCTTCGGCCAGGTCAAGGCGTTCGCGCTTGTGGGCATGCATGCGAAACAGCCGCGCCACTTTTTCCTGGGCGCCGGTGCTGCCGTTGCCGACAGCATCACCCGGGCGCAGCTGGCCGGAGTAGAGCCGCAGGTAAGTCAGTTTGCGCCCATCGTCGGCGACGACCTTGAACGCTAATGCGGCCAGCGGCCCGTCGGCGGAGCTGGGGAGGCTGATGGTAGTGCCATCGGCGACCAGAGTGGCGACCACCGGCGGCAGGTCGAGGGGCGAGGGGAGGTAGGCGCAGACCGCATCGAGCAGGGGCTGGATCCCTTTGTTGCGCAGGGCTGATCCGAGCAGGACCGGAAAAATGGCGCCAGCAATGGTGCCACGACGCAGGGCGGTGCGGACCTTGGCCGCCGGCAGAGGCCGTCCTTCGAGAAAGGCGGCGAGAACCTCTTCGTCGAAATCGGCGGCGATCTCAATCAGGGCATCGCGCGCCTTTTTCGCCTCATCCTGCCGTTCTGCCGGTACCGGGTGCCGGTGGACCTGTCGGCCCTGATCGTCACCAGCAAAGGTCAGCAGCTCATCATCAAGTAGATCGATAACTCCGGTAAAGGCGCCCTCTTCACCGCAGGGGATCTGCAACAGCGCCGGCCGGCCGCCGAGACGGCTTTTGATCTGATCAAGAACCTGACGGTAGTCGGCACCGACCCGGTCCATCTTGTTGATCAGGCAGAGTCGGGGGACTTGATAATGGGCCGCCTGGCGCCAGACCGATTCGCTCTGGGGCTGGACCCCTTCAACGGCGCTGAAGATGGTCACAGCACCGTCAAGGGCGCGCAGAGAGCGCTCAACCTCGATGGTGAAGTCGATATGGCCGGGGGTGTCGATCAGGTTGATCCAGTGGTCCTGCCAACGGCAGCAGGTGCAGGTGGCGGTGATGGTGATCCCGCGCTGCTGCTCCTGTTCCATCCAGTCCATGGTCGCCTGGCCGTCGTGGACCTCGCCCATGCGGTGGATTTCATCGGTATAAAACAGGATCCGTTCGGAGACCGTGGTCTTGCCGGCATCGATGTGGGAGATGATGCCGATGTTGCGCAGGGTGTCGGGGCGCGGCTGGTTCATGCTCGCTTCCGTCGCAGGAGTTATTCGCTACTGTTGGTGAGGCCTTTGCGGATTTCGTACAGTTCGTCCATCTCCAGACCATTGTGCTCAAAATACTCGCGCTCAAGCTCCTCAACGTAGAAGCGATCGAGGCCGCTGTTTTCGAGGAAATCCTCACGCAGAGCGGTATCGCGACTGGCGAGAATCTCTGGCAGTAGGTTGTGGATGTAGATCGCTTCCTTCTTGATGTTGACCACCACGTGCTGGAACAGTTCGGGTGAAATCTCGCCGCTGATCATCTCCTTGGTGCGGAACTCTTCGCCGATCTCCAGGCGCAGCGCCTCCTGTTCGGCCTTGGTGTTGTAGCGCGAATAGAAGTTGCGGATACGCTCCTTGACGTGGTCGAGCAGCGCCCGGTAGAGCTTCTCTTCGGCGTCGAAGGTGTGGAGCTGGTCAAGGAGTCCCTGCACCGTCATCCGGCCATCTTCGATCTGCGTCAACCCCTTGCGCAAGGCGGCGATCTTCTTGCGGCCGAAATGACCGAAATATTTGTTTTCGAGCAGGCTGTCAAAAAACAGGGTGTTGAACAGACCGCTGCCGATCTCGTTGAATGCCTTGCGATTGCCGAGGAGGCTGCGAATAATCTCCTCACTGAGCATGACATTTTCCATGAAGGCAAGCTGGTTGATGTTGGCCGAGGTGCTGTCGTAGCGGTCGAAGTAGGTGATGATGTAGGAGAAGGTCTCCAGCAACAACAGGTCGGCACCATCGCGGATCTTCTCATCGGTGGTCTTGCCGGTGTCGAGGAGCAACTGCTCAAAGTTGTGGTCGCGGTTGTCGCTCGCCTGGCGTTTGGCGTGCAGCAGCTTGATCATATCCTCACTGTTGATCCCGGCGTCGATCTCATGTTCCTGCAAAAAGATACCGGTGAGAATCTGTCGGGTTTCGGAGATATAGCCCTGCTCGTCGCAGTCGATCAGCTTGTCGTTTTTGAGCATTTCGTCGAGGGTGTAGAACAGCGCCGACGGGATCTTGTTGCGCACTGACAGGGTTTTCAGGCGGGTCAGGCGGGCATTCTCCTGCCGGCTGATACTCGCTTTCTGGTTACACTCGATGAGGATACTGCGGTACTCGTCGACGATCCGCCGGTTGTCCGGGTGCTTGTACATGACGTCGATGCGGATCCGTTCCTGCTGGTATTTATCGAGACCGAGGCCGTCGGCCAGTATCCGCAGCTTTTCGTATTCGGAATCGGGGATCGACTTGTGGGTAAAATAGAGCTGACTGAAGGCATCGTGATAGGTTTTGTGTTTCTTGTGGATCAACTTGACCAGATAGAAGGAACTCTTGTGGCCAAGGAGGTCGAAAATTTCGGCGACCAGAGCGGCATCGTCGTGCAGACCGACGTTCGGGCTGCGTTTAAGTAGTTTACCGAGCAGGCGCAGAATGCTCTCTTGCTGGGCCCGCGGCCGGCCGGTCGCCGAGCCGGTGAGGAAAAAGTAGTAGTTGTAGAGCGCATTCCCTTCAAAGAAGATGCGATCAAAGGAGAGTTCGCCCTCGGTGCGATCAGTAAAGGTTAACGAGCCGCCCTGTTTATAGGTGGCGCCGTAGAGCACCAGGCGATTGCGCACATCGCCTTTGGCCAGATCGGCCAGAGGCTGGTCAACGCCGAACATGTATTCACAAAAGGAGCCGCCGTTACCACGGTGGGTGATCCCTTGGCGGTCGAGAACGAATTCGTTGCCGGGGGAGAACAGCCGCAAAGAGTCGCCTCCGGTTTCGTAGAAATAACACCGGTAAGCGTCGCGGGCAGCGGCGGTGGCGAAGTATTCGACGGTATCGTCAATATGTCCGTGCAGTCGCACTTCCTGATACATGGTGAACTTTATCCGTTCTAAGGTGACCCGCGTCAGGCAGCGGGGTCGAACTTCAGGTGCTGCTTGAGACCGTCATAGGCGAACCGGATCCCTTCCGGCAGCCCGGCGCCGTGTAGCCGGTAATCGACCTCATGGCTGAGATGGGTCAGCAGGGTCTGGCTGGCGCCAATTTTTTCGGCCATGGCCACGGCGGCCGCGACATGAAAATGCGCCGCGTGCGGTCGAAAGCGCAGGGCATCGATGATCAGCAACTCCAGACCGGCAAGCAGAGCCAGCGAGGCTGGCGGAATTGCACTGCAGTCGGTCAGGTAAGCCAATGGCCCGATTCGGTAGCCCAGCGCCGTGCCGTTGCCATGCAGCAGCGGGATCGGGGTGATCGGCAGCCCGAAGAGTGAAAACCGGCCGCCGATGGTCCAGGCTGCCAGGCGCGGCCGGTACAGGTGCTGCTGCGGCGGCGCAAAGATATAAGCAAAATTCTGCCGCATGGCCGCGATGGCGGCGCTGTCAGCGTAGACCGGGATCGGGCCGGCGTCGCGTTTGTTGAACGGGCGCAAATCATCGATACCGTGGATATGGTCGGCGTGGGTGTGCGTGTAGAGCACCGCATCGATCGTATCCAGTTTTTCGCGTAGCGCCTGTTGCCGCAGATCGGTGGCCGTATCAATCAAGATGTTGCGGCCGGCGTAGGTGAGCAGCAGGCTGCAACGGGTGCGCTGGTTCTGTGGCACGTTGGAGCAACAGACGTCACAGGAACAGGCCGGCACCGGGACACCGGTACTGGTGCCGGTGCCCAGCAAAGTGACGTCGAGGCCAGCCAGCGTCATACCTTGAAGGCGCCCACTTCTTCTTCCAGGGTGGCGGTCTGCTTGCCGAGACTCTCGACCACCTTGTCGAGGCCCTCGGTGCGGCCGGCATTCTCCTCGGCAATCTGGCGGACCCGGGCGACGGCTTCAACCACCTGGCGGCTGCGCTGGGTCTGCTCACGGGTTGCTTCGTCGATGCGCTCAATCATGTTGCGGATCTGTTCCATACTGGTGTTGATCTGCCGGCTCCCCTTCGCCTGCTCGGCGGTGCTGAGCTTGCCCTGGGAGGCGATCTCTTTCATCGCTTCGGCGGCATGGGCCAGTTGCCGGGTCCCTTCGGTCTGCTGCTTGATCGCCGCGGCGATCTGGCCGAGCATGCTCGAAATCTGGTTGATCGAATCGGTGATCTGCCGGCTGCCGCGGGACTGCTCCTGAGTGGCACGGACGATACCGCGCACCTGCTCCGAAGCTTTCAGGGTGCTGCTGCGAATCTGGTCGAGGGCGGTGCCGGCACTCTTGGATCGTATCACTTCCTGATGGACCCGCTCGCTGCCGGCCATCATCGCCTTGACCGCATCCTTGGTGCCACCCTGCAGGTTCTTGATGATCAGGGCGATCTCACGGGTCGAGACCGCGGTGCGCTCGGCCAGTTCCCGGATTTCGTCGGCGACGACGGCAAACCCGCGGCCATGCTCACCGGCCTGAGCGGCGATGATAGCGGCATTCAAGGCCAGCAGGCTGGTCTGATCGGCGATTTCATCGATAACGGTGAGAATCTTGCCGATTTCGTTCGACTGGCTGCCGAGATCCTGGATGGCGGTGGCCGCCTTGTCGACCATTTCGCGAATCTCACCGATGCCGTTGATGGTTTCATCGACCGCCGCCTTCCCCTCTTCGGCATCGCGTGCCGCTTCTTCGGAGAGGTTGTGGGTCTTTTCGGCGTTCTCCTCAATCTCCTTGATCGAGGCGTCAAGTTCGATGATCGACGACGCGGTCACTTCGGTGGAGGAGGAGAGGATTTCGACGTTCTCCGCCACCTGCTGGCTGGAGACCGACATTTCGTTGATCGAGCTCGAGACCTCGTCGACGGTGGCGAACAGCTTTTCCATCTGCGAGGCGATCTCTTCAATGGTGGCACCGAGCTCGAGGGTCGCCGATGAGCTCGCCTCAGCCGATTCGACCAGACTGCCGGTACTCTCGGCGATGCCGGAGATGCTCTCATCGATCCCCTGCAGGGCGCGGAACGATTCCTCAAGGGCCTGTGACTGCTCCCGGGTCCCTTCACTGACCTGGGCCGAGGCACCACGGATCTGGTCGCTGGCGTTGTTGAGATCGCCGGCAACCGTGTGGATGCGCGAGACCATTTCCCGCATCTTGGCGACGAAGCGATTGAAGTTATCGGCCAGATCGCCGACCTCGTCTTTGGTCTTGATCTCCAGGGTGCGGGTCAAATCACCACCGCCGGCGGCAATATCCTTGAGGTTGGCGACCACCGCTGCCAGGGGGCGGGTGATGTTGGACGAGACGGCGATGCCGATCAGGACCGCGACCGCCATGACGATGATCATCATGATAAACAGGGTGTTACGGACATAACTGCCGGCTTTGACCACTTCACTGCGGTCAACGGCGAGCAGTAACGATTTGCCGCTTTTGCCCAACGGGGTAATCAGGCTGGTGTAGGGGGTGTCGCCGAGGTCGAGTTTACCGCCATTATCGGCGATCAGATCGGCCATGGGGGCATTTTTAAGTTCAGCGTGGGAGGCGGCGATAATCGAGGTCCCCTCAAAAAAAGCGACTTCGGCACTGCTCAATTTGGTAATTTCAGCGGCAAATTTATCGTCGAGGAAGGTGGTGGCCACCATGACCCCGATCTGGGTCCCCTGCAGGTTGATGGGGGCGACGACCACGATCGACAGCTTGCCGTCAAAGACCGAGATGTTGCGTCCGGTTTCGCCGGCCATGCCGAGGGCAATCATCGGGTGGTCCTGATTGCTGCTCTGCTCGACGCCGGTGTCGTGCGCCAGATTGCGCGCCATGATCTTCCCCTTCTGATCGAGCACCTCCACCAGATCGAGACCGAAAACAGTTTGTGCCGATTGGACGACGTTCTCCAGTTGGGCGGTGTCGCTGGTCAGTTCCGAGTAGTAGACCGCATTGACCAGGTCGACGTTGGAGGCCATCAGCCGGATGTAGTTGGCGGCCTCGCCCCCCTTGCTGTCGATGCTGCTTTCGACAAAGTTGGCAACCTGCCGCATGCGCTGGTTCATTGCCTCATCAAGACCCCGGCTGTTGATGCCGGAGAAGATGAATAAAATTCCGCACAAAGAGACAAAGGAGAGGCCAACCAGACTGAACAGAATTTTCCAGCGAAGCGTCAGGTTCTTAATCATCATCCCACCCATGAAAGCAAATAATCGAAATATTACGAAAAACCAATGGCTATAAAGACATAAAAACTTCTCCGAATTTACACACTTTCGCGATTGCAGGCAACTATTTATGCGGGTTTGTCTCTGAGGAGGGGGAATGTTGTGTGGGTGACAAGGGGTCGTTTTAATAATTCAATGTTTGGCTTGCAGAAATTGATGGGTGCGGGTTTCGGCTTTGGTGTTTGTCCTCAGTTCGTAAACCGGCGGGACTCGCCCCGCCAGGCGACTTACTTTTTGTCCATGCGGCCACAAAAAGTAAGCAAAAAGGGCCTTTCACCTGGCGGTGGGCATTTCGGATGCGAGCTGGATCAGTTTTTAGTCAGCGACACTGACTATTAGCCCGGGCTGAGCCCTCCTGACGCTTGAATTCTCGTTTGTCAGCTGCTGATGAAATTTGCCGGTCAGCAGCAATAAAATCACCGCTGTTAATCCCCACACAGGGGGCCTAATACATCGGCCCCCTTTTCGCTGCCAGAAAGCAAAGCACCTGATTATCAGCACCGCTGATACTGACCCGTAGAACCCCACGAGGATGCCATGCCGGCCGCAGGCCACGCGTTTTTCTGCTTACTCTTTTGTCGCATGACACAAAAGAGTAAGGCGGCGACGGGGGCCGCGCACCCACGGGTTTTGACTTTGGCATTTCACGAAGACAAAAAAACGAGGGCACCTGCTTGGGCGCCCTCGTTTTATAGACAGGACTATTTGGGTTTGATTACTAGCCTTTACGACGCTCGAAATCATCCATGAAGCTGATCAGGGCGCTGATGCCCTCCATCGGCATGGCGTTGTAGATCGAGGCGCGGATGCCGCCGACGCTGCGGTGGCCGGCGAGGGCGTAGAGACCGGCGGCTTCGGCTTCGGCGACAAAGGTTTTTTCCAGGGCGTCATCCGGCAGGGTGAAGGTGACATTCATCAGCGACCGGCAGTCGCTCCGGGCGTAGCCGCGATAAAAATCGCTGCGATCGATGCGATCGTAAAGTCGCGCTGCCTTGCCGCGGTTCTGGGCTTCGATCGTCGCCACGCCCCCCTGATCGCGCAGCCACTCCAGCACCAGCTTGGTGACATAGACCGCGAAGGTGTTGGTGGTGTTGGTCAGCGAGTCGTCCTTGGCCGCCGTTGTGTAGTTGAGCAGCAGCGGGGTCTGCGGTGCGGCAAAGCCGAGCAGGTCGTCACGGATGATGACTACAGCCATGCCGGAGGGGCCGAGGTTCTTCTGCAGGCCGGCGTAGACCATGCCGAAGCGGCTGAAATCGAGGCGCCGCGATAAAATCTCCGAGGTCTGGTCGAGGATCAGCGGCACCGATCCGGTGTCGGGAAAGTCGGGCCACTGGGTGCCGTAGAGGGTGTTGTTGCTGGTCAGGTGCAGATAGGCGGCGCCCGGGTCGATGCTGGCCGGGTCGATCACTGGCAGTTGCTTGAAATTGCTGTCGGCGCTGCTGGCGATGGTGCGGATGTCACCATAGGCCTTGGCATCCTTGATCGCCAGGCCGGCAAAGTTGCCGCTTTCGACATACAGGCAGGTCTTGCTGGCGCTGCGCCCGGCCAGGTTCAGCGGCAGAGCGGCGAACTGCATGCGGGCGCCGCCATGGGTGAACAGGATCTGGTAGTTGTCCGGCACTCCGGCCAGATTGCGGATCAACTGCTTGGCCTCGGCGAGGATGGCGGCAAACTCCGGGCAGCGGTGGCTGATCTCAATGACCGAGACCCCCATCCCTTGATAGTCGAGAAACTCGTCGCGGATGCGCTGCATGACCGGCGGCGGCAGCATGGCCGGTCCGGCTCCAAAATTGTAAACCATCGCGATTCTCCTTGGTAGGGCACAAACGACCGCTGTGCGGCGTATTCATACCATGTGGTCGCCGATAGCTTCAAGGGCTTTTGTCGTCGTAGTCGTGGCGCTGCCACCGGCTTGCAGGCAAAACCGCGGGGAGGGTTGCCGGCAAGGGTCGCGCATTGTTTTTGCGATTGACATTCCCCTGCCTGAATGGCCCAATTTAAACATGAAAGAGACTCATATCTTCGCCGAAATTCTTGAACCGGAGACTCTGGAGCAGTTTGCCAGCGCCATGGCGCAACCGTTTGTCGTTAAAGGGGCCCTGATGCCCGACGCGCACCCCGGCTATGCCCTGCCGATCGGTGCGGTGGTGGCGACGGATGGGGTCATCCTGCCGGCCTGGGTCGGCTATGACATCGGTTGCGGTATGTGCGCCGTGCCGACCACCTTTGGCCGGGCCGAGGTGGTGGCGCATGCCGGGCAGATGTTCAAGGCGATCTACCGGGAGGTGCCGGTGGGGTTCAACCACAACCGCACCGATGCGCGCTGGGATTTTTCTCCCCTGCCGCACACCCCGGCGCTGGGAGTTATTTTCGCCAAAAATGGTCTGCGGCAACTCGCCTCTCTCGGCGGCGGCAACCACTTCATTGAGATCGGCACCGACGAAGCCGATACGGTCTGGATCATTATACACTCCGGCTCGCGCGGGATCGGCCATGCGGTCGCCAGCCACTATATGCGGCTGGCCTCCGGCGACGGCAAAGTGCGTGATGGGCATGATGGCTTTGCCGTGCAGTCGCCAGCCGGTCGCGATTACCTTGCCGATCTGAATTTCTGCCTCGCCTTCGCTCTTGAGAACCGGCGCCAGATCATCCAGCGGGTGGTGGCCGCCATGGCACAGTGCTGCAGCGGCGCTGCTGATTGGAGGCGGCTGATCAATCGCAACCATAACCACGCAGAAGAGAAAGATGGCCTGTGGATTCACCGCAAGGGGGCGACCCATGCCGAGGCCGGCATGTTGGGGGTGATCCCGGGCAACATGCGCGACGGTTCCTTTATCGTCGAGGGGAAGGGGAACCCGGCGGCCCTCTGGTCGAGTTCACACGGTGCCGGGCGGGTGTTGGGGCGCAAGGCGGCGCAGCGCAGCTTGTCGGTTAAAGAGTTTGCCACCACCATGCAGGGGATCGTCGCCAAGGTCGATGCCGCGACGCTGGATGAATCGCCGTTTGCCTATAAAAACATTTTCGACGTCATGCGTCAGCAGGCCGAAATGGTCGAAATCCTGCATCATGTGCGTCCGTTGATCAATATCAAGGGTTGAAATAAACGCCCTTACCTGCGCGCCCCGGCCTCTGTGGGTTTATGCTAAAGTGCAGCCTACGTTTCTGCCCCGATCTATTGTAAACCGTCCCGCATGTGTTTAACTGTTGGTGAATGAAGCTTTTTTCATGGAGGAAACATGTCACAGGAGATGTTCTGGATGGTGCTGCTGGGTCTGCTGGCAGTTTGTGTTGCGTTTTTGGTTCCGCTGCTGATCCAGCTGCGGCGCACGGCGCTGCGCGCCGAACAGTTTCTTGGCCAGACCGAGCACGATCTGGTGCCACTGCTTCAGGAGCTGCGCGAGACCAGTGAGCGGACGGCGAAACTGGCCCGGGTGGCGGAGGAAGAGTTTGGCAAGTTGGCGCCGATGTTTCGTTCCCTGGGCGAGGCAGGGCATTCGCTGCACTCCCTGGCCGGGGCGCTCAGTAGCGATCTGTTCCGCTATGCCGGCAGCGCGCTCGGCTTCTGGCTCGGTATCCGCTCCATGAAGAAGGTGTTCACGTCCGATCAACCTAAAAGCAAAGAAGGAGACTGATCATGGCTGATGAGTGCAGAGGTGGTGGCAGTGCCACGGTGATACTGTCGTTGTTGGTCGGGGCGGCCATTGGTGGGAGCATCGCCCTGTTGCTGGCACCGTCCAGTGGCCAGGAGACCCGGAAAAAGCTGCAGAGTTCAGGTGACGAGGCTCTCGATCGTCTGCATGCCATGCTCGGCGATGCTGAGCACAAGCTGCGCGAGCCGCTGGACGAGATCCAGGAGCTGCTGCGGGACAAGAAGGAGATCTTCATTGCCGCCGTTGAAGCTGGTAAACAGGCGGCCAAGCAGCAGGCAGACAAGCAGCAGGCCGAGCACAAAAAGTCGGCGAAGGCCTGATTTTTAGACAGGCTATTGTTTAATGAAAAGCGGGGCAGGCTACTGGTAAAAAAGTAGTCTGCCCCTTTTGTTGCGGTACCTTTTGCCGGCCGGTCAGGGTTGCAGCGCGGCGGCAATCTCCTGGCTCAGGGTGGCGATGTTGCGCTTTTGTGCCGCAACCCAGCTCTGGTAGTTGGCCCCGGCCGGCACCTCGCTCAGGTCGCTGCGCCGGACTAAGGTCGGTACTTTTCCCTGCGGGTCGAGCAGCGCCCAGCGCACGGTCAGATTGGCCTGTTTGCCAAGCTCACCGCCCATGGCCAGAATGTCGATCAGAACCCGACGGGTCGGATCGAGTGTCTGCTCCCAGGGGTAGATGACGACGCGCTGGGTGCCGAGCCGGACGGCGAGCTGCTCGGCGACGGCCCTGGCAAATTCGCGGTCGACCTCCCCGGTCCAGCGATTGTAGCTGCTGAGCTTGAAGCGCCCGTCCGGGTCATTGGTCGCGATCTGCGATTTTTTGAGCAGGTCGGGGATGGCGACCGGACCGACGCTGATCGTCAGCTGCTCGTTTGCTGCGGTCGCCATCGGTAACGGATTGGTGTCGACCAGACTATGGTAGCTCACCGGTGGCGAAGTCGAGCTGCACCCGGCACAAAGCAGCAGGGTCAGACAAAGCAGATACAGGGAGCTCAATCGTTTATTCACTGTCGTCCTCCTTGCCGAAGATGATGGACTGCGGCTGTTGCTCAAGAGTTGTGGTCAGTTCCCGCAGGGTGCTCAGGGTGTCGCTCAACTCTTCAAGCGCTTTTTGCGTGTTGTAATTAAGCGGTGACTCCTGGCCGACCAGCCCTTGCAGCTCGGCCAGGGTGTTTTGCAGCTGAACCAGAGTGGCCTGAACCTGTGGTGCGGTCTCGTTATTGAGCTTTTCGGCGAAGGCTCCGGTCTGTTTGAGGGTGCTGCGGGCCTCCTTCAGAGTTACCTGCAGTTCGGTGCCAATCTGTTCGAACGGGACTTTTTCCAAATGAGCGGTGATGCGGGTCAGGCTCTCCTGAAGCTGTTCAAAGGAGCCGGGAATCGTCGGCACCACCGGGTAGCCATCCGCATGGGTCACGGCGATTTTGGGTGCGTTCGGGTGGAAGTCAAGATCGACCATGAGCTGACCGGTGAGCAGGTTGCCAGTCTTGAGCTGCGCACGCAGGCCACGGTGTTCAATCAGTACGTTCATGTTGTCGTCATAATTTTCGGAAAGGCTCTTGCCGGGCGTGCCCTTGCCGATTTTGCGGATGCGTTCCGGTTCGATGGCGACCAACACCGGTACCTCGAATTTCTGGGTGGTCTCATTGAAGACCAGCTCCAGGCTGACGACTTCGCCAATCTTGATGCCGTGCAGTTCCACCGGCGAGCCGACGACCAGTCCGCGCACCGACTGGTCGAAATTGAGTCGCCAGTAACGGCGGATGGTATAGACCTTCTCTTTGATGCTGTCGTGGGTGGGGTAGAGGCGAAAGACGGTGTTGTCGTCGGCAATCGCCCCTGGCACAGCTCCTTTCGGCAGGTCGAAGGCCAGTCCGCCGCTGAGGATGGAGACCAACGATTCGGTGTTGACCTTGATCCCCTCGGCGCCGAGGCTGAAATCGATACCGCTGGCGTTCCAGAAGCGGGTGTTTTGCGTCACCTGGGCATGGTGGGGAGCCTCGACGAAGATCTGGATGTTGACCGATTGCCCGTCTTCACTGAAGCCGTAGCTGACCACCTGGCCAACCTTGATCTGCCGGTAGTAGACCGGGGTGCCGATATCGACCGAACCGAGCTGGTCAGCATGCAGCCACAGGTGTTGGCCGGGCTGGTTGGCGGTGACCACCGGCGGCACTTCCAGGCCTTTGAACGAATAGGTCTCTTTGCCGCCTGCAACCGGATCGATGCCGATGTAGGCACCGGAGAGCAGTGTACCGAGGCCGGAGACGCTGCCGCCGCTGACCCGGGCGCGCACCACCCAGAACCGGGTTTTGTCGGTGAGGTACGGTTTGCTCCCCTTGTTCAGTTCAGCGGTGACGACGACATGTGTGAGGTCCTCGCCCAGAGCAATACTCTCGACCTTGCCGATTTCGACATCCTTGTATTTGATCTTGGTCTTGCCGGCTTCCAGCCCTTCGGCATTGGCAAAGGTAATGTTGATGACCGGTCCTTTGTCATTGATCGCCTTGATCACCAGAACGCCGCCGATGAGCAGTGCCACGATCGGTACAACCCAGACGATGGAAAAGCCGCGCTTTTTTTTCACCCGGGCGGTGGCGGCGTACTGTTCAGACGGGTTGTAGTCGGTCATGTCTCCTCCTCAATGACATCCCAGATCAGACGGGGATCAAAACTTTCCGCAGCGATCATGGTGATCACGACCACGGCGGCAAAAAAGACGGCGGCAGGACCGGCATCAATGGTCGCGACGGCGCCGAGTTTGACCAGTGCGACGAGAATGGTCACGACATAGACGTCGAGCATCGACCAGCGGCCGACCATTTCGGTCAGACGGTAGAGAGTGGTCCGGTCCTTCGGTCGCCAGAGTGAGCGGAAGCGGACGCTGAGCAACAGGTAGGTCAGGATCAGCAGTTTGGCCATGGGGACGAAGATGCTGGCGATGAAGATGACCAGCGCCAGCTCCCAGGAGCCGCTCTGGATGAAGTAAATCACCCCGCTCATGATGGTATCGGCCTGCGTGGTGCCCAGAGAGGACGTGATGGTCATCGGCAACAGGTTGGCCGGGATGTAGAAAATGGTGGCGGCCAGAACCAGGGCGGTGGTGCGGGTCAGGCTGTTCGGTTTACGCGTGTGCAGGGGCGCCCCGCAACGTGGGCAGGCCAGATGCTCATGCTCTTCGCCGGCGGGTGCTTTTGACAAGAGATGGCAATCGTGACAGTTGAGCAGGCCAAGCTGCCGGGCGGTGGTCGGAGCGCTGTTCATCGGCGCGGGTCCAGCCGTTCCCAGAGCAGGGGGCGATCAAGAGCGGTGAGCGCTGCCGCCATGACAAAGACCAGAATGCCGAAGGAGAAGACCGAGGTGCCGGGAACGATGGTCGCCATGTGCCCGAGTTTGACCAGTGCCACCAGAATGCCGAGCAGGAAGATTTCCAGCATCCCCCACGGTGCGAGATGGCGCAACAGGCGCAGAACCGTGATGGCGCCGGGGACGGAGCGGCCTAGTTTCAGCGGCAGCAGAAGGTAGAGCAGCCCGATCATTTGCAGAAACGGAATCAGGATGCAGGTCAAAAAGACCAGGGTTGACAGGCCGTAGAGTTGCTGTTTCCAGAGTTCGTGGATGCCGGTCAGCAAGGTCGTTTGCTGGATAAAACCGCCATTTTTCATCTCCAGAAACGGGAAGCTGTTGGCGACGATGAACAGAATCAGGGCCCCCAGAGCCAGGGCGAGGGTGCGGTCGATGCTGTTGGGGCGGTACTGGTGCAGGACGCAGCCGCAGCGGACGCAGAGCCGGGTCTCGGTCGCGTCGGCGGGAAAGCTGTTGAGCAGGTCGCAGTCGTGGCAGGCAACAATATGCATCGAAACTCCGACAAAGATGAAGAGACAGTATACAATCACAAGTGTTAAAAGATAGATGTACTGTTGTCAACCCTGCACTTTCGAAGATGAGTTCTCGAGGTTTTTGGGCGTTGGCAGGTTGCAGGGATGATAATGATTGCCGTTTTTGCAGAATAGCTCCTAAATTTGTAGCTGCTTTCGTCCTGCCGCCGGCATGCGGGCAGGTTTTGCATCCTAGAGGTTTTTGCGCTTATGAATGCGGTTGGACTGTTATATCTGGTTCTGGTGGCAGCACTTTATGCCTTTTTTTATCGGCGCGCTCCCGAGCGAACCCGGCTGAGTCTGGCCGCCAGCGGTCAGGCGCTAGGCAAAATGGCACCGCTACTGGTCGGCGTCTTCGGTCTGATCGGTCTGTTTGAGGTCTTTGTTCCGCCCGAACTGATCAAACAGTGGATGGGGGAGGGGACCGGTTTCACCGCCCTGCTGGTCGGCGCCGACC
>Ga0209231_1000605_pt1 | contig 18519 bp, 12 predicted proteins | sample Deesub45470m_DNA_FD_188086 | JGI IMG/M metagenome (GOLD analysis project Ga0209231, IMG submission 188086) | Deep subsurface microbial communities from North Pacific Ocean - 450_OLKR46/470m Metagenome (SPAdes) (version 2) | ecosystem: Environmental > Terrestrial > Deep subsurface > Unclassified ... | reverse complement strand
GACAGTGGGAAGGTTCTCTGGCGCTGCGCAAATCCGGCGTGCTCGGCGTACTAGGGGACATTACATAGAGCCGCGGTCCAGCCCCCCCTGATAGCCCCTTATCGGAAGGACTCGCATGCATATGCCGGACATTCCCTACCTGCTGCGACGGTCATGCATACATCGCGCCCTGGCGCGCCAAGCCGAGCGGAGAGACGTTCGGTGCGTTCATCGGGAGTTCGTGAAGCTCTACCAGCGAACCTTGGCGGACATTCGCAGCCAGGTTGCCGGTCCCGATCCCCGATGAACCCCAGAGCGATGCGCAAGGTCGAGCGATGACAGAACATCCGATCGTCTGGTTTGAAAAGATTGGCATCGACGATGTGGCGTCCGTCGGCGGGAAGAATGCATCGCTCGGCGAAATGGTTCGGGAACTGTCCGGCAAGGGCGTGCGTGTTCCGGGCGGGTTCGCGACGACGGCCGGTGCCTATCGCGCCTTCATCGCCGACAATGGATTGGAGCCCGCGATCCGATCCCGGATGAGCAGCTATGAAGCGGGCCAGTCGACGCTCCAGGAAGCAGGCGCCGCGATCCGTTCCCTGTTCCTCGAGAGCGAGATTCCCGACGCGCTGGCCGATGCAATCCGCGCCGCCTATGATGAACTTCAGACGCGGAGCGGCACCGGAAACCTGGCCGTCGCCGTGAGAAGCAGCGCCACGGCCGAGGATCTGCCCGGCGCCAGTTTCGCAGGCCAGCAGGAAACCTTTCTCAATGTGCGGGGGCATCGGGCGCTGCTCGAAGCCTGCCGTCGCTGCTTCGCCTCGCTCTTCACCGACCGGGCGATCAGCTATCGCCAGACCATGGGTTTCGATCATTTTGAGGTCGCACTGTCCATCGGCGTTCAGCAGATGGTGCGATCGGATCTTGCCGGCTCAGGGGTGATGTTCTCCATCGATACCGAAACCGGTTTTCCGAATGTCGCGGTGATCAGCGCGGCATGGGGCCTGGGCGAAACCGTCGTGCAAGGAAGCGTGGACCCGGACAAATATCTAGTCTTCAAGCCGCTGCTCGAAAAGGCTGGCGCGCGGCCGATCATCGAGAAAAGCCTCGGCAAGAAAGCGCTCAAGATGCGCTACGCGGAAGGGGGCAGCAAGCGCACCCGCATCGTGGAGACAAGTCCCGCCGAGCGCGAAGCCTTCGTGCTCGACGATGACGACATCCTCGAGCTCGGCCGCTGGGCCGTCGCGGTCGAGGCGCATTACGGCCGGCCGATGGACATGGAGTGGGCCAAGGACGGCGAGAGCGGCCTGCTCTATCTGGTCCAGGCGCGCCCTGAGACCGTCCAGGCCGGGCTCAGCCACTCGTCCTTCCTGCGCTATCAGCTCAAGGAACAGGGCGGCACGCCCTTGACCACCGGGGCCGCCATCGGCAGCGCCATCGCCTCGGGAATCGCCTGCGTCATCCGCAGCGCTGCCGACATCGGTCGGTTCCGCGACGGTGCGATCCTTGTCACCGGCACGACCGACCCCGACTGGGTGCCGATCATGAAGCGCGCGGCGGGCATCGTCACCGATCATGGCGGCGCCACCAGCCATGCCGCGATCGTCAGCCGCGAGCTTGGCGTCCCCGCCATCGCGGGGACGGGCAACGCCACGAGCGTCCTTGGTCACCAACAGGACATCACGCTCTGCTGCGCGGAAGGCGATGTCGGCAGCGTGTACGCCGGCCTTCTCCCGTTCGACCGGGAAGAGATCGACCTCGGTACCATCCCGCAAACCAGAACGGAGGTAATGGTCAACATCGCCAATCCGGCGGCCGCCTTCCAGTGGTGGCGCCTCCCGGCCAAAGGAGTCGGTCTTGCCCGTATGGAGTTCATCATCAACGCGCTGATCAAGGCGCATCCGATGGCCCTGCTCCATCCCGAGCGGGTGAGCGCGGAGGACAACCTGCTGATCCGCGAGCTGACCCGCGGCCATGCGACCCCGGCGGACTATTTCGTCGATATCCTGTCGCGCGGCATCGCCAAGCTGGCGGCCCCCTATCATCCGCATCCGGCGATCGTGCGGCTGAGCGACTTCAAGACCAACGAATATTCCCACCTGCTGGGCGGACGCGATTTCGAGCCCGAGGAGGAGAATCCGATGCTCGGCTTTCGCGGCGCCTCGCGCTACTATGACGAGCGCTATCGCGAAGGTTTTGCGCTCGAATGCCGGGCCCTCAAGCGCGTCCGCGAAACACTGGGCTTCACCAACGTCATCATCATGGTGCCCTTTTGCCGTACGCCCGCCGAAGCCGACCGGGTTCTTGGCGTGATGGCAGAAAACGGGCTCCGTCGCGGCGACAATGGGCTTCAAGTCTATATGATGTGCGAGATCCCTTCGAATGTAATTCTCGCCGAGGAGTTCGCCAAGCGCTTCGACGGCTTCTCGATCGGATCCAACGACCTCACCCAACTCGTGCTCGGTGTCGATCGCGACTCCGATCTGCTCGCGACGCTGTTCGACGAGCGGGACGAGGCGGTGAAGCACATGGTGGCGGACGCGATCCGAAAGGCACATGCCGCCGGCATCAAGATCGGCATCTGCGGCCAGGCGCCCAGCAATTACCCCGACTTTGCCGCGTTCCTGGTGGACGAGGGCATCGATTCGATCTCGCTCAACCCGGACAGCTTCGTGCGGACGATGACCCATATCAGTCGGGCCGAACAGTCAGCCGTCGAAATGACACCCGCTGCCATGCCCAGCGCCGCGTAATGGCTCCGCCGAAGGTTACGGGACGGTCGACTTTCTGATACACCCAAGATGAGAGGATCGACACGCATGTCGACGAAAAGAAAATCAATCCTCGTGGCGACCGACCTCAGCGCGCGCTGTGATCGCGCTGTTGACCGGGCATTGATGCTCGCGCGCCCTTGGCGTGCGGTCGTCGATGTTCTTCACGTCGTAGAGCGTGATAGCGAAGCGGATGGGAGCGATGAAGCCGACGCAACGCGCGCACGCGTGATGCAAACACTTCCCGAAGACGTGCGCGATACCGAAATACTCATCGCTACAGGCTCCGTTCCGGAGACGATCACCCACACGGCGCAGGAGCGCGAAAGCGCCCTCATCGTGACGGGGGTGGCGCGCTATAACAGTGTAGGTGACTATTTCCTCGGGACAGCTGTCGACCACATCATTCGTCACGCGCCGGTTCCGGTACTCGTCGTGAAGCAGCGTCCGCACAGGCCTTACGCGACACTGCTGATAGCTACCGATCTTTCAACCTGCTCACGTGAGGCCGTTGCGCGGGCGGGAGAGCTGTTTCCTGACGCAGCGCTGCATATCATACATGCCTATCATGTCCCCTATGAGGCCTGGCTGACGTCGGAGGATGTGCGCCAGGAAGTGCGTGAGGAAGCACAGCGTGAACTCGACACTTTTGTGAACGACCCGGTCCTTCCAGAGACACTCCGGGCACGTTTTCAGGCGCGGCTCGATTACGGAGAGACCGGCCAGGTGGTAGCGAAAGCCTTGCGCGACACAGGTGCCGATCTGGTCGTGCTCGGCACGCACGGCAGAAGCGGATTCGCGCACGCCACGATCGGCAGCAATGCAGAGTCCCTGCTGTCGTGGTTGCCCGTCGATACGCTGATGATACGCGAACAGACCTGAAGCCCGACAGCGAGGATGATGATAAATGGCCAAGACTGGAACGATCCGGCTTAGGCCTGTCAGCATCCTTGGCGCCCTGGGACTTTTGCTGGGTGCCCTGGTGTTCTGGGGGCCGGCTGGCCTCGCGCAGCACGGCCGCACAGCGCCAGTCCTGCATATCAGTGGCGCGATCGGACCGGCGACGTCCGACTATGTCATTCGGGGGCTTGGCAAGGCGACGGCCGAAAAGGTGCCGTTCGTTCTCATCGAGATGAATACACCGGGCGGTCTCGACGGCTCGATGCGCGAGATCATCCAAGGGATATTGCGCTCACCGGTGCCTGTAGTGACCTATGTGAGTCCCAGTGGCGGGCGTGCCGCCAGTGCGGGTGCGTTCATTCTCTACGCCAGTCATGTCGCAGCCATGGCGCCCGGCACCAATGTCGGTGCCGCGACGCCGGTGCAGATCGGCGGCGGAGGTTCGCCATTCGCGTCGCCACCGGACAAAACTGAGCCGGGCAAGCAAGGCAGCGGGCCCAAATCCGGCGGCGCGAGTGAAGCGAAGGTCCTCAATGATGCGATTGCCTATATTCGCTCGCTTGCCGAACTGCGCGGGCGCAACGTCGATTTTGCCGAAGACGCGGTGCGCAACGCGGCCAGCCTGTCGGCGCAGGCAGCATTGGACAGCAAAGTCATCAATGTTGTCGCGCGGGACAGGCAGGACCTTCTCACCCAGATCCATGGCCGCTCCGTTACCGTCGGCGGCGCACCGGTCACGATCGATACCCGGAACCTCACGCTGGTCGATGTCGATCCCAACTGGCGCACCCGCATGCTGGGGGCGATCACCGATCCCAATATCGCGCTCATCCTGATGATGATCGGCGCCTACGGCCTCTTGTTCGAGTTCATGAACCCCGGCGCGCTGTATCCCGGCACGATTGGCGCGATCTGCCTGCTGACTGGTCTCTATGCGCTTACCGCCCTGCCCGTGAACTACGCGGGCGTGGCGCTCATCCTGCTTGGGGTCGGGTTGATGACGGCGGAGGCGTTTGCGCCATCCTTCGGTATCCTGGGTATAGGGGGCATCGTCGCCTTCGTGCTGGGCGGCGCGATCATGATCGATAGCGATGTGCCGCAGTTCCAGATAGCTTGGCCTGTGCTGGTCGCTGTCGCCCTGGCAGGCCTGGCAATGACCATCATCTTCGCCAGACTGGCCCTGACAGCGCACCGGCGAAAGATCGTGAGCGGGCGGGAGGAGATGATCGGGGCCTCCGGGACGATCCTCGATTGGAGCGACGGCAAGGGTCATGTGTTCGTCCATGGCGAACGCTGGCAGGCGACGGGTGGCCGTGGAATGAATGCCGGCGCGAAGGTCAGCGTCACCATGCTGGATGGCCTGGTGCTCACCGTAAAACCCATTGAACATGCGGCTGTTGATCTTGGTGCCGCGCCTCACATCAAGGAGATATAGGATGGAAATGCTCGGCAGCCTGGCTTTCTACATCCCGGCGATCATCATCGTCCTCGTCTTTCTGACGGCGACCATCAAGATCTTGCGCGAATATGAGCGCGGCGTCGTGTTTACCCTGGGACGTTTCACCGGGGTCAAGGGCCCGGGGCTCATCCTCCTCATTCCCTATGTGCAGCAAATGGTTCGCATGGATCTGAGAACCATTGTCCTCGACGTTCCCACGCAGGACGTCATCTCGCGCGACAATGTCTCGGTGAAGGTCAACGCCGTCATCTATTTCCGGGTTATGGATCCCGAGCGCGCGACGATCCAGGTGGAGAACTTCATGCAAGCGACCAGCGAGCTTGCTCAGACCACACTGCGTTCGGTGCTCGGCAAGCATGAACTCGACGAGATGCTGGCCGAGCGGGACAAGCTCAACGTCGACATCCAGGAGATACTGGACGCGCAAACCGACGCTTGGGGCATTAAGGTCGCCAATGTCGAGATCAAGCATGTCGACATCGACGAATCGATGGTGCGTGCCATCGCGCGCCAGGCCGAAGCCGAGCGCGAACGCCGTGCCAAGGTGATCAATGCCGAGGGCGAGCAGCAGGCCGCGGCCAAGCTGCTCGAGGCAGCAGAAATCCTGGGCCAGCGGCCAGAGGCGATGCAGCTGCGGTACTTGTCGACGCTCAATGTCATAGCCGGTGAACGCAGCTCGACGATCGTGTTCCCGTTCCCAATGGACCTCAAGGACTTCTTCGGAATGCTGCCGCGTGCTCCTGGAGGGACTGCTTCGTCGGACTAAAAAGGATCGAACAGGCGCTTTGAACCGCGCCGGGTCTGCCGGAGGCGCCGACAGGCGTGTCGGATCCTGTCGCTGCGCGACGCGCTCGTGATAGGTAGATGGGGCGATCGGCAGAACGCGGCAGATCGGCTCGACCCCATAAGCATCGCAGTGATCGTCGATGAAGGCGATCATCTCCGGAACGGGCGGTCGAGCTCCGCCTGCGCAAAATATGCCGACGCCTTGCGGAGAATCTCGTTGGCCTGCCGCAATTCGCGGACTTCGCGCTCCAGCGCCTTCATCTTGTCAGCAACTTCGGCCGGGACACCAGCACGCTTGCCGCTATCGACCTCGGCCTTCTTCACCCACTCAAACAACGTCTGCGGAACGCAGCCGATCTTCTCTGAGATCGAAACGATAGCAGCCCAGCGTGACGGATGATCCGCTTCGTGGTCCAGCACCATCCGTACCGCGCGCTCGCGCACCTCAGGCGCAAATTTGTTCGTCGTCTTGCTCATACAGGCTCCACCTTCTCAGGAGTTGGAGCCTCCGGCAAACCCGGCGCGGTTCACTATTGCCCGGTCGGCGTATTACGTCTGCGAAGCTTGGAGGGAGTCGTGCCAAAATGGCGGTGCACCGCGACTGCGAAGCTTGAGGAGCGGTTATAGCCGACTGCATAGGCGATCTGGGTGATGGGATCGTCGCCCTCGCTCAACAGCGTGAGCGCTCGCTGCATCCGCAGGTCTTGGATATAGTCGAACACCGAAAGGCCGAGGATCTGGCGGAAGCCGGTGCACAGCGCGCTGCGGCTCACCCCCACTTCGGCCGCGAGTTCCTCCAGCGACGGTGGTGTGACATAGTTCGCTGCGAGAAAGCGTTGCGCCTTCAACACGCCCCGGGCGGTGTGCTTGGTGGTCTCGACCGATCGGAAACACTCGCTCTGGTCGAAGGCCTCAAGCGCCTGACAGACAATCTCTAGCGCTTTGGACTGCAGGAAGATACGTCGACGGCGACCGTCCAGCGAACAGGTCTGGACGTCCTCCAGACAGCGCAGCATTGCCGCGCTCAACGGCAGGGCGCGACCAGAGGTCCGCTCCAGATCACCGTCCAGAAAGGCCTGGAGCAGGGCTGGCAGTTCATGGGCGCTGCCCGCATACATCGTCCTCAGAACCTCGCGGTGGACGACGATGTAAATATAGCGCGCGACCCCGGCGAGCGTCACCTCCGCCGGCGGCTGCTTGCCCGGCTCGACGATGAGAACGGTGCTCGGCGCCTCGAAGCTCAGCGGGCCGCCATCGGCAGGCACATATTCGCCATCACCGCTGCTGGCGAGATAGATGTGCAGGCTGTCCGGCGAACAGAAATGCGCTGCCTGAGGCGTGTGATATTCGGTCTCCGCAAAGGTGACGAAAAAACCGTCGGCAAGCCCGCAAAACTCGTAGCTGCCACTGCCGAAGCATTCCCTCACACGCCAGCGATAGTGGCAGTCGCTCAGTGGCACGAAGGCATCGACAAGTTGCGCCTGATATTCGATACGGTCGAGCGCATAATCCGCGACGGCATAGTGCACGGACTTCTGCTCTGCGTCTTCCGCCGGACGCGGGAAACGCCGCCTGCTTACCGCAGACGGACCCATCCGAACCGGGCTGTCGAGACTCATCACCAGAGTCTGTGCACGCGGCCTGTCCGCGTCAAGGTGGGAGATCATATCGCTCTGCCCTGTTCGCTCGAACGTCACACGTCCGACTCCAATTCGCTCGGCCGATCCGTAGTCTCAGTACCCCATTGCTGACAGGGAAAATGGCCCTCCGCAAACGCCGCCGAGCAATCTGGCGGTGCACGAACCTCTTTTGGCGGATCGGAAAAGCCAGGCGCCCGACCATCGCCTAGGGTGCCCATCGATGCATTGCCATGGAGCCCACACACAGGGGGCCAATGGCGGTTGCGGACTATGGGCACGGAAACAGTGCCAGTGAACAAGGGGGTAGGTTTCATGCGCTCACGGACCAGTTCGATCGGCTTTGCGTCAGCCGGCTTCCTTACCCTGTGCATCATGGCGACGGCCGCTGCGGGACAGTCGGAAGCATCGACCGACACCGCCGAGGCGGGTTCAGGCGAAATCGTCGTGACCGCGAGCAAGCGCGAGCAGAAGCTGCGCGACGTACCGTCGGCGATCACCGTCCTTGGCGGCGATAAGCTCGCCAATCTCGGCGTCCAGTCAGTCCGTGATTACGCGACGCTGACCCCGGGGCTGACCATTCAGGACAGTGGTAGCCCCGGCTATGGCAAGATCTTCATTCGTGGACTCACCACCGGTAGCCTTCAGCAGTCAGCGACGACCGTGTACTATATCGACGACGTGCCTTTCACGGCGAGCTCGGCCAATGGCGGCGGCGCCTTCATCGCGCCGGACCCTGAACTGACGGACATCGAGCGGATAGAGGTGCTCAAGGGACCGCAAGGAACGCTCTATGGTGCCTCCAGCCTCGGCGGCGTCATCCGGCTCGTCTCGAAGAGCCCCGATGCGTCGGGGTTCTCGGGCAGCGCCCGAACCGAGATGAGCGCGATCGACGGCGGCGGCATCGGTTACTCGGCTAACGCCACGCTCAACGTGCCGCTGGTGGTCGACCGCCTCGCCCTGCGCGCCACGGGCTTCTATCGGGAAGCGCCCGGCTATGTCGACAATATCGGCACCGGTACCAACAACGTCAATCGCAGCCGCTTCAAGGGCGGGCGCCTGGCGGCCCGCTGGACCCCGACCGAGCGATTGACCATCGATGCCGTCGGCCAGTTGCAAGATATCGACACGCGTGGCCCCGCGCTGGAAACCAGCATCACCGGAACGCTGACCCCACTTTACGGCGAGCGCAAGTACAGCAATTTCTTCGATGCCCCGACGCGCGTGCGCTACCGGTTGGCCTCCGCCACGGCCCGATACGACACCGACATCGGCCAGCTCATCGCCACGGGCGCCTATCTCAAGAGCAAGCTGCAGACCGAGCTCGACCTGACCTCGACCTATGCACCCTTCTTCCCCGTCTTCGCCTCGCTGGGCTATGCCTATCCGGCGAACACCGGCGTGGCCGTCGTCTCGCAGGTGCCCGCCGTCAAGAAGACCGCTGAACTCCGCTTCGCGTCCAAACGACTAGGCGGCATCGAGTTCGTAGCTGGCGGTTTCTACACCCACGAGCGCATCGCTTCGCCAACCGATATCCTCGCTCGCGACATGGCGACGAATGCCCAGTTGCCCGAACCGCTGGGAACGATCATCACGATACCGGTCAACGATACCTACGAAGAGGTCTCCGCCTTCGGCAATCTCACTGTCTATCTTATGGACAATCTCGACGTGACCGGCGGTATGCGCTTTGCGCACAGCACCGAGGACTTCAACGCCTCCTATGGCGGCGTCTATTACACCGCCTTTCTGGGCGGCACGGTCCAGCTCCCGCCGGTCCATTCGAGCCACGACCAGCTGACTTATCTGGCGACGCTGCGCTGGAGGCCGACCTCGACGCTCAGCCTCTTCGCGCGCGCGGCGAGCGGCTATCGCCCGGGCGGACCTCAGGTTGCCGCGATCATCCCTCCCGGCGCGCAGACGAGGATCGATCCCGATACCGTGTGGAACTACGAAGTCGGGTTCAAGGGCGACTTCCTCGACCGGAAGCTCAGCATTGAAGCGTCGGCCTACCGGATCGACTGGAACGACATCCAGCTCTACACCTTCTTCAACAGCACGCAGCTTCTGGCCAATGCCGGCAAGGCCAGGGTCGAGGGATTCGAGCTCCAGGCAAGCGCCCGGCCGACGGGGCGGCTGACCGCGACCGCCAATCTCGGCTACACCTATTCGCGTCTCGTCGACGTCGATCCGGGCGTCACCGCCTATATCGGCGCGGCTGCGGGCGACCCCATTCCCCAGAATCCCCGCTGGACGGCCTCCGCGACAGTCGATCAGTCGATCCCGCTCGGGCCCGACATCGAGGGCCAGCTCGGCGCGACCTTCCGCTATCAATCACACCGCTTCACGTCGTTTCCCGGCAGCGTCTCCGATCCGAACCTGCGCCTGCCCGGACGCACCACCTTCGATGTGCGCGCGGGGCTGAGCTACCGCACCTACCAGTTCCAGCTTCGGGTCGAGAACGTCACCGACCGCAAGGGGATTGCGAACTACATGTCCGGTGCGCCCGCATCCACCTATCTCATGCGACCGCGCAGCTTCGCGATATCGGCGAGCACCGCTTTCTAAACGACCTGATTCCGGTCGGCCGGCAGTATCCGCGCGGCCCCTGCCCCCAAGACAGAAGGATCCCCCATGGCCACGCCCAAGGACCGCCAGCCGGTCTCGTCTCTCAGCGATATGATCAATGACGCGGCCCTCGCGGCCCTCGCCCCTCCCAAATCTGCCGCCGGTAGGGCGCTCGATACCGGTGGTTCCGTCGCCGGCCCCTTCGAACTGACCGAAACGACGCCGTCTTTCGCCGCTCTCTTTCCCGCCACCCGCTATTTCGAAATCGATTCGAAAATCGCCGGTGCGCGCTTTTCCGCCTGGGTCACGCCGCCCGCGCAATATGATGCCGATCCAACGCAGGCCTATCCGATCGTCTATCAGGTCGACGGCAATCTGTTCTTCCCCGCGACGACGCCTTTCCATCAGCCGGGACAGGGCGACAGCATGTCGCCGCAGCTTCCCTTCATCCTCGTATCCATCGGCTATAACATCGCTGAAAGTCATGCATGGGCGTGGTTGCGCGTTCGTGACCTGCTCCCGCCCGGCGAAGAGGTGCCGGAGATCATGCGGCAGGCGGTCGACATGACCGTCCAGGCGGGCCTGATGCCGCGGGAGGACGGTGACCGCTATCTCGAGATGTTCGACAACCCGGCGGCCGACAAGTTCCTGGCGTTTCTGGAGCAGGAGCTTCACCCGCAACTGGCAAAAGCCTATCGGATCGACGCCGACAATGTCGGCCTTTGGGGTATGTCCTATGGCGGCTTGTTCGCAGCCTATGTCGCGATCAAGCGATCCGATCTTTTCAAGCGCATCGGCGCCGCTAGCCCCGGCATCGCCGGTGAAGGCAGCCGCATCTTCGAGCTGTATCGCGAGGCGTTGGCCACGCAGCGAGATTATTCGGAACGCCATCTGCACGTTACGATCAGCGCACGCGAGTTGGCACAACCGAGCATCTACCAATGGCTGCTGGCCCGCGGCACCACCCAGTTGCTTGCTGAGACCTCGCAACACCCCCTGCCCGGCTTGCAGGTTTCGACCGAGATCATCCCGCTGGAAAGCCATCTGAGCGGAGGCGTGCCCGCCTGGTTTAGCTTCCTGCGCGCCTGTTACACACGCGGCTAACGGCGGTTGCGCGCGTAGCTGCTTTATGCCCAACAATCCTGCGTTTCGACTTCATGGCTTGCGATATTCACCCCGCTCCGACTCCCCCTATCAGGCTCGCACAAGCCCCAGCAGCCAGAACTTATCTTGATATGTCATTTTAATAGCCGAGCAAGGCGCTGTCGCCCAGCGGGACCATCAAGACCCCTGATGCTTCCACTCCTCCTCCAGCCTGACGGCACTGGCAGCGTCAACATTGCCCATCACTCTGGCCAGCAGATCAAGGAAGAAAACCCGCTCGGCCGCGCTCAAGACCGCAAGCACTTGGTCTTCGCGTTCCTTGTTGAACCGCCATAGGGCCTTAGCATAGCGCTCACCCTGATCGGTCAGCGACAGGAGTATTCGCTTGGCGTGCTGCTGGTCAGGGGCGGCTACGACATAGCCCCGCTCCATCAAGCGTTGCACGCTTCGGCTTATCGCCGCCTGATCGATTGCTATGAAACGGGCCGCTTCCGCCGCCGTCGCTACCATGCCGGCGTGTATGAACAACATGATCCGGTTTTCATTCACTGTCAGACCAGCAAATTCACGCAGCGCGGAGGCGGCGCCGGCCGTCAGTCGATTGGATATAAGCGAGATCATCGCGAACGCCTGATCCCGCATGTCGAACTTCATCCGGCCATCAGTCGCCATGGTCGCGCCTCGCAAATATGTATGTTGACTTGTCATTACTAATCATTGCATTCTTGGAGCAATACACGAGGCGCGACGAAAGGGAATGGCTGTGAAGCTCCATCGATGGCCGAAGTTATGCCAGACCACGGTGCACCGCCGTGCGGTGGGCTGTGCACGCTGCGGACGCCAAGGTGCCGCGCGCTGACATGACAATCGAAGCTCCATCGTTCACGCTGCTTGAAAACGCCCGGATTTTCGACGGCTATAATGCGGATTGCCCGGAAGGAATGTCCGTCCTGGTCGAAGGCGGCACGATCCGCGAAGTCTCCGATCGGCCCATCAAGACCAATGGAGCAAGGCGTATCGACGTCGCCGGCAAGACTCTGATGCCTGGCCTGATCGACCTCCATATTCACGCCTATTTCTCCGACCTCAACGCTAAGCTGGTCGATAGTCGCGACGCGCCTTATCGCACGGCGCACGCTATCCTGAAGCTGGGCCATGCGCTGGACTGCGGCTTCACCACTGTTCGCGACATCGGCGGTGGCGATTATCCACTGGCAGCGGCGATCGAGGATAAGCTAATCCGCGGGCCGCGCTTCTTCTATGCCGGAAAGGTCCTGTCGATGACCGGCGGGCATGTCGACTATCGCACGCCCAACGAGATGCAGCATACCCATGGCTATTGCTCGTGCGGATCGATGAATTGGGGCGGCGTGGTCGTCGACGGCGTCGATGAATGTATCAAGGCCGCGCGCGAAGAGCTGCGCCGCGGGGCCCATTGCATCAAGATCACCGCGTCCGGGGGGGTGATGTCACCCAGCGACCCGATGTGGATGAACCAGTTCCGCAAGGACGAAATTCGGGCGATCGTCAACGAATGCGTCGAACGCCGCACCTATGTGTCGGCGCACTGCCATCCGATCAGCGCAATACGCCGCTCCGTCGATTTCGGTGTCCGCTGCATCGAACATGCGACGTTGATCGATGCAGAAACCGCCCGCTTCGTGGCCGACCGTGGCGTCTATGTGGTGCCGACGATGTCGGTGATCTTCGTGACCATGGAGGTCGGCGAGACGCTCGGCATGACCGCGGACAGCATGGACAAGCTGCGCACGGTGGTGGATGCCGCTCTCCAGGGTCTGCAGCATATGCGCGATGCAGGCGTGACCCTGGGCTTCGGTACTGATCTGCTTGGCGCCACCTATGACCAGCAATGCCGCGAGTTCGAGTTCCGGCGCGACGTCTTCACTCCTTTGGAACTGCTGCGGCAGGCGACATCCAACGGCGCCAAGATACTGATGCACGAAGGCCGGCTAGGCTGCGTGAAAGCGGACGCATTCGCCGACCTGATTGTGGTCGACGGCGATCCTCTGAAGGATATCGGGCTGCTCGCCGCCGACGGCCGGAAGCTGGACCTGATCATGCGCGACGGCGAATTGATCAAGAACCGGCTCGGGTAGCCGCTCTCGCGCCATCATAATTTTTTTGGCCCCGGGGTGGTGCTTCGGGGAACGGGTCTTCACGGCCATCGCACAGGAAGCAAAGCAACTCATGGACAGGTCGGAATGGAACATGGCCGCGCCGCCAGGCCGGCCGCGGGGGGACGGGGACGGCTTCGGTGTCGATCAGGCCGTAGCCCTCGCCCGCCCGTCGAGCGGCTCGCGCTGACCCATGACGACGGATATCCTTCCGGCCGACCGGTCCGCCCTTGCAGATGCCGAACAGGCCGCCACCCTGGCCAACCCGGTGCCGGGGGCGGATCAGGCGCAGCGGCCGTGGGCGCTGTTTTCCTCGCGCCGACGCTGGGCGATGCTGGGCGTGCTGTTCCTGGTGATGACGGTCAGCAATATCGACCGGCAGATCATGACGGTCGCGCTGGAGCCGATAAAGGCGGAATATCACGCGACCGACACCGAAATGGGCCTGCTCAGCGGCTTGGCGTTCGCGATATTCTATGTGCTGCTTGGCCTGCCGATCGCGCGCTGGGCCGATCGCGGCAACCGCAAGCTGATCATTGCCCTATCGATCGGCTTCTGGAGCCTGATGACGGCGGCGTGCGGGCTGGCACAAAATTTCGCGCAGATGTTCGTGACGCGCCTGGCGGTGGGCATCGGTGAGGCGGGTGCCTTGCCGACCTCGCACAGCCTCATCGGTGATTATTTCCCGCCGGACGGACGGGGTCGGGCGATCGCCATCTTCGTCATGTCTGGCGCGGTAGGGTACGGCGCCGCGTTAATCGGTGGATCCTATATCGCCAGCCAACTGGGCTGGCGCAGCATGTTCGTGATCTTCGGTCTGTCGAGCCTTGTGACGGCGCTGCTCGCCGCGCTGGTGCTGCGCGAACCCCGCCATATCCTGCTGCCAGCAACGGGCGCCGATCAGGGCGAGCGCTACGGCCCCGCCATCACGGGCCTGCTCCGCAAGCGCAGCTTCCGCTGGCTGCTTGCCGGCACCGCCTTCTACGGGGTCGTTTGCTACGGCGCGCTGATCTTCGTCGTGTCGCATCTGGTGCGTAGCTTCGGTCTTTCGCTGACCCAGGCTGGCATGATCTATGGCGTGATCTCCACCGTCGCCGCGATCTTCGGCGCGCTGGCGGGCGGCTATCTGACCGATCGCATGACACGGCGGGGCGCCGCATCGGTGCCGGCGCTGACCGCGATGCTGTCGCTGGCGGCGCTGCCGCCCTATCTCGTTGCCTTCGGGACAGGCAATCTGGCGCTTTTCACGCTGGCAATGCTGATCGGCGGTTGCCTGCTCTTCGCCGCCGCTCCGCCTCTTTATGCCAGCTTCCACATTGTCAGCGCATCGCGGCGCCGGGCGACGGCGATCGCCCTGCTATCGGTGATGATGAACCTAGTCGGCCTGGGCGGCGGGCCGGCGCTGACCGGCATCCTCAGCGACATGTTCGGCGCCGTCCATGGCCCGGCGCTGGGCTTGCGCATCGCCATGCTGATCTCGGTCGGCGCGCTGCTGCCGCTGGCCGCCTGCTTCTTCGCAGCGCGGCGCACGATCGCTGGGGACGTCGATGATCGGGACGAAGCGCAGCCGGCATAGCAGCCGGATCAACGCGCACATGGTGATGCCCAGCGGGCCGGCCAGTAGGTCCGCATCAAAACAGACAAGCAAAGGGAGTTGTCAGGTGAACATGAGCATGAAGACCATATTGCTGGCAGGGGCTGTCGCGCTTCTCCCCCAGACAGGCTTCGCCCAGACCAGCGATGAGGCGGAAAACCGGCCAGGGAATCAAACCGAAACGGCGGTCCCGGTTCAGGCGGCCGACGGCGGCGAAATCCTGGTGACCGCGCGCAAGCGGTCCGAACGGCTGATCGAGGTGCCGGCGACGATCGACGTCTTTTCGACCAAGGACCTTGCCGCGTCGGGCAATGTCACGCTGTCCGACCTGTCGAGCCGCCTGCCCAATTTCTTCATCGCCTCTCCCCGCGCGACGCGCATCGCCGTGACGATGCGCGGGCTGGGCATTCCCGGGGTCGGCCTCTACATCGACGGCGTCTATCAGCCGAGCGACGTCGCCTTCTCCATTCCGCTGTTCGACCTGGAACGCGTCGAGGTACTGAAGGGGCCACAGGGCACGCTGTACGGGCGCAACGCCTATTCGGGCGCGATCAGCTATGTGACACGCGCGCCCACGAACAGCTTCGAGGGCGAGGTGAATGCCGAGATCGGCAACGCCGGCACTCGGCGAGGATCGGCGACGATCGCCGGGCCGATCGTCCAGGATATCATTGCCGCGCGCATATCCGGCACTATCCAGCGACGGTCGGGCTTCCGCAATTTCGCCGACGGGAGCAACGCCGATCGCGACGATTACGAAGCCATCACGGGGCGCGTTCTGATCACCCCGGCCGACGATATTTCGGTCGACCTGAAATATACCCATGTGAACAAGAAGGGGCAGGCCTTTCTCTATCACCAGGTCACCGACCTGAACGATACCAAGGGCAGCCTGCTGATCACCCCGCGCTTCGGCCCGGCGACCGGCGTCCTCGCCGGCAAGCGCCCGGGCAGCGGTGTGCGCAGCAACGCCGTATCGGGCCGGTTGAAATATTCGCCCGGCCCCTTCGAACTGATCAGCACCACGGCGCTCAGCAAGATTCGCGCCTTCGACCGATCGGATGCCGACCTGAGCCCAGCCGACATCCTCGAACTGGAAGCAAATACCGCGCTGCTCGACTTCAGCCAGGAATGGCGGGCTCAATCGACCGGCAACGGGCCGTTCAAATGGCTGGCCGGCGCCTTCTACAACAAGGGCAAGATGAACGACTGCGCCACCTGCGGCAATGTGCTGGGGGGCGCCGCAGTCGGCGGACGATCGATCTTCCAGCCGGTCGCCAAGGTTTATTATGACGCCTATGCCGCGTTCACCGACGTCGAATATAAGCTCAGCAATAGCTTCGTGCTGGGCGCGGGAGCGCGCTACGATACCATCAAGCAGGAACTGCGGCCCGTGACGGGCGGATCGGAAAAGGCCAGCTTCCACGGCTTCCAGCCCAAGCTGACCGCCCGCTTTCTCATCACACCCGACAGCCAAGTCTATGCGTCGGCCACCAAGGGCTTCACCCAGGGCGGCTTCAACGCGGTGCTGTTCGGTAGCGGCAGCCCGCTAAGCACCTTCCCCAACCAGCGGCTGTGGTCCTATGAAGCCGGCTTCAAGAGCAGCTTCGACGATCGGCGCGGCAATGTCTCGGTTGCGGCTTTCTACATCGATGCGCAGTCCTTCAACGCTGCGGCGACGGTGCCGACACCGCTGGGCCCGCGCGTCATCACCGTCGCGGTGGGCAAGGTCGAAAGCTATGGCTTGGAATTCGATTCATCCTATCGGGTGACGCCGGACCTGTTGATCGAGGCGAGCGGCGGCTACAACCATGTCGCGCCGACGCAATTGGCTCCGACGATCGCACCGGGCGTCGGCAATGTCGGCGAGCAGTTTCAGCGAGCGCCGAAATGGCAATATCGATTGGCCGCTACCTTCACCCAGCCGGCGACCGACGATCTTTCGATCGAATATAATGGCGCCGTCAGCGGCGTGGGGCCGACGCGCTTCTGCGGCGAGTCCGCGGTATTCGGTCCCTGCCCCACGCGCGAAGCCTATCATTTGGTCGATGCCAGCATCTCGCTGGTATGGGATCGCTACCGGATATCCCTGTTCGCGCGCAATCTGCTTAACACGAACTATGCCACCGATTTCCTGGCGCGATCGGCGCTGGCCCAGTTCGGCGCTCCATCGGCGGGGTCGACCTATGGCGATCCCCGTTACTGGGGCGTTCGCGCGACGGCGAACTTTTAGGCGCCGATGTCGGCTTGGAATCGGCGGCGAGCCCAAGCCGACACGTTATTGATCTTGGTCACGATCATGAGGACGAAGGCACGCGAGATAAACCGACAATCAGTTCGCGCGATACACGGCGCCGCGCGAACCGTCACCGTCGTCGACGGGCAGCAGTATGCCGCAGCCGCGCGGGCTCAGAGGGCGCCGATCACTAGAACTTCACGCGGGCGGTAGCCCCCCAGCGGCGTCCATATGAGCGCATGTTATAGTCGCCGAGCGGCGCGCCACTGAACCGCTGCGCGACGACGTCGACGATATAGACCTTGTCGAGGAGATTCTCGACAAAGCCCGTCAGCGAGAAATCGCCGCTTCGCGCGGTCATCCGCAGGTTGACGAGATGTACCGGTCCACGCCGATCGCGATTGTCGATCTCCCAATAATATCGGCCGCCCTTGCCGTTCACCTCGATCCGCGGCGTCAGGTCGGCGTCCTCGCCGATCGGCAGGCGATATTGGATCGCGGCATTGTACGACCAGCTCGGCACCTGGGGCAGATCGTTGCCGGTGAAGTCCCCTGCCGCCGGAAGCCCGGCGAACACGGCTGTATCATAGCGCGTGATCTTGGTGTCGAGCAGCCCGCCCGCCAGGCTGAGCTCCAGCCCCGGCGCCGGCCGCGCGGTCAGCTCGGCTTCGACGCCGAAAATGCGCGAACGGGGTATCGCATTGGTGATGATCTGCGAGCCGGAGACAAGATCGAACACATAGACCTGTCGGTCATTGACCCGCGTGTAGAATGCCGCGCCGTTGAGCGTGACGAGTCCATCGGCGAAGGTCGATTTCGCGCCGAGTTCGAAACTCCAATTCTCCTCGGACTTGAAGGTGCGTCCAAGGCGCGCGCTGGGATTGAATCCGCCACTGCGGAAACCCTTGCCTGCCGACGCATAGAGGGTGAGCTCGCGGTCGGGCGTGTAGCTGAGCGTCAGCTTGGGCTGGAATGACTTGAAGCTCTTGCTGAACTCGGGGGTGCCGGCCGCGACGAGATCGGTCTGCTGCCGGTCGTCGATGTCGTAGCGCAGGCCGAGTGCGGCTTCGAACAGAGGGCTCAGACGGTAGTTGAAATTGCCGAACAGTGCATAGGCGTTGTTGTCGTCCTGCGCGGTCGTCCGGGTGAAGACCATCGGCGCGGGGATCGGGAAGGGAAACAGCACGCCCCCCGCGCCGGGCCGCACGAACAGCGTGCTGTCGAGCGTCTGCTTCGTGCCCAGCCAATAGGCGCCGGCCATCCAGTCGAAGCTGTCGCCCTCCGCCCCCAGGCGGAGCTCCTGGCTCCATGTCTCGCCGACATAACGCTGCGTGCCGGAGAGGAAATCGG
>Ga0209231_1000604_pt1 | contig 18535 bp, 11 predicted proteins | sample Deesub45470m_DNA_FD_188086 | JGI IMG/M metagenome (GOLD analysis project Ga0209231, IMG submission 188086) | Deep subsurface microbial communities from North Pacific Ocean - 450_OLKR46/470m Metagenome (SPAdes) (version 2) | ecosystem: Environmental > Terrestrial > Deep subsurface > Unclassified ... | reverse complement strand
CCCCCGTCCCCCCCACCCCGAGGGGGGAGGGACGGAGGCAAAAAAGCCTGAAGCCCCTGCGTCCCCCGTGTCGAATCCGGGGGGAGGGTGGCAGGGGCTGGTCGATCATCTCAGGACTCGCCGCCCGGGGCTCGCTTCCCTTCTCGAGCACGGCAGCCTGTTGAAGTTCGAGTTGCCCCTCCTCGAGATCGGATTTTCGCCGGGATCCTTTCATTTCGAACAGATCAAGGATCCGGAAACCCAGGACGCCCTTGCCGAGCTGGCCCTGGAATACTTCGGCGAAAAGGTGACCATCAAGGTCAGTGCCGTCAGCCCCGGAACCGGAGCGGCCCCGCCGACCCTCATCGAGAAGCGTCGGGCCCAGGAGTCGGACCGGGAAAACCGTCTGCGCGAGGATGCCCTGGCCCACCCGATGGTGCAGGCCGCGCAGGAGATTTTCGGTGGCCAGGTCAAAGACGTCCGTCCCATCGACAAGGGGTTTGTTTAGGGCCCCGTCCGTTATCGATGCGGCTATCAAAAAAAGCAGGGCGCTGTCGTTGTCGCGCCAGAGAAGGAGTGACCATGTCCAAGAGTATGGGTAACATCATGAAGCAGGCGCAGCAGATGCAGCAGAAGATGGGGCGCCTGCAGCAGGAACTCGAAGGGCGCGAGGTCGAGGCCTCCGCCGGCGGCGGGATGGTGACCGCCGTCGTCAACGGCAAGCAGCAGCTCGTCTCCCTGAAGATCGAAAAGAGCGTCGTCGATCCCGAAGATGTCGACATGCTGCAGGACCTGGTGTCGGCCGCCGTCAACGAGGCGATCAAAAAAAGCCAGGAGATGATGCAGGAGGAGATGGGGAAGATCACCGGCGGGTTCAATATCCCCGGTCTCTTCTGATCAGGTCGTCGCCCTCTCCCGGGGCCGCTGTCGTCTTGCCTCGATCCGGGGCTCGTTTTCGCAAGGGGGGCCTTTGGGCCCCGCCTGGAATGCGGGCCCCTTTTTTTTGGCCGGGGAGTCACCCGAAATCTTCCGGTTTCCTGTTTTGAAACAGGCGGCCGGGGATATGCGCTGTGACCGTCCCTCGGACTTCCGGCGACAGGCGTGAGGTCCGGGTGCCGGTGGCTGAGCGGCGGTAAAAGGAAACTAAAATCTTTTTTTGATCTTAGTAAAAAATAGAACATGATTTTAAATAGTTGGATTTATCGGAGGGCCTATGTTAAACTCCATCCCGTCTTTTGCCCGGCTGGTCACCGAGCTGGCCAAGCTTCCGGGTATCGGCCAGAAGACCGCGACCCGGCTGGCCTTCTTTGTCCTGCGGCAGCCGGCTTCGGAAGCCGAAGCTCTCGCCGGGGCGATCCGCGGCCTCAAGGAAAAAATCCGCTTCTGCTCCCGCTGTTTTCACATCACCGAGAGTGACCCCTGTCCGCTGTGCAGCAACCCCGGCCGCGACGACGCCCTCCTCTGTGTGGTGGAAGAACCCCAGGACCTGATTGCCATCGAACGCAGCCGTTCCTTCCGCGGCCGTTACCACGTTCTCCACGGCGCCCTGTCGCCGCTGGACGGCGTCGGACCCGATGATCTCAAGATCCGCGAGCTCCTGCTGCGCCTCAAGGACCATCAGGTCACGGAGGTGCTGCTCGCCACCAACTTCACCGTCGAGGGGGAGGCGACCGCTCTCTACCTGGCGCGGCTGATTCATCCCCTGGGGATTCGCGTCACTCGCCTGGCCTACGGCATCCCCATGGGAAGCGACCTCGAGTTCGTCGACGAGGTGACGGTCAACAGGGCCGTGGAGGGTCGCCGGGATCTTTGACGGGCGGTTGCCTTTCCTCTCACCTGACCTATAGTGTTTACCTTTCAAGTTGTTCTGTCGGCGTAGTTTCTGTCCCGGCCGCACGGGGGCAGGTGGAATTCGGGAATTACCAAGCAAAGGAGAAGTTCATGTCGCGTAAAATGGTAACCATCGACGGTTGTTCGGCCGCTGCGCATGTCGCACATGCGACCAATGAGGTCATTGCGATCTATCCCATCACCCCCTCTTCCGGCATGGGCGAGATTTCTGACGCCAAGAGCGCCGCGGGTGAAAAAAACATCTGGGGAACCATCCCCAAAGTGGTCGAGATGCAGTCCGAAGGCGGCGCCGCCGGCGCTGTTCACGGAGCCCTGCAGGCCGGCGCTCTGACGACGACCTTCACCGCTTCCCAGGGGCTGCTGCTGATGATCCCCAACATGTACAAGATCGCCGGCGAGCTCACCCCCACGGTCTTTCATGTTTCGGCCCGCGCCATTGCCGCCCAGGCCCTGTCGATCTTCGGCGACCATTCGGACGTCATGGCCTGCCGCCAGACCGGTTGGGCGATGTTCTGCTCCAACAACATCCAGGAGGTCATGGACTTCGCCCTGATCTCCCAGGCCGCGACCCTCGAGTCCCGCGTCCCGTTCCTGCACTTCTTCGATGGTTTCCGCACCTCCCATGAGATTCAGAAGGTCGAGGAGCTGACCAAAGACGACATGCGCCACCTGATCGACGACGACCTGGTGCGCGCCCACCGTGCTCGCGCCCTCTCTCCCGATCGTCCGGTGCTCCGCGGCACCGCCCAGAACCCCGATGTCTACTTCCAGGGACGCGAGACCGTCAACAAGTTTTATACCTCCATTCCCGCCGTCGTTCAGAAGCAGATGGACAAATTCGCCAAACGTCTCGGCCGCCAGTACAACCTGGTCGACTACGTCGGCGCTCCCGACGCCGAGCGCGTCATTGTCGCCATGGGCTCGGGCTGCGAAACCGTCCATGAACTGGTGGAGGCCCTCGTCGCCAAGGGTGAGAAGGTCGGTCTGGTGAAGATCCGCCTCTTTCTTCCCTTCCCCGTCGAGGCCTTCGTCAAGGCTCTTCCCAAGACGGTTCGGAAAATCGCCGTTCTCGACCGCACCAAGGAACCCGGTTCCATCGGCGAGCCTCTCTACCACAACGTCCGCACCGCCATCGGCGAGGCGATGGCCGAAGGCCTGACCTCCTTCTCCGGCTACCCCGCCATCGTCGGCGGCCGCTACGGCCTCGGCAGCTACGAGTTCACGCCGGGCATGGCCAAATCGGTCTTCGACAATCTCTCCCAGGACAAGCCGAAGAACCATTTCATCGTCGGCATCAAGGATGACGTCACCGGTGCCAGCCTCAACTTCGATCCGGCCTTCAAACTGCCGGCTCCCGGCATCTACTCGGCGATGTTCTACGGTCTCGGCAGCGACGGCACCGTCGGCGCCAACAAGAACTCCATCAAAATCATCGGCGAGAGCACCGACAACAACGTTCAGGCCTACTTCGTCTACGATTCCAAGAAGGCCGGCAGCGTGACCACCTCTCACCTGCGCTTCGGCAAGTCGATGATCCGCTCCCCCTATCTGGTCGACTCCGCCGACTTCGTCGCCTGCCACATGTTCGCCTTCCTCGAGCAGTACGACATGCTCAGAAACGCCAAGGAGGGAGCGACCTTCCTTCTCAACTCCCCCTTCGGCAAGGACGAGGTCTGGGCGCACCTTCCCCGTCCGGTGCAGCAGACGATCATCGACAAGAAGCTCAAGTTCTACGTTATCGACGGCGTGCACCTCGGCAACGAACTCGGCCTCGGTTCCCGCATCAACGTCATCATGCAGACCGCCTTCTTCAAAATCTCCAACATCATCCCCCTGCAGCAGGCCATCGACGAGATCAAGGACGCCATTGTCAAGAGTTATGGCAAGTCCGGCGAGAAGGTTGTCGCCATGAACAACAAGGCCGTTGACGCCGCTCTCGAGAACATCCAGCAGGTCAAGGTGCCGAGTACCGCCGACAGCACGGTGAAGATGAAGGCCGGCCTCGGCAAGGATGTCCCCGCCTTCGTCCGCAACACCCTCGGGACGATCATCGAAGGGAAGGGGGAAACCCTGCCGATCTCGGCCATGCCCGCCGACGGAACCTTCCCCACCGGAACGGCCAAGTACGAGAAACGCAACATCGCCATCGACATCCCGGTCTGGGACGAGGCGCTCTGCATCCAGTGCGGCATCTGTTCCTTCGTCTGCCCCCACGCCACCATCCGCATGAAGATCTACGACGACGCCCTCCTCAAGGGTGCCCCCTCGACCTTCAAGTCCTGCGAGGCCAAGGGAAAAGAGTTCACCGGCAAGAAGTTCACCCTGCAGGTCGCTCCCGAGGATTGCACCGGCTGCGGCGCCTGCGTTTATAACTGCCCGGCCAAAAGCAAGACCGACGAGAAGCACAAGGCGATCAACATGCAGTTCCAGGCGCCGCTGCGCGATCAGGAAGCGGTCAACTGGGACTTTTTCCTCGGTCTTCCCGATACCGATCCGGCTCTGGTCAACCGCGCCAGCCTCAAGGGGAGCCAGCTTCTCCTGCCGATGTTCGAATTCTCCGGCGCCTGCGCCGGCTGCGGCGAGACGCCTTTCCTCAAGCTCGCTTCCCAGCTCTTCGGCGACCGCATGATGATCGCCAACGCCACCGGCTGCACCTCGATCTACGGCGGCAATCTCCCCACCACCCCCTGGTCCCCGCGCCAAGACGGCCGCGGTCCGACCTGGAGCAACTCCCTCTTCGAGGACAATGCCGAATTCGGTTTCGGCATGCGCCTGACCGTCGACAAGTTCAGCGAATACGCTCTCGAGCTTCTCGACAAAATGATGGCCTGCGGCTGCAAGGTCTGCGGCGAGACCAAGGAGCTGATGGCGCAGATCAAGGGTGCCGATCAGTCGACCCAGGAAGGGATCGAGGCGCAGCGTGAGCGTGTCGCCCGTCTCAAAGTCGCCCTCGAAACCTGCACCGATCCCGAAAGCACCCAGCTGATCTCCCTGACCGATTACCTGGTCAAAAAGTCGGTCTGGATCGTCGGCGGAGACGGCTGGGCCTATGACATCGGTTACGGCGGTCTCGACCACGTCCTCGCCAGCGGCGAGAACGTCAACGTCCTGGTTCTCGACACCGAGGTCTATTCCAACACCGGCGGCCAAGCCTCCAAGTCGACCCCTCTCGGCGCCGTGGCCCAGTTCGCCGCCGGCGGCAAACGCCTGCCGAAGAAGGACCTGGGGATGATTGCCATGACCTACGGCAACATCTACGTCGCCAAGATTTCTCTGGCCAACCCCGCTCAGGCGGTCAAGGCCTTGCTCGAGGCCGAAGCCTATGACGGGCCGTCGCTGATCATCGCCTACAGCCACTGTATCGCCCACGGCATCGACATGACCACGGCCATAGACGGCTGCAAGGAGGCGGTGGCCTGCGGTCACTGGCCGCTCTTCCGTTACAACCCGGCGCTGGCCGACGAAGGGAAGAACCCCCTGCAGCTCGACAGCCGGGAGCCGTCCCTTACCTTTTCCGACTACGCTCAGAAGCAGAACCGCTACCGGGTTCTGCAGAAGGCCGATCCGGCCGTGGCCGGGGAACTGATGGCCGAAGGGAACAAGCTCACCGCCACCCGCTACGACCTGTACAAGAAACTGGCGGAAATGCAGGCGGACTGCGGAACAAAAAAGTAAAATCGAAAACATAGAGCAGACAAAGACTCCCGGCGGATCGTCCGCCGGGAGTCTTTGTCTTTGCCGCCGCCGCCGTCCTGTCACCGGGGAAAACGCTTGATCGACCCCGGTAGAGATGCTATAAAAGCCGAGGCGCAAAAACCTTTATAAGGAGCGACGGTATGTTCGGCTCTAATTCATCCTTCGTCATGTACGACGAGGAATTCAAAAGAATAAATATTGTCATCGAGAAGCTTCTCCGCGAAGCCAACGCCAAGGTCATCTTCCTGGTCGACAAGAACGGGCAGCTGATCTCCTCCGTCGGCGAGACCGAGCACCTCGACACCACCAGTCTGGCTTCCCTGACGGCCGGCAACATCGCCGCCACCGGGGGGCTTGCCAAGCTTCTGGGGGAAAAGGAATTCTCCATCCTCTTTCATGAGGGGGAAAAGGACAACCTGCACATCTCCATCATCGCCAGCCGGGTCATTCTGGTGGTCATTTTCGATAACCGCAGTTCCCTGGGGCTGGTCAGGCTGCGGGTCAAGAAGGCCAGCGACGAGCTGGGGACGATCTTCGAGGACCTGGCGAAAAAATCCGAAGAGATCCAAAAGGATGACAACTACCAGAGTCCCTTCGCCGAGATCACCGACGACGATATTGACAATCTCTTCAATTAAACGGGGTTAGGGCGCATGTCTTTTATCAATTACGCCTCGCGCGAAATTAACTGCAAGATCGTCTATTACGGCCCGGGACTCTGCGGCAAGACGACGAATCTGCAGTACGTCTATCAGAAGACGGCTCCCGACGCCAAGGGGAAGATGATCTCTTTGGCCACCGAGACCGAGCGGACGCTGTTCTTCGACTTTCTTCCCCTGGCCCTCGGCGAGATCCGCGGCTTCAAGACCCGCTTCCATCTCTATACCGTCCCGGGTCAGGTCTTTTACGACGCTTCACGCAAGTTGATCCTCAAGGGAGTCGACGGTGTGGTCTTCGTGGCCGATTCCCAGGAGGAGCGACTCGACGCCAATATCGAGAGCCTGGAGAACCTCAAGATCAACCTCGAGGAGCAGGGGTATCAGCTGGAAAAGCTCCCCTTCATCATGCAGTACAACAAGCGGGATCTTCCCAACGTCAGCAGTGTCGACGAGATGCGCACCCTCCTCAATCCCTCTGGGGTCCCGGAATTCGAGGCCTGCGCCACCACCGGCGAAGGGGTCTTCGAAACCCTCAAGGCCGTCGCCAAGCAGATCCTCGTCGATCTTAAAAAAGGGGGCGCCGGCTGATTTCCCCTTTCGGCAGGCAAATAAACAAAACGACGAAGTCCGCAGGGCAACAGCTCTGCGGACTTCGTCGTTTCTGTCGTTGGGAAAGAGGGCTCAGACGGACCGGAGGCAGGAGATCTCCCCCTTGAGGGCGGCCTTGAAGCAGGCGGTGCAGGAGGAGCAGGCGGAGACGGGGTCCTTTCCATTTACCCAGCGTCGCACCAGATCCGGCTGGCAGATGAAAGGGCGGGAGAGGGCGACGAAGGCGGCGCTTTCCGCCTCGATAATCTCTTCGGCCATGGCGCGGCTGCGAATGCCGCCGACGAGGATCAGGGGTGTCCGCACCCTCCCCCGCAGCGCCTCGGCCAGCGGCCGGTTGTAGGCCTCACCGCCTTCGGGAACCGGGCGGATCGGCCCGAGTCCTCCCGAGGCCGGGGTTCCGGCGGTGACCTCGATGGCGTCGATCCCCCGGCTATCGAGGGACTGGGCGACGGAGATCCCTTCCTCAACGGTCAGTCCCCCGGGGAGATTGTCGCTGAGATTGAGTTTGGCAAGGAGGGGGTAATTGGCGCCGACCCGGGTGCGGATGGCCTTGAGGATTTCCAGAAGGAAGCGGCTGCGCCCTTCGGCGTCGCCGCCGTAGCGGTCCTGGCGAAGATTGGTGTGCGGGGAGAGAAACTGGCTGATCAGGTAGCCGTGGGCGGCCTGGAGCTGCACGCCGTCGAAGCCGACCTTTTGAGCCCGGTCGGCCGCCGCCGCAAAGGACTCCACCAAGCCGGCGATCTCGTCGCCGGTCAGGGCGCGGGGGAGTTCGGGGTACTGCCGGGCGGCGATTTCCGAAGGGGCGGCGGGACGTAAGCCGCAGAGCGCGGTTCGGCACTGGCCGCCGCCGTGGCTGAGTTGCAGGACGATTCTCCCCCCCTCGGCATGGACGCCGTCGGTCAGTCGGCGCAGGCCGTCGAGGTCGCCACCGCCATTTATTTCCAGGGCGCCGGGAAAGGCTTTCCCTTCGGCAGAGACGGAGGCGAAGCCGGAGACGATCAGCCCGGCCCCTCCGGCCGCCAGGGTCCGATAGAAGGCGGCGAGGGGCTTTGTCGCCCCGCCGTCGGTTGCGGCCATCCCCTCCCAGGTCGCCGAGCGCACCAGCCGATTGGCCAGGGTCAGGGCGCCTATGTTTCCCGGGGAAAACAGGCCCGGCCCGTTGTGCCCTCCTCTCCCCCCTGTCGTCACAGGCGCACCAGAGAATCCGCGAGGGGAGTGAGTTTCTCGCCCCCTCGCGCCCCGACGGCGAAGGTGTTCTCGATCCCTGCCACCCCCACCCCGGGAAAGACGAATTTCGGCTCGATGGCGATGGTCTGGTTCTCCACCAGGGGGACGTTGAACCCCAGGGCGAGAACCGGCATTTCGTCGAGTTCGAGGCCGACGCCGTGGCCGACAAACTTGGCCTGCTCCCCCGGCACCCCCATGAAGTGGTCGCCGAAACCGGCCGCCTGGGCCATTTCAGAGGCGCGGGTGAAGAGATCGGAGCAGATCGCCCCCGGCACCAGGGCGGAAACGATCTCCTTCTGGATGTTCAGTGCGGCGTCAAAGGCCTCCTGTACCCGGGGGGGGAGGGCGCCGAAGACGAAGAGGCGCGTCATGTCGACCAGGTAGCCGTCGAAGACCCCGGTGTAGTCGACCATGATCGGTACGTTGTCGTCGATGGTCGCCGTCGAGGCGCCGTGAGGGGCGGCGGCGGAGAGTCCCCGGCCGGTGACGGCGCCGTCGAAGAAACCGGGGCTGGCGGCACTCGAACCGGCGACGGCCAGACCCTGGAAGAGTTCCTGGTTGAAGGCCCGCATGCGGACGTACCCCTCCCAGCCGCGTTTGCGGGCGCGGTACTCGAACTCGGCCGAAAGGTCGATCTCGCGCATCCCCGGGCGGAGAAATTCGGGAATCTCGGCAAAGACCGCACAGAGCTGGCGGCCGCTGTGGCGCATCCGTTCCAGCTCCCAGGTCGATTTGACCGAACGCAGCTCGCGCAGCAGGGCCGATATGTCGACGAATTCCCTGTTCGGGAGGATCTTGCCGTAGAAGTTGAACTGCTGCAGCGGCAGGACATCGTAGGTCAGGCCGATGCGGCGAAATTGGCCGCCGATGATCTCCGGCCACGCCTTTCCCGAGGGGAAGGGCGTGATCGTCTCCACCGTGCTCTCGGCCTCGGCCCGGCTCAGACTCTTGCGCACCATCAGGCGGGGAGCGCCGTCGGCGGGGATCCACAGCGCCGAATTCTGCCGCGTCGCCGCGTAATAATAGATGTCGATGGGATAGATCAGCAATGCGCCGTCGATTCCGCCGGTTTTCAGCCGCTCCTGGAGGAGGGCGATCCTTCTGGTGCATTCGGCCTTGTCTGCCATGGGCAAGTTTTCCCCTTGTCGTGAGAAGGTTCGTTACATGTTCCGTCGATACTGGCCGCCGACTTCGTAGAGGGCGGCGCTGATCTGCCCCAGGGAGGCGACCTGCACGGCGTCGAGGAGGGCGGCAAAGATGTTCTCTCCCCGCGCCGCGGTCTGCTGCAGGACCTGCAGGGCCTTGGGAGCGCTCTCCCGGTGCTGCGCCTGGAAGGCCCGCAGGTTGGCGATCTGCTGCTCCTTCTCCTGGCGGGTCGCCCGGGCCAGCCCCTTGGGGACGTTGTACCCCTGGTCGGTCCCGGGGTTGAGATAGGTGTTGACGCCGACGATCGGCAGCTCGCCGGTGTGTTTCTTGTGTTCGTAGAGGAGCGATTCCTCCTGGATGCGCGAGCGCTGGTACTGGGTTTCCATGGCGCCGAGGACCCCGCCGCGCTCGTTGATGCGCTCGAACTCCTTGAGCACCGCTTCCTCCACCAGGTCCGTGAGTTCATCAATGATAAAAGACCCCTGCAGCGGATTTTCGTTGCGGGAGAGGCCGAGTTCCTTGGTGATGATCATCTGGATCGCCATCGCCCGGCGCACCGACTCTTCGGTGGGCGTGGTGACCGCCTCGTCGTAGGCGTTGGTGTGCAGCGAGTTGCAGTTGTCGAAGATGGCCATTAGGGCCTGCAGCGTGGTGCGGATGTCGTTGAAGTCCATCTCCTGGGCATGGAGCGACCGCCCCGAGGTCTGGATGTGGTACTTGAGCATCTGGCTGCGGGCGTTGGCGCCGTAGCGGTTCTTCATCACCACCGCCCAGATCCGCCGCGCCACCCGGCCGATGACGTTGTATTCGGGATCGAGGCCGTTGGAGAAGAAGAAGGAGAGGCTGGGGGCGAAGTCGTCGATCTTCATCCCCCGGGAGAGGTAATACTCGACATAGGTGAAGCCGTTGGCCAGGGTGAAGGCGAGCTGGCTGATGGGATTGGCGCCGGCCTCGGCGATGTGGTAGCCGCTGATCGACACCGAGTAGTAGTTGCGCACCTGCTGGTCGATGAAGTACTGCTGCATGTCCCCCATCAGCCGGAGGGCGAATTCGGTGGAGAAGATGCAGGTGTTCTGACCCTGGTCCTCCTTGAGAATATCGGCCTGCACCGTGCCGCGCACCGTCTGCAGGGTGCAGGTGCGGATTGTCTCCCGCTCCTCGGCCGACGGCTGCCGCCTCTTCTCGACGACGAACTTCTCCACCTGCTGGGCGATGGCGGTGTTGAAGAACATCGCCAGGAGAATGGGGGCCGGGCCGTTGACAGTCATCGAGACGCTGGTCATCGGGTCGCAGAGATCGAAGCCGGCAAAGAGTTTGTCCATGTCGGCCTGGGTGCAGATCGAAACCCCCGATTCGCCGACCTTGCCGTAGATGTCGGGGCGCTCGCCGGGATCCTCGCCGTAGAGGGTAACGCTGTCGAAGGCGGTGGAGAGCCGCTTGGCCGGATCGTTCTCGGTGAGAAAGTGGAAGCGCCGATTGGTCCGCTCCGGCGTCCCCTCGCCGGCGAACTGGCGCTTGGGATCTTCGGCGGTGCGCTTGAAGGGAAAGAGCCCGGCGGTGTAGGGAAAGGATCCGGGGAGATTTTCTTTCCGGGTCCATTTGACGATTTCGCCGAAATCCTCGTAACCGGGGACGCAGACCTTGGGGATGCGGCTGCCGGAAAGGGAGGTGGTGTAAAGGGCGTTGCGCAGCTCCTTGTCACGCACCCGGGTGACCAGCTCGTCCTGGCGGTAGGTTTCCCTTGTCTGCGGCCAGGTCTCGAGGGTTTTTTTCGTCTCCGGCAGCAGGCGCTCGCCACAGGCGTCGATCATCTCCTGGAGAGCGGCCGTCAGGACGCCTTCGTCGGCGCCGAGAGGGGGTTGGCGGCGCAGGAGTTCGGCCGTCCCCTGGAGCTGAAAGAGCTGGCGGGCCGTCTCGATCTGCCCCTCGCTCTGGCGGCGGTAATCCCTGACGGTACGGGTGATCTCGCCGAGATAGCCGGCCTGTTCCGGCGGGATGATGTGGTGGCAGCGGCTCACCTCGCCGGTGAGCTCAAGGGACGAATGCCAGTCCAGCCCTTTTTTGTCGTTGATCCTGTCGATCACCGCCCGGTAGAGGACATTGGTGCCAGGATCGTTGAATTTGCTGGCGATGGTGCCGTAGACCGGGATCTCGGCGTCGGCGGCCTCGAAGAGCTTGCGGTTGCGCCGCACCTGTTTGCGCACGTTGCGGAGGGCGTCCTCGGACCCCTTCTTCTCCATCTTGTTGAGGGCGACGAGGTCGGCGAAGTCGAGCATGTCGATCTTCTCCAGCTGCGTCGGGGCGCCGAATTCGCCGGTCATGACGTAGAGGGAGACGTCGCAGATCTCGACGATTCCCGCATCCCCCTGACCGATGCCGCTGGTTTCGACGACGATCAGATCGAAGGCGGCACTCTTGAGGACGGCCAGGGCGTCGCCGATGGCGGCGGAGAGCTCGCTGCGCGAATCGCGGGTGGCCAGGGAGCGCATATAGATGCGGGGAGAGTTGATGGCGTTCATGCGGATGCGGTCGCCGAGCAGCGCCCCGCCGGTGCGCTGCCGGGTCGGATCGACGGAGAGGATCGCCAGATGTTTGTCGGGAAAGTCGCGGAGAAAGCGCCGGACCAGTTCGTCGGTGATGGAGCTCTTGCCGGCGCCGCCGGTGCCGGTAATCCCCAGGACCGGGACATTGCTGGCCGCCGCGGCGAGGCGCGTCCGGATCGCCTCGAAGGGGGAGTCGGTTCCGGCCTGGGACAGCTCGGCCAGGGTAATGAGGCGGGCGACTGCGCCGGCGTCGCTCTGCCTGGCGGCGACGAGATCGGTTTCGAGCTGCTGCGGGGTGGGGTAGTCGCAGGTTCCGATCTTGAAGTTGATCATCCCCTGGAGCCCCATCCGGCGGCCGTCCTCGGGTGAGAAGATGCGGCAGATCCCGTAGTCGTGCAGCTCGTCGATTTCGCCGGGGAGGATGACGCCGCCGCCGCCGCCGAAGATCTTGATGTGCCCGGCGTTGCGCTCGGCCAGGAGGTCGTGGATGTATTTGAAAAACTCCAGATGACCCCCCTGGTAGGAACTGACGGCGATTCCCTGGACGTCCTCGTGGATGGCGGCGGTGACGATCTCTTCGGCGGAGCGGTTATGGCCGAGATGCACCACCTCGACCCCCGAATCCTGGAGCAGTCGGCGCATGATGTTGATGGAGACGTCGTGGCCGTCGTAAAGGCTGGTCGCGGTCACGAAGCGGATGGCGTTTTGCGGCGGGCAGGGCGCTGTTTCCATAAAGACTCTCCTTGGCAATCGACGGGGGACGGCAGGGCCGGTGGGCGTCGATGGGAATTGCAAATGAATAACATCGTTTTAGCAATGCCCGTGCCATGGGCGATACCTGGCTTATATTTTGACGCAACATATTGAAAAACCATAACAATAAAAAATAAAAGTATTTTTGAAATGCCCGGAGATGCAACGGAGGTGTAAACGAAGGTTGCCACTGCGGCCGGGAATACCCCGGTTTTTACCCTTCTGTATAAAGGGGTAGACAGCGTGTCCTGTCGTTTACAGTGCCGCCGGAGGAGCGGAGGGCGGATGGTGGTTTACAATCAATTATCAAACAATGTACTATCGAGCATGGTGTGTCGCCGTTGAACCGGAATCGGACCGGGGGATGGCTGCCGCACGGGAGGTGCCCGGTTTGCCGGTTCCGTTTGCAAGTCTTCGAACCTTTAAGCTTTAAAAGTAGATCGCCGCAGTCGGGGCGATCGGAGGAACCATGCAATTTGCCGAATTGGTCAGGAAAACAGAATTTGATTTTACCTCGCTACTCGACAGCCATGAGACCTGGATCGTTGTGCTCGACGCCGAACAGCGGGTGGTCGACTGCAACGGAGGGTGCCGCAGAATCCTCGGTCTCGAACCCGCCGAGCTGATCGGCAAGCGGATCGACGCGGAGGTGCGCCTCGGGCATCTGGCGGGGCTTCTGGCCCGTGGCCACTGCTTCCGCTCCCAACCGCTGCTCATTGCCGACCGCAAACTCATCTGTCAGCACGTGCCGCGGATCGAAAACGGCCGTCACTGCGGCGGGGTCCTGGCGGTGAGCCTCGATTTTCTCCCCTTCGACGACATCTCCCAGGTCGACCTCGACGACGTGGTCCGTTCGCTGAGCGCCGTCATGGACCTGGCCTACGAGGGGACGATTCTCGTCGACCCCGAGGGGACGATCGTTCTGGTCAACCAGGCCTTCGCCGACGCTCTCGGTGCCCGGGCCCAGGATATGGTCGGCAAACACATCCTCAAGGCTTATCCCAACTCCAAGCTTTCACGGCTGCCCGTGGTGATGCAGACCGGGCTGGCGGAAATCGGCTGGCCCCACGTTCTCAACGGCCGCGAGGTCGTGGTCTGCCGCTACCCCCTGATCAAGAACGGTGTGCCGATCGGCGCCCTCGGGAAGATCATCTTTCAGGACGTGCAGGAGGTCATCCGTATGGCCGACAAGTTCCAGGCCATGACCCGGTCGATCCAGCAGTCCGCTCCCCAGGTGACCAAGCTCGGCGATTTTTCCTACGACATCAACAGCATCGTCGGGCACAGCAAGGTCATGAAATCCCTGCGCGAGACGATTCTGCGGGTGGCCGAGCGCAGCTCCAATATCCTGCTGATGGGGGAGAGCGGCACCGGCAAGGAACTCTTCGCCCACGCCATCCATGCCGCCAGCAAGCGCCGCCACGGGCCGTTCATCAAGATGAACTGCGCCGCCATTCCCGAACATCTCCTCGAGTCGGAACTCTTCGGTTACGTCGACGGCGCCTTCACCGGCGCCAAGCGCGGCGGCCAGATCGGCAAGTTCGAACTGGCCCACAACGGCACCATTTTTCTCGACGAAATCAGCGACATGACGTTGCAGATGCAGGCCAAACTCCTGCGCATTCTCCAGGAGAAGGAGCTCACTCCCCTGGGGAGCAATGCCTCGAAGCGGGTCGACGTGCGCATCATCGCCGCCACCAACGTCAAACTGGAGGAACAGGTCGCCAAGGGAAAGTTTCGCGAGGACCTCTACTACCGCCTCAACGTCATGGCCCTCTCCATCCCGCCGCTGCGGGAGCGGACCGAGGACATCTACTTCCTCGTCAGCCACTTCGTCGAAAGCTACAATACCGAGTTCGGCCTCGAGGTCGAGGGGCTCGAGCCCGAGGCCTGGACGATCCTCAAGGGGTACGACTATCCGGGGAACATCCGCGAGCTGCGCAACGTCATCGAAAGCGCCTTCAACGTCGTCGTCGGCCCGAGGATCCGCAGGGAGGATCTCCCCCCCCACCTCCGCCAGGTGGCCGGCAGCTCCCCCGCTGCGGCGACGACGGCAGGGGTCGACAGTTTTCTCGATGAACTCGGCCGCAAGCCCCTGAGCGAGATCATGGACAGCCTCGAACGGCGCCTCCTCGAGCGGGCGCTGCAGAACGTTTCGGGAAACAAGCTGCAGGCCGCCAGTCTTCTCGGGATCTCCCGCCCCGGCTTTTACAAGAAGCTGGCCAAGCTCCGCATCTCCTGATCCTTCTCCTCCGGTCCTCTGGCCCGTGGGCGGCCCTCCCGGCACATCGGGGCGGCCGCCCTTTTTTTGCCGCTGTCTCCATCCGGAGAATTGTAATCGAGAGGAACACCGTTATGAAATGATCCTGTTTTCCGCTCCTTCCGAAGGGGAAAAGAGCCGGTCTCTCCGGCCGAACCGAGAAACTGTCATCAGATGTTTACACAAAAAAGTCCCTGCAAATCCCGTGAAATTGGATTTCCCCTGTTCTTCTCCTCGCCAAGCCCCTGTTTTGGCCAGCAAAACAATATCTAGTAAAATTTAAAACAATGTTTGGCATTGCCCTTGCTCTATAGGCTGCCAACGGCCGGACGTCGTCGCTGGCGCCGGCGCCCTCCGGGAGGACGAGACTCACCCCCAGCAAGGATCAAAACGATGGAAGCGACACGGGAAATCTACTGGAACGTCGGGCACGGAGTCCTCTGGCCCATGTATCTCCTCACCTTTGCCACCCTCGGGGTCTGTCTCACCTGGTTCCGGCGGCGCCTGCCGGTCTACCGGCAGGGGCGTCCCGTCCTGCGCACCGACCGCCCGGCGGTCCGGGTCGCCGCCGCCCTGCGGGGGGTCCTCCTGCAGGGGAAGGTCCTGCGGCAGAAGGGTGCGGGGACGGCTCACTCCCTCTTCTTCTGGGGATTCTTCCTTCTGCTCATCGGCACGATGCTGATCTTTTTGCAGGCCGATTTGACCGATCCCCTCTTCGGCGTCCGCTTTCTCCGCGGGACCTTCTATGAGTATTTTTCCCTGGTCCTCGATCTCGCCGGAGCGGCGGCGCTGCTCATGCTCGGCGGCCTCTTCGTCCGCCGCTACCTGCTGCGCCCCGCCGGCCTCGAAAGCGGTCGCGACGACCTCATCATGCACGGTCTCCTCTTCGCCATTCTGGTGAGCGGCTTCGTCGTCGAGGGGCTGCGCATGGCGGTCACCGAAGTCGTCGCCAATCCCGACCTGGCCCGCTGGTCACCCGTCGGCCTGGTGCTGGCCAAGGGGTTTTCCGGCACCTCCGAGGCGACCCTGCGCGCTCTCCATCAGGGGCTCTGGTGGGGGCACTTCGCCCTGGTCCTCGCCTTCATCGTCGTCCTGCCGATGACCCGCCTGCGCCACATCGTCACAACCAGCCTCAACTATTTCTTCGCCGACCTGGGCCCGAAGGGGAACGTCGTCACCCTCGATCTCGAGGATGAGGGGAACGAGACTTTCGGCGCCGCCAAAATCAGCGACCTGACCTGGAAGGACATCTTCGACGCCGACGCCTGCACCCTGTGCAAACGCTGCCAGGACCGCTGCCCGGCCCATGCCACCGACAAGCCGCTGTCGCCGATGAAGCTGGTGAGTCAGATCGGCGCGGCCGCCTTTACCGCCCCCGAGGCACCCCTTCTCGAGACGGTGGAGCGGGAGGCGATCTGGTCCTGCACCACCTGTCGCGCCTGCCAGGAGATCTGTCCGGCGGCCATCGAGCACCTCCCGAAGATCCTCGAGATCCGCCGCAACCTGGTCCTCATGGATGGGGAGTTTCCCGGCGAGGAGGCGGTGGCAGCGGTGGACAACACCGAGGTCAACGGCAACCCCCTGGGGATGGCCTTTGCCGCCCGCGGCGACTGGACGGAGGGGCTGGGAATCAAGACTCTCGAGGAGGATCCGGAGGTCGACATCCTCTACTTCGTCGGCTGCTACGCTTCCTTCGACAAGCGCAACATCAAGATCGCCCGTTCCTTCGTCCGCCTCTGCCAGGCCGCCGGCATCAAGGTCGGCATCCTCGGCCGGGAGGAGAAGTGCTGCGGCGATCCGGTGCGCAAGCTCGGCAACGAATATCTCTACCAGAATCTGGCCGCAGAAAACATCGAGCGCATCAAGGGATACGGGGTCAGGCAGATCGTCACCACCTGTCCCCACTGCTTCAATGCCCTCGGCAAGGATTATCGGGATCTCGGCCTCGATGTGCCGGTGGAGCACTACACCGCCACTCTCCGCCGACTCCTCGACGAAGGACGCCTCCGGGTGAAGGCCGATCCCTTCTCCTGCACCTATCACGACTCCTGCTACCTCGGGCGCTACAACGACATCCTCACCGAACCCCGGGCGCTGATCCGCGCCGCCGGAGGGGAACTGCGGGAGATGGAGCGCCACGGACTGGAGTCCTTCTGCTGCGGCGCCGGCGGCGGGCGGATTCTCGTCGAGGAAAAACTCGGTAGCCGCATCAGCGAAACCCGGGCGAAAATGGCCGCCGCCACCGGAGCCGACGTTCTGGTGTCCAACTGCCCTTTTTGCCTGTCCATGTTCGAGGACGGGATCAAGGGGGCCGAGCTCCAGGGGGATCTGGTGCCGCGGGATATCGCCGAGATCCTGGCGGAGCGGCTTTAAATCGAGGGGCTTGTCGACCAGGCACGGAGCCACTGAGATAAGCTAACCCAAGAAAGTGTTTGAAAAGAAACAAGGGGCACGGGTTGGTCATGCTCTTTTGCCCGGGACTGAAAAGCTTTTCTCCGTGTCTCTGTGTCTCTGTGGTTCAATCAGTTTTTCATAAAAAGCCGGAGGTAAGTGATGAAGATTCTTGTGTGCATCAAGCAGGTTCCGGACATGGAATCCAAGTTTAAAATCAACGGCGAGGGGCTCTGGTACGAGGAGGAGAACCTCGCCTGGCGGATCAACGAATACGACGAGTACGCCATCGAGCAGGCGGTTCAGTTCAAGGAACAGGTGGGCGAGGCGGAAATCACCGTCCTCTCCGTCGGCCCCGAGCGGGTCAGGGAGGCGATGAAGAAGGCTCTGGCCATGGGGTGCGACCGCGGGGTGCAGATTGCCTGCGACGACCCCTGGCGCCGGGATTCCTTCGAGGTCGCCTCGCTGATCGCCGAGTACGCCGCCAAGGAGTCCTTCGACCTGATCTTCACCGGCATGCAGTCCCAGGACCGCGGCTCGGCCCAGGTGGGGACGCTTCTCGGCGAAATGCTCGGGACCCCGGTGCTGACGACGGTGGTCGACTTCGCCTGGGACGGGACGAAGATCACGGCCCGGCGCGAACTCGAAGGAGGAATGAAAGGGGTGGTCCGGACGTCCCTGCCGGCGGTCGTCACCTGCCAGCTCGGCCTCAACACCCCCCGTTATCCGACCCTTCCCAACATCATGAAGGCCAAGAAGAAGGAACTCGTCTCCCTCCCGGTGGCCGACCTCGCTGGTCCCGAGGGGCGCCTGGCCACGGAGAAGACCGCCTTCCCGGACAAAAAGGGGAGCGGCCTGGTGCTCGAGGGGGATGCCAGGGAGATGGCCGGACAGCTCCTGGGCATTCTGCGCCTGAAGACCAAAGTACTCTAGGAGGACACTATGAAAGCATTACTGGTTGCCGAATCCAGGGAAGGAAAGTTTCTCGAGAGCAGCTACGAACTGGCGGGCTTTGCCGGCGCCCTCGGGGCTGAGAGCGTGATGTTCTGCGTCGGCGGCGACGCCTCGCCGGCTTTTGCCGGGACCCTCTATCAGGCCGACTCTGCGGTCTGCGGCGAATTCAATCCGGCGCTGCACAAGGCGCTGCTCCTCCAGGTCATCGACAGGGAGAAGCCCGACCTGGTGGTCTTCAGTCACTCCTCCTACGGCTGGGACCTCGCCCCCCGGGTCGCTCTGGCTCTCAAGGCGGGCCAGGTCTCCGAAGTCGTCGCCCTGGCCGACGGCACCTATGTCGTCCCGGCCTGCAACTCCAAGCTGCGCCGCACCGTGCGCCCATGTACGGCGCTGACCGTGGTCACCCTGCAGTCCGGCGCCTTTCCGCCCCTCAAGGAGGACGGCGCGGCGCCGCCGACGATTCCCAT
>Ga0209231_1000602_pt1 | contig 18621 bp, 16 predicted proteins | sample Deesub45470m_DNA_FD_188086 | JGI IMG/M metagenome (GOLD analysis project Ga0209231, IMG submission 188086) | Deep subsurface microbial communities from North Pacific Ocean - 450_OLKR46/470m Metagenome (SPAdes) (version 2) | ecosystem: Environmental > Terrestrial > Deep subsurface > Unclassified ... | reverse complement strand
GTTCCACGCTGTAGATCCCCACACCTCCCTGACTCGGCAGAAAGGCTTCAAGGTGGACGACTTTTACGCCGCCCGCAGCAGGACTATCCCGCCGCTACCGTGGTCGAATATTGCTCCGCCGTTCTCAGTCGTTCGATGAAATCATGATCGAGAACTGGTGGCTCTCCAGCAGCGCTTGCCGCATCGTCCCATTCGATGAGGAATTTGGCGAGGCCCATGATCGCGGCTATGTCGCCGCCTGCCTTCACCTGATGATATTGGGTGGAGATTCCCGTTTCGGCCAATGTCACCATCTCGATCGGATTTTGCGGATCGGTGAAGCGTTCAAGCCCCCTTTCCCGCAAAGGATTGAAGGTGATGATCTCGACGCCACGCTTGCGTGCGCCGCGCAGGTCATGAAGCATCCGCGGCGCGTTGGATCCGACATTCTGTCCGAAGAAGAATATCGCATCACATTCTTCGAAGTCCTTGAGTTGGGTCGTGCCGACCGGCACCCCAATGGCCGCTTTGAGCGCGACGGACGTGGATTCATGGCACATGTTGGAACTGTCGGGCAGGTTCTGATTGCCATACATTCGTGCCATCAGCCCATACATGTATGACGCCTCCAGGCTGGTGCGGCCGGAAGAATAGAAGACGACGGATTTGGGATCATACATGCGCAGCGCCGCCGCAATGGCGTCGAACGCCTCATCCCATGAACAGGCGACATATTTGTCCTGGTCTCTGTCATATCGCAGGGGTTGGGTCAGCCGCCCATGCTGCTCGAGATCATAATCCCGCCATTCCCGCAATGCGGCGAGGCTATGTTCTTCAAAAAACGCAGGTGTCGTGCGCAGTTTTGTTAACTCCCAAGCCGTCGCCTTGGCACCTTCCTCGCAAAATTCGGCGGGATGGGGATGGGCAGGTTTGGGCCAGGCGCAACTGACACAGGCAAAACCGTCGGCCTTATTCTGTCGGGCAAGCTCACGCAGGCCCTCGGCGGGCAGACGTTCGCGTGGCAGGATTTCGGCCAGAGAGCGAACCGATCCCCAGCCGCCGGCAGGCCCCTCGAATGGCTCGATACGGGGCTTGTCCGATCTTTGCTTTACCATAGCCGTTCCGCTCCTTCTTCCAGGCAATGGCAACGAGCGGGATGGGTGTTGGTTCACCTGCCGGACCAAGCTGATGTGGATGAGGACGATTTGTTCGGAACGGCTTCTGCTTTCCTGCGGTTAATGCTGAAAAGGAGAATGTCTATGCTCAACCCGCCCGTCCGTTTTACCCATGACGTCGAGCAGTTTCAGCCAAATGAAGCAGAAACCATCGAGGGATTGAAGCAGGCTTTTGACGTCATTCTGGAGCGGACGGCCGACGATTATGGCCATGCCGTCCGCTCGGTCCATGCCAAGGCCCACGGGATATTGGAAGGCGAGATGCAGATCCTGCCTGATCTCCCGCTTGAATTGGCACAGGGTCTGTTCGCGCGGCCAGGGACGCACAAAGTCTATTTGCGCATGTCTACGAATGCGGGGGACATATTGCCGGACTCGATCAGCCTGCCGCGCGGGATGGCGATCAAGGTGCTGGACGTGGAGGGTGACCGACTTCCCGGCTCGGAAGGAACGACGCAGGATTTCGTGTTCGTCAATGGCCCGATCTTCCAGGCAAAAACGGCTGACAAATTTCTGGGCAATCTCAAACTGCTCGCCAAGACGACCGATCGCATGGAGGGCACGAAGAAAGCGGTGTCCGCAACATTGCGCGGCGTACGTCACGCCTTTGAAGCTGCTGGAGCCGAACCGCCTACGGCACTCAATTCATTGGGCGGCGCGCCGCAATCCGAGCCACTTGGCGATACCTATTACACGACGGTGCCCTTCCGGTATGGCGATCATATCGCCAAGTTCAGCCTGGCGCCGATCGCTCCTTCCATGACCGCGTTGACAGGCCAGGAGATCGCGGTCGACGGTCGTGAGAATGCAATCCGCGAAGATGTGCAAAAGGAGATGCGAGACATCGACGCACTCTGGGAGTTTCGCGTCCAGCTTAGCCGGGATTTGGAGAAGCAGCCCGTGGAAGATCCGACCGTTGAGTGGGATGAAGAAGATGCGCCGTTCATCACCGTCGCCACGATCCGCGCGAACGCACAGGACAGTTGGGGTCCGGCGCTCGTGGAAAAGGTTAACGAACAAATGCGGTTCAGCGTGTGGACGGGCATCGCCGCACACCAGCCGCTTGGCAACATCAATCGCGCACGCCGCGACCCCTATCGCCACTCCGCCGATTTTCGCGCGGCCTTCAACAACTGCCCCTATCATGAGCCGCAAGAGGGAGAAGGGTCATCGTAAATAGCGTCGGCGTCGCAAACCGAGATATCAGGGCTTTTATACGGGTAGGTCGCGCCGACTAATGAAGCTGAGTTGGGTGACTGGATATGTGAAGCTTGGAGGCGCTGGCCGGATAGCTTTTTTCTCGGAGAGTTCGACGTGGCATCATATTGGGTGAACATAGCAGCCAGGAAAGTACCAACTACGTCATTAGCGTTGTGCTGGCTGAGGCGTTTGGCGAGAAGGTTTTCAACAATCTGTGGGAAGCGCCCAAGATGCTGACGAGCATTGCCACGCATCTGGCTGGGCTGCTGCAATCCAGCCCCTATTCGGTTTGAGCCGCATGGCGGGTCTATCGGGCAGGTTTCGCGAGAATATCGTTCTTTACGGCGCCTTGCTCGCCAATGTCGGGATCGCCATCGCCAAATTCGTGGCGGCGGCGATCAGCGGCTCTTCCTCCATGCTGACCGAAGGCGTGCATTCCCTGGTGGACAGCGGCAATCAGCTGTTGCTGCTTTATGGGCAGGCCAAGGCGAAGCGTCCCCCCGATGCCAGCCACCCGTTCGGCTATGGGCGCGAGCTGTATTTCTGGGCCTTCATCGTCGCTATCCTAATCTTTGCGGTGGGGGCTGGTGTCTCGATCTATGAAGGCTGGGTGCATATCGCCCAGCCGGAGCCGCTGCGCGATCCGACGATCAACTATGTGGTGCTGGGCGTCGCCGTGCTTCTGGAAGGGACGAGCTGGGCCATCGCCGTGCGCGAATTCAACGGTAAGCGCGGTGCGAGCAGCTGGTGGCAGTCGATTCGCCGGTCCAAGGATCCGGCAGGGTTCATCGTTCTGTTCGAGGACAGCGCGGCCCTGATCGGGCTTGGTATCGCCGGTGTCGGCGTCTGGGCCAGCCATCATTACGCCGATCCCCGCATCGACGGTGTGGCGTCGATCGCGATCGGCCTGATCCTGGCCGGTGTCGCCGTCCTGCTCGCGCGCGAGGCCAAGGGGCAGTTGATCGGGGAGAGCGCGGACCCCGCCATCGTCGCTGTTGTATGGGCGATCCTCGACAAGCGGCCGCAGATCAGCGCGGTCAATCATGTCCGCACCATCCATACGGCGCCCGATGCCGTGTTCGTGGCGATCAGCGCCGACTTCGTCGATGACCTGCCGATGGGTGTGGCTGAAAGCCTGATCGAGGATATTGAGCGCGAGATGAAGGCCTGCGTGCCCGAGCTGACCTCCATCTATATCCGGCCGGAGAAACAGGCCGACGCGATCCGTCAGCCGCCGCCGATTTAGCTTTTCTCGTCCGCCTTTATTGGCGGGATGAAGCTGACCTGCGCCAGTCGCCAGTTTCGTTCCTCCTCGTCGGGCCAATAATGCCGGGGATGGCGGCATTCCAACGGTGGGTGGGCGTCATGCACTTCGGCCCGGATCAGCCGCCCGGTTTCGCGCAGCCGGACGGTGGCATCGGGAAATTCCGCCTGCAACCGATCGCGCACCTTCTGCGCGTCCTGCGACAGGTCCGTGCTAGACAGAGCGCGAGGTGCGCCGTCGACCAGTTCGGCGGTGGAGGAGCGTAGCGCCTTGATCCCGTCATTGAGGACATCGACCGAAATGATCGCCGCCGCGAGCGAATCCGCCCACCACCAGCCAAGGCCGAGGCCGATGATGCCGGCCAGTCCCGCCGCGCCCGTCAGCCAGTTGGCCTTGTTCATCAGCGCGTCGGTATGAAGCAGTTTGTCATTGAGCTGCTTTGCCAGCGGCAATTCCTTGCGGCCAATAAACAGGGGCGGGATAAGCGAATAGATTTGCGCAGCCAGCATCAGCCAGCCGAGCCACATATCGTGCCCCAGAATGACGATCGAGCCGACGGTCGCATGCTCCTGTGTGCCGAGCGCCATCAGCGCATTATAGAGCAACAGCGCGCCGACCGCTGTCAGCGCGACCGCCGCGACGAAAAACCCAAGCCCGTTGACCCGCTCGAAGCCGAAAGGGAAGCGACGCGAGCGATGGCTGTGGCGCTCCATACGCGCGGCGATCAGGAACATGATCGGCGGGACGAGGCCCAGCGTATCTTCGATCCAGGCGGTCTTCATCGTCTCGCTCTGACCCAGCACCAGCCCCATTGTGACGATGATGGTGAGCGTCCAGAAGATGTTCCAATATTCAAGGCGGATCGCCCTGGCCATCGGCTCGCACAATTCCTGCGGCAGGCTGGTCTGGCTCATTGGTCGCGTGCCTCCTGCGATATCGCGCGGCTGGCGCGCTCGACCGTCATGATCCAGCGATTTTCGCCGTTACGCATCGCGGCTTTCAGCTCGATCGGCGCGTCTTTGGTCCCGCTTGTCGAAAGGGCAGGCGCGAAGGCGACGTCCGTCGCCCATGGGCTGTCCGCCGTGAAGCGGCCGATGACGAGGTCGATCTTGACTTCGTCCAGCTGCTGGAACAGAGACTCTCCTGAACCGCTGCGCCATCGCGCGCGCGCTTTGGTGCGCCGCTCGATTTCCTCGACAAGCCTGCTGACCTGCGGCGCGGAGCGAATGGCGGGATCGGCCAGTGCTACGATGAAGATGCGGTTACGCTCGATCCGTGTCGATGTGCCGGCTGGGTCGCGCGGCAGCGCGTCGCAGGCGCCAAGCAAAAGTATCGCGAAGGCGGCTCCTCGCATCATTCGGCGGCTTCCTTGTGCGCGGGGCTTCGATCGAAGCGAGGCATGGTTTCTTTCTGGATCGTTGCTGACAGACAACGCGCGAAACGACGAAAGGGCCACATGGCATGCACAGCAGAAGCTCTAGATGGCAGCGGCCGATCGAATTTTTGCGACGGATGCGCTTGCTCTGGCCCGGATCGCCGGCAGATCTACCCGCACCAACTGGCCGTCGCGCTTGTGCACAACGCCGTCGATCAGGACGAGCGACACATTGTCGGGGCGGGCGGCATGGGGCAGCAGCGATGGCAGATCGGCGGCGGGTGCCGTGTTCAGCGCATCCACCCGAACCGCAATGATATCGGCGCGCATACCCGGCGTCAGCGCACCGACCTGCTGCCCCAGACCCAGGCTTCGAGCGCCATCTATCGTGGCCCAGCGCAGGGCCGTCATGTCCTTCATCAATAGCTGATTGCGAGAGAGCCCACGCGCAAGATCCGTCGACAGGCGCATCACGGAGAACATGTCTGCCTGTCCTGCCAACACCATATTGTCGACGGACAGGCCAAGCAGCAGACCTGCGGCGATCATGTCCGCTATGGGTGGCACACCATAGCCGACCTCCAGCTCGGTCCAGGGGCTGATCGACACGGGCGATCCTGCCTGTGCGACGCGATCCATGTCGGCGCGGGATGCGGCAGTCAGATGGACCAATTGCACGTCGGCCCCGAGGCCTTCGCGCGCCGCCAGTGCCGCAATGCCGCCACTTGCGGCCGATTTCGGATCGGACGCCATATGTGTGGATATCGGCAGCCCCAGCCGGCGCGCAACGTCCCATTCCGCCTGCCAGACAGGCGGGGACGAACGATCGGGGCCACGCGCGCAGATTCCGATGGAGACGAGGTTCGAAGGGCGCCTGCGCGCGATCGTGGACAGATGGTCGAGGTTCATCGGCTGGTCCTTGCCGACATCTTGGGCGTAGCCATAGGCGAAGCGACCGCGAACGCCGGATCGGACCATGGCGGCGATCTTCGCATCCGCATGAGCGGGGCTGCGCACATTATGCGCCCAGTTGTGCACGGTGGTAATGCCGCTATTCACCGCCTCGGCAAGCGCCAGATCCACACCGATCGCAACCTCGGCAGGCGTAAAATGGGGCGATATCGCGGCCATGGTCGGCATGAAGCCGCCCTTCGCGCTGCGCCATAGCCCCCGCGCGGCCGTGTTCCACATGTGCCAATGGGTATCGACGAAACCGGCATCAGGACATGGCCGGACAGGTCGATCACGTCCGCATCGCCCGCAGGCAGGTCGGGACCGATCGCCTCGATCCGCCCTTGCTGGATCAGCAGGTCCGTTTTCGGGCGTGGCGTGTCGGTCATCGTCAGCAGATGATCCGCACCACGCAGCAACAGGCGGCGAGGGGGCGCCGCTCGCGCCGGTATGGTCATCCCCCATGCAGCGGTCGCCAGCACGGCGCTTGCCTGCCTGCGATTGATGATGGTCGACAATGGCAATCCTTTCCGGTCGGGCAAGCTCATGGTTCAGAGAAAGCGGCGGCGATCGCATCGATCTGATCCGGCGGAATTCGGCGCGCGATGACGGCCATGCCATCTGCAGGCTTGCGCGCGTCGACCACGGTCGGATCGCCCTGCCATTGGCGCAGACGTGCGGCGAGATAGGTGCGCTTTTGACCGGACAGCACAGGCGCGTCCTTGCCAGGCGCATGGCAATTGCCGCAGGCGGGAAGCTGCCGTGCAGGATCGCCTTTGGCAATGATGGGTAAGGTCGGGATGGGCCGCTGTGCAAGCCCCGGCATGGCGGCGAAATGCGCTGCCAGCCGCTCCATCTCTTCCTCGGTTAGTGTCGCAGCGGCCACCTGCATCGGCGCGCTCTTGCGAGTGCCAGACGCATAATTGCGCAGAGCCGCAAGAAGAGAGGCCGGTTTCTGGCCGCCCAGCACGGGAATATCGGGCTGGCCACGACCGCGCCCGTCGCAGCCATGGCAAGAGGTGCAGGCGGCCAGCGTGCCGGGGCGCGTGCCTGGCAGATCGGCGGGCACGCGCTCCTCAATCAGCGCGCGATATTGTTCCGGCGTCATGCCGGGCAGGCGGCGCACGAAACCGACCATCCGCCAGACTTCGTCATCGCGCTCCGCGGCGGGCCAGGCCGGCATGGCGGTGAATTTGACGCCATGCCGGATGATCCAGAACAGTTCGCGATCGGTCCATTCCTGCGCGGTGACGGACAGGTCCGGGGCAGGGGGCGTCGACGCCTGCATGACGGGGGATGGCTTCACGCCCGGCGCACCGTGGCAGACCTGGCAAGCCTGACGGAAATGGCCGGCGGCGCTGACCAGGTCGCGATCGGGCGCCTGGCCTTTCGGGGTCTGGAACGCGGAATAGGTCCGCACCGAATTGCGCATCACCCAGTGCAGGAACCAATCGGTGACTTTCCAGTGACCCGAAGACGCGGAGATCTGCATCGCGCCCGACCAGGCAAAGACCATGCCTGCCGCGAACAGCGTGGCGATAGTCAGTATCACGCGTTTCCAGGTGATGCGGATGGTCATGCCGGCGCGTCCTCCCTTGCCTTGAGCAATCCGGCGAGCAGCACGAGGCCGCCGATCATGTAGCTGGCCCCGCCGATGACGAGCATGATCACGCCGCCCAATTGCTGGTCGGCCAGCACATCGAGGCCGAAATAGGTGCCGTGATGGACGTAGAGCGGGCGAGGCGAGAGGCCGATCAGGACGCCCAGCAGGGTCATGTGCATGGAGGTTAACAGCAAGGCGCCGATGCCGGCGATCCGCTGTGGCGCATGCAGGACGGATGACCAGAGCAGCAGGCCAGCTACGAGGAAGCAGGCCTGTTCGATCGCCATGACCATCCACGATCCATGAGCGGCGGCCCGCAGGGTGGGCAGGTGCCAGAGCCAGACGGTGGCGAGTTCGACCAGCATCATCGCCATGGGAGCCACGATGTGCGGCAAACGCATCGCCGGGTCGGCGCGCGTGCCAGATATGCCAAAGGCGATCAGCGGCGCGGCGACAGCCACGGCGGTCATGTGGGCAACCATATGCCCCGTCATGCCCATGTCGCTGGCGATGAGGCCCAATGGCAGGAGCGCGAGGCCGGTGAAGAGACACGCCCGCCTCACAAGCAATCTCGCAAATAGATGACGGGCAGGGACGTGAAGAGCACGCCTACGAAGCTGAGGCACGCGAGCAACAGCGTCGATTTCGCAAGGAAGCGCAGCCGGTCGATATCGGTCGAATCCTCATGCGGCGGGCTGGCACCGGGTGTGCGGCCCTGGTTCCAGGCGACCCAGCCGGACAAAGCGATCAGGGTCAGGGCAAGGACGGTGCCGACGACGAACAGCGTAGGGAAGGTCGCAAAGGCGCCCGCCTTCGCGCAGGATATGGCCGCCCAGAGATAGGAGAAGAGGAAATGTCCCGCCCAGATGGTCGGCGGCACGATCAGCGTCCACAGCGTGACCTTCAGTCGTTCGGACCAATGGGGGCGGCGATCCTTCATGACAGGCTCGGGAACAGGCCGATGGTCGCATAGGCGACGATGGCGGTGAGGGCGAAAAAGTGCATGTAGACGGTGACGTTTCGGATGTCGGCGTCATGCTGCGGGTCCATGCGGCGGGCGATGCTGCGGGCCAGCGCGTAACTCTGCATGATCGCGGCGATGCCGGCATGGGCGACCGTCCAGACGGTGAGCGTCCACACGATCGCCGGGTAGCTATGGTTTTCCGGGTCCATGCCGTGGGTCCATGGCCCGGCAAGCCCTGCGGCGATCCCGGCGAGGCTGGTCGCTATGCCCAGCATCAGCAACAGGCGCGCGATCCCGACGTCGCCCCGCGCATGGACTTCAAGCGCAGCGATAGTGGCGAGCCAGCTTGCCACGCCGAGCACCAGAGCCACCATCGGCCAGTACATGCCCGGACCGTCCGCCATCGCCATCGGTGGGAAATCGGCATGTCGGGTCCAGAAGAAATAATAGCCGAAGACGAGGCCGGAAAAGGCGGTCGCATCCGCCATCATGGTGATGAACATCGCCCACCATCCCGGCGCGGCAGGACCGGAGATGTAGAGCGGCAGTTCGATCCCGTGGCCGATCGGCTTGCACGGCTTTTCCGGGATTTCGGCCGTGCCGGTCCACAGCCACCATATGGCGCAGGCCAATGTCGCAACCGCGCAGACCAGCGCCGCCCAGTAGAGATGATAGGTGGTCAGGATGAAGACGCCGCCAAGTGACAGGGCGGTCAGGATCGGGATGACGCTGGGCGTGCCGAGCCGGATCACCGCCAGCGGTCGGGCGTCGAGCACGGTCGTCACGATCGTCTCGCGCCGCCCTTCCTCCGCGTCGGGCAGGAAAAAGCGGCCCTCATCGACCTTCTGCACGAAATCCTTCTGGTCCCAGATCGGGTAGCGGCTTTCGATAAGTGGAATGGAGCGGATACCCCAATCCTCATCATCGGGATGCGCCAGCCATTCGAGCGTTCCGGCGCCCCAGGGATTGCGCTGCGCCTTCGCCCGGCGCGGCGAGAGGCAAAGGTCCACGCAGATCACCGCCACGCCCGCCGCGAACAGCCATGCTCCCAGGGTGGACGCCATATTGAGGCCGCCCAGCCCGAGTTCTTCCGGATAGGTGAAGACCCGGCGCGGCATGCCCATCAATCCCGAAAAGTGCATGGGGAAGAAGGTCAGGTTCGCGCCGACGAACAGCATCCAGAAGGCGATACGGCCGAGGCGGTCGGACAGCCTCTTGCCGGTAATCAGCGGCCAGTAATAATAGAGGCCCGCAAACAGCGGCAGCAGCGTACCGCCGATCAGGACATAATGGAGGTGGGCGACGATGAAATAGGTGTCGTGCGCCTGCCAGTCGAACGGCGCCACGGCGACCATTACCCCGGTCAGGCCGCCGATAACGAAGATGGCGAGGCTGCCCGTCGCATAGAGCAAAGGCGTCGACCAGGTGACGCGGCCTGCCCACAATGTAGCGATGAAGACGAATATCTGCACCGCCGTCGGGATCGCCACGGCTTCCGATGCGGCCGAGAAGAAGGCGAGGCTGATCTTGGGCAGGCCGGTCGTGAACATGTGGTGGACCCACAGGCCAAAGGACAGGAAGGCCGTGCCCACCGCCGCCAGCACGATCCACGGATAGCCCAGCAGATGGCGGTTCGAAAAGGTCGGTACCAGCATCGCGAACAGGGCGATGGACGGCAGGAAGACGATATAGACTTCCGGATGGCCGAAGATCCAGAACAGGTGCTGCCACAGCAGCGGATCACCGCCCCGGCTCGCGTCGAAGAAGGGCCAGTTTAAAAGCCTCTCCATCTCGAACAATATGTCGCCCGCGATCAGTGGCGGAAAGGCGAACAGGATCATCACCGCCACCACCAACATGTACCAGGCGTAGAGCGGCATCAGGTTCAGCCGCATACCCGGCGGCCGGCATTTGAGGACGCCGACGATCAGTTCGACCGCAGCGGCGACCGAAGACACTTCGATGAAGGACAGGCCCAGCATCCAGATGTCGGCGCCAAGGCCGGACAGGTCCGTCCGCGTGGTAAGCGGGGGATACATGAACCATCCGCCATCGGGCGCGGCATTGAAGAAAATGGAACCGCCCACGAACACGCCGCCCAGAAGGAAGGACCAGTAGCCAAAGGCGGAGAGGCGCGGGAAGGGGAGGTCGCGCGCGCCCAGAAGCTGAGGCAGGAGGATGATCGACACCGCCTCGAACATCGGTACGGCGAAGAGGAACATCATCATCGAGCCGTGCAGCGTGAACAGCTGGTTGAACGTCCCCGCGCTCACCAGATCATTGTCCGGCACGGCGAGCTGCGTGCGCATGATGAGCGCCAGCACGCCGGCGAACAGCATGAAGGCGAAGGCGGTCAGCACATACCAGACGCCGACCCGATCATTGTTGCAGTCGGTCCAGCGCAGGAACAGGCCGCTGGGTGGCTTCCATACTGCGCGAAGCCTTTCCTCCTGTGCGGCGCGAAGCGCGGGATCGTCCTGATCGTGCAGGCTCATCGCAGGCCCTTCAGATAGTGGGCGATGGCGCGGGCGTCCTCGTCGCTGAGTTGGGGATAGGCGGGCATGCGCACGCCGGGCTTGGTCTGGTGCGGCGCGCGGATGAAGGCGGCGATATTTTCGGTGGTCAAGGGCAGGATGCCGGCGCCCAAGGTTAGACGCTCGCCGAAGCGGCTGAGGTCGGGGCCGATGATGCCAGCGTGAGGCGTGCCAGTGATCGTGTGGCAGGCTCCGCATCCTTGCGCGTCGAACAGGGTGCGGCCGGGCGTGGCGATGGCAGGCGGAGGCACAATGGCGCGGGCATCAGCCAGCCATGTATCGAAAGCCGCCGGCTCCATCGCGACTACATCGAATGCCATCAACGCATGGCTGAGACCGCAAAACTCCGCACACACGCCGCGATAGCGCCCGGCCTTCTCCGCCTTCACCACCAGCCGGTTGGTGCGGCCGGGGATCATGTCCATCTTTCCGCCCAGGCCGGGTATCCAGAAGCTGTGGATCACGTCCGTAGCGGCCAGCTCGAACACCACGGTGCGGCCGACGGGCAGACGTATCTCGTTTGCCGAAGGTAGCGGTGCCCCTCCGTTCGGAGGCTGATACGCAACGCGCCACCAGAATTGCTCGCCCTCGACCCGGATGACGAGATCGGCAGGGCTGGCCGGGCGCGGCCGCATCGCGGGCAGGGCGTAGAGCAATAGCGCCGTCAGGATCAGCGTCGGCCCGATCGCGCCGACCCACAATATCATTCGCATGCCTTGATGGTGGTTGAGGCTCTCTTCGGGCGCGCGAACGGCCCGTATGTAGAGCAGTGCGGTGATGGCGAAGATGACAACCGCGCCCACAGTCAGCACGATGGCGATCTGCCGGATCTCGCGGGCGTCCGCGCCAAAAACGGACAGGGTCGATTGCTGTGCGTTACAACCGCTCAGGCACGCGAGCGCAAAAATGAGAATGCAGGCGCGTGCCATCGTTCGGCTGAAGTACCCCTGTTACGCTATTCCCCTTCAAACCCGCAAAGCCATAGGAGGTTCAAACATTTCTGCGGCGCAACAAAGCGCGATCCGCTGGTGGTCATCGATATGGCGACCGGAACCGATACTGTTCCGAAATGTTCTTATCCGGATCATGTTTGAAGGGGATATCATGTCGGACGCCAACGCGATGCAGGTCGCAACTGCCAGCCTGACCGATGCTGCCTTCAAAAACGAACTGGCCCGCGTGATTCCTCAGCTGCGTGCATTTGGACGAAGCCTTTGCGGCAATCACGATCTGGCGGATGACCTTGTCCAGGAAACTATGCTCAAGGCCTGGGCAGCGCGGAACCGCTATATGGCGGGTACTAACTTTCGTGCCTGGACCTTCACGATCCTTCGCAATCATTATTTCAGCCTGACGCGTCGCCTCCGCTTCACCGGTGAATGGGATGACCTGGTGGCAGATCGTGTTCTGGCCTCGCCGGCTTCGCAAGATACCAGCATCGAACTGCGTGATCTTATGCGCGCGCTCACGCAGCTGCCTGAACCGCAGCGGGAGGCGCTAATACTCGTTGGTGCCGGCGGCATTTCCTACGAAGAAACGGCCAAGATCACGGGCGTCGCTGTGGGAACGGTCAAGAGCCGGGTCGCGCGGGCGCGCATGGCGCTCGAAGCCCTGATGAATGGTGGCGTTTTGGAAACTGCGCGTAGCGATTTTGACAATGAAGAAGATGCCGTTGTCAGCATTTTCGCCTATCTCGACCGGATTCAGACCCGACAGGCGGCTAGGCCCGGTGTGCCAGGGCTGCTAGCGCTGGCGGCCTGAGCGGATGATGAAGCGGAGACAGGTTCGGTCCTGCTCCGGCGTTTCCTTTCTTCAAGGCGTTAGCCAATGACATCCCAGCAGGATCGGCCGCTGGCGAATGATCCCAGCTTACCTGACGATGCTCTGTCTCGCGACGAGGCACACGACGTCCGGCGGCGCCAGGCCAGTTCGCATATGGTCGTGCATGAGGCCGTGCGGCTACAGGGCGAAGAAGAACTGGGGCGGCCAGTCATTGCCTTGATGCTTTCCGGTCTCGCTGCCGGCCTTGCCATCACCATATCGCTTCTGGCCGAACTCTATCTTCGCATGCGCCTGCCCGACGAGCGCTGGGCCGAGCTTGTCTATCTGCTTGGCTACCCCGTCGGTTATGTGATCGTCATCATGGGGCGGTTGCAGTTGTTCACTGAGAGCACCGTCACCGCAGTGCTTCCCGTGGCGGCACGACCCAGCTTTGCCGGCCTCGCGAGACTTGCGCGACTATGGTCCGTCGTGTTGAGCGCGAACCTGATCGGTGTGCTGATCGTGGTCGCGCTGATGGCAGGCGAGGTCATCATCACGCATGAACAGCGGCTCGTAGCAATCGATATCCTTGCGAAACTTCCCGCGCAGGAAGGAATCAAAACGCTGATGCTGGGTATCCCCGCTGGTTTCCTCATGGCATCCATCGCCTGGCTTCTGCCGAATGCGAAGGGCAGTGAGTTCTGGGTCATCTCTTTGCTGACCTACGTCATTGCGCTAGGCGGGTTCAGCCATGTCGTGACCGGCTTTTCGCAGACGGCCTTTCTCTGGCTGAACGGGTCAATGACCCTTGCGGACATGCTGTTCGCCTTCCTCCTGCCCGCGCTTGTCGGCAACATCATTGGCGGCACAGGACTGTTCGCGGTGTTGGCCCATGGCCAGATGCGTGGCGATAGTAAGGCGGCGGAAGAGGAGGGCTAAGGAAGCAAATCCCGCCTGCTTGCGCCAAATATGGTCACTCCTGAAAAATGACTTTCGTTGCCGTGCTGGTCATTTGCGCAAGGCGGGCGGCGTCCCAGTTGCTGAGGTGAACGCAGCCATAGCTTTGCGAGCGCCCAATCCGGGCCGGCTCGGGCGCGCCGTGGATGCCATAATGCGGCTTGTCGAGGTCGATCCAAACAACGCCGACGGGATTGTTGGGGCCGGGTTGCAACACGGCTTTCCCGTCACCTTCGGCAGCATCCCAGAACAGGGCTGGATTATAATGATAGGTCGGCAAGAACGCTATGCCCTCTATGGCCCATTGTCCGATCGGCAGCGGATCATGCTCGCTCCCTGTCGTCGCGGGAAACTGTGCGGCGAGACGGTCCTGACCATCATAGACCTTGAGTAGGCTCTCGGACTTGTCGACTAGGATCTTCGCCGCCTGGGGTTGCCGCGCGCTGATGTTGAGGGTCGCGAGCGTCTCGCGCCATTGCGCCGACAGACTATTGTCATAGGCGCGATCGGCCGGGATGAGGCTGGGCAGTCGCAGTTCAATATCGGCCTTCGGTGCCCGCAGGCTACTTCATCTGTGTCTAGGTTCGGGCTTGATCGAAAGCCGCCGGAATACCGGACAGTCTGTACTTGAGCAGCAAAAATTGTTTGTTGAGCGTCCGTGAAGGGTCGATTGGCGACCGGCAAGTCAAAGAGCAGCGGAACCTTTCCCGTCCGGGTCACGCCCATGCCGTCGGTCAACCATCCGCATGGCGGGAGTGACTGTCAGGCCGTGCAGCAGGATTGACAGCAAAGCCACCAAACCCACAATCGCCCATAGCCGAGCTCCCTCATCAATCTGCAGATGGTTGAGACCGTACGCGAGATAATAGAATGATCCCACGCCCCGGATCCCGAAGAAAGCGATTGTTCTCTTCTCCGACTGACTCGCCTTGAATCTCGTCAGGGCTATAATGCCGAATAGCGGCCGAACTACCAGCAGGATCGCCAACGCCGCCGCCACGTCGATCCATTGAAGTGGACGGAACAGGCCACTCACAAGCGCGCCGCCAAATAACAGAAGCAGCGCCATCATCGCCAGTCGTTCCACCTGCTCGGTTAAGTCGTGCATCTGCCGATTGAACTCATGATCCCGATGAGATCGCCGCAGCGTTAGTGCGGTTACGAACACGGCCAGGAAGCCATAACAGTGTAGTAGTTCAGTGAGACCATAGGACACGAACGTCGCGGAGATCGCCACCAATCCGTCGCCGGTCTTGGACAATCTGGTGTCGGCGGGAACGTGGAAGGTGAGCCACCCAAACAGACGGCCGATCAGCCAGCCACCCAGAACGCCTGCGAAAATTTCCCACAGGACATTGTGCATTAGCCATTGTGCCGCCCAGGGCTCGCCCGTCATTGCCGCCAATCAGATGGACGAACGGGAATGCGAAGCCGTCATTCAGCCCCGCCTCGGAGGTGAGTCCGAAACGCACCTCGTCCTCCTCGCCAGTCTTGGGCGGGCCCACCTGAACGTCGGAGGCAAGCACGGGGTCGGTGGGTGCCAGACTGGCCGCTAGTAGAAGTGCCGCCACCCACGAGAGCCCAAGCCACCACCCGCCGATGGCGGTGATAGCCAGGATGCCCAGCGGCATAGTGACAGCCAACAGGCGCCAGGTGATATTCCATTTTCCCCAGCTGAAAGGTCGGTCAAGTTTTAGGCCGGCTCCCATCAGGGCAATAATCACAACCAGCTCAGTGAAGCGCTCGGTCACCTCGGGGTAGGTGAGAGGCAAGGGCCGCAGCGTGACTGCCGGCACTGAGAATATAACGACGCCAATCCCGATGCAGACGATGGGCAGGGACAGGGGGAGCCGCTTGAGGACCAGGGGGAGCCATGCGACCAGCGCTATCATCAGCCCGGCGCCGGTTAGAATGAGGATATACGGGTCAGGCGCTGAAATAACTTGCTGCATCGGCTTTCAACGACGCAGCCGCCTCATCGGCTACATGGCGCGCGTAGGGACGCCAATTTTCGTAGAATTAGTGGACAGGCAAGGTCCGTTTTCTCGTCGTAGTTCAAATACCCGACAGCCAGGACCTGCGCAGGATAAATTGGCGGTCGGATGACCATAAAGGGTCGTCCCAGGAAGGCAGATTAAAGGCTGAGGTCAGGCATTTGACGCTGCCATGACTGCCGGTGCCGACCGTTCCCATTACGGGGTCAAACGATGGTATCCTGATTCCCGCCTCCGGCCGAGCTTTTTACGGCCCGGCCTTCGACAGGCGCCAACTCGCTGTCGGGCAATGGTCCGTCAGTTCAGCGATTTCGCCATCAATCGCTCCAGCCGCTCAGCAAAAGCGCGAGGATCGGCGGGTGGCTGACCTTCGGCGATGCGCGCCTCGTCGAGGAGCAGGAAGGCGAGGTCGCTCCGCTCTTCGTCGCTGGCTCCGGTCTGGCCGAGCTTGGCGATCAGCGTATGGCCGGCATTGACCTCCAGCACTGGCTTTGCCCGCTCGGGCACCTGCCCGGCCGCTGCCAGCATCCGTTCGAGTTGCAGGTCCATCGCGCTTTCTGACGCGACGATGCAGACGGCACTGGTCGTCAAACGATCGGACACCCTAACGTCGGACACCTGGTCGGCCAAAGCTTCCTTGGCAAAGTTGATGAAGCTGCTCACATCCTCGTTCGGAGCATCCGCAGCCGCGCTGCCTTCAGCCAGCGGGATCAGGCTGAGGTCAGTCGCGCCCTGGGTCACCGACTTGAAGGGCTTGCCGTCATAATCCACACCAACGGTCGTCCAGAAGCTGTCGACCTGGTCGGGGAGCAGCAGAACCTCGATCCCGCGCGCCTTGAAACCCTCGAGCTGCGGCGATTGGGCGATCCGGTCGAGATCGGTCCCCGTCGCATAATAGATGGCGGTCTGGTTGTCCTGGAGGGACGCAGCATAGTCCTTGAGCGAGCGCCACTGACCGTTCGACGTGCTGGTCTTGAACCGGGCAAGGCCCAGCAACTGCGCGCGCCGCTCGAAATCCTCATAGAGGCCTTCCTTGAGCACCGCTCCGAAATTCTCCCAGATCGCGCCATAGCGGTCAGCATCGCTGGTTGCGATCTTGTCCAGTTCCGACAGGATGCGGTTGCTCACGCCCTTCTGGATCGCGGACAAAACGGGGCTGTCCTGGATCATTTCGCGCGACATGTTGAGCGGCAGGTCGGCGGAGTCCACAAGACCCCGCACAAAGCGCAGGTAGCGAGGCAGGATTTCCGCCTCATCGGTGATGAAGACGCGGCGCACATAGAGCTTGATCCGACCCTTGCGGTCGGGATCGAACAGGTCGAACGGCTTGGTTTCGGGAATGAAAGTCAGTACCGAATATTCGTGCCGCCCCTCCGCGCGATAGTGGAGCGTCAGTGCGGGCTTGTCGAATTGTCCCGCGACGCTGCGGTAGAAGTCTGCATAATCCTCTTCGCTGATGTCCGACTTCGCCTTGGTCCAAAGTGCCGCCCCGTCAGCGACCTGGCGCTCTTCCTCGTCGCTGCCCAGTTCCTTGATGAAAATGGGCACGGGCACATGGCCCGACTGCGCCTGCACGATCCGCTCGACCGTGTAACGCTCGGCGTAGGTCTTCGCATCGTCCAGCAGATGCAGGGTCACCCGCGTGCCGCGCGCCGGCGCCTCCGCGGTGTCGACTGGCGCGATCGTGTATGTTCCTAGGCCATCCGACGACCATCTAGCGGCCTCATCAGTTCCTGCACGCCGTGACACGACATCGACGTTCCCCGCTACCATGAAAGCGGAATAAAAACCCACGCCGAACTGGCCGATCAACTGCTGGCCCTCGCCATTTTTGTCAGCGGTCAGCCTGTCCATGAAGGCCTTGGTGCCCGACCGCGCGATCGTGCCCAGCGTTTCCCCCATGTCAGCGGCGCTCATGCCGATACCGTTGTCCTCGACCACGATTGTCCCGGCTTCCTTGTCGAGCACCAGCGTAATGCGCGGCTGGGGATCGTCGCCGAACAGGGCCGGATTGGAAATGGCCTCATAGCGCAGTTTCTCGCACGCGTCGGCCGCGTTGGAGATCAACTCGCGCAGGAATACGTCTTTGTCGGAATAGACCGAGTGCACCATCATGTGCAGCAACTTTGAAACGTCCGCCTCGAAAGCATGCGTTTCAGGGGCGCTCACGGTGTCGGTCGTCATGGGTCTTCGCTCTCTCATATGGCAGACTGTGCGACGGTCAGATGGATCGAATGCGATTTCCATTCAAGAGGTGAGCTTGAAAGTACCGCTCTTCTTGACCATGCCTGTTGAAAGCGGTGCCGGCCAGCATTTCCTCGCTACCCTTGTTCCACAGCAACCTTGCGCAGGGATTTCTCGATCTCACCGCCACAATAGGCATTACCATATTCCCTGATTGACGCCTTGTTCAGTTGCGCCAGGGCAGGCCTGTTTTGCAACCGACGCGACATCCAGGGATTTCTCGATCTTGCTGGTGCCGGTCTTGTCTGGGGTGTCATACACCAACCTTTCAGGCCATCACCGACACCATGAAGACCGTCGCCAGGCAGCACCTCTAACCCATGCTAACGTGAAGAAGTAGACTGACTGGAAGCGAGAACGAGAAATTCGGTCATGAATGTTCCTGAAGGGTCGACACCGGTAGGCTTCCGTATCGGGTTCTGATTAGGTCGTAGACTCATAAGCGCGGAGCCACAGGCGCATTGAGGCCAGTTGGACCATAGCAAGGAAGTTTTCCGCGAGTTTGTCATAGCGGGTGGCGATGCGCCTGAAGTGCTTGAGCTTGCTGAAGAAACGCTCGACCAGATTGCGTTCGCGGTAGAGCACCTTGCTGAAGCACGGTTTCCATTTTCGATTGGATT
>Ga0209231_1000600_pt1 | contig 18677 bp, 17 predicted proteins | sample Deesub45470m_DNA_FD_188086 | JGI IMG/M metagenome (GOLD analysis project Ga0209231, IMG submission 188086) | Deep subsurface microbial communities from North Pacific Ocean - 450_OLKR46/470m Metagenome (SPAdes) (version 2) | ecosystem: Environmental > Terrestrial > Deep subsurface > Unclassified ... | reverse complement strand
GACGCAAGCGGTAGTTGATGTGATTGGCGCAGACAAAGTCGGCGTGCGTCTTTCACCTGTTAATCCATTTAACGACATGAAAGACAGTAATCCGCAAGCACTGTTTAATTATGTTGCAACAGCGCTTAATCAATTTGATTTGGCTTATTTGCATGCGGTTGAAGGTGGCATTCATGGTGGCGGCGAATCGGATCCATTTGATTTTTCAGCTTTCAGAAAGCTATTTAAAGGCAAATATATGGCAAATCTAAGCTATGATAAAGCCCGAGGAAATGCTGCTATTGCTAACGGACACGCTGATTGTATTGCATACGGTGTGCCATTTATAGCAAACCCTGATTTAGTCACCCGTTATAAAGCGGATGCGCCATTGAATGATGCGAATAGTGATACATTCTATGGCGGTGGAGCGGAAGGTTATACAGACTATCCATTTTTACAAAACTAAATTAACAAGATTAACAATTGATTGGAATTAATACATGCAAAAGCCAGCAATAACACAAGCCCCTATTCACGACATTATTGCGAACCGCTGGAGTCCACGTGCCTATGATGCGAATAAAGCCGTTAGTCAAACGCAAATTATCAGCTTATTAGAGGCGGCGCGTTGGGCTCCATCTTGTTTTGGTGATGAGCCTTGGCGCTTTATTGTCTGGGATAAAAATCAAGATGCAGCAGCTTGGGAAAAAGCATTTGATTGTATTGTGCCAGGTAATCAAACGTGGGCGAAAGATGCCCCAGTGTTGATATTAATTTGTGCAGACACCTTGTTTAGTCACAATCAAAAACCTAATCGTTGGGCTAATTATGATACAGGTGCTGCTGCTGTAAGTTTGTGTTTGCAGGCGACAAGTATGGGATTGGCTACTCATCAAATGGGTGGTTTTGATGGTGATAAAACACGTGCGGCTTTTGGTATTCCTGAACAGATTGAGATGATGTCAATGTTAGCTGTCGGTTATGCTGCCGATGCAGATACGTTATCGGATGAACTGAAAGAGCGTGAGTTGGCGCCTAGGAAACGTCGCCCACTTGGCGAACTGTTTTATGATGGCGTGTGGAATCACCCCATCATCTGATAAAATGCTATTTTTATTTATTTCATAGGAATACCCCATGGCGGTTGTAGCACTGACAAAAGAGAATTTTAAAGACACAATAGAAAAGAATAATTTTGTGATTGTTGACTTTTGGGCACCTTGGTGTGAGCCTTGTGTTGCGTTTACGCCAACGTTTGAAGCGGCTGCTGAGAAGAATCCTGACATTTTGTTTGGCATGGTTGACACTGAACAAGATCCTGAAATTGCCGAGTATTTTGATGTTAATAAAATCCCAGGCATTTTGGTCGTTCGCGAACAAGCAGGTATTCACGCACAACAAGGTGAAATTGGTGCACCAGCATTGGATGAGATTATCAAGTGGGCGCGTGAAAAAGACATGAATGCAGTACGTCAGTATTATTCTGATGAAGAAGCAAAGAAGAAATAGTCAGTTTGGATTATAAAAAAGCCGCATTTTATGCGGCTTTTTTATAATTGATCGCTAAGAAATTTAAGTGCTAAACGCTACCAGTTGTCACGAATTGAAAAAGATAATATGCACCCAATAGCATCATGATATACATCGGCAGATTGCCGCTTTTTTTTGTCTCTGTTTTATTTGGAGCGCTAATCCAACGGTTTAATAGCCAAAGTGCCAAGATAATTAATGGAATCAGCAGCATAGTCATCGTGGATTGAAATAAATACAAAAGCGCCTGTTTAAATAAGCCATCTTCTTTAAAAACATCTAATGCTGTACCGATAATGCCGATAACCATTAATAGAAAAGCCGCTGTTGAGATGATTGTCCGTGAAATTGATTCAGGACGAATGTTGGCGTTTTGCTTATACTTGTTTGGATCCATCGCAACTGACCTTTCAGTCTAACTATATATTAGTTAATTTTTTGGTAAGAAAAGCGCAGGGTCAACCGATTTCCCTTTTTGGCGAATCTCAAAATGCAATTTTACGCTATTCGAATCGGTATTACCCATCTCTGCAATTTTTTGACCAGCTTTCACAATTTGACCCTCTTTAATATTGATTTTGCTATTGTGTGCGTAGACAGATAACAACGCATTGTTGTGTTTAATAATGACCAGCTTGCCATAGCCACGTAAATCAGCGCCAGTATAAATCACCTTGCCATCTGCAGATGCCGTAATGGTTTGTCCAGTTGTGCCTGCAATATCAATGCCTTTATTGCTAGCCGCATTAAATTTTGCACTCACTTTACCTTGGGTTGGCCAGAACCAAGTAACCCCTTCAACGACAGATGATGCCATTTTGCTAGGGGTGCTCTCGCCAGTGGCGGTGTTGACCTCAGTTGTTTTTGTTTCTGGTACCGTTGCCGTTGGTGCTGTGGTCTGTGTTTTAGCAACAACAGGCGGTGGTGCTTCAGGAGTCGGTACACGGTTAAATGCTTCTAAACTATACGGTTCGCGGGTTGCTTTAGGCCCAGTTAATGTTGGGGGTGCGACCGATTCTGTTATTGATGGTGTAGCTGAAGTTGAGGGTTTTACTGTTTGCTCAATGCTCGGCGTATCAACATCAATTGGCGAAATAATGACGCCATCTTCGTTTTCATAAGTAGTTGGCTTTGCCGTCGTCGTTGCGATTACTTCTTTATTAAGTGTTGAGAAGTTGAGTGTTTGCCCAATTTTGATGGTATAAGGCGCGTAAATATTGTTAGCCGCAGCAATCTCTCGGTAATCGTAACCATGCTCCAAACCGATGCTATATAAAGTATCGCCTTTTTTTACCGTGTAGGAATTGGGACGCCAGTCATCACTTTTAGCGGTTGTACTTGGCGTGGCAGCTTGCGGCGAGCGATTAACAACAGGTGCAGGCGTGTGGCTGGCACATCCGACAACAAAAAAAACTAAAAAACTAATTAAAAAACTGCGTAACACACGATATTTCATTAACTTAAACCACCTAATAAAGGGACGAATTTAACCGCCTCTAATTCTGTTTTTTTGAATTCATTGTTTAAACGCTCGATTAAATAAAGCGTTTGCTTGTCTGTACCAATAGGAATCACCATTCTGCCACCTTCGGCCAACTGTGATAGCAAATCTTGCGGAATATGGCTCGCGGCAGCTGTGACAATAATGCCATCAAATGGTGCATAATCTTCTAGCCCTTTGCTCCCATCGGCATGGTCAAGTTTAACATTGGTACACTTGAGTGCACGCAAATGATCACGCGCTTTTAATAACAGCGGACGAATGCGTTCTACAGAAAGCACTTCACGAGCAACACGCGATAACACTGCAGTTTGATAGCCGCAACCGGTACCAATTTCTAATACTTTACTTAATGGTTTATCATTGCGCAAGATTTCTGTCATACGCGCCACAATATAAGGCTGAGAGATGGTTTGACCATGACCAATCGGCAACGAGACATCTTCATATGCGCGGATCGATAAGGCTTCATCGACAAAAATATGCCGCGGAATTTCACCAATTGCCGATAAAGTCACTTCGTCTTTGATGCCTTGCTCACGTAAACGCGCCAACATGCGATCGCGTGTTCGTGCAGAGGTCATGCCAATGCCTGGTTTTTTATTGAGGGTATTTAATGCCATTAATTAATCAAGCCAGTTCTTTAATTCTGATAATTGTTCATATTTGGTTAAGTCTGCACGAATCGGTGTAATCGACACTTGATTGTTGGCAACGGCATAAAAGTCCGTACCTTCACCGCCATCGTTAGGCTGTCCTGCCGCACCAATCCAATACACTTGTTCGCCGCGCGGTGTTTTCAGTTTTATCACAGGTTCGGCTTTATGCCGTTTACCTAATCGCGTAATGACTTTGCCGTTTAAATCTTCATAAGGCACATCTGGCACATTCACATTCAGTAGCATCGGCGGTTGAAATGGTTTGTTGACATAATATTGAACCAATTCAACTACGACTTTTGCGGCTGTTTCAAAGTGGGTTGCGTTGTGCTGCGACATAGAAACGGCAATCGCTGGAATATTGAGTAAATAGCCTTCCATAGCTGCGGCAACGGTACCACTGTAAATGGTGTCATCACCCATATTGGCACCGTCATTAATCCCTGAAATAACCAAGTCTGGCATTTCTGTCATTAAGCCCGTTAATGCGACATGTACGCAATCAGTGGGTGTGCCGTCGACATAAAAGAAGCCATTTGTTGCTTCTTTGATGTATAAAGGCCTGTCTAATGTGAGTGAGTTGCTGGCGCCGCTACGGTTACGATCTGGTGCAACTACTGTCACATCGGCAATCTCTGCAAGGTGCTTTACGAGTGTCGCAATGCCGTTTGATAAATAGCCGTCGTCATTTGAAATTAAAATTCGCATAGGGTTATTATAAATTACAAGCTTGCATTGCGCGTAAGACGGGCATAAAAAATTGCACAGCCAAAAAAGATAACGCTCAATGCCGTTTCTATCATGGCCAGTTGTGCGGATAACCCTTGGTCAGACCATGCGCGCACAGCACCTTCGATAAAGTAGAGCAAAATCAGCATGCTAGCCCATTGATAGGTGTAGCGGCGACCTTTTAGAATGCCAAATAATGGGGTAAGCAAAGGCAGTGTTTTTAAAAAAAGTAAGGAGCCATCCGCGTTGAGTGGGGCGAGTAATATCTCCCACGATAAACATAAAATAATTAATGCAACTAGAGTGATAGATGCGCCAAGTTGTAGCCATTTAACATGGCTTGATTGCGTTAGGCGCGACATGCTTTTGCCATCGCGACTAGCGCCGCTCTTGCTTCCTGTGCATTATTAATTGCTTGTGAAAAGCTAAAGCGTAATTGTTGACCTGAGTCGATACGGATATCAAATCCAAAACTATCAATGCCGATCATGGTTACTGATGTCGTTTGGATTTGATGATAATGCTGGCAATAGGCTTTCAAATTATCAGCGTGGTCTGCGTTCATGTGGTCAAGAATACCTGCTTCTTCGGTAAACAGCGGATTGGTCGGAACCTGAAAGTCATCACCTTCTATCCAACCCATTTTGCCAAAACCAGCAATATAACGTCCATGCGTAATATAGAGCGTATAAAAGCTAAAGTCATGCGCGTCAAAGTAAGATTCCGCTTGTGGGATATAACGACAATAACGCGCGCGGATTAATGCATTGTTTTTATCGGTTTGCTCTGCTTTAGCCAGTAAAGTTAGTCGCGCATTCGCTTGTAAGTCATTTTCATTGTTAAACACTAACAAGGAGACATTGGCATTTTCGATGATGTTTTTAGTATGCTCAGCCAAGCTGCTAATCAAAATAACCGGCATGCCTTGATGGTTCAACACAAATGGCGTGACCGAGCCAAAAGGGTAGCCAGCAAATTTAACTGAATGAGTAGAAAGTACGCCTTTTTGCGCACTAAACAAGAACTGTTGCGCCTCTAAATGTAGACTCATATTACGCGTTTAATTTCAATGCGGTTTCGGCTAATCGTTTACCTAATGCTAAACACAGTTTTTTTTCATCTTCGGTAATCGGCTTATCATCCATCGCGCCGCCAACATGGCTGGCGCCATAAGGCGTGCCGCCAGATTGGGTAGTGGTTAAGCTAGCTTCGCTGTATGGAATGCCGAGTATCATCATGCCATGATGCAATAAAGGCAATGTCATGGTCAGTAGTGTGCTTTCGTTACCGCCATGCAGTGAGCCGCTTGAGGTGAAGACACAAGCGGGTTTGTTAATCAGCGCACCTTTTAACCACAAGCTAGATGTACTATCTAAAAAGTATTTCATCGGCGCTGCCATATTGCCAAATCGTGTTGGGCTACCAAGTGCAAGCCCAGCACATTCTTCTAAATCGCTATGTTCAACGTAAGCGTCACCTACATTGGGAATATCGGATTCTGTAGCCTCGCAATTAGCTGAGACCTTGGGCACGGTGCGAATACGGGCTTTAATTCCCTTAACACTTTCTACTCCTCTTGCAATAAGCTGCGCCATGTCTCGCACCGAACCACCTTGCGAGTAATACAATACTAAAATTTCCGTCATTTTTATCCCTTTAAACTACAGACACTAATCAAAACTAAAACTGTACACTACATCTAATGAATTCTCGGAGCCTGCTTTGGTTTCAACTGCAATGCGTTGTGTAAGTTGATAGGTCAGTTTAGCCACATTTAATAATCCAAATATACTTTTTTCATAACCAATCATCAATCTTTTGTTAATGCGTTTACCAGCATTTATACTGTAATCGGTGTTGCTATTACCTTGGATGTCTAAGCTGTCTAGACCCGCTAAGTTAGCGATTTTAGATTGCAATGGCACCGAGTCACCTTGCGATAACAGCGCGCCTGCCGCTAATGAGAGCATGGCAAGCTCACTATTACCAGCTTCACTCACGGGTTGGCCAAGTACGAGTAAAGAGAGTTTGTTATCTGTCGTCGTTTCAGGTTCTGAGATTAATTGAAGCTGCGGTGTTTTAATGTTGCCAGTCAATTTAACCCCCACTTTTATTGGTGTCAGATTGCGCATTGCCAAAATATTTAATCCTGCGTTCACTATAGGGCCGCTAAAGTTAATTTGACCAGTTTCAATATTTAGTAACTGACCATAAGCTAAGTATCCACCAGTGACTTCAAGCGAGCCGCGTGCTTCAAGCTGATCGATATTGCCAGCTAATTTTATTTGCCCGCTTAGGCTTGCATTAAGTCCCTGACCTCTAAGGATGAACTGTTTTGACTCTACATATGGTTGAACAGGTTTAGGGCCAAAATCAATACTAAGCTCACCAAGCTCAATGGCAATTGGGGGGCTATATTCTTGAGTTTGGTTGCCAACGATGATGATGTCATCATCCAATGTGGGTTTGCCGGCTTTTGGTAACTCGAATAAACCATGGTGAACGTTGAATCGACCATTGATAAGAGCTTTAGCTTCATTAAAGTGCATATCCCCATTTCCACTTAGTACAATAAAGCGATCCGTACGTGATAATGCAGTAAAACGATTGGCTTGTACCTTTAAATCAAGTTGAATTGGACGTTGTGTGAAATTAGCATTTCCTTGTGCTTTTAGGGCTCCTGTCTTCCCATCAAAATGCAGTTGATTCACCTGAAGATTCTGCTCTGAAAATGTGGCATTAAGAAGACCATTACTAAGTGCAACACCTTCACTTGGTATGGTTAACAGCAAGTCCTTTCCTTGTATATCGCCAGTTAAATTTGGTGATTTCAGCGTGCCATTTGCATTTAGGTTGAGCTTAATCTTTCCATCATATAGCGTATCTGTATCGTTCAGTTTAATCCAGTTAAGATGTTGCAAATTTGATTGTACATTCAACACTAAAGGCGCTTGTTCACTTAATATGAAACCTTGTTGTGTCTTAGAGAGAGTAGTTGAAGCACTTGCCTCAAGGGTGCCTGCATAAAGTGAGCGGATGGTTGCGGTGGCAGAAATTTTATTATTGATAGCTTTTAATTGAAACGCTAATGTTTCCAAACCTAATGCTTGTGCTGTCTGTTGCTCTGCATCAAAAAAACTTAAATCGCCGTCTGCCCTTGTAAGTGAAATGGTGGCATTAAGTTGATCGTTAATCTCTATGTTCCAAGCACCATTCAGGCTAAGCTGTTGTTCAAGCTCGTTAAACTGCATACCCATATAGCTTTGAATCGCTTGAACTGGGAGTGACTGAATTTCTCCTTGAGAGCGCAAGATTGCGTTCGGCTTTTTCGCTTGTGCGGGTTGATAACTTAAGTGGTTGATTGCTATATTGCCATCCTGCACTTGTAATAAAAGTTGCTGTAATGAAAAGCCATCTGTCGCATGCCAAGTGATTGGTGCTGGTTTTTTGAGGTTGATCTTGTTCTGATCTTTACTTGTTAATGAAGTTAATTGACCAGCCCAGCCCGCTTGGCCTAGTCCACCTTCAATCAGGCTGTTTAAATTAAGATTAGCCTGTGTAACATCGGTATTTTCAATATGAATAGTAAGCGCGTGTTTTGCAAGGCTACCTTTAATATCGAACATTGCATTAATAGGTCTGGATTGCTTATGTTGATGATCGAATTGGCTTAATCCTAAAATAGCGACTTGAGTGGCTAAAACATCTGTTTCATTGCTAGAGATCGAACCGTTTACATCAATTTTTTCGATGTGAATATTCTTTGGTAAATCAAGGCCAGCAGCGGTAAATTGATATTGATGGCGCATGCGATCTAACAGCTGAGTCATTTCCCCTTCCGCAGTAACATTGCCTGCAAAACCTGGCATAAACGCAGCAAGCACTGGCAAGTTTGCTTGCCAGCGCAGGGTGTTACGATTGGGATCGTTAGCATCCAATCCACCAGATAGCACAATTTTATTTGATGCTAGTTCAGCATTAAACATTAGATTCGTGAGCACAAAGTCTCGTAGGGTTGCTTCAGCTTGCAGTAAAAGAGGTTGCTTATTAATGTGGCTATCAGTTGCATTTAATAGAACTTGCATGGGCTGTTGGCCACCAAGCGGTCCTTCTGCATGTAAATTAATATTGAGTTGCCCTGTCAGTTGTGGGTGAAGATAACTTGCGTCTAGTTTAAGTAATTGCACTTCTAAAGAAGCTGGCATTTGATCTTCCAAACTGATTGTTGCATCAAGTGCAATTAAGTTAGGCTGCTCAGTGTTTCTGCTCGGTACGATTTGCAAATCAGCGTTTTTTGGTTGAAAGTGATGTAAGGTGTATAACTTAAGTTTGGTCAAATCACCAGAAAAATCAGCTTTGAGCTGATATGGCATGGCACTCTGCGATTGTTTTACAGTAAGTCCTCCTTTTAATGAGAAGGGCCTCCTGTTTTCCATTTCTAGATTAGTTTCAACTGCTCCCCAAGGACTTTCTGCGATGTTTAAGCCTAGTTGCAGAGATTGCTGATTGGCCATTAGGTTAAAGTCAATTTGCTTAAAAACTTGTATTTTTTCAGTTTGGATAATCTCGAGGACATCAATTCTTCCATTTTTTAACAATATGGGTAAAGGCAGTTTTATTTTTGCTGGTAGGCTATTGGACGTTGATGCCTTACTCGTCTTCACTTCTGGTTTAAATGTGAGCGATGCATGCTTTGCATGAAATTGAGATACGGTGAGCTCGCCTTTTGCAGTAAGACTGATGGCGACTTTTGAGTCTATTTTAGCTACCTTTAAAATGGCGTTACCAAGGTCAACTTCAAGATTAGACACGTTAGAATTAATCAATAGATTGGCTGCATATATCATCTGTGGTGTGACAGAAAATGATAGCGCTAAACATAACAACATCGCATTTTTGATGGTTTTGCGAAGGTATTTCGCTAAGTGTTGACGTAAAAATAGTATTAACATAGCTAAAAACTGACACCTAAATTAAAATGTAATCGATAATCTTTGGTATCTTCACCATAAGCTACATCGACGCCTACAGGGCCAACAGGACTTTTCCAGCGAGCACCAAGACCGTAGCCATATACTGGCTCATAGTTTCTCCATGCATCAGCTGCATTTCCAAAATCTATAAAAGCGGCAGCACCCCAAGCAGGAGTCAGCCATTGGATTAATTCTGTACTGCCCGTTAATAATACACGGCCACCTAATACGGCATCACCTTGTTTTACGCCAAGTGTTTGAAAGCCGTAGCCACGTACAGACTGGTCTCCACCTGCACGGAATAAATAAGTAGCCGGTACGTTCTCTGACCCGGCCACTATACCTGCTTCAAGTCGGCCTAAGAATTGTGTGTTTTTCCCTAGTGGATAAAACGCTTGGATTTTGGCTTGAGACTGTACAAAGCGACCATCTGACAAGCTTTCAAACGGTGCAAATTGTAGTTGAGACGAAAAAATTGCGCCTTTAGTAGGGATTAAATCGTTATCCAATTTTCGCAAACTTAATCCATAAGCAAACGTTGCTGCTTTGTTAAACTCAGTGGAGTCATTATCAATCGTTAAGAATTCATATAATAAATTTGCACCAACAAACTGTTCAAAATTACGATTGCCCCAAGTTCGCTTTACGCCATTATTGATCGCCGTTGTAACTTGACCTTCAATATCAGTACGAATTAAATTGTTGTTAATACTGTCGCGATAGCCTCGCGCATCCGTTATAAAGTTAATGCTTGATGTGGCGGCCTGTAAACGCTGTTCAAGTCGCAACGACGACTTCCAAAGAAGTCCGCGCTCAAACAAGTTGAGGTCGGTGTAATCGAACACAATACGTGCGCCGGTGTTCGTGCTGGCACCTACGCCGACACTAACACGTTTTTGTTCAAGCTCCCTGACGCTGACAACAATATCAGCTAGTTGATTGCTGGCAAGTTGTTGCGTCTTTGCACTCACATCTACGCGACTGAATTTACCTGTTTCTTGAACGCTACTTTGTAAAAGAAATAACTGACTTTGGTTGTACACATCGCCTGATTTGATGGGATTGATGTTGTGAATCAGGTTCTCTTGATAATGTGTTAAACCCTCAATTCTTATTTCACCAAACCGCACGCTAGGACCACTGTTTATCGTTAAATCCAACGCCACTTCATTTGTGTTCGGATTGACTTTTGCTTGGCTACTTTGAATTTTTGCATTGGGGTAACGTTTCGCTAGCAGGCTAGAAAGTAACTCACCCTTGGCTTGTGACCATGCTTCTTGATAAAAGAAGGCGCCTTTTGGTAATAGCCAATTCTCTGTAAGACTGCTAACTGTTGGTGATTGATTATTTTTTTCAGTTCTAATTTCACCTATAAAATTAAGATTAACAGCACTAACTTTCGACTTTTGATTGAGATCTATAGTGAGTTCAGCGTCTTTAGTGCCAACTGAATTAATTGTGACGCTTGCTGAAAAGTAACCCAATGTCGCTAATAATGCATTTATTTCTTTTGGCAAGGATCTAATCAGTCGTAACCACTCGCTTTGATTGAGGCGAGTATTGTCTAAAGCTTCGTGTATGCTCAGGTGCTGCTTTAGTAAATCACGTATTTCACTGGCATCATTTTTATCTTCAGGAACAATATCTAGTTTGATAACTGCTTGATAAGGAGAAGATTTTTTTAACGTTATTAACGTGATTGGTTCTGCAAAAGCTGATGGGCTTAACGAAAAGCAACAAAGGTAGAGTATTATTTGAATATAAATAGCTAAGGGATTTTTCCCATAAGTACTAGTATGTGTTGTTAAGTCTTTAGTCAAAACAATAGACTTTAAACCTTTAAGTGTAGATGTTGCAATTAAAAAGAGACTGCCTTACCTTGCATAGTTATTAAGATAAGATTCTTTACAGCAAAGAAAATTCAGCATTTTCTGTTTGTTTTCCCCTGAATCTATATATTTCTGTAATTTTTTTACCGTAAATGTTGAATTTTTTAGGTAGTCAACTACATTTCCTGCGCATACTTAACTGATTCTCTTAACTAATTCCGCGGCTTTACCTATATAGTTGGCAGGCGTTAATGCCAATAAGAATTGTTTGGCATTCGCAGGGATTTTGAGCGTTTCTATAAAGGTATGTAATGACTCTTTGTTAATGCCACCTTTGCCGCGCGTTAATTCTTTTAGTTGCTCATAAGGATTCTCTATACCATAACGACGCATCACGGTTTGAATCGGCTCAGCCAATACTTCCCAGCTATTATCCAAATCTTCATTCAGTTTCGCGCGATTAATTTCTAACTTGTTTAAGCCGCGTAAGCAAGAGTCATAACCTAATAGGGTATACCCAAAACCAACGCCCATATTACGCAATACCGTGCTGTCGGTTAAATCGCGTTGCCAGCGAGAGATAGGTAGCTTTTCTGCTAAGTGACGTAGCACAGCATTGGCGATTCCTAAATTACCTTCACTATTTTCAAAGTCAATTGGGTTCACTTTGTGTGGCATCGTGGATGAACCAATTTCGCCTGCTTTTACTTTTTGTTTGAAGTAGCCGACTGAAATATAGCCCCAGATATCACGATTTAAGTCGATTAAAATGGTATTCGCTCGCGCTAACGCATCATATAACTCAGCCATATAATCATGCGGTTCAATTTGAATGGTCATTGGGTTATAGCTTAAACTCAAGCTTTCCACAAAACGTTTGGCAAATGCTTCCCAATCAAAGTCTGGATAAGCCGATAAATGCGCGTTAAAGTTACCAACGGCGCCATTAATTTTGCCTAGCATTTCATTATTGCTGATTTGTTGTTGTTGTCGTTTTAAGCGATAAGCAACATTGGCTAACTCTTTACCCATGGTGGTTGGTGATGCGGTTTGACCATGTGTGCGAGAGAGCATCGGTTGATCCGCAAATTCAGTCGCTAGCTCGCTTAGACGGGCAATCACATCATTTAAGAAAGGCAGCATCACAGCATCGCGTGCTGCTTTTAACATCAATGCATGAGAAAGATTGTTGATGTCTTCGCTGGTACAAGCAAAGTGAATAAATTCACTGGCTGCTTTCACTTCATGATTACCTATGAATTTTTCTTTTAGCCAATACTCTAGCGCTTTTACATCATGATTGGTGCGCGATTCAATCGCTTTAACTTGCGCTGCATCTTCTTCGCTAAATTCAGCAACAGCAGCATCTAGCTCTTTAATCGTTTCTGCGCTAAATGGCGCAATTTCAGCGAGTTCTTTAGCAGCGCTTAACGCTTTCAACCATTCAATTTCCACCCATGCGCGGTGTTTAATTAACGCATATTCACTAAAGTAGGGGCGAAGTGCATCTAGTTTTGATTGGTAACGGCCGTCAAGCGGAGAAAGGGCATTTAAGGTTGTAAGTGACATATAAAAGCTAAAAATCAGAAAAACGCTATTTTACGCTTTTTATGCCACTTAATCTATTGATGGAAACTTTCCAGACTAAACTTTTTAAAATGTCATCATGTCGACAAAATCACTGACAGCCGTATTTTCTAGCTTGGCTTGATTTAAGCACAAGTCTAAAATTTCCTTTTGTTTGCTATCGTCAAAACGACGCGCTAAATTCACTTTAAATTTCTTCACGAGCTCAGGAATACCCTCCTCACGACGGCGACGGTGGCCGATTGGGTATTCCACTGCGATGTTGCTGGATTGTGTGCCATCTTTAAAGAAAATTTGAATGGCATTAGCAATCGAGCGTTTTTCAGGGTCTAGATAATCGCGGGTATATTCAGCTTTTTCTACGCAAATCATTTTTTCACGCAAGCTATCAATACGCGGGTCACTGGCAACGCTATCTTCATAGTCTTTTGCAGTTAAATTGCCTTTTAATAACCCAATGGCTGCCATATATTGAATGCAATGGTCGCGGTCGGCAGGATTATCTAAAGGCCCCGTTTTATCAATAATACGAATAGCAGATTCATGGGTAGTGATGACGATTTTATCAATCGCTGCAATTTGACTGGTTGTTTGCAACTTGTGACCAACTTCTTGATAAAGCTGGAAAGCACACTCAACAGCGGTTTGCGCATGGAATTCTGCTGGAAATGAGATTTTAAACAACACTTGTTCCATGACATAAGAACCATAATCACGTTGAAATGTGAATGGTTTGCCTTTGAATAACACATCATAAAAGCCCCATGTTTTAGCCGTCAATGCGCCTGGATAACCCATTTCACCTTGCATGGTCATCCAAGCCAAACGCACAGCGCGAGAAGTGGCATCGCCAGCCGCCCATGATTTACGCGAGCCTGTATTTGGCGAGTGACGATAGGTGCGCAAACTTTGACCATCAACGAATGCGTTGGAAACGGCATTGATAATGTCTTCTTTAGTACCGCCTAATAGTTTGGTGACAACAGCAGTAGAGGCAATTTTAACTAAAATAACATGATCTAAACCGACGCGATTAAAGCTATTTTCTAGTGCTAAAATACCTTGAATTTCATGTGCTTTAATCATGGCAGTGAGCACATCTTTGACTGTTAATGGTGCTTTGCCTTCAGCAACGTTTTTGCGAGATAAGTAATCAGCAACAGCTAATATGCCGCCTAGATTGTCGGATGGATGACCCCATTCAGCCGCCAGCCAAGTATCGTTAAAGTCTAACCAACGAATCATGGCGCCAATATTAAAAGCCGCTAGAATAGGGTCTAGTTGATAGTTAGTCCCTGGTACTTTTGCACCATTTGGCACAATAGTGCCTTCAATCACAGGGCCTAATATTTTTTTGCAAGCAGGGTAGTCTAGCGCCTCAAAGCCACAGCCTAGCGTGTCCATTAAGCAGTTCCGTGCAGTATCGTATGCTTCATCTGATTGAATTTCATAATCTGCGACGTAATTGGCAATATCGACGATGACTTGATCTGGAGCGGGGCGGATGTTGGAGATATGTGCTGACATAATGCGTTAACTTTCTTTAAAGTGTTTTAATAATTAAATTTCATCATTTCGTCATTCTCACTATCGCGGGAATGACAGTGGCGAGTTATCTTTTACTTAGTGGAACGTAAGCCCGATTATCTGGCCCAACATATTCAGCATTTGGACGGATGATTTTATTATCAACGCGCTGCTCTATTGCATGCGCTACCCAGCCTGTCGTTCTTGAAATCACAAAAATAGGCGTAAACATACCAGTTGGAATGCCCATCATGTGATAGCTAGAAGCACTGTACCAATCTAAATTGGGAAACATTTTTTTCTCACGCCACATGGTTTCTTCAATGCGGGCAGAGATGTTGTATAAATTCATGTCGCCAGCATCCTCACTCAGTGCGTGACTCACTGCTTTGATTGACTCATTACGAGGGTCACCAATGGTGTAAACAGGGTGGCCAAAACCAATTACAATTTCTTTACGGGCCATTCTTGCCATGATGTCGGCTTCGGCTTCATCTGGTGTTTGATAGCGTTGAATAATTTCCATTGCTGCTTCATTGGCGCCGCCATGTTTTGGACCGCGCAATGCGCCAATGGCGCTGGTCACGCAAGAATACATATCTGATAGCGTACCTGATACAACGCGAGCAGTGAATGTCGATGCATTAAACTCATGCTCGGCATATAAAACCAATGAGGTATTCATTGCGTCAATATGCAATTGTTTTGGCTTTTCGCCATGTAATAAATGCAAAAAGTGTGCGGCAATTGAGTCATCATCGGTTTCAACTTCAATCCGTTTTGCATTGTGGCTATAGTGATACCAATAAATCAAAATCGAACCAAAACAAGCAATGAGTCGGTCGCCTAAATGTTTAGCAGCTTCTATGTTGTGGTCTTCTGATTCTGGTTCTAATGTGCCTAGCATGGAACAGCCAGTACGCATCACATCCATCGGATGTGCGCTGGCAGGTATTTGCTCAAGCACAGTTTTAAGTGCGCCCGGTAAGCCGCGTAATTTTTTGAGTTTTTGATGATAAGCAGATAGTTGGTTTTGATTAGGCAACTCACCATAAATCAATAAATAAGCGACTTCTTCAAAAGTGGCGTGCTTAGCGAGTTCAATAATATCGTAACCGCGATAATGTAAATCATTGCCTGTATGACCCACTGTGCAAATAGCAGTGGAGCCAGCAGATACGCCCGCAAGCGCAACGCCTTTTTTCTTTTTAGGCATTTCCTTCGTGTTGTCTGTTGTCGTATTCATCTTTACCTCCCAATGTTTGATGTCCGCTATTTTTGGTATAGTGCATCGAGTTTTTGCTCAAATGCGTGGTAGCCCAAGTGGTCATAGAGATCCATGCGTGTTTGCATGGTGTTTAATACATTTTGTTGGGTGCCGTCTTTGCGAACCGCTTCGTATACATTCAATGCCGCTTGGTTCATTGCTCGGAAGGCAGAAAGTGGGTATAACACCATGCTGACGTCAACTGTTGCTAGCTCGTCAACCGTGAATAACGGTGTAGAGCCAAATTCTGTAATATTGGCTAGTACAGGTGCTTTTACGGCATCGACAAATTGTTTATACATGCCTAGCTCTGTTATCGCCTCAGGAAAAATCATATCGGCACCTGCTTCAACACAAGCGCATGCACGGTCTATCGCAGATTGTAGACCTTCAACTGCTAATGCATCGGTACGCGCCATGATGACAAAACTATCATCAGTTCTCGCATCGACTGCGGCTTTTATGCGGTCAACCATTTCATCTTGCGTCACAATGGCTTTATTAGGACGATGACCACAACGTTTAGCCGTCACTTGATCTTCAATATGTACAGCCGCTGCGCCTGCTTTTTGTACGCTTTTAATGGTGCGTGCAATGTTAAATGCACCGCCAAAACCAGTGTCAATATCGACTAATAATGGCGTATCAACAACGTCAGTAATACGGCGAACATCGACTAATACATCTTCTAGCGTTGATATCCCTAAGTCTGGCACGCCTAGCGAACCTGCTGCTACGCCGCCACCAGATAAGTAGATGGCTTTAAAGTCTGATTGTGTTGCCAACATGGCATGATAGGCATTAATTGCGCCAATAATTTGTAATGGATTTTCGGCTTGTAATGCTGCGCGGAAACGCATGCCGGCTGTTTCTATTTTGCTCATGGTAAAGCCTTCAACTAAAAAATGAAATTAACTAAAGAATGCGGCAGTTGCTTCCTCTGAGATGCCAACGCCAGTCAGTTTTGCTTTTTGCAAAATTTCCCAGAAATAGCGATAAGTCGCACGGTCATGCAACTCTCCTGCATACTGAATTGGACCCCAATCTGCGGCTTGTGCCGTCAGTAAAATATTGGCAGCATCAACCACCTCATCAAAGTTAGGCTTCATCGCATCGACAATGGCTTGAATTTGCGTCGGGTAAATGCTCCACATCCGCATAAAGCCAAATTCATTACGTGCGCGTGAAGCATCGCTATAAGTGGTTTCTGTATTTTTTAAATCGAGTGTTACATTGTGAGCTGGCACAACGCCATTGCCGAGTGCGGCAGAAGTAACCTCAGTTTTAGCGCGAGCTAATAAACGGTGCTCAAATTGTCCAGGGCTACGCATTGCGCTAGCTGGAATAGCGCCGTTATGCGCGCTGACAAAATCCATCAATCCAAAGTCTAATACTTGCAACCAAGGCAATTTAGCAATGTCATGCACTTGATGTAGTGCTCCGTGTGTTTCAATCAAAATATGAACAGGAATAACGCGCTCAACACCGCTAAAGGTGGCCATTTTTTGCAGGTAAGCAATCATCTCTTTCGCTTGGCTAATATCCGTGCATTTGGGAATGGTGATGTAACTTAACACATTGCCCGCACCTGCAACTAAGATGTCAATATCTTGTTTCCAAGCAGGGTGCGTATAGTCATGAATCCGTGCACCGGCCATTTTGTGTTTATTTGCGTCAGAAGTCAGTACGCGTACAATCATTTCTGCATGTTCGCGTTCTTGTCCGCTAGCAGCACCATCTTCACAATCGCAAGTAATATCAAACACTGGGCCAATGCTATCTTGCAAGCTCAATGCTTTTAAGATTAACTTTTCACTACCAGCAAAATGCTCACAAGTTGGAATTAAAGGGAACGGTTTTTCACCGCCAAACAACGCTTCATTTGGATGTACAGCCATTATTCACTTCCTTTACGTGGCATTGCCACCGTGTAATCTAAATCTAACACCACATTCGGGTGATAATCTTGATTGGTTTTAATGGATTCAACTGCGCTAGCAGGCATATTTTTAATGCCTACCATGCGGAGTCTTAATGCGCCGATATCTTGCCGATTGGGTAAATCCCATTTATCTATCACCTCGGTAATTGTATAAATGGTGTCGCCAGCAAACGTTGGATGGACATGTGTGCCAGCATTGATGGCTAAGATGCTTAACGCATTTTCTAAGCCTTCATAACTTAATGCGCGGCAGGCAGAAATCACAATGCCGCCATAAACAAGCCTTTTACCGATTGCAGCGTTTTGCATGAGATGTGCGTCAAAGTGCAATCGGGCATTATTTTGATAAAGCCGTGTCGCTAATGAGTGATCGCTATCGTTAATCGTCATGCCAGCGGCGTGATTAAGACGCTCGCCAATGGTGTAATCTTCCCAAAAATACTGACCACCTGTTACGCTGCTAATTTCATCATGCGTTTCTATATAGCCAGGTAACTGTAGCTGATTGGCTTCTACATACGCTGGCAACGTAGGAATCACCGTTTCAGGCGCATCTGCATCCATATCATTTTTATGCACCATCACCCAACGCACCCAACTTAATACAGGCGCATTGTTTTGATTAACCGTGGTAGAACGCACCCAAACCACGCCGCTCTTGCCATTAGAATTTTGTTTTAATCCTATTACTTGGCTTGATGTGCTGAGTGTGTCGCCTACAAATATAGGTTGAATAAATTGAACATCGGCATAACCCAAGTTAGCTACCGCATTCACAGAAATATCAGGTACGGTTTTGCCGAATCCGATATGGAAAGCCAGTAAGTCATCGATAGGTGTTGTTTTGTATTCTAGGCTTTGCGCGAAGGGCACACTGCAATGCAGTGGGTTTCTTTCGCCCGTTAACGCAATATAAAGTGCGCTATCACCTTCAGTAATTGTGCGCGGCGTGGCGTGTTGAATCACTTCGTCTAAAACGAAATCTTCGAAATATCGGCCACTATTAATTTTCGCTGTACTGGTTTTAGATGGATTAGTCATTAGATAAACTCTTCTTCCAATTCTTCAATCATTTCGCTTAGTTGGATAATGCGTTCCGCAGCCGCAATATGATGGTTTTCAACGAATCGATCGTTGACAATCACGGTGCC
>Ga0209231_1000599_pt1 | contig 18686 bp, 19 predicted proteins | sample Deesub45470m_DNA_FD_188086 | JGI IMG/M metagenome (GOLD analysis project Ga0209231, IMG submission 188086) | Deep subsurface microbial communities from North Pacific Ocean - 450_OLKR46/470m Metagenome (SPAdes) (version 2) | ecosystem: Environmental > Terrestrial > Deep subsurface > Unclassified ... | reverse complement strand
ACGCAGAGACGCGGAGACGCAGAGAAAAGCAGGCCTTCGGCAGGTTATGAACCTGAAAAATGCGATCAAACAAAGTCTTGTGGTTTTCTCTGCGTCTCCGCGTCTCTGCGTCAATCAGCAAGATTTTTTGTTTTGCTAAAACTTTAACGCGACGTCAGCAACAGTCCGAGCGCCAGAGTGACAAAAAGAACGGCCGAGAGGTGTTGTAGACGACTCTGGATGCGAGGCGAGCGCCGTAACCAGACTCCGAGTTCGCCGGCCAGCAGCGCAATCGCGCCAAAGACCAGAATGGTCACCAGAATGAAGACCGCGCCGAGTAACGCAACCTGCAACGGGATATGCCCCTGAGCCGGATCGGTGAACTGAGGCAAAAAAGCGAGAAAGAACAGGGAGACTTTGGGGTTGGTGACATTCATCACCACCCCGCGACGGTAAAGCGCGGCACCGGTCACTTTTACGACTTCGCCCGCCGGGAGCGGGGTCGCCGCCGCCCGCCAGGCAAGGATGGCCAGATAAAGCAGGTAGAAAGCACCAATCACCTTCAACAAGGTGAACGCCAGCAGCGACGTCTGAAAGACCACCGCCACCCCGGCGGCCACCGCCAGGGTATGCACCAGCAGCCCGCTGCACAGCCCCAGCGTTACCAGCAGACCGGCACCACGGCCCTGCAATGCCGACTGGGCGAGAACAAATAGATTGTCAGGCCCTGGCGCCAGGGCCAGCAGCACTGAAGCAACGGCGAAGGTGAGCAGGGTTTCTGCACCGGGAGCCATTTAAGCCTCTTTTACCCTTCACTCTTTTTTGCCGTCGGGCGGCGCGTCAACTGGATAAAGCGCCCGATCCCGAACAGGGCCATGACCGTAAAAAAGATCCCGCTCACCTTGCCCGGTTCCTGCCCCTGACTGACAAACAGCACATCATCACCCACCGGCAGCTCCAACTCACGCGCCAGTTTGATCAGTTTGTCGCGATTCCCTGAGGCGATAAGGCCACCGATCACCATACCGGTGATCTCCTGGCGACGGATAAATTGATCGCGATTCGCTGCGAAAAAAGCGACCTGCGTCCTCTCATCATCAAAAGAAAAGTAGTAGGTTTTGAGCAGATCGACAACTTGCGGATCGCGGGTTTCGATCATAACCTTGACCGGGGCATCCGGATCGTCACTGCTGCGTAGCGGAACCAGAAAAGACTCGATTTCGATCGTCCCCGAGGTCGAAATCGCCTGCTGCAGATTCCAGGTTCCGTCTTTGATAGTCAGCCATTCCTGCGTCGGTGGCGCTTGTTCCAGATCGGAAATAGAGGTTATGACCGGCTGCGGATTGCGCAACAACAAGCGCAGATCGTGGACACCGAGAAACAACAGAACGAGGCAGATGGCGAGCAGGGTATAGCGAAAACGGCGCATAATATTTTCAACTCCTTGGTGCGGTGCAAAAAGCCACACCGGTTATCAAACGAAAAAGGCAGCCCTCTTTCAACAAAGGGATATCGCCTTTAGCGGTAAAAAACTTCATGCATTGAAAAAAGGGGCCGCCAAGTGGCGGCCCCTAAGGTAGTTCAGCAATATTTTTTCGTCAAGCCAATCAGGCTTCGGCGCCTTCGGTCACCTCGGCCCCACGTTTCTGGGTCAGCAACGAGACGATGACCAGGGCGAGGAAACTGGCCGGGATCGAGATCAATGCCGGGCTGTTGAAGGCAATCGGCGCATCGTTGGGGAGCAGGCCGTAGCGTACCCACATATCCGGGGAAATCAGGATCAGACCGAGGGCAGTGACCAGACCGACGGTGATCGAAGCAGCAATCCCTTTCGAGGTGGTCTTGTCCCAGAACAGCAGCATCAAAATCGCCGGCAGGTTGGCCGAAGCGGCAACCGCAAATGCCCAACCGACGAGGAAGGAGACGTTCATCCCCTCGAAGATGATACCGAGATAGATGGCGATGCCGCCAACAACGACTGCAGCAAGCTTACCGGCACGCACCTTGCCGTGATCGGTCATATGCAGGCCGAGGAAGTTGTCCATCAGGTCGTGGGCGACGGCGCCGGAAGCAGCAACGATCAGGCCGGAGACCGTACCGAGCACGGTGGCAAAGGCGATGGACGAGATGACAGCAAACAAAACCACACCAAAGGACAACGCCAGCAACGGCGCGCTCATGTTGTTGTCAGTGATATTGATGACACCGTTGGTCATGGCGCCGAGGCCAAGGAACAGGGTCATGATGTAGAAGAAACCGATACCGGCAATGGCGACGATGGTCGACTTGCGGGCGGCGGCCTGACTCGGCACGGTATAGTAACGAATCAGGATATGCGGCAGGGCCGCGGTGCCGCAGAACAGGGCCAGCATCAACGAGATGAAGTTGAACTTGTCGATCGGGGCAGCATTATCAACCTTGAACTTGAGGCCGGGACGCAACAGGCGACTGCCAGCGGTCGGCTTCTGGTAGTAAACCTCAATGTGGTTGCCGCCATCAATAAGGTACTTCTTGCCCCAGAGGACAACAGTACTGTCCTTGATCGCCGACAGGTAGGCCAGTGGGCCGACGGCGCCGGTCTGGGCAACATTCTGACCGTTGACCTTCAACTCCTTGATATGACCGACGGCGAAGAACTTGCCATCTTCTTTGGCGGCGCCGTTGTAAAGCTTGGTCCCATCGGCAAGGGTGTTGACCGTCAAGGTCTCATCGAGCTGGATGCCGGCAGTCCCTTCATTCATTTTCCAGACGCTTTCAACACCATTGCTGACCAGCTTGACAAAGCCGGCGGTGCCGTAAACATCGGTCTTCCAGTCAGCTGCGGCGGCAAAGGCCGGATCGGAAACCTGCAAAGAACCATCGGCTGCAACCTGAGCGGTCAAGGTCTGGAAAGCATGATAATCCTTGGTACCACCCTGATCCGGGCTGGTGGAAAGGCCACGAAACAACACCCCGCCGACCACGATGGTGGTGAAGACCAGCAGCAGGCCGCCTTTAAAGAACTGGACGTAAGTGGTCGAGGCCATACCGGCGGTGGCGACAATGATGGTGACGACAACGCCGACGATGCAGACGCCGACCCAGTGCGGCAGGCCGAGCAGTGGCTGCACCAGCACACCGGCGCCGACCATCTGCGGAATCAGGTAAAAGACCGAGATGACCAGAGTCGAAATCGCGGCCATCAGCTGAATCCCCTTGGAGTTGAACTTGGAGTCAAGGGCGTCAGTAAAGGTGTATTTGCCCAACCGCTTCATCGGTTCAGCGACCAGGAACAGGGCGACCATCCAGCCCGCCAGGTAACCGATGGCATACATCCAGCCATCGTAGCCGGACGTTGCGATCATGCCGCAAATACCGAGGAACGAGGCGGCGGAGAGGTAATCACCGGCAAAGGCGATGCCGTTAACGAACCAGTGGATGTTACCGCCCGCAGCATAATAACCAGCGGAGGAAGTCGTGCGCCGGGCCATGTAAAAAGAGAGCCCGAGCACGAAGATGACAAAAGCAAAAAAGAGGCCGATGGCCAATGGTGATTGCGTATAAATCATGGCGTCGGTCTCCCCTTATTTGTTCAGCCGCGCTTCGGCGGCGTTACACATGCTGTTGTAGACAATCGCCATCAGAAAGGCGACAACGATCAGGGCGAAGCCGTAGATAACAGCGAAGGTCTGGCCGCCGATCACCACTTCCATCAACGCTGGCTTGATCGAATTGATGGCGATAAAGCCGGCGTAGAAAAGCGTGTAGACAATGAACAGATAAACACCAAGGCGCGATTTATACGCCTGGGCATTGTCCTTGCCGAGTTTGACTGCGGGTCCGTGTCCCATAAAATCAGTCCTCCTTTTGTGGTTAAAAACTAGATACGGGTGAGTTGAAATACCTGAAAAACACGATAAAAATCGATAACACTGCCAGCGAAAAATCGCCTGACGAAACAATTGGCATTAAACTTACCGATGAAAACCCCCTTGAAGGGTATAAAATACCGTCTTAATCTTGTGGTATTTTATGCCTTAAATGGGTTTAAACGACGGCACATAGTACGGTGTTCTAAAAATATGTCAATATTTTTCTCAGGCTTGAACCTTGGATTTGCTGGGTTTAGCGGCGTGAATGACGTTATGGGATGGAGATACGGCTGTAAAATCAATATTGTAAGGAGCAAATAAAAAGCTGTTTGCAAGATCGGTTATTTTCAGCGTTATATGGAACAAGCGACCACTGAGGGGTTTTGCTCGATTGCAGGTGGCGGCTCGTGCTAGTGTCCAAAACTGAAAAAAACAGGTCGCTCAGATAGGGATGCGTCTTTTTTTACAATGACTGCGAATAATCATCTCGGCCTGAGTCAGTCGCGACAGTTGCATATTGCGCCGCTTCAGAGCCATGACGTCCTCCAGCGGGATGACCTCGCCACGCACCTCACGTGTCACCATGGCGAGATTGGTCAGTATGGTTTTCATATCTTGTGCGGTGTAGGTTTTCAGCATCGGTGGCGCAACGATCACAAATCCGTCACGGACATCCTGCGCTATTTTTTTGGGGTTGCCGGAAATTGCCATGTGACCCTTTCGCACCCACCCACCCCGGATCCGGGAGAGAGCGCTATTATGACCGAATACAAGGTCGTGGAAACGGCCACCGTTACCGACGAAAACCTCGAAGCGATCCTCAACGAGTGGGTCGACAAAGGGTGGTTACTGGACGGGATCCAGTTCGCCATGCGCGAAGCGAGCAAACGCCCGGCCATGGCTTTTGTGCTGTTTACCCGTAAAAAGACCGAGAACACACCTGGCGGACATCAGTAGGCGGCGCCGGTCTTCTTGCGCACCTTCGCCAGTGTCTTTGCAGCCACGTACCGCGCTTTTTGCGCCCCGTCGGCCAATGTTGTGCGCAAGCCATCAACATCATCAAGCAAAGCGGCACGACGCTCACGGTAAGGAGAGATAAATGCGTCGATGGTTTCAAACAGCTCCTGCTTGACGTCACCATAACCGAGTCCACCGGCCAGATAGCGCTGGCGCAGAGCCTGGCGCCGGGTGTGGTCGAGAAACAGGCTGTAGATCTTATAGACGTTGCAGCCATCCGGGTCTTTCGGCTCTTCGACCGGGGTCGGGTCGGTAACAATGCGCATCACCTGCTTGCGTAGCGCCTTGCTGTCGACGAACAGATCGATGGTATTGCCGTAGCTCTTGCTCATCTTCTGGCCATCGAGACCGGGGACCGTCGCTACATCATCGTCTATTTCCGGCTCCGGCAGGGTAAAAATCTCACCATAGCGATTATTAAACTTGATCGCGATGTCGCGGGTCACCTCAACATGCTGCTTCTGATCTTTGCCGACCGGCACCTTCTCACTCTGAAACAGCAGAATATCCGCCGCCATCAGCACCGGGTAGGCGAAAAGACCGTGATTGGCAACCAGCCCCCTGCCAACTTTGTCCTTATAGCTGTGACAGCGCTCAAGCAGGCCCATCGGCGTAAAATTGGACAAAAACCAGGTCAACTCCTGCACTTCGGGGACGTCGGATTGCACCCAGAAGACGCTCTTCTGTGGGTCGAGGCCCAGGGCGAGAAAACTCGCCGCCGCCTCCAGTGTACCGCGGGCCAGCGCCTTGCCATCGTCGACCGAGGTCATGGCATGATAATTGGCGATGAAACAAAACAACTCGCTTTGTTCCTGATAAGCAATCATCTTCTGCATCATGCCGAAGTAGTTGCCAAGATGCAGGGCGCCGGAGGGTTGAATACCGGAAAGAACACGCATTTTTCACCTCAAAATCGGTCATTGGGTGCGGCAGAATAAAGCCGCTGCCGTCGGCGGTCACGCTATCAGTTTTCGTCCCAGGGCGTCAACTGCGAAACCACTGCGCAAACCGACGGAATCAAGATTGGCAAACGACTGCGCGCCATGCCAGCTTTTCAATAATTTAGTGCACAATGCTCACAAGGATGAACAAATGATTATGCGCGAACTGGATGATGTCTCTGTCAAGACCGCTTTCTCCAGTCAATCTAACCCGAAGCGAGGTCGGCATCAAAATCTCTGCAAAACTGCGGCATGAAAGACAACGTCCGGAGCGGTACCAACGATGAGATCCTCCACCACCGCCAGCTCCAGCCGCGCCTGCCGCCAAAGAGCCAACTGCCCCCCCATACCGAGCTGGACGGAGCGCTGGTTGATTTCAGCCAGGGTGCTATCCTGGAACAAAGAGCTGTGCGTATCGAGTTGTAATTGTAAAATGAGCCAGGAATACGGCGACCAGGCCCCGCCCAGATGCGCCAGGCCGACAAGCTTGCGCCGCTGATCCGGCAGCAGCTCCCCCGCGTCCGATCCAAGCAGACCGACACCCCAGAACAGGGCGTAGCGCTGCACCGTTTCCGTCCAGACCTCTTCACCACTGAGCCAGAGAGCCGCGTCCCAGCTACCGCTGCCAGTCAGGCGTTTGCTGTTGCCAGTGGGCAACTCCAGACTGAAGCGCAAAGCAAGCGCTCGCGCGGGGGTGCTGACCAACTGCCGCCCAAGGAAGAGGCGCAGGTCGCCCACTCCTCCGGTCGGCGAGGCAAGGTCGAATTGCGTCCCGCCGTCACTGACATAATTGTAATCGAGACGGTTTTGTTCTGCCGTATCCCGCCCCCCCTGCGGCAGCCCAAACAGGTTATGCCAGCTTTCGATAAAGCTGTCGAGACCACCACCGTGGTGGTCAACATAGTGCAGTGAAACACCGGCGTCCCAATTGTCAACCACCCCCCGGGAGTAACCGACCCGCCAGTAATAGCTCTCACCATCAAACAACAACGATTCACGGCTATTACTATTGATTGTGTAGTTACTGGCGATATCAAGTCCGGCGGACAGCTCGGATTGCTGCGGGGCCAGAACCCTTGCCGAACCGAGAGCTGGAATGCCGCAAAGCGCGGCGAGAGGAGACTGATTGGCAAGTTGCAAGGGGACCAACGACAGCTCATCCGCCCCAACTGGAGAGCAGAGCAGCAGAAGCAAAAAAATATGTAATCCTAAAAAGATCAGGCGCTGCATACAGAACACCTCGAATCGACTTGCGCAAATCGAGTCAGTCCAACCAGAAGTTGGCGTGACGCGTTGAAAAAGGGATTTGGGCAAACGGTTGATCAGACACAACTGCAAAGTGGCGACAACATACGCAAAATGACTTTTCCAGACAACAACGGGCCGCTATTTTTGGCTGGCTTTCCCCGGCGGCTGCTTGCCAAATGCCACCTTGTAGACATCACGGTAATCACGCGCAAAGTGGACTTCCAGCCCTTCGCACAGATAATCCGGCAGTTCACGGAAGTCTTTTTCGTTGTCGTGCGGAAAGATCAATATCTTGATCCCGGCGCGGCGGGCGGCAATCACCTTCTCCTTAAGGCCGCCAATCGGCAACACCCGTCCGGTCAACGTCAGCTCACCGGTCATACCGAGATGGCGGCGCACCGGTTGGCCGGTGATCATCGACAACAGCGCCGTGGTCATGGTCACCCCGGCGGAGGGGCCATCTTTCGGCGTTGCCCCTGCCGGCACATGTAAATGAACGAAATGAGTGTCGAAATAATCTTCCGGGGCGCCGTATTTAAGCAGATGGGCCATGACATAGGAGTAGGCAATCTCGGAACTTTCGATCATGACATGACCGAGCTGTCCCGTCTGCTTGAACCCTTTGCTCTTGCTCGGCATCGCTGTCGCCTCAATCGGCAGCGTCGCCCCGCCCATACTGGTCCAGGCCAGACCGGTCACCACGCCGATGACACCTTCGAACACCGCTTCAACGGTAAACGCCGGTTGGCCGAGAAACTCGACCAGATCCTTCTTGTGCACCACCACTTTTTCGACCTGCCCGGTGGAAAAACGCATCGCCGCCTTGCGCATAATCCGTCGGATATTGTTCTCCAGACCACGCACCCCGGCTTCACGGGCATAACCGTCGATAATCGCCGCCAATGTTCCTCGAGGCACACCGACCTGTCCTTTATTGAGACCGTGGGTCTTCAGGGTTTTGGGCAACAGATAGCGCCGGGCGATCTCCAGTTTTTCCTCAAGGATATAGCCGGAGAGCCGGATGGTCTCCATGCGGTCGAGCAACGGGCGCGGAATGGTATCAAGCTGGTTGGCGGTGGCAATAAACATGACGTTGGACAGATCGAACGGCACATCGAGATAGTGGTCGCGAAACGCCGCGTTCTGCTCCGGATCGAGCACTTCGAGCAAAGCAGAAGCCGGGTCGCCCTGGAACGAGGCGCCGATCTTGTCGATCTCATCCAGCATCAACACCGGATTGGCGGTCCCGGCGGTCTTGATGGCCTGAATAAACTTGCCCGGCATGGCGCCGATATAGGTGCGACGATGCCCCTTGATCTCCGCCTCGTCGCGCATGCCGCCCAAAGAGAAGCGATAAAAACGCCGGCCGAGGGCTTCGGCAATGCTGTGACCGATAGAGGTTTTACCGACACCCGGCGGTCCGACCAGACAGATAATCGAACCGGAGATCGACCCTTTCATTTTACCAACCGCAATAAACTCCAGAATGCGCTCTTTGACATCATCCAGCCCGAAGTGATCACGATCGAGAATTTTACGGGCGCGCTCAATACGAAAGCTGTCGCGGCTGTGCTGCCCCCAGGGGAGGATGGTGAGCCAATCGAGGTAATTGCGCGTGACTGTATATTCTGGTGAATGCGGCTCAAGCAGACGCAGCTTATCCATCTCCTCAGTCACTGCCTGCCTGGCCTCATCATTCAGCTTCAATTTTTCCAGGCGCTGCTCAAATTTTTCCAGCTCGGTGGTTTTTCCTTCCTTCTCCAACCCAAGCTCTTTCTTGATCGCCTTAAGCTGCTCACGCAGAAAAAATTCCCGTTGCTGGTTGCTGACCTTCTCCTCAATCTTCTGCGAAATTTTGGTCTGCATGCGGGAGACTTCAAGCTCTTTTTTCAGCAACACCAGCACCTGATCAATCCGCCGGCGCACATCAAAAGCTTCGAGAATTTTCTGCAATGCCTGACCATCGGCACTGGTCAGATTGGCCGCAAAATCGGACAGGCGACCGGGATCATCAAGGCTGGAACGATTGAGGAAAAATTTAATCTCTTCACTGTAGAGGGGATTAATCTGTACCAGCTCCTTGAGCGTGCTGATGATCGCCATCGAATAGGCCTTGAGCTCCGGATTCACCGACAGTTCGGCCGCCACATGATAATGCACCAGACCCGACAGGCCATAAGCATTGACGTGGACAGCTTCCAGAGTAAAGCGCTCAACACAATTGATCAAGAAATGAGCACTGTCATCATCGAGATGCACCACCTTGACGATGCGGCCGACAACGCCGACCGCGTGCAGATTATCCGGACCGTCCGGCTGCTCCAGATCACGCACCAGCACCAGTCCGAGAGCCTTGTTGCCTTCAAATGCATGGCGAAAGGTCCGCACCTGAGCTGCATCGGAAAGAGCCATGGGGACCAGCAGACCGGGGAAAGCCGGTCGCGGCCGCACCGGTATAAGCGGCAATTCCACCGGCAGCATGTCGCTGGCCAGCACCAGACCATCATTTGGCATAGAATCGACCTCGACCACCCGGCCGTCACTGCCATTTTCGTCCTGCGGCTCCTGTTCTTGATTGGGCATACGCAAAATCACTCCAGAAAATTGCACAAAGACGTTGCGGTTAGTCGGTCAGAAAAGACAACACATCATCTGATCAATCCTGATTCTTCAACTCGGAACAAATGCCAGGCAAAAAAACTTATTATCGAACGCAGATAAAATCGGATAAAAGCGGATGAATGCTAGATTTCTACATGTTTAAAGCAGTACAGATGGAGGTCTCAAGCGATAGTCTTTGGTATTAAATCTGCGCCCATCCGCCTTTATCTGCGTTCGACAAGCCTGATTTTCCTCAACCGAAAGGCGTGAAGAACACCGTGCTACGATAAACCTTGTCGTGTAAACCGCCGCCTGTCAAGGCGACCCGGCACTATTTCAGGGTCGGATTGGCGAGCGGGCCTTGCAGACGCAATCGATAAAGACCGTCGGCCGCCGGCGTGCCGAGCAGATCGAACAGCCCGCGCAGAGCCGGATCACTTTCGGCCGGCAACCGCAGTTGCAACGCCAGATCGATACGACTGGCCGGCAGCGACGTCTGGGCCAGGATTTCACCAGTGGCCTCAAGTTGCACGGCACCACCGGCAAGGGTGGCTTGCCGCAGTTGCAGACGGCGGCCGGCTCCATCGATATTCGCATCGAGATGTCCGAGTGGCAGCTCGGCGGCAGCCAACCCCAACCCCTGCCCGCCGTGCAGAATCAGCTGGTTAAGATTCAGCCTCGCTTGCAGGGAGGACTGCGGCCCCAGAGGGAAAAATCCGGATAAGGTCGCCTTCGGTATCTCCCCGCTCAAGCGCAACTGGGATGGCGGCATAGGCAGATCGAAACGGCCATCGGTCAACTGCAGATCAACGGCACCACTAAAGGCGATCTCCCCGGCAAGCCGGCCGTTAGCGCCGCGCGCATCAACACGCACCCCCGGCCGGGCCAGCAGCGTTGCCAGTGTCGGTCGCAGCTCAATCCGATCGAAGATGACCGGCGCCATACCGACAACGCCAGTCTGCACCACAACCCCATCGAAACAAAAACGCAAGGGGAAGCGCAACGTGAGCTGCGGCAGCTCAACCGTCACCCCCGGCGGCAGACGATTGGCCACCTCCGCCTGTAAACGCGCCAGCACCGCTGTTGTCGGGAAAAAAAGGTGCACTCCAGCCAGAAAGCCGATCAGGACAGCGGCCAGGGGCAACAGCCCCTGACGGCCGAACGTTGCCCAGCCTCCCTTGCCAAAAGTTAGCCAACCTGGACGGCGCATCATCCTTCCCTCTGCAAGGCATCAAGAGTCAACAGCGCATCGAGCCGTGCCGGGTCATCGAACCGCCGGCGCACTTTCAACGTGCGCACATTAAGCAACATATCGGCCTCATCAAACGCCTCCAGCAGGCGTGTCAGCTGTTCCAGACCAATATTCTCGAAGCGCAACTCCAGAGGTTCAATCCGAACCCCGTCGCGGCTGGTCGGCGGCTGCGGCCGGATGGCGATGAGTTTATCGCGACAGCCGAGCCGCACCGTTGTCGCCTCGACCAGGGCAAAGGCGGTGCCACTGGCAGGCTGCGCCAGTTTTGCCTGCCGTGCGCGCAATCCGACCGTGACCGCCTGCAGCTGTTGCTGGATCTGCCGCGCCTGAACAACTTCAGCCTGCTTCTGGGCGATGCGCAGGTCGGTCCCGCCCAGTGACTGCATGGCCGGCCACAACACAAAACCGAGCAGCAAAAGAACCAAAACCCCGGCTCCACCGACCACGAACCAGAATTCTCTTTGACTCAGGCGGCCGATCATGGTTTCTCCTCGCTGACAGCAAAGCGCAGGCTGATCCGATAATTGACCCGACTGCCATCCAGAGCCGTCTTGGCTTCGGCAATTTGTGCTTCGGCAAACAAGGTCTCCGCCTCCAGGCGGGCCGCAAACTGATCGACCGCATCGAAAGCCGCCGCCTCGCCGGCCACCTGCACCCCATCCAGATCAAAATCCCATTCAGTGACTGCAACCGCAGGCAAGGTGGCAATGGCGCGTGACAAGGCATCGAGCACCAGCAGCGGCCGCTGCGGAGTGCTGCCGAGCAGACGCCCCTCGGCACGCAGAGCCTGCAACTGACGCTTCAGGTAAAGGGGGACATCGGCCACCGCCGGGGCGCCGGGAAAACTCTGCTTGTAGATTGCCTGTAGCTCCTGCTGTAGACGGTCGTACTGCGCCGCCTTACCAGAATAATTGAGATAGCTGCCGGTCAAGGTCGCCGCCAAAGCCAGGGTCAGCAACACAGCCGATGCGATTAAAGAGCGCCGGAACGGCGCCAGACTGCCGCGATAAGCCAGACGCCCCTGGCGCAGATTACAGCCGGCCTGCTGATCGGGAAGAGCCGCTCGCCTGGCCAGAGCCAGAGCTGGTAGATACTCTGCGGCGAGGCGGGCCCCATCGAAGAACACCTCTGGAACCGTCGCCATCGGCAGCTGCGCAACCAGCGCCCGCTGCAGCGACGGCGTGATTCCCGGCCCGGCCAAAAGCAGGCCGTCCGCGGCCGGCGGCCATACTCCCGGCAGACTGCGTACGGCACCGGCAATCGCAGTCGCCAGCGCCTCATCGGTCAGAGCCGGCGAAAAGGGGATCAGCAGATGCTCCTGAGGGAGCCCATGAACAAAACGCAAAATGGCATACCCCTGCTCGCGCACCAGCACCAGGATACCGTCAGCGCCAGGTGCCGCCAAACCGGTCAGCGCCGCAAAGGGGAAGACATCAACCGACCTTACCGGCAGATGTTGCCGGTCGAAGGCAGCGATAAAGGCACTGACCTCCGCTTCCGGCAGCGCCAGCGCCACGCAGCGGACTCCGCCGGTTATTTGTGCCAGCGGCGGCAACTCTGCCGTCAGATAGCCGTCGAGATCCCCGGGCAGAGCCTCGGCCAAAGTCAAAGGTGCGACGGCGCGAATCTTGCGCCGATCGGCAAAGGGCAGATCAAGCAGACGGGCAAACAGCTGCGAACTGGTCACCGCACTGGCAATCCGCGCCGAAGCAGCATCCCAATCGGGCACCAGCGCCGCCAGTTCGGCGGCGGCCGCATCCGCACCATCGACTTCACGTCGGGCAACCGCGCGCAGGCGCTCACCCTGCCGGGTCTGTTCCAGACAGACCACCCGCAGGGTGGTGGCATCAACATCGGCACCGATAAACAATCTCGCCATTACAGCACTCTCTGATAAAGGACCCGATCGCCGGTCCGGGTCACTATGGCTTCAATGGTCCGCCGGCCGTCATTCACCGTGCCGGTGGCGATAATCTTAAAACGCTCACTACGCACATCCAGATACCGATAAATAAAACCGTAAACAGTTTCCATCCCCGGCAGGGACTCCAACTCCGCGACATTTGAAAACGGCTGCTGCTGCCGCGCCTCGACAATCGCATCGACCACCGCGGCCTCCATATCGTCATACAGAGCTGTCAGCACCTCACGGCTGGCCGTATTGACATTGATCAATGCCCCACCGTAAACCGTCACATGCGGCCGCAAACGGGTCAGCAGTCCGGCATCGTAACCCTGCACCAGCAGCAGCTCATCAAACGTCTCCAGCGGCCCGTTCTTGCACCGGTAAGCCGGTGAGGCCGAGGCATAGCGCCCCCCCTCTTCCCCTTCAGGCTCAAGGTCACTGTCAGGGTCGAGCCAGTCGATCAACGTCGCCAGCAGGGCATCCGGGTGGTCGACATTGAGTCCAACCAGCAGCCGTCGGTAACGATCGCGGACAAGAACATCGATGTTCCCCTGGGCCGTCACCAGACGATTGAGGTCGATGCGCCCCCCCAGGTCCTCAATAGCAATATCGATCGTGCCATCGGCCACCGGGTAGCCCGGCACCCCTTGCGCCCAGGCTTCGTTCCCGGCGTCGTAAGCGTTGCCGTCTTCCTGTCGCAAAGCCTGCCCGACTTGAATACCGCCCCGGGCCAGGTAGGTTGCCCGCACCGTGTCGCGATAGGTTTCTGCCAGCCGCAGATCGACCAGGGTCGAGTAGGAGAATTCAATCAGCAGCGTCGCCAGCAGGGCGATGGCAAGCAGCACCAGTAACAACACCATGCCGCTTTCGTTGTCCTTCTTCGCCGCCATCGTCACCCCCCGGCCGCAGCGACGACAAACGCGGTGCGAAAAGCAGTGCCATCAGCACTCTCCAAAAACACCGAGACTGCCGCCGGAAGCAACTGATCCGCGGTTGCTTCAAAGGTGTCCTGCCAGGTACCGGCGACCAGAAAGCGCCAGTGCAACTGGCGGATGCCGTCGATAAACCGCAACTGGCGCGGCTCGGACAGACTCAATACCGACCCCTCACTGCGCTGCAGCACATAGGGCCCGGTTTCGTCGACCGTCGCCGCCCGCAAACTGTAACTGATGCGCGATGGAACTCCCGGCGCGCCGGCCAGCGGCGAACTGGCGCTGCTGGTAAAGGTCAATTCCGGTTGGTCGCCTTGACCGGTGACCACCAGCCAGGTTGCGGTCTCGGCACGACGCACCTGCAGACTGAGCAGTTCGCGCCCGAGGCGATCAGCAAGCAGCCGCGCCCGATGGTGCGCCGCGTTGCCGGCTGTCGCCTGCACTGTGGCCTTACGCACCGACACAACCGACTGGTAGACCGCCGTCAGCAATAAAGCCGTCACAGTCATAGCGACCAGTAATTCGATCAGCGTAAACCCGGTCTCGCGTCTCATGGTGCTGCCGCCGGCCGCCAGACAAAGGAGGTCAGAGTCACCTCCTCATTGCGCTTGCTCTCACCCCAGGCCACCGTCATCTCCACCTGCCGAACCTGGGGCAGAGGCGTCGCCACAAATTGCACCTGCCAACGAAATTCCGCAAAGGGCGGGGCAAACACACCGCTGGTTTCGGCGGCGTCAACCGTTGCCGCACTCTCGATCTCTGCCAGCCGTTCCTGCGCCAGCAGCGTCGCCCGGGTCAGGATCTGTTGCCGGGCCGAGACCTCAATGGAGCGGGTCTCAAGACCGAGCAGCGCCACCAGAGCCACGGCGACAATCGCCAGAGCAATCATTACCTCTAAAAGAGTAAAGCCAGCCTGCAGTTTCGGACAGGGGACAACCGGCTGCGAGCGCTTTTGTTGCCAGACCGCCAATTCAAAACTCCCGGTAGCCATCGTAAATGTCAGTCAATCCGCTCAAGGGCTGCAGATGCAACGTCAGCATACGGCCGTTGTCTCCGGATAAGTGAATCACTGTCTCGTCGACCCAGCCGATGGCCAGAATGCGCGCGTCAAAGGAACCGGCCGACCCCTTTTGTCCGCCGACCAGCATCACATCGAGCAAGCGTACCGGACTCGGCAAGGTGCCATCCCGACCACTGCCATCCAGCTCCACAAGGTCGCCATTCGTCTCCAGACGGCGGCCACCAATGCGGTTGGTACCAAACTCAAAGTGCAAACGATGCTCCAGCCCGGTCAGTGCCGCTTCATTATAGAGATGACGGACCAGCCCGGCGATATGCTGGCCGCTCGCCTGCAAGCGATCCTCACCGACCCCGGGGAGCCGAGGCAGCACCAGACCGAGCATCAGGCCGACCATGACCATCACGACCAACAGCTCAATCAGGGTAAAGCCGGTTTCAGTCGATTGACCAACTCTCGATGTCGGCATCGTCCCCCTCGCCACCCGGTGCGCCGTCGCCGCCATAGGAAAGCAGATCATACGGGCCATGTGCCCCCGGCGCCAGATAAGCATAAACGCGTCCCCAGGGATCGACCGGGACTTTTTTCAGATAACCGTCCTCGGCAAATTTGACCGGAATCCGGCCGATGGTCGGCTTTTGCACCAGCGCTGCCAGACCTTGCTCGGTGGTCGGATAAAAACCATTATCGAGCTTGAACATCCCCAGCGCCGCTTCAACCGCCTTGATATCGACCGCCGCCCGCGTCCGCCGCGCCTCATCCGGCCGATTCATGAACCGGGGTACCACCACCGCGGCCAGAATGCCGAGGATGACCACCACCACCATGATTTCGATCAGGGTAAATCCCCGCTCGCTGTGCGACCGGCTCTGTTGTCTTTTCTCCATTGTCGTTCCTTCCATTTTGAGACAAAGGAATCAGGCTTCAGGTCAACCCAAAACCATCCCGTATAAATCCGGATTTCCCCTTACCTGACACCTGACACCTGCCTTCTAAAACCCCTGCGTTGCCTCGAAAATCGGCAACAAAATAGCCAGAACAATAAAGCCGACCGTCACCCCCATGACCAGGATCATCACCGGTTCGAGCAGGGTCAGCAAACTGGAGATGGTCATCTCTGACTGCTGTTCACTGATGGTCGCCGCCCGCAGCAACATGGACTGCAGCTGACCGCTCTGTTCCCCGGCAGCGGTCAACCGCACCAGCAGCGGCGGAAAGCAGTCAGCGGTCTGCAGGGCTGCGGCCAGACTCCCCCCTTCACGTACGGCGGTGGTCGCATCACTGACGTGCCCCTGCAAAATCAGGTTGCCGAGCAGACCACCAGCAATCTCCAGCGCCCGCGGCAATGCCACCCCGGACGCCAGCAGTGTCCCCAGAGTCCGGGCAAAGCGCGCCGCCGCCACCTGCCGGTAAAGCCGGCCAAACAGCGGCAGACGCAACAACTGCTCATCCCGCCGGTGCGCTCCGGCCGGCGTCGCAACATAGCGCTTCCCGGCAAGCACCGCCGCCACCACGACGATCAGCAGCAACCACCACCAGGCCGCCATCAGGTTACTGAAACCGATGAGCAGGGCGGTCGGCCACGGCAGGGCGCGGTCCAGATCAACCAGCATACGCGTCACTTTGGGCAAGACAAAGGTGACGAGAAAAAACAGCACCGCACTGCCGACCACCGCCATCAACAGCGGATAAGTCAAGGCGGCACGCAAACGCGCCGTCACCTGCGCCGAGCGTTCAAAATAGTCAGCGAGCTGATCAAGGACCCGGTCGAGTTGGCCGCTGCTCTCGCCGACGGCGACCATATTGATACAGAGCTCGGGGAAACACGACTCAGCCGCCAGAGCCGCATGCAGAGCATCGCCCTGCAACGCCCGCTCGCGCACCCGCACCAGTGCCTGTTGCAACGCCGGTTTTTCCTGTTGTTCGGCCGTTGCCGCCAGCGCATCATCCAGCGGCAGACCGGCAGCGAGCAGGGTCGAGAGTTGCCGGACCAACAGGGCCAGATCCATCGCCGCCACCCGGTTGGCACCGAACTGGAATCGTGTCCGCCGGCTGCGGTGTGCTTCAGTGACCGCCGTCGCATGCACCCCCTGCTCACGCAGCCGGGTCAGGGCCGCCCGCCGGCCGGGAGCATCGATGGTGCCATTGACCCGGGAGCCTTGCCGGTCTAACCCTTGATAGGCAAACAACGGCATGGCGTTAACCCTCCTCGCTGGTGACGCGCAACACTTCCTCGAGGCTGGTTTCACCGCGCAGCACCCGTTCAAGCCCGGCCCGGCGTAGTGGCACCATCCCCTCGGCAACCGCCGCCTGCTGAATGGTGACCGCGTCAGCGTTAGCCATCAACAAGCTGCGCACCTGATCCGAAAGCGGCAACAGCTCGTAGATCCCGAGACGGCCGCGATAGCCGCGGCCATGACAACGCGCACAGCCCACCCCCCGCGCCAGTTGCGTGCCTTGCGGCAGATCGGCCAGACCGATCTCCTCCAGCAGGTTGCGATCCGGCGTGTAGTTTTGTCGACAGTCGGGACAGATACGACGCACCAGTCGCTGGGCAAGGATACCGACGATGGACGAAGCGGCCAGAAACGGCTCCACCCCCATCTCCACCAGCCGGGTCAAGGCGGTGGCAGCGTCGTTGGTGTGCAGGGTCGAGAAGACCATGTGGCCGGTCAGCGCCGACTGCACGGCAATGGCGGCGGTCTCGGCATCGCGGATTTCGCCGACCATGATGATGTCCGGATCCTGGCGCAGAATCGAGCGCAGGCCGGCGGCAAAGGTGAGAGAAATGCGCGGATTGACCTGGATCTGACCGACACCGGGGAGCCGGTATTCGACCGGGTCCTCGACGGTGATAATATTCTTTTCGCGGTCGTTGAGCCGGGTCAGGGCAGCGTAAAGGGTGGTGGTCTTTCCGGAGCCGGTCGGGCCGGTGACCAGAAAGATACCGTGACTCTTGCCGATCATCGCCTCAACGGCGCGCAGGCTGCCGTCGGCCAGTCCGAGCTGCTCAAGGGTGAGCAGGCTGCCGGAACGATCGAGCAGGCGCAGCACCACCCGTTCGCCAAGATCGGTCGGCAGCACCGATACGCGAACATCGACATCATGACCGGCGATGCGCACACCGAGACGGCCATCCTGCGGCAGACGTTTTTCAGCGATATCGAGATGAGCCATAATCTTGATGCGCGACACGATGGCGGCATGGGACTTCAAAGGCGGCCGCAGCTTCTCATGCAGGATCCCATCGACCCGGAAACGGATGACCAGATCCCGTTCGCCCGGCTCAACATGGATGTCGCTCGCCTTCTCGCGGCAAGCCTGGGTGAGCAGGCTGTTGACAAAGCGGATGATCGGCGCCTCGTCGCTGGCGTCGATCAAGTCGTCGGGCTCAAAGGCCTGGATGCTGCCGGGGGCGCCAATATCGTCGACCAGATCACCGGTGCGCCCGGCGCTCTTTTCATAATGTCGATTGATCGCCGAACGGATTTCATCGGCCGGCACCACGCAAATCTGCAACGACCGACCGACCAGCACCGTCAAATCGTTGCGCGCTGGCAAATCGAAAGGATCGGCCATGGCCAGCTGCAGGGAATCGTCGTTCAGCTCCAACGGAAAAACCAGATGCTCACGGGCATAAGCGATGGGGATGCGCTCCAGCAACTCCTCGGCCACCAGGGCCTCGGGGAGCCGGTCCAGACTCTCGACGCCAAGCTGTTCGGCCAGAGCCGCCGCCAGGGCGACCGGCGTCAGTCCGTGATCACGGCCCAGCCATTCCCCGATCCGCCCGCCATGCTCGGCTTGACTCGCCAACGCCGCGGCCAGCGCCGCAGCGCTCACCCCGTACCCGGCCTGCAGTATCTCCCCTAGACGTCGCCACCCCATAAATGCGGTCACTCCCCGGCGCCGGCCGGCACCGGTTCAACGACAGGTTCAACGAC
>Ga0209231_1000598_pt1 | contig 18696 bp, 17 predicted proteins | sample Deesub45470m_DNA_FD_188086 | JGI IMG/M metagenome (GOLD analysis project Ga0209231, IMG submission 188086) | Deep subsurface microbial communities from North Pacific Ocean - 450_OLKR46/470m Metagenome (SPAdes) (version 2) | ecosystem: Environmental > Terrestrial > Deep subsurface > Unclassified ... | reverse complement strand
CCAGCAATATTTTTCAGTATTATTGGTATGCTAATGAGTATTCCAACAAACGCTATTACAAATTTAACAAACTTAAACAATCCATTTTTAGAAAACTGGGCTACACCTATTTTACTCTTATTATTATTATTTTATATTCGTTTATCCTATTCAACTTTTGTAAGAATGCTTGCTTTTTCAATTGTATGTCTTATGGGAAATTATTTTTTATCAAATTTTCTTCCCTTATTTTACACTTCATTAACCATTTTTGTTTTATCTTGGGTAGGTCAATTTTATGGACATAAATTAGAAGGTAAAAAACCTTCATTTTTTAAAGATTTACAGTTTCTATTAATTGGACCTGCTTGGGTTTTTGAAAAACTTTTAAAAAAATAATAAGCTATTAAATGAAGCAACTCCTTTCCTCATTATTATTTTTATTTTTAACAACAGTACAATCTCAACAGATAGATTATGAGATTCATAACACTTCCGTAAATTCGAGCTTTGCCGAATTAGGCGTTATCTATTTAAATTCGAATGAAGTATTATTTGCTTCATCTAAAAAGACAGAAAATGATAAAGCCTTTGCAAAAAACAGACGGAAAAATAATAGACAACTTTTTTTGGATTTTTATCAGGGTACAATAACGGAAAATGGAGATATTTTACAAACTAAGAAATTTTCTAATGAAATAAATAATCGGTTTTTCGAATGTGACATTGCATTTACCCCCGATTTTAAAACTATTTATTTTACTTGGAATACTTATTTCAGTCCACAATCTCGAAAAGATTTACCAGAACAGAAATCTTTAAACCTTTTCAGAGCTTCCATTGATGAAAATTTTGAACTTTCAAACATAACTCCAATGCCTTTTAACAGTAAAAATTATACTGTTAAAAGTCCAAAAGTTAGTAAAGATGGTAAACAATTATATTTAGTGTCTGATATGCCAAATGGTTATGGTGGTTTTGACATTTATGTAGTTGACATTTATAAAAATGGAAGTACCAGTTGGCCAAAAAATTTAGGAGCAAATATTAATACGAACAAATCTGAATTATTTCCTTTTATTTCAGAAAACAACACGTTGTACTTTTCTTCATATGGACATAATGGGAAAGGAAATTTAGATATTTTTAAAAGTGAATTTGTTGATGGCGAATTTCAAAAGGTTGAAAATTTAGCATCCCCCATTAATAGCAAATTTGATGATTTTGCATTTGTAATAGATGATGCCACAAATACAGGCTTTTTTACTTCAAATCGTGATGGAGGAAAAGGAGATGTTGATATTTATTCCTTTAAAGTTAAAGGCGCTGAACAGGAGTGCAAACAAACTATAATAGTTAACATTTTAAACATAAAAGACGAGCTTCCGTTAGAAAATGTTTTGGTTTCATTATACATGAATAATAAGCTCATTACAACACAACCTACAAGAAATGAAGCAACCATCAGTTTTGAATTAGAGTGTTCAAAAAGTTATAAAATTGTTGCTGAAAAAGAAAATTTCAATTCAGCTGAATATGAGTTTAAAACAACTAGCAAAAACAAAGAATTAATTTCTAAAACGATATTATTAACAGCTCTTGAATGCAAACAAGTATTTGCTGGAGTTGTAACAGAAGAAGAAACCAATCTACCTATTACCAATTCCATCGTTTTATTATTTCAGAATGATAAATTATTAGAAACTAAAACTTTAACGACAGGAAACAAATTTAGTTTCGATTTAGATTGCAATAAATCTTATACCATCGTTACTGAAAAAGAAAATTATAGTACTTTAAAAATAGCTATAGAAACAGATTCCAACTTAGATAGAAATATTTCAAAAAATATTGTATTAACACCATTTGTATGTGCACAATTAGTTACCGGAACCATCACCGATAAAACAACTAATGAACCTTTGCATTATTCAACAATTTCATTATTTAAAAATGAAAAGTTAATAGAAACTAAAAATTTATCAAACGAAAGTAACTTTAATTTTAACTTAAATTGTAATAGTTCGTATACAATAGTTGCTGAAAAAGAAAACTACAACTCATCAAAAATAATTTTGAAAACAGATGCTAATTATGATAGCAAGATTTCAAAAAACATTGAATTAGCTCCATTAAAATGTACTCAGATAGTTACTGGAACAATTACTGAAAAAGGTACAAATACACCTTTATATTATGCAACAGTTTCACTTTTTCATAATAATAATTTAATTGAAACTAAAACTTTATCAAATGGCTATCAATTTGAATTTGAGTTAAATTGCAATGAATCCTATAAAATAATTACAGAAAAAGAAAACTATAGTAAGTCAGAAATAATAGTTGAAACGGATGCTAAATTTATTGGAAAAATCTCTAAATCCATTGTTCTTGAACCTTTGAAATGTGTTCAATTAATTTCTGGGCAAGTACTGGATATTAAAACAAAAAAACAGTTAGCAGAAGCAATTGTAAAATTGTATAAAGAAGATGTTTTAATTGATACAATAGCCTTGGATACTAATGCAAGTTTCTCATATAAATTAGAATGTAGTTCAAATTATAGCATCATTGCCACATCAAAAAGTTATTCAAATTCAACCTATAAAGTTAGTACTTCCAACAAGTTTAATGAAACCTTAAACAATACTTTTTTATTAGAACATAGTATAGAATTTATTACCGTACGTGAGCAAAAAATGATTCATACAAATCCAATTTATTTCGATTTAGATGAATCTAACATTAGAAATGATGCTGCTATTGAATTAGATAAAGTTGTTGAAATATTATATAAATATCCTTCAATTAAAATTGAAATTAAATCGCATACGGATAGTAGAGCTCCAGATGATTACAATATGAGTTTATCTAATACACGTGCACAATCAACCATCAATTATATTATTTCAAAAGGAGTTGATGCATCAAGAGTTTCAGGAAAAGGTTATGGAGAAACACAGTTGATAAATAAATGTTCTAACGGTGTTCAATGTACAAAAGATGAGCATCAAATGAATAGACGTACAGAATTTATAGTTATTGAAAATTAAAAAATGAAACCAGAAATAACCTTTGAAGATTTTGGCAAATTAGATGTTAGGGTTGGAACTATTATTGAAATAAATGATTTCCCTAATGCTCGTAAACCAGCCTATCAACTTACGATAGACTTTGGTAAAATAGGTATTAAAAAATCGAGTGCACAAATTACAGATTTGTACGCTAAACCTGATTTATTGAACAAAAAAATAGTTGCAATTGTTAATTTTCAAAAGAAACAAATCGCCAATTTTTTTAGTGAATGTTTGGTGTTAGGAATTGAAAATAACAAAAAAGAAATAGTTCTTTTACAAGCTTCAACTCCTAACATAAACAATGGTGAACAAGTTAGTTAACTACATTGATTTAGAAAAAAATACAGCATTCATTAACAGTTTGTTTGTTCCAAACCAAAAGGCTCTAAAGTTTGTATTGTCTGTAAAAACAACCACTCTACCACTGCCAAGTTTTTTTACTTGAAAAGGAACTGTGTTTTTTAACAACTCTAAATTTGGCTTTGAAATATAACCGCTTAAAAGTGGTGAATTCGTATATTTAATAGGATTATTATAACTTAAACTATCTGGTTTAATGAAAATTTCAGTTCTTCTAAACATCGCTAATTTATCATTTTTAAATCCAAAATTTATAGGATGAGATCTATCTAATTTAGTTTCAAAAATAGCCCCTCCAATTTCTTGTGCTCCATAAAAATCTTCCTTTTGTTCAAATGAAATATTTTTAGCTTCAACTTTAGATTTTAAAAATTCTAAATCAATAAACTTATTGGTAGACAACCAAGTAACAGCATCTTTATAACCTATTATTGTACCACCATTTTTAACCCAAGTCATTAATTCTTTTATGGTATTTTCACTAAGCTTCATTCTAGTGCTTGGAATAATGATGGTTGTATATTTCGAAAAATCAACTCTACTTATGTATTCAACATCTAATTTTGTAATATTCATTTGGTAACGTTGATCAAATAAATGCCAAATTTCACCTGCATCACTTGGAGATACACCAGCTCCAACAATTAAAGCAACTTTAGGCTTTTTAATAATTTCAAAATAATTACTTCCTAAATCAATTCCTACAGTTAACCCCGTGGTAACTCCTGTTAAAGTAATATTACTTGATTGTGCAACTTCCTGTAAATAACTATAGAGTTCGTTTTCATTTAAAGATTGATTTTGAACAGGAATTAAAATAGTTCCATAATCAAATTGTCTATTACCAAGCGTAAATGGTTTCATACCAACTTTAGCCAATAAACCCTTTTGTAATAGCAAATTTAAAGCCTTAGGCGTATAATATTCGTTCCATTCCATTAAGTATGCATAGCTACTTCTAGCTGTTACATTTCCCTCTTTTAATTGCAAATTCGTAATCAAATCTCCAACATTAACAGTTGTTTTTAATTCTGAATAATCCAAATTAAATGCTAAAGGAAATGTCCATGCTGAGATGTCATAAAATAAACTATCTTTAAATGTTGTCCTTTTTTCAAAAATACCACTTATAAGTCTGCTGTTTTTTTGGTTGGTAGGAACTATAAAACTATGTTCTTTCTTGTAGTTAACCCCATCAGCATTAAAATCAGATTTAATGCTATGGATTTCTATTTTATGTCTATTTAAAATTTCAGCTAAATGAAATGCTTTTGCATCATCTTTTTCATCACTAAATACATATGCTTTTATTGAATTTTTAGAAGTTTCTGAATTAGCATTTTTATAAAAATCGCGTTGATAGTTCAACAATTTAACTCGCATTTCTTTTCCTGCTTCAAGCGTAGAAAGCGAAGTTGTAAACTGATTTCTAATGGTAAAAGGAAAAGTTAAAACACCATTAATAGTTTCTTGTGCATGACCTCTAGAACTACCTTGCTCAAATAAAATTCCAATGGCACCATTTACATCAGGATATGTTGAACCTTTACCATAATAATAATCATCGTAATTTTCTTCAGTATAATAAAATGACCCTATTTTATCTAATGCTTTTGCATGGTAATTACCAATTTCTTTGGTGAGTTCTTGATTTGCCTTTGGCGTTAAAGGGTGCACTCTTGATTGCATTCCCGGTTGAAAAAAGAATGTTGAATTACTTCCCATTTCATGGTGGTCAGTTAAGATATTTGGCATCCAATTTCTAAAAGTTTCTATACGTACTTTAGATTCAGGTAATTGAACTGGCAACCAATCTCTGTTCATATCAAACCAATAATGGTTAAATCTTCCTCCTGGCCAAACTTCATGAAATTCTCTATCATTTGAATCCGTATTCAAGTTTTCACTTTTATTGGTATTAGCCCAATAAGAAAATCGTTGTAAACCATCTGGATTTAATGATGGGTCTAATAAAATTACGGTGTTATCTAATAATTTTTCGATTTCAGGTCCTTCTGCGGCCGCTAAATAGTAAGCCAATAATAAGCTTGCATTTGCTCCACTTGCTTCATTTCCATGTATTGAAAAACCTTGATAAACTACCAATGGCATTGTATCAACAGATAATTGAATACTTACATCTGGATCTGTAATTTTCAAATGATTTAGTCTTATAGATTCAATATTCTTTTGATTTTCTGGTGATGTTATTGTAAGGAGTATTAATGACCTTCCTTCATATGTTTTACCTCTATCTTCAATGGTAATTCTATCTGAAGATTTTGCAACTGCTTTCATGTATTCAACCAACTTGTCATGAGTTACATGCCACTCACCCACTTTGTGACCTATCACACTTTCAGGAGTTGGTATATTTTTATTGTAAGAAATGCTTTGAGGCAAGTGATAAGACATTTCAAATTGTGATTGTGCTTGTGCTTGCGCGTGTACAATTGCCGTTGTAACCGCAAAAATAAATAGAAAATAGTTTTTCATATAAAATAAAGTTTTAACAAATATAGAAATTTCACTGAAACATTTGTGCAACTTTTATTTTAATCAGTTTTTATTGTAGGTGAATTATTTTTAATAATTTACTTCAACATATTAACACCAAAATATACTTCCTTTTATTGAAAAATTAGGTTAACATAACAAGCACTTTCAACTAAACCCAATTTGTCATTTTGAGCGATTGCGAGAAATCTCATCATGGGAAGCATTGTTAAAAATCATCAAACATTCGTCTTGCTGAATCTTCCTTTCGCAGGCAAGCTTGTTTTAGCATCTTTTAATAATTGAAACTATTGGGTGACAACCTGAATAAAGTTCAGGTTGACGGTTCAAAAAAAAATGGATTCCTGCCTGCGTAGGAATGACAAAAGAAAAAAGCAAAAAGGGACACTCATAAATGAGGATCCCTTTTCTAAAATACATTCACCAACCACAGTAAATGTATTGTTCTTTATAAACTGTTTAAACTTGCTTTTATAGTTTCAATTTTAGCCAATGCATCGGCTTCTTTTTGTCGTTCAATTTTTATAACTTGCTCTGGAGCATTATTCACAAAACGTTCATTTCCAAGCTTATTTTGAACCGATTTCAAGAAACCTTCAGTATATTTTAATTCTTCCAATAACTTACATTTTTCTTCCTCAATATTAATATCTGAACTTATAGGAATAAAATATTCGTTAGATTTAACTCTAAAACTCAATGCTCCTTCCACATTATCTTTTACATACTTAATAGATGACGTGTTTCCCATTTTTTCGATTACCGAATCAAAGTTTGAAGCTATATTATCGTTATTTAGAACTAAAAATTCAATAGCATTTTTAAATGATATATTTTTATCTTTCCTAATAGTTCTTATCCCTGAAATTACTTCTGAAGCTATTTTAAATTCATTTATTAAAGTTTCATTTACAGAAACTATCTTTGGATATTCAGCTATTATTAAAGCTTCTTCTGGAGTTCTTTCTTTAATATCTTGCCAAATCTCTTCAGATAAAAATGGCATAAAAGGATGTAAAACTTTTAAGTTATCTTCTAAGAAACCAATAACAGATTTATAAGTTTTTGCATCTATTGGTTTTTGATATGCTGGTTTTACCATTTCTAAAAACCAAGAAGAAAAGTCATCCCAAATTAATTTATATATGCTCATTAAAGCTTCGCTCAATCGATAATTTTCAAACGATTTTTCGATTTCAGCCAAAGTTTGTTGAAATTTTGCTTGATACCATTCTACAGCAACACTTGAAGACTTTGGTTGTTCTATTATTTCCGAAACTTCCCAACCTTTTATCAAACGATATGCATTCCATATTTTATTAGAAAAATTACGCCCTTGTGCACATAATTCTTCATCAAACAATAAATCATTTCCTGCCGCTGCACATAATAACATTCCAACCCGAACACCATCTGCACCATATTTTTCAATTAATTCGATTGGATCAGGGGAATTTCCTAATGATTTAGACATTTTTCTACGTTGCTTATCTCGAACAATTCCCGTGAAATAAACATTGCTGAACGGTTTCTCATTTCTAAATTCGTATCCTGCAAAAATCATACGAGCTACCCAAAAGAAAATAATATCTGGCCCTGTAACTAAATCGTTGGTTGGGTAATAGTACTTAATTTCTTCATTATTAGGGTGCCTTATTCCATCAAAAACTGAAATTGGCCATAGCCAAGATGAAAACCAAGTATCTAACGCATCTGGATCTTGTTTAATGTCATTTGCCGTTAATTGTTTTCCTATTATATCTGAAGCCTTATTAACAGCTTCCTCAATATTCTCTGCGACCACAAAGTCATTAACGCCATCGCCATAAAAATAAGCTGGAATTTGGTGTCCCCACCACAACTGACGAGAAATATTCCAATCTCTAATATTTTCTAACCAATGACGATACGTATTATTATAATGTTTTGGAAAAAATTTAATTTCTTCATCTTCCAAAACTGCTTTTAAAGCTGGCTTAACAATGGTATCCATTTTTAAAAACCATTGCGCTGAAATTTTTGGTTCAATTACTTCTTTTGTTCTTTCTGAAGTACCAACTTTATGTAAATATTGTTCAATTTTAACTAAACAACCTAAATTTTCTAACTCTTTTGTAATTTCTTTACGAACTACAAACCTATCTTTTCCTTCATAATGCAAGCCAAAAGAATTTAACGTGGCATCATCATTAAAAATATCTACCACTTCCAACTGGTGCTTTTCTCCCAATATTTTATCATTTGGATCGTGAGCAGGAGTCACTTTTAAACAACCTGTACCAAACTCAATATCAACATATTCGTCTTCAATTATTGGAATTATTCTATTACAAACAGGAACAATAGCTTTTTTCCCTTTTAAATGTTTAAAACGTTCATCAGATGGATTGATACAAATGGCTGTATCTCCAAAAATGGTTTCAGGACGTGTCGTTGCAATGGTGAGCCCCTTAATCCCCGAAGGGGAAATAGAACCGTCTGCTTCAACAACTTTATAATTTAAATAATATAAATTCCCTTGTTTTTCTTCAAAAATGACTTCTTCATCAGATAGTGTAGTTTTTGCAGAAGGATCCCAATTTACCATTCTATACCCACGATAAATCAATCCTTTTTTATATAAATCAATAAAAACTTTAGTTACAGCTTCATTTAAATCTACATCCATCGTAAACTTTGTACGATCCCAGTCACATGAAGCTCCTAACTTTTTTAATTGCTCTAAAATAATACCGCCATGTTTATCAGTCCAATCCCAAGCATGTTTCAAAAATTCATCTCTAGTCAAATCTTTTTTATTGATTCCTTCTTCTTTTAACTTAGCGACAACTTTGGCTTCAGTAGCAATGGATGCATGGTCAGTTCCTGGAACCCAACAAGCATTTAATCCTTTTAGTCTAGCTCTTCTTATTAATACATCTTGAATGGTATTATTTAGCATATGCCCCATATGCAAAACTCCCGTTACATTAGGTGGAGGAATTACAATGGTATATGGTTCCTTTTCATTAGGAACAGAATGAAAATAATTATTTTTCATCCAGTAATCATACCACTTATTCTCTATATCTTGAGGATTATATTTTGTTGCTAAACTCATTTTGGTCTAATATTTGTAAACTAATTTGCAAATGTACAATTATAAGGAATAACACAAAATATTTTGAAAGCATAAAAAAATAACTAACTTTACATTTTAAAACTAGAAATTATGAAAAAAATAATGACCCTTTTATTTATTGGATTTATATCATTAAATATAAATTCACAAGAAAAAACTGAAGCCGTATCTTCTCAAGATCCAAATGCACCTGTGTTTGAATTTGTTACAGATGTAATTGATTATGGAACCATTGATTTAGACGCTGATGGACTTCGTATTTTTAAATTTAAAAATATTGGAAAATCTCCTTTAGTTATTGAAAAAATTCAGTCTAGTTGTGGGTGCACTGTACCAAAAAAACCTGAAGGCCCTATTATGCCAGGTGAAAGTGGTGAAATTGAAGTGAAATATGCAACTAATAAAGCAGGTGGATTCTCAAAAACAATCACTATTTTATCTAATGCCTCAGAACCTACCAAAATATTAAGAATTAAAGGAATTGTTATTAAACCAACATCAGCTGTTATTAAAGGTAAATCAACCGTTTCATCTAATTAAAAAATATTTAATCAAATATAAAGGGCTTTCAAAATTGAAAGTCCTTTTATTTTAACATATCTTTCAAGTTGAATTGATATTGATAATCTTGTCCGTTCCTTTCTATAATCAAGCTGATTTTTTTATTTTCTTTTTGATAAAATTTTTCTACAATTTCATCAAGTTTCATTTTGTATGTAAACTCTCCATTAATTTTTATAACAATATCATTGGGTAATAAACCCGCTATATCTGCTGGAGAACCCACACTTACTTTCAATATTCTATACGATGGTTTAAAAGTGTACTTATAATTATAATCTAATGTAATTCTATTCTCCTGAGCGGTTTTCTCATTAATAAATAATGAAACATTTGCAAAATCATGTTCTTTCACCAAAAGTTTTCCATTGTAAACCAATTCAATCCCACTCATGTTATATCTAAAAGGGTCGTTAAAAGTCCTTCCTTTTTTGAAAGATATTTTACTGTTTTTATAATCAAATGTAATTGTAAATCTTTTTAATATAACAGCACCTAAACTTCCATTACGCCCTTCAAATTTTAGCGCATTTACAATAGCCGATGAATCCGGAAAAGAAACAGTTGGTTGTTTTAACTCAAATTTACCCAAAATAATTCCCTTTATTTTTGCTCTTTTTCCGTGAATTGAACCACTTAAACCTTCGCCTAAAAAATCAATAAAAAACTTTTTAGGTGGCACTATATCAGGATGGCTATTTTCAAACAACCACATAGCATCACTTCCTCCTGAATCAATTAATAATTTTACCGGAGTAACTTTTTCGCTTTCAGAATCTAATTTAACACCAACATTCACATAGGGTTTTAGCTTATTAAATTCTAAATCAAAAGTTTCGCATTTCTTACATTTCTTATAGATATAAGTATCACTATCATAAAATGTTATCTTTTTAGAATCATAATTTATAGTAACTACAAAATCTTTTAATATTTCATATCCTATAATTCCGTGTATTGTTAAACCAAGTTTAGATGATAAATCAAAACTTTCGTCAAAAACAACATATAAATCCTGACTTGAACTAAAGATATTCTTATTCTTAAAAATATTTCCTTTAGATAAAATTGCATCAATTGGTTCCTCACTTCCTAAACCTTGAAGTTTAATCTTTTCAACATTTTTGAGTTTTAATGAATCATTGGTTTGTATATTAAATAAAATAGTGGTTCCAACACCCGAATCTAAAATAAAATTCAGCTCTTTCCCATTAACATTTATTGGAAAAACAACCAAGTTATTTAATAATTTAAAGCTTATTGTTTGCTTTTCAGATTGATTTATAAGACTAAAATTATTTTGGGAAATACCAAAAGTGTTATATAATATTATAAAAACACTTACACAATATTTAAAATTTATTTTCAATATTTTTGAGATTAAATTTTAATGTAAACTACAAAAACACATTAATATAACATAACTTTTGGCAAAACTTTAACCTTTAACAAAATGCATTAAAAACTACGAATTTTGAATTAATTTTCGCAATTTTGTTGTACTAATTTTTATAATTAAAAATAATGCCAATTATATCAACAAAAGGGAAAAATATGCCTGAATCACCAATTAGAAAGTTGGTTCCTTATGCGGAAGATGCAAAAAAAAGAGGTATTGAAGTTTTTCATTTAAATATTGGTCAACCAGACATAAAAACACCAGAAGTTGCTCTTGAAGCAATTAAAAATAATACCATTAAAGTGCTGGCTTACAGTCGCTCAGAAGGTTCAGAAACCTATAGAGCTAAAATAGCAAATTATTATGCTAAAAATAATATTCAAGTAACCGCTGATGAAATTATTGTAACAACGGGTGGTTCAGAAGCGTTACTTTTTGCTATGGGCACTATTGCTGATGTTAATGATGAAATTATTATCCCAGAGCCTTTTTATGCAAATTACAATGGTTTTTCAATAGCTTCAGGGGTGAAAATTGTTCCAGTAATTTCAAAAATTGAAGATAATTTTGCTTTGCCTCCTATTTCTGAGTTTGAAAAATTAATCACTTCAAAAACCAAAGCAATTTTAATTTGTAACCCCGGAAATCCAACAGGATATTTATACTCAAAAGAAGAAATTCAAAAATTAGCTTCTATTGTAAAGAAACATGATTTATTTTTAATTGCAGATGAAGTTTACAGAGAGTTTGTATACGATAACGAATCACACCAATCTGTTTTAAGTGATTTTGGCCTAAACAATAACGCTATTATAATTGATTCCGTTTCAAAACGTTATAGTATGTGTGGCGCTAGAATTGGTTGTTTGGTTTCAAAAAATAAAGAGGTTATAAGGACCGCTTTAAAATTTGCACAAGCACGTTTAAGTCCGCCTACATTTGCCCAAATTGCAAGTGAAGCAGCTTTAGAAACACCACAATCTTATTTTGATGAAGTAATTGTTGAATATAAAGCACGTAGAGATATTTTAATTGCTGAACTATCCAAAATTAAAGGTGTGAAAGTAGCACGCCCAAAAGGTGCTTTTTATTGTGTTGTAGAACTACCTGTAGATAATGCCGATACATTTGCACAGTGGTTATTAGAAGATTTTAATTTGAACAACCAAACAGTCATGGTTGCTCCAGCTGCTGGTTTTTATTCAACACCAGGTATTGGCATGAATCAAGTTAGAATAGCCTATGTATTGAAAAAAGAAGACCTTATAAAATCGGTAGAAATATTAAAAGTTGCCATTGACAAATACAATTCACTTTAATTGAAGATTCAAAAAAACATATCTTTAAAAAAATACAATACTTTTGGTATTGAAGCTATTGCAAAGCGTTTTATTGAAATTAATTCTATAACTGAATTAAAAGAATTAATTGCTATAGAAAAAAATATTTTTTTGTTAGGAGGCGGAAGTAACATGCTTTTAACCAGAACTATAGAAAATTTAGTAATTCACCTAAATTTAAAAGGTATAATTGTAAATGATACCGAAAAAGATATTGTTTATGTTACAGCAGAAGCTGGGGAAAACTGGCACGAATTTGTGCTTTGGTGCATTTCTCAAAATTATGGTGGTTTAGAAAATTTGTCGTTAATTCCTGGTAATGTTGGCACTTCACCTATACAAAATATTGGCGCTTATGGTGTTGAAATAAAAGACATTTTTCAACAATTAGAAGCACTTGAAATTGAAACTGGTAAAACCAAAATTTTTAACAAAACTGAATGTAAATTTGGCTATAGAGATTCTATTTTTAAAACCAAACAGAAAGGTAAATTCATTATTACCAATGTTACTTTTAAACTTACTAAAAACAGACATCAGCTTAATATCTCTTACGGGGCTATAAAAACATTTTTAGAAAACATTGAAAAACCAACTATCAAAGATGTTTCTAATGCTGTTATTTCAATTAGAAATAGCAAACTTCCAGATCCTAAAGAAATTGGTAATAGCGGTAGTTTTTTTAAAAACCCAGTTATTGATTCCAATTCTTTTAAAAATCTACAAATAAAATACCCTGAAATACCATTTTATGATGTTTCTAAAAGCGAAAAAAAAATACCTGCGGGTTGGTTAATTGAACAATGTGGATTTAAAGGAAAACGTTTTGGAGATGCAGGTGTTCATGTAAATCAGGCATTGGTATTGGTGAATTATGGAAATGCTTCTGGAAAAGAAATTTATGAGTTAGCTCAAAAAATTCAAGAAACTATACATGAAACTTTTGGTATTTCTCTTGATATTGAGGTGAATGTTATTTAGATAAAAAACCTATAACAGTAATGTCAATCCTACGAACCTGCCTGCCGCAGGCAGGGACAGGAGTCTATCAGTTAATGGTTAGATTCCTGCCTTCGCAGGAATGACATAGTGCCCCTATTACTTTATAAGCTCCTTTAAAACTCTAATAACATAATCTATTTCTTCAATTGTATTCAATTTACAAAATGAAAAACGAACAGAAGTTTTAAGAGCTTCTTCCTCTGATAAAATGGCATTTAACACATGAGATCCTTTGTTACTTCCACTCTGGCAAGCACTTCCACCTGAAGTAGCAATTCCTTTTAAATCCAAATTAAAAAGAAGCATAGCGTATTCCTTTGGAAAACGTACATTTAAAATAATATAGCTGCTTTCTGTTTCGCTTTGAGAACTCCCATTAAATTGAATATCTTTAAAATTAGTAGTAAGTTCTTGAATAAAATAACTTTTTAGTTTTTGAATATAAATTGATTCCTTTTCCAAATTATGACAAGCAATTTCTAAGGCTTTTTCCATTCCTAAAATACTATGAACATTTTCAGTCCCAGCCCTTGCTCCTCGTTCTTGTTCACCTCCGTGTAAAATTGGAAAAACACCAAATCCCTTTTTAATATAGGCAAAACCAACTCCCTTTGGTCCGTGAAATTTATGAGCACTTGCTACAAAAAAATCTATAGGAGTTTTCTGAACATCCATATTAAAATGTCCAATTCCCTGCACAGAATCTGAATGAAATAAGGCCTTATTTACTAAACATAAATCTGAAACTTTTTTAAGGTCTAATAAATTTCCGATTTCGTTATTTATATACATTAAACTTACTAATTTTTTACCTTCAGTTTGTTTTAGTAACTGCTCTAAATGTGCATAATTTACCGTTCCATTTTCATTTAAATCTACCCAGAAGATTGTGATTCCAAATTCTTTTACAAGGTTTTCTATTGTATGAAGTACAGCGTGGTGCTCAATTTCTGATGAAATAATGGTTTTTACACCTAAATTTATAACAGCATTTCTTAATATTAAATTATCAGCTTCACTTCCACCAGCTGTAAAAATGATTTCATTAGTTGCTGCATTAAACTGCTTCGCAATATTTTTTCGAGCAGTTTCTACCAGTGATTTTGCCTTTCTCCCTATTTGATGTGAGGAAGAAGGGTTTCCAAAAAAATCTGCCATAGTACCACAAACAGTTTCAATAACTTCTGGTAAAATGGGAGTTGTAGCCGCGTTATCTAAATATATATTATTCATCGAAAACAAAAGTAATTAAAATAGTTGATTTCATTTAACGTTGAATTGTTTTAAAAACTTATTTTTGCTTTAATATTATTTATGATGAAAAAATTAATTACACTTTTTTTAGGCCTTACATTATTTTCTTGCAATGATGGTGATTTTGATATTCCTGCGTTTGAATTTACAGAAACTATGAATAGTTGTGGAGAATATATTTTGTATAAAACTAGCCAAGATAAAACGGAAGTTTTAGTTTTGTCATTAAGTAATGTTCATATTAACAGTACTTTAGGTGAAGTTACATATCCTGTTTCTTCAACATTAAAAGTTACCTATCGTATTTTTGAAACCGGTATTAGCGCTAATTATTTTTGTCAATCTATACCTCCAGCAACTCCAAAAGTTATAAAGGAATTATTGGCAGATAGTGGTAATCTTAACATTACAACTTCAGAAATTTTAGTGAATGGCGTTCAAACGGGTTATACTTATAAAATAAGTATATCAAACTTATTATTTTTAGACACAAAAGATCGAATTTTCTTTGAAAATTATAATTTTGGTACGTTTACAAAAAACAATTAACCTTTTGGGTTTTGATAAATATAAACTTCCGTTGCTCCAATACCATATTTTTTAAATGATGCAGCATACCAGTCTACATGATAATTTTTAAAAAGAAATTCCAATTCTAATTTAAGAACCCCATCTCCCACTCCATGAATAAACACCATTTTTGGTATTTTATTTTTAATGGCAAATTCTAATTTATGCTTTGCTGTTTCCATTTGTAAAGAAAGCATATCATAGTTGTCCATTCCTTTAGTAGAATCTATTAATTGATGAATGTGTAAATCGACTTCCATAGGCGGAAGTTGATCTGGTTTTAGATTGGATTTAAATTTTGGAGTGTTTTTTTTCGAGCTTTTTTCATTCATTTTTTCTAACAAAATTTCATTAGAAATATCACTAAATTTAGAAAGTTCTTTTTGATTCTCAGAAATAATAACCAATTCATTTGGTAAATATTCAAAAGAAAAACCATCTTCGGTTTCCATAATAATTTTATTAGGGAAAACTGCTTTAACTTTCCCCTTAAAAACATCATCTAAAACCGCAACTGAATCTCCAATTTTAAAATCCATATTTTAACTATTTAATAATATATAATTTATCTAAAAACAAAGTTAAACTATTAATTTTGTACTAAAATAAATTCATGATACAAACTGATTCAAAAAATACAGAACATTTTTTTTTCAATGCGCTGAAAGATTTAAAAATTGATGAAAACAGAACTTATTTGTTAAAATCCATAGCTTCATTTATTGCAAGTGAAATTAGAAAGAACAAACCTGTAAACTTAAACTTTATTTGCACGCATAACAGTAGGAGAAGTCAGTTAGCACAAGTTTGGAGCAGTTATGCAGCCCATATTTATAAATTTAACCAAGTAAAAAGTTTTTCCGGAGGAACAGTAGCCACCTCGTTTTTTATAAACACAGTTAAAACTTTACAAGAAGTTGGGTTCAATTTTCAAATAGCTGAGTTTTCACATGAAAACCCTGTATATGCTATTGGATATAAAAATAGTATTAATCCCATTATTGGATTTTCTAAATTATACGACCACGAGCAAAATTCAAAACCTTTTATAGCCATAACAACTTGTTCAAATGCCGATGAAAACTGTCCTTTTATACCAGATGCTTTAGTGCGTTTTCACTTACCATTTACTGATCCTAAAAACTATGATAACACCTTGTATCAGTCTGAAAAATATTTAGAAACCAATAAACAAATTGCAGGTGAAATTCATTTTATTTTTAGTTTGACAGAAAAATCGGTTTAAAATTTTTGTACATTCGTTACCTTCATTATTAAACTAATTTAAATCCTAAATAGATGGATCAGAAACAGCCAAAAAACTATTTAATTGAATCAATTTTAGTGACTATTTTTTGCTGCCAGCCTTTTGGTATTGTAAGTATAGTATACGCCAGCCAAGTAAACTCAAAATATACATTAGGTGATTATGATGGTGCACTTCAGGCTTCAAAAAATGCAAAAAAATGGATGATTTGGGGCTTAATTGTAGGTCTTATAATTGCTGTTGGATTTTTATTATTTTATGGAGCAGTCTTTTTTTCTATGTTTAGACAAAATTCATTTTAATGAAATTAAAAAATATAGGATTGCTGATACTTGGAATAGGGTTAGTAATTCTATATTTTTTAGTAAACCCAAGTGAAGTTGATTTTTTTCCTAAATGTCCTTTGTATTTAACAACTGGTTTGTATTGTCCTGGTTGTGGAAGTCAGCGAGCAACACATCAACTTTTAAATTTTAATCTTATTGGTGTAGTACAGCAAAACGCATTGTTTTTGTTTAGTTTAGCTATTTTTGGATATCATTTAATTGTTTCAGGGGTTAATTTATATTTCAAAAAGAACATTTACAACTACTTATATCACCCAAAAACACCTATTATAATTTTAGTTATTGTGATTCTTTTTTGGGTATTAAGAAATATCCCCCTTTATCCCTTTAGTATTTTAGCTCCAAATTAAAAGCAGATTTAAAATATTAGCCGATGTTTTGTTTGTTAAAATAATTTTTAATTGCTACTAATTGAAATAGCACAAGTACTGAGAATAATACAAAACTGAATGTAAACAAATTTGAAAAATGAATTTTTTCAAAGAAATTAATTGACGGTAAATTTTTAAAAACATCAAAGTTCATTTTCGTTAATAAGGTTGAATCTTGTGGAGTTTCTGTGATAATAAAAAAGCTTACTATAACAATTAAAACCGTAATTATAAACCATGTAGATTTTGATATCAAAGGTTTATATACGCTAGATAGCGAAATTTTACTTTCTAACTTAACCGATTCCATCACTTTGTTTACAAAATCTGAAGAAGGTGTTTCAATATTCGCTTCTTTTATAATGTATTTTGTAAACTCTTCTATTTTTTTGTCTGAATTCATAATAAATCAACAGTTTTAGGTTCAATAACATGTTTTAAAATGGCGGCCAATTTTTTCCGAGATCTAAATAATCTAATCTTAATAGTATCTTCAGAAAAATTTACAACTTTTGAAATCTCTTTCACCGACAATTCATCAAAATAATACAATGTTAAAATAATTCGATCCGCTTCATTTAACTTCAACAATGCTTCATTTACAACTTTTTTTCTTTCTTCATCTTGTAAATAGGATAAAGCATCTTTCACATTTTCAACATTTACTTCTTTAAATTTACTTATGTTTTCAAAATTGACAAATCTTTTTTTCCTTTTAAGAACATCTAAACTAGCATAATATGCAATTTTATAAATCCATGTCGAAAATTTTGATTCACCTTTGAAATTATTTAAATTTTTGTAAGCTTTCACAAAAACATCCTGTGCAACTTCCTCAGCATCTTCCCTGCTTTTCACAATTCTTAAAGAAAGTGTAAACACCATTCGGTTATACCTTTCAACTAAAAAAGCATAGGCATTTACATTACCTTGTAACGTTTCTTCTATATAATACTCGTCTGGTTTGGTATTCATTCTAATTATTTGACGCTATTTTAACAAAAGTGGTTACAAGTTAAAACAAATTAATTTATTTCAATTATTTTGTAACCGAACAAATACAACTTTCGTCATATCAAATGAAACACATTAAAAACTTAAATTTATTATTATGGCAGCAATTCTAATACCCATTTCATTATTTATTGTAATATTTGGAATTTTTTATTTACACTATTCTACAAGAAACAAAGAACGTTTAACATTAATTGAAAAAGGAGCGGATGCCAGCATTTTCTTCAGCGCAAAAGCAGCTCAAAAAAGATCATCAGTACCCGTTTGGAAAGTTTTAATTCTAAATGTGTCTGTTTTGTTGATGGGAATTGGAGCTGGAGTCTTTATTGGCGCCATACTAGAAACTTATACTGTTATTGATAGCGAGGTAGGTTATACTGGTTCCATATTTTTAATGGCTGGTTTAGGTTTATTCGTAGGATTTACTTTATCAAAAAAACTAGTTGAAAAGGAATAGTTTTATTTAAACTAGTACTCATAAAAAAACACCCAATTGGGTGTTTTTTTATGAGTATAA
>Ga0209231_1000597_pt1 | contig 18710 bp, 17 predicted proteins | sample Deesub45470m_DNA_FD_188086 | JGI IMG/M metagenome (GOLD analysis project Ga0209231, IMG submission 188086) | Deep subsurface microbial communities from North Pacific Ocean - 450_OLKR46/470m Metagenome (SPAdes) (version 2) | ecosystem: Environmental > Terrestrial > Deep subsurface > Unclassified ... | reverse complement strand
GGCCACAACAACCACCAATCCACCGTTAATACCGGAAACTGACATATTCATAAACACATCTGCCGCCACGTTTAAACCCACGTGTTTCATCACCACCATCGATTTTTTTCCCGCGTATGACATACCGAGTGCGGCTTCCATTGCGGTTTTTTCGTTGACAGACCAAGAGGAATGTATATTTAATTCTTGCGCTATTTTTGATTTTTGTATATATTCGGTTATTTCGGTAGAAGGCGTTCCCGGATAGGCGTAAACACCTGACAATCCAGCATCAATGGCGCCTTGTGCCAACGCTTCATTACCCAATAGAAGTTTTTTCATAAATTTCTTTGTTAAAATTGTAATTATAATGCCACAAATTTATGAAAACGTTTTCGTATTTTGTATGATAAAAATCAATCGAAAGTTTATAACTTATTGATAAACAAACTATTATATATTCAATAAATGTATCGAATATTTGAATAATATTGACTTAATCGATATTTAATATATGTTTAATATAAAAAATTAATAAATTATTGAATATTTCATAATTTTTGTATGAAATTTTAACTGTTTTTTGAACTATTTATTTAACGGTCGTTAAGAAGCGACTTTGATAAAAACATATTTAAATCTCAATGGCGCGGATTTGTAATTCGTGGGTGATGTAAACTTATCAATACCTAATTCCTGCCAGACGGCGCTGGGCTAAAATTTTTATAACTATTTCGCCCAATCTTCAATCCAACCCGACAATGTTTTTGCCCAATTGTCATTGTCATTTAAGCAGGGAATCATATTAAATTCCCCACCACCATTTTCCTTAAATGAATGTTTGGCTTCCAACCCAATTTCTTCCAAAGTTTCCAGGCAATCAGAAACAAATGCGGGCGTTACCACCGCTAATTTTTTCAGGCCATTGATGGCGAAGTTGTCAATGGTTTTATCGGTATAAGGCTGAAGCCAAGGATCACGTCCTAAGCGAGATTGAAAAGAGGTGCTGTAACTGCCTTCTTTTAAATTTAATTTTGCGGCAACACTTTTAGTTGTTTCATAACATTGATGGCGGTAGCAAAACTCGTGGGCTGCCGATGGTGTATTGCAGCAACTGCCGTCGATTTTACAATGCGATTTGGTGACATCCGATTTTTTGATGTGTCTTTCCGGAACGCCGTGATAGGAAAAAAGTAAATGTTCGGGCTCAAGTTTTGTCAATTCATTTTGAATCCTATCGCTTAAAGCTTCAACATAATCTGGTTGGTTGTAAAATGCGGGAACCATCGTTAATTTAATATTCGGGAACTGTTTTTTCACAATTTTTTTTGCCAAGACTTCAATGGTTTCTGTAGTTGCCATCGCAAATTGCGGATAAAGCGGAATCAGTAAAATTTCATCTACGCCTTGCTCTGCTAATTTTTGAATGCCGCTTTTCATAGACGGATTTCCGTAACGCATCGCCAATTCAACAGGAATATTGGTGTTTTCTTGCACTTTTTTGTGTAATCTTTGAGAAAGCACAATTAAAGGAGAGCCTTCATCCCACCATATTTTTTTATAGGCTGCTGCCGATTTTTTTGGTCGGGTATTTAAAATAATGCCTTTCACCAAAAATGCGCGAAACAAATACGGAACATCAATGACCCGTTCATCCATTAAAAATTCATCCAAATAATTTCGTACATCTTTTGTTGAAGTGCTGTTTGGCGATCCTAAATTTACTAATAAAGCTCCTTTCATTGATTTGGTTTCATTATGATTTTGAAAATTGTTTTGGTGTAATGTCGAATTTATTTTTAAAAGCGGCAATAAAATGGCTGGAAGCGCTGTAACCTAAATGAGAGGCTATTTCGTTCACATTCATTTGTTGTTCCTGCAGCAATGTTCTAGCCAAATCCATTTTATAATTCAATAAATATGTAAAAACGGGAACGCCGTAAATTTCCTTAAAGCCAGTTTTTAATTTTTTGATATTTAAGCCGACTTCCTTTGCCAAATCGGTCAGTGAAGGCGGGTTGTTCATATTGGTAATAATCAGCTGTTTTGCCTGTTTTATTTTGCTGGCGGTTTCTTCATTGGAAATATAAGGGCAATTTTCAGTTTCATTTTCAGAAGATTGGCTGAAATAATAACTCAGCAATTCGTAAACTTTACCCTTAATGTAAATTGGCCTAAGCAAATCATTTGTTTGTCGGGTTCTTAATTGGTTCAAAATTAATTTTATGGAAGAATTGGTTTCTTTTGGTTCAATTATTGGATTTTCTCCCTTTAAACTGCCATAATTAAATAAAACGGTTCCATTAATGGAAAATAAGGAATGAAAATGTTCAATGGAAATTAAAATGGCCAGCAACTCAGAATTTGGAGGCAACTTAAAAAGCAGGTCCATTTTTTCATCCTTAAAATAAACCATACTCGAATTGCCTTCAGCCAAAGGCATCACGCAATGCTCAAATTTGAAAGCAACTTTACATTCATTATTGCAGCAAAAATAAATTTGAATGTAATTTTTGGTTAAAGAAAGTTTATAAAACTCATCGTTATCCGACAAGTTATTTAAATTAAAAACTTTAAAAGTGTCCGTTTCATTAAAAATAAAATGGGTACTTTTGTCGATATTTTTGTAATTTTCTAAATTGGATTTCATAAGATATTTTTATGAATTAACTTTAAAACCAAGGCAAAAATAGGAATAAAAAACCATACAAAAAAACATCCGTACAATAAAAATATGATAAAAGTCATAGTTTTTGAAGCCTTATTTTGCTGACATTTATCATACTTTTATTCAATTCTTGCTTATTTAGAAGTATTATAAATTAGGTGCGGTAACTTATGTCGATAATAATAGTACTTTTACCGATGTTTTGTAGAATTATATCTTCGTACTTTTGACGACACTTATTGATAACACTATTTTTATGAGTCAAGAAAACATACCTACAAAATTATACTGTGTAGGGTTAAGTTATAAAAAAGCGGATGTAAAAGTGCGAGGCACTTTCAGTATCACTAAAGATAATCAAAAATTATTATTAGAGGAGGCAAAAGAAAAAGGGATCGATGGGATTTTTGTTTTGTCTACCTGCAATAGGACTGAGATAACCGGCTTTGCGAAACATCCTTTTGAATTGATTAGTTTAATCATCAAATATTCAAATGGCAGTGTTGAAGATTTTATCAAGGTTTCTTATGTTTATAAAAACAAAGATGCCGTAAGACATTTGTTTAAAACAGGAACTGGTTTGGACAGCCAAATTTTAGGCGATTACGAAATTGTCGGACAATTAAAGGAATCATTTAAACAAGCCAAAATTGCAGGCACCACCAATGCCTATTTAGAGCGTTTGATGAATTTGGTTTTACAGGCGAGTAAAGATGTTAAAAACAACACGCAATTAAGTTCAGGCACAACATCTGTTGCTTATGCTGCCATTCATTATATTATGCAAAATATTCCTGATTATAATGAGAAGAAAATTCTTATTTACGGATTGGGTGATATAGGAAAAAATACCTGCAAAAATGTGTTGGGGTACACTTCAAACAAAAATGTGACGCTTATTAACAGAACCCACGACAGGGCTTTGGAATTTAAAGCGGAACATCCTGAAATTACCGTAAAAAATTATGCCGATTTAACTAAAGAAATTGAAGATACCGATATTTTAATCGTTTCAACGGGTGCAGATGTTCACACAATAAGCCCGGTACATTTAAAATCTGGCAAAGAAATATTGATTTTAGATTTGTCAATGCCTGAAAATGTTGATATTACTGTTAAAAATATTGACGGTGTTTCTTTGGTAAATGTTGATGAACTATCAAAAATTACGGATCTGACCATAGAAACACGTAAAAATGAAATTCCTGCAGCCGAAGCCATCATTCAAAAATATAAAGGTGAATTTAACGACTGGATTGAACAACGCAAATATGTGCCGGCCGTTAATGCTTTAAAAGAATCCCTTCGAATCATACAACATGATGAAATTGATTTTCACTCCAGAAAGCTGGAAGGTTTTAATGTTGAACATGCAGAGTATATAACAAATAGGATGATTCAAAAGATTACCACACAATTTGTTAAACATTTAAAAGATGAAGACACTTCGGTTGATTTAAGCATTAGCGTTATCAGTAAAATGTTTAATATTAAAGAGATGATCTTAAATGAGAATGATTAAAATAGGAACAAGAGCAAGTCAACTGGCCTTATGGCAAGCAAATTTAGTTAAAACACAACTTGAAAATTTAGGATACCAAGCCCAAATTATTGAAATAACATCAACCGGTGATGAGGTTTTAGACAAGCCATTACATCAAATTGGTGGTTTTGGGTTGTTTACAAAAACGCTGGATAATGCAATGCTTCGCGGAGAAATTGATATCGCGGTGCACTCTTTAAAAGATGTCCCAACCGATTTGCACGAAAAAATTTCACAGGCTGCCGTGCTGGAAAGAGCCAATATCAGCGATGTTTTGGTGCTTAAAAACAATACCGACTTTTTAAAAAATCAGGAAAACGCTACAATAGCTACGGGAAGTTTAAGACGAACCGCGCAATGGTTGCATAAATATCCAAAACATACCATTACCGATTTAAGGGGAAACGTAAATACGCGTTTGCAAAAATTGATTGACAACAATTGGAACGGCGCTATTTTTGCCGCAGCCGGATTGGAACGCATTGAATTGCTGCCTGAAAATCATATGATGCTGGACTGGATGATTCCTGCACCAGCACAAGGCGCCATTATGATCACCGCTTTAAAAGCTGATCACGAAACCCTTGAAATTTGCGCCAAAATAAACCATAAAGAAACCGAAATTGCTGTTGCAGTTGAACGTCAATTTATGAAAACCCTGGAAGGCGGATGTACTGCCCCAATTGGCGGAAATGCTAAAATAGCTGGTGACAACATCAGTTTTAAAGGAATTTTAATTGCCATTGACGGTTCGGAAAAGGTTGAAGTTGAAAAATCTGTGCCATTGAGTGAATGGAATAATTTGGGCAAAATTTGTGCTGAAGAAGTGTTGAATAAAGGCGGAAAAAAATTAATGGAAAGCATAAAAGCTGAAATGAAGAAATAGATGAATACCAAAAAAAAAATCCTGTCCACCAAAAAACTTTCCCAAACGCAAAAGGAACTTCTAAAAAACTTTATGGTAGATGAAATTGAATTGATTGAGATCTCTTTCAACACTTCAATTAAACTTCAGAATCCAATCAAAAATGCGGTTTTCACAAGTAAAAATGCCATAATTGGTGTTTTCAACCAGTTTTCTTCGGATGAATTGAAATTTGAAAACGTGTATTGCGTTGGCGACAAAACGGCGCAATTTTTAGAGGAGAAAAACGTTAAAGTAACTGTAATAGCGCATTCAGCAGAAGAATTAGCAGACGAAATATTGCTGAATAAAGACATTGATGAGGTTTATTTTTTCTGCGGAAATTTAAGACGCAATGAACTGCCAGAAATTTTAACCGAGAATAATATTAAGGTGAATGAAATTGAAGTGTACACTACCAATTTCAAACCTGTTAAAATAAAAAACACTTATGATGGCATTTTATTTTTTAGTCCGTCATCCGTAAAAAGTTATTTATCAAAAAATACCGACACCCAAAGCGTTGCTTTTTGTATCGGAAACACAACTGCTGCTGAAGCCATCGACGATTTTGAAAATGTATTTGTGGCCGATGAACCTACGGTAGAAAATGTAATAGAATCTGTAAATCAATATTTTGATTATGAATAGAACAAGACGCCTACGTAAAACTGAAAATATTCGTCGTTTGGTAAGGGAAAACAGACTTACCGTTGACGATTTAATTTATCCTTTGTTTATTGAAGAAGGGACAAATATTGAAACTGAAATTGTTTCCATGCCTGGTATCAAAAGATGGTCATTAGACCGGATTTCAAAAGAACTGGATGAGGTGGTTGCACTGGATATTCCGGCAGTATTGCTTTTCGGAATTCCTTCAAAAAAGGATGAAATTGGTTCTGAAACCTGGAACGATAACGGAATTATGCAAAATGCCATCCGTTTCATCAAAAAAAATTATCCAAATTTATATGTCATTACAGATGTTTGTTTTTGCGAATACACCAGTCACGGTCATTGTGGCGTAATTCACAATAACGATGTCGACAATGATGCTACGTTGCCAAATATTGCCAAACAAGTGATCTCTCACGCAAAAGCAGGTGCGGATATGGTGGCGCCATCCGGAATGATGGACGGAATGATTGCAACCATCAGAGAAGCGTTGGACAATACAGGTTTTTATGATCTTCCTATTATGTCTTACGCGGTAAAATACGCATCAGCCTATTATGGTCCGTTTAGAGATGCTGCAGATTCTGCGCCAACTTTTGGAGACCGAAGAACTTACCAAATGGATTCGTCAAACAGAGATGAAGCATTGCGTGAAGCCACTTTTGACGACCAGGAAGGTGCCGATATACTGATGGTAAAACCGGCTTTGGCTTATTTGGATATTATAAGAGATGTAAAAAATAATTTCGACCGTCCGGTCGCCTGCTATAATGTGAGCGGTGAATATGCGATGATTAAAGCAGCTGCTGAAAAAGGTTGGATTGATGGAGATCGGGTTATGATGGAAAGTTTATTGTCCATGAAAAGGGCAGGAGCCGATATTATCATCACCTATTTTGCAAAAGACGTCGCCAAATTATTATTGAAACGTTAATTACAGCTAACTACTTATAAAATGAAACTAGAAAAATCAGTAGAATTATATACAAAAGGTAAAAAGAACTTGGTGGGAGCGGTAAACTCTCCCGTTCGGGCTTTTAAATCTGTTGGTGGCGTTCCTATATTTATCGACAGGGCGAAAGGCAGCAAAATTATTGACGTTGACGGAAACGAATACATCGATTTGGTATTGTCTTACGGGCCAATGATATTGGGACACAGAAACAGTAAGGTTGAATCAGCGGTAAAAAAAGCCTTAAAAAAAGGAACTACTTTTGGCGCTTCAACAGTGGGCGAAATTAAATTGGCCAAAATTGTTTGTGATGCATTCCCTGGAATGGATAAAGTTCGCTTTGTGAGTTCCGGAACGGAGGCAGTTTTTAGCGCCATTCGTTTGGCCAGAGCTTTCACAGGAAAAAATAAAATAATCAAATTTGCAGGCTGTTATCACGGACATGCGGATGATATGCTGGTTGCCGCCGGTTCAGGTTTGGTAACGTTAAGCATTCCGGGAAGTAAAGGTGTACCGCCGGAAGCCGTTGCAAATACATTAATTGCGGAATACAACAATATTGACAGCGTTGAGCAACATTTAGCGAAGCACGAAGATATTGCCGCTATAATCATTGAACCAATTGCCGGCAATATGGGTGTTGTAAATCCGACCCAAGAATTTATGGAAGAGTTAAGAGAATTAACCAAAGCAAGTGGTGTTCTTTTAATTATGGATGAAGTTATGACCGGATTTCGTTCCAAATTTGGAGGAGCCCAAGAATTGTTGGGTGTTGAAGCCGATATCACTTGTTTGGGTAAAGTTGTTGGCGGAGGTTTTCCTGTTGGTGCTTATGGCGCCAGAAATGAAATTATGGAAATGGTGTCGCCTTTGGGAGATGTGTATCAGGCAGGCACTTTATCGGGCAATCCGATTGCGATGGCTTGCGGAATTGCAACTTTAACGGAATTAAAAAAACAAAATCCGTATGCAGCTTTTGAAAAAACGGCTTCTTTTTTAGAGCGATCTTTGTTAAATGCCGCTAAAGAAAATGGAATCGATTTGCAGGTAAACCGATTTGGATCGATGATTTCTCCATTTTTCACGAAAACACCGGTGGTTGATTTTAAAACAGCGCTCACCAGCGATACCAATAAATTTAAAATATTCTTTTGGAAAATGATGGAGCATGGCGTGTTTTTGCCTCCATCTCAATTTGAAGCTTGGTTTTTAGGAACCGCAATGAGTAAAAGAGATATTTATAAAGTAAGAAAAGCGATAGATATCGCCATGAAAGCGGTGGCTAATAAGGCCCCCTAGCCCCCGAAGGGGGAATTAATAATCCATTAATGTTAATAGTATCAGGTTTATAATCCAACATTTAATGATACTAAAATACCAAAATACAAAAAAATGTACAAAAACGATTTATATTTAAGAGCTTTAAAGGGAGAAATAGTTGAACGTCCGCCAGTTTGGATGATGCGTCAGGCAGGGCGATTTTTGCCTGAATTTAGAGAAATTCGTGATAAATACGATTTCTTTACCCGTTGCAGAACTCCTGAATTGGCTTCAGAAATTACGGTACAGCCTTATCGCAGATTTGGAATGGATGCCACAATTTTATTTTCGGATATTTTAGTGATTCCGCAGGCGATGAATATTGAAGTGGAAATGAAAGAAGGAACAGGTCCTTGGTTGCCAAAACCGATTCGTACCCAAAGAGATGTTGATAATGTGATTGTGCCAGACGTGACGGTTGAATTAAAATACGTAATGGATGCCATAAAAATGACCAAGCAAATGCTAAATAACGAAGTTCCATTGATTGGTTTTGCGGGTTCTCCCTGGACAATTTTATGTTATTGCGTGCAAGGTCAAGGTTCTAAAACCTATGATATTGCCAAAGAGTTTTGTTTTACGCAACCTATTGCAGCGCATACTTTATTGCAAAAAATTACAGATACCACCATTGCTTATTTGAAAGAAAAAGTAAAAGCGGGTGTTGATGCTGTGCAAATTTTTGATTCTTGGGGAGGAATGTTATCTCCGGTTGATTATCAGGAATTTTCCTGGAAATACATCAACCAAATTATTGAAGCATTAAAAGATGATGCGCCAGTAATTGCCTTTGGAAAAGGTTGCTGGTTTGCGTTGGAAGAAATGTCGAAATCAAATGCTTCGGCATTGGGTGTTGATTGGACAATTACACCACAAATGGCAAGAAAATTTACGGGAGGAAATATCACGCTGCAAGGCAATATGGATCCGGCACGTTTATTGTCGCCTCCTGCGGAAATCAAAAGAATTGTGACCAAAATGATCAACGATTTTGGAAAAGATAAATACATCGTTAATCTGGGTCATGGAATTTTACCGAATGTGCCTCTAGAAAATGCAAAAGCGTTTATTGATGCAGTAAAAGAATATAAAAGCTAGATTTTAAAAATAGTTTCACAACTTACTGCTAAAATCTGAATACTAAAAACTAAAAAAATGAATTCAACTTTAATTCAAAAATACAATATTCCCGGTCCAAGATACACCAGCTACCCAACAGTGCCTTTTTGGGACAAAGCGGGAATTGCGATGGAAGACTGGAAAAAAACAGTGGTAAAATCTTTTAATGAAAGCAATGACAGCGAAGGAATAAGTGTATACATTCATCTTCCATTTTGCGAAAGTTTGTGTACATTTTGTGCTTGCCACAAAAAAATCACCAAACGTCATGATGAAGTTGAACAACCTTATATTGATACCGTTTTAAAAGAATGGGATTTGTATTGTGATTTGTTGGGAAAACGCCCAAAAATTAGGGAAATCCATTTGGGAGGCGGTACGCCGACATTTTTTTCTTCTGAAAATTTAAGAAAATTAATCAACGGGATTTTTAAAAGAGCCGATAAATTTGAGATTTTCGACTTCAGTTACGAAGGCCATCCGAATCATACTTCAGAAGACCAGTTACAAACATTGTACGATTTAGGTTCTCGAAGAAACAGCTTTGGAATACAAGATTATGATCCTATTGTTCAAAAAGCGATTCACAGAGTTCAAAGCTTTGAGCAGGTTAAAAAAGTGCATGATTTGTCAAGAAAAATTGGCTATGAATCCATTAGCCACGATTTAATTTTTGGTTTGCCTTTTCAAAACGAAGAAAGCATCAGAAATACCATTAAAAACACTATTGCTTTAAAACCGGATCGAATTGCCTATTACAGTTATGCCCACGTGCCTTGGATAAAAGGTGTTGGACAAAGAGGTTTTGATGACAGTGATTTGCCAAAAGATGATGAAAAAAGGCATTTGTATGAATTGGGAAAACAATTGTTTTTTGACAATGGTTATGTTGAAATAGGAATGGATCATTTTGCTTTGCCAAGTGATTCGCTGCATAAAGCGATGGAAGCTAAAAAACTGCACCGTAATTTTATGGGTTATACGGCGGGCAAAACGGAACTGATGATAGGTTTGGGAATGTCCTCCATCAGCGATTCCTGGTATGCATTTGCGCAAAACGAAAAGGAAATTGATGATTATACAGACCGCGTAAATAAAGGTGAGTTACCTGTTTTTAGAGGTCATTTGTTAACGGATACCGATTTAGTTATAAGAAAACACATTTTAAATTTGATGTGTAATTTGGCAACGGAGTGGAACATTGGCTTAACGTCTCAAGTTAAAAACGAAATAATTGCGCGCTTGGGTGAAATTATAGGTGATGGTTTAATTGAAGTTACTGAAAATAAAATAACCGTAAAAGAGGAGGGAAGGATGTTTGTGCGAAATATTTGCATGGCATTCGATTTAAGGCTGGTCGAGAATCAGCCAGAAATTCGGATTTTCTCAATGACCATTTAGCATAAAAAAACCGAACAATTTGTTCGGTTTTTTTATGCTATATTTTTAAACTTCTTTTTATAAAGTTCTCATATAATTAACAATTAACCATCTGTCTTCATCTGAAGGCAATTTTTTATTAAACGCAGGCATATCGTCCCTGCCAAAAGTGGTTTTGTAATACAATGCGCCATCTGTTTGTGACTGGAATTTTTTAGATGAAAAATCGCCTAAATCCCCTTTCATTTCTTTGGCTTTTACACCATCTCCATAACCTTCACTTCCGTGACAAGATTTACAATGTTTGCCGTATAATGATTTTCCAATGGCCAAATCAACTTTTGGATCTGTAGGGTTTTTCATTGTTTGGTATTTTGCAGGAACTACCCAGTTAGAAGTGTTTACTGCCACTGCTGGTTCTTTAACCGTTACTTTTACGGGTGTTTCGGCTACTACAACAACTTTAGTTGGTTGGTCTGCAACTACTACTTTTGTCTCTACTTCTGTTGTAGTGTTTTCGCCAACTTTGGTTTTAGTTGTTGTTTGAGTAACAACTTTTGATGGTTCTTTTACAGTTACTTTAGTAACCGTTGTAGATTTATCGGTGGAAGTTTTTAAAGGTTCTTCGGTTAATTCTTCTTCAATAACCTCTGTTCCGGTAATTGTATCAATGATTACAGTTTCTGTAACAATGGAATCATTCAGCGTGTCTGTTTTCTCTTGTTTTTCTTTTGTATTGCAATTTTGAAATATTAAGGAAGTTCCTATAATTGCGATAATAAATAATTTTTTCATATTGTTTCGTTTTATTAATTAATTTGTATTGATTTAATATAACCACTCAAAATTAGTTGAAAAACTTGTGACATTTGTTACATAATTTATATAAATACTTACATCATTCATCTATTTTGGGTCGATGATTTGGCGACTTTAAGGATTGTTAAAACCTTATGTTATTTTTTTGTAAAGGTTTAAATAGAGTACAAAAAAAGGTTTAGCGAAAACTAAACCTTTTTATATTCAATAAATCAAATTTGTTTAATTGAATAGATTCATTTATAATTATTTAGCCAATGTTCTTATATAGTGAACCATTGCCCAAACATCATCTTTATCTGTAATTTTCTTTTCATAGTTTGGCATATCTTTTCTTCCAATATAACTTTTGTAGAAAATTGCACCATCAGTTTGTGACTGGAATTTTTTAGATGAAAAGTCGCCTAAATCACCATCTACTTCTTTTGCTTTTGTTCCATCGCCCAAACCTGTAGTTCCGTGGCAAGATTTGCAATGTTTTGCATATAGCGTTTTTCCTAAAGCAATATTTGCTTTGCTTGCTTCAACAGTGTTTTTCATAGTTTGGTATTTTGCGGGAACTTTCCACTCCTCTTGCGTTAATTTAGTAAAGGATAAAAGTCCAATGCTAATTATTCCGATAATCATTAAAAATTTAACTGTTTTCATCTTTTTTTGAATTTATATTAATTATTAATTTTAAAATAGTTGCTTACACTTTAGGCGGTAAAATGACCTTTTAAGATTCTGTCTCTAATTCTAAATCCTTACCTTCTTTTCTGATTATAAATAAATTTATGATGGTATAAATGTAGTTGGCCCAAACACCTACCAGCAAAATGGTTAATACAACATACATCCAAATTGGTGCGGCGCTGGACCATAAAGTGTTTTTTGTTTTTTTTATTTGTTGTTGAAAAACACCCCATTTGGCATTTTTCTTTTGAATTACGGTTCCATATTCCTCGTGGCCCTCAATTATTGAAAAGACTGTTACGTCTCCTTTGACATCACCAGGTAAGTCTGTTGGAAATTCAAATTCATAGGCGCCTTCACTTATAGATCCTTCAGCGATTTTCATTTTTGAAAGCATTCCTTGAACATATAAAACGATATCAATTTCTTCTTCAAGAGGAATTTTATCGCCTAATTCATCTATGGTGAATGCTGATACCAAAACAGTTTTTACGCTGTCTATTTCTTCTAAATTAAGCTCTAGGTAAATGTTTTTGACGACTATTTCTGCTGATGATTCTTCAACATTTACATTTCCTTCAAAACGTGCAACCAAATTGATATTTCCATCTTCATCTGTCAAATATTTTTGATTTTCTGGCAGTGTGATTTGTGCAATTCCTGCTTGCGATGTTTTTGCTGCTCCCAATAATACCTCATCTTCATTTAATACATTGAAAAATTTAATTTCTGCATCAAACATAGGAATAACATCTTTCCTGTCTTCTTTGTTTTTACCGGTAAAACTAGCTTCAAGCAAACGTGAATTATCGTGTTGTTTTACTGTTTTAAATTCGAAAGACATATTGTAATTACTTGCGTCACTTTCTTGGGCATTGCTATGAATGTTGAGCAGCAATGCAACCAAAAATGAGGTAATTTTTATGTATTTTAATAAGTTAATTTTCATAATTCGATTTTTTAAAACTCAGTTACTATTGGATTATTTTTTTCTCTTTTCGATTGTTTGCCTTTTTCAAGATCAATAATTCCTGACATAGGAATAGCCGGAACAAATTTTAGGATAAGCGTAAAAAATAAACAAAAAGCAGCGATGCCTGTTAAGCTTAAAGACCATTCAACCCAAGTAGCCGTGTAATGCACAAATTCGGCTCTGGTGTCCTGAATTGGCAAATAAGGCGTTTCTAAAGTTGGCACAACAATCAAATATTTATTTAGCCAGATTCCTAACACTGAAATAATTGCAGCAATCGTCACCAGTTTTACTGTCCTTAATTTTTTAAAGAATAAAATGGCTATAGGCATTAAAATTCCAAAATAATTTGCAAAAATAAATTGCCAAAAATATCTTGAAAACAATGTGTTTAATAAATCCACATCGTGTTTTTTATGGCTAAACCATCTTGAAAAATATTCAGAAAATGTGAAGTAACCGTATAATAAAGAGATTATCAACAACATCACCCCACCTGCGAAAAAATGTATTTTAGTGATGTATTTTTCTAATTTATAGAATTTTCTGATAATATACATCGCTATAATAATTACGGCAATTCCTGAATATAATCCTGAAATTATAAAATAAGGCGCAAAAATGGTACTGTTCCAGCCCGGTTGTACAGTTAAGCTAAAAATCCAGGCAAGCACCGAATATGCAACAATGGCCATTGCGATGATCATCACCGACATAATTCTAATAATTTTATGTAGCCTTTTATGTTGTGAAGGCGTGCCTTGATAGCCAATGGCTAAAAATCTATACATTTTTTTTCGCCAATTTGGAACTTCTGCATTTTCTTTGGAAGCGTCTCTTAAGATGGCTAAATCTGGAATAAATGTTAAGTACAAATAAACAAAGCAGCCAATTAGATCGGTTAAAATGGCAATAATATCCCAAGAAATAGGAGATTGAATACGGGGATATAAAAATAAATAATATAGTCTGTCCAATCGCCCAATACACAATAAGATAAAAACCGGTCCGATTATTAAAGATAAAACCGTGGTAATTTCAACAATTCTTGCAATAGAATTTTTTAGGGGTGTTTCAAAAAAGTGTAAAACTCCCGCAATAAATGCTCCCGAATAACTAAGGCAAACAAAAAATATAAAGTTTACAATGTATATTCCCCAAACTACATTGTCTCGCATTCCTGTGACTTCGTGGCCATTAGCCAATTGAAGAACAAAAGCGTAAAGTCCCACCAATATTATGGAAATTAATGCCGCAATCCAAATTTTTGATAACAAACTGGATTTTTCAAGCATTGGAGAAAGTTCTTTAACCAATTCTCTTTTTCTAGTATCTATATTCATAATTATCAGTGTTAAATTTTACCTTGTTTTTTTAATTCCTGTACGTAAGGCACATCTTTATAGCGCTCTTTTATTTCCTCATCAATATCAAACCCACGCTCTAAAGGAAATTGTCTGTTTACTGCCGGTAAATAATAAACATTGGGTTTGGTGCCTAAGTGTTCCAAATGGCGATAACCGCCACGATCGTTAATTAATTGAGAAAAACGAACTGTTTCTTCACCATTGGTTACTATATCTTCATTTTTGTCGCCAAAATAAATAACGCCCATAGGACAAGCTTTGGCGCAATGAGGCAATTGACCCTGACGCAATAAGTCTGGACAGAAATCACATTTCATCACAGTACCTTCTGCAGCAGGAACACCTGTTTCTGGAGAATATGGTTGACTTTTATCGTCGAATTTTTCTTTATGGCCCCAATTAAATTGTCGCGCAGAATACGGACAACTCGTGACACAAAATTTACATCCTATGCAGCGTTCATTATTTATCAAAACAATGCCGTCATCTCGTTTAAATGTTGCTCCGGTTGGGCAAACGATTACGCAAGGAGGTTCATCACAATGAAAACAAGGTTTTGGAAACCAGTAAGGTTGACCTTCTTCGTGATTTTGAATCAGCTGAATTTTCATAAATTCTTGATGTTCATCTAATTTGTGAGCTTTTTGACATTCTTCAACACATTTTCTGGCGTTTTTACATTTGGCCAAATCTATAACCATCACAAATTTTCGGTCTGGGATTCCTTTTCTGGACTCTTCGGGTGTAATTAGCGCTTCAGGGTATTTATTGATGTTAGAAGCATTTACTTCTACAATTTTTCCATCAGGCGTTAATAACCTAATCATTTCGCCTGTGGGTTCTTTTTCTTCTTCTTGCGCCGCCAGGCTTGTTACAATTGAAGCCCCTGTAATTGCTGTGAGACTAGTCATTAATCCCAATTTTAGGAATTTACGTCTGTCGGTTCCACCTTCTTCTGTTTGTTTTTTTTTCATTATCATTTTGGTTAAGTTAAATCGATTTAAGTGTGAATTCCATTTAAATTGGAATTTTTAAATCGTTTATTTTTATTATTGATAAAATTGGACATCCTAAATTGTAGATATGCTAATTTTATTGTATAAATTTAATGAGAGATTGGATGTAAAATGATGACATAAGTCATTTATAGGAATAAAACCATACAATAATTTAATTGAATATTATGTAACAAAAGTTACCTAATATTTAAAAATATGTTTTTTTTTGAGAGATAATGATGTTTTTATAGTTCTAAAAATAGGGTATAATACCAAGTATTTTTAGTGCGTGAAATTTTTAATTCCGTAGGAGTTAAGTGTTTGCATAAAAATGAAATTATTTAATAATCATAGGCCATTGGAGGGACCAGTTTGTCAAGTCCCATATTGATTGAGTTTGACTAGCTGTAAGTAGTTTTAATCGGACAACACAGATTAAAAAATAGATATTTTGTGATTTAAACGATTGTTACACTAATTTTAACGGAGTTTTAAATTGGGTAAGTTGAGAGGTTTAGACTTGTAGATTTGTGAAACATTCATAAATAGCGGGGTGGCGCATTTATAAGAGTTTCATTAAAGGCAGTTGTAATTTTTAAAAAATTCTTTTGATTAAAATATGAATAGGTTTGTTAAAATTAAATGAGAAATTATTGGGCAAAAAAAAACCGATCAAAAAGATCGGCTTTTAAAATTGAATTCAATTTTTTATTATTCGGCTAATGTTCTCATATAATTAACGATTAACCATCTATCTTCATCTGAAGGCATTTTTTTTGTAAATTCTGGCATATCTTTTCTTCCGATAGAAGTTTTATAAAATAATTCGCCATCAGTTTGTTTTTGGAATACTTTACTTGAAAAATCTCCCAAATCACCTTTCATTTCTTTGGCTTTTGGACCATCTCCATAACCTTCGGCACCGTGACAAGATTTACAGTGTTTTGTGTATAAAGATTTTCCGATTGCAGCATCTGTTTTAGGGGCTACGGGGTTTTTCATAGTTACATATTTTGCAGGTACTTTCCAAGGTTCTTGTGTAAGTGTTGTGAAAGAGTAAAATGCAAAAGAAATAATTCCGACTAGTGTTAAAATTTTAAATGTTTTCATTTTTTTTTGTTTTTAATTTTAAGATTTTGTTATTTTGAATAAATTGGTAATTAAATATATTATTATTCCCCACATAGCAAATGTCAGTAAATTTGGAAATATGAGCAAGAATAATGGTGTTTTGTTTCTTGGTGACCACATAGTTCTTTCATCAAAAGTTGACTCATCAACTACAGGTTTTCCAAATGGTGCTTTAACTATTGTTTTTACGGTACCGAATTCGTCGCTTTCGTTCAAAATTACTTCAATAGCCAATATGCCATCTACACCAGGTATTCCTTCTGGTATGGATACAAGTATTGTGCCATCCTCATCAGTTTCATTAAATTCTTCACCAATCGGTAAATTTTTAAATAATCGTTGAATCTGAACTTTTAAAGACTGGCCAATAATTAAACTATCCGTTGATTTATCTGTCAGTGTTGCGGTCACATAATTGACACTGTCTATAGTAATAAGTTTGGCTTCAATAGCGGCATCTTTAAAGCTAATACTTTTAGAAGCATCTGAAAATGCATCATTTCCGGCAAATGAAACTTCTACATTGTAAGTATTTGTGGAATCTGGCTTTATGGAGCTCAAATCTTTTAAGGTAAATCTAGCTTTACCTCCAGCATTAGTGGTTACTTTTCCTAATTCTAGTTGTTCATCATCCACAATATTAAAAATAAGCAATTCGACTTTTGGAACATTGACATTTTCACCATCTACCTTTGCGGTAGCTTGTAGGTCAAAATAAACTTCAGAATTCATTATTTTAACGTAGTTGGCCTTTAATCTAACCTTGTCTTGCGCGAAGGTAGAAGTGCATAAAAACACACTTAATACGACAAGAAAAAAGTGGCGTGTTATCAATGGATTTATCATTTTGTAGTGTTTTTATTTAGTTGTAATTCTAACTCCTTTTGTTCATCGGCTGTTCTTTGTATTGGTATTATAGGAACATATCTTACCAAAATTGTAATAATTAACAGCGCCATTGCCAATGTCGCAATGGTTATCGCCCATTCATGCAAACTTGGGAAATAGTGTCGCCATTCTTCAGGTACACCTTGTATTGGCAAAAATGGATGCAATAAGGTTGGCGTTACTATTAGGTAACGTTTCCACCAAGATCCTGTAACCACCAATAAACCAATCAAAAACATTGGTAATGGTTTTCTGCCTTGTTTAAATAATAAGACGATAACAGGAATGATTAACCCTCCAATAATCACGAACCAAAATAATGGGGCAAATTGACCTTCCATCAATACATTTATGTGTGTAGTTGCTTCTTTTTTTGAAGTAAGTTGAGGTATCAAATATTCATTCAAATTGAAGTATAGGTAAATTAAGCATACCAATACTAAAAATTTCCCCAATTTGTCAAAATGAAGGTCGGTAATGTAGTCTTCTAATTTATATACTTTTTGTAATACATACGTTACAGCTACCAAGGCACCAACGCCTGCGACAGCAGCGCCAGATATAAAATAGCCTCCCATATTGGTGCTATCCCAACCAACTCTAAACAATGTTGAGAATAGCCAAGCATCAATTGTTTGCAGCATAAAACCTGCAGGAATAATTAATATGGCAATTATTTTTATTGACTTAAGTTGAATTTCTTTTTGAGCTTCACTCCCTGTCCAATTCATAGAGAGTTTCCCATACCATTTACTTAGTGTTGGTTTTTGGTCTTTATAATGTTTGTTGAGTAGCCCAAAATCTGGCAGAAGAGGGAAATAAAGCAACAACAAACTAATCATAATATAAGTAGGTATTATGATAACATCCCAAGTAATTGGCGATTGCATTCTTCCATGGATAAATAAATTTAATAACCTATCCGGTCTTCCCATATCTATGGTAATGGTAATACCTGCCATAATGATTGCCGCAACAGAAATTATTTCGGCAATTCTAACAATAGGAGTTCTCCAAGTATTTTTAGTCAGCCTTAATATCGCTACCGTAACAGTACCAACAAAACTTGTTGCCACAAAAAATACAAAGTTTGAAATATATACTCCCCACAGGGCATAATCGTTCATGTTGGTGACCATTTGTCCTCTAATAATTTGGTCTATATAGGCTATGATTCCTAAAACGATTAAAACAACTAAGGAAATTGTCCATATAACGCCTTTTTTACCAAATTTTTGTGGCGCTAAATCGTGAAGTAATTTGTCGTAATTTTTCATATGTTTAAATTTTATTTATTAGAGGTAACATATGTTGTTCGC
>Ga0209231_1000596_pt1 | contig 18747 bp, 20 predicted proteins | sample Deesub45470m_DNA_FD_188086 | JGI IMG/M metagenome (GOLD analysis project Ga0209231, IMG submission 188086) | Deep subsurface microbial communities from North Pacific Ocean - 450_OLKR46/470m Metagenome (SPAdes) (version 2) | ecosystem: Environmental > Terrestrial > Deep subsurface > Unclassified ... | reverse complement strand
GTGCCCAGGGCTGCAAAAGCGAGCCGCACCCACAAGAAACGATGCTTGCGCACCTCATGACTATAGTCGCGCCGCTCGCGCGGCTGGTTCTGGCTCAATCCGCGCCCCGCAACATGCTGAAGAACCGGTCGATATCCTGACGCGACACCCGCCGCGATGTCTCGAAGGCGGCATGATTTTGCGGATGTTGCAGATCAAGGCGTATACCCCACAGCGGCCGTATGGCGGTAGGCAATATCGCATAACGCACATCACCCAGCAGACCGGAATCTTCCGGGTGCACGGCCAGATACCCCTCGGAAAAACGTTCGAATCGCGTGATATCCTCTCTGAGCACCGAAGCAGCAGGAAGGTGGGGCACATCGCGCAACGCATCGAAGGCCTGCACCGTACCGCCGGGGTATATCCGCCCCGCCCCACCCGGACCGACGCGTACGGCATCGATGTGATAGGCATCACCGTGGCGGTAGATAGCACGCCAGAGCAGTATATTCCCCATGGTGGGCTTGACGGTCAGACGGCCGGGCTCATGCCCCCGCAACAGGATGGCGGCGCGTATCGCGTCCTCGGCTCGCTGGTGCTGCACCCAGCCTAGCGAAAGATAACCCGTTGCAAGTACCAAACCCAGTATGGCAGGCAGTATTTTGCGCCAGCGTAAACTGGCCCACATCGCCGCCGCGAGTATCAGCGTGAACAGTGGATCGAAGATAGAGACTATGCTCCAGGCTATGCGCTCATCGGCAAACGGCCACAGCAGGTGTGTGCCGTAGCTGGTACAGGCGTCGAGCAGGCCGCTGGTGGCGCATCCCAGCAAGGCGTACCAATAGATACGCCCGAAAGCCAGCTTGTGTCCGGATGCCCTGAATGCAGGCCAGAGCAGCAGCGCGACCAGCAAGGCGCCGACGGGAATGAAAATCAAAGAATGGGTGAACTGGCGGTGATACTCCAGCGTGAGCAGCGGATCGGCAGCAGACTGGATCAGGGCGTCCGCATCAGCCAGCAAAGCGGCCAGAAATCCCACCGTCGTCGCGGCGCGCATTTCGCCCTTCTTGCTGCCCGCCAGGGCGAGCGTGCCGCCCAGCAAACCGTGGGTCAGGATATCCATTCACACTCCTTTGTCCGCTGCGTTATTCCCAAAGCAAGGGACGGCATACATCCACATTCATCAGCCAGCACAAAAGACGACTCCCGCACGAGGCGGGAGTATGGGCAGTCAGACTTGCATCAGTGCAGCAGCAATGATTGCTGCACCGAAACCGCACAAATCGACATCAGCGTGCCGGGCATCAGGCCCAGGAACAATACGCCCAGTCCGTTGAGTGAAATCAGCAACCCGGTATCTGAGCCGTAGACTATAGGCTCATGGCTTTCCGGTGCATCAAAATACATCAGCTTGATGATGCGCAAATAGTAGAAAGCGCCGATCAACGAGAACAGTACCGCGACTACCGCCAGCCAGATGTGGCCGGTCTGGACGATGGCATTCAGCACCGAAAACTTGGCGTAGAAGCCCACGGTCGGGGGAATGCCTGCCATAGACAGCATCAGCAGCATCATGATGAACGCCAGCCAGGGGCTGCGCTGGTTGAGTCCCTTGAAGTCGTTCAGCGTATCCGCCTCAAAACCTGCGCGTGACAGCAGCATGATCATGCCGAAAGCGCCCAGCGACATCATCATATACACCACGGTATAGAACATGGCAGAACCGTAACCTTCTATTCCGCCGCTGATCAGCCCCAGCAGCATGAAGCCCATGTGGGTGATCGTGGAATAGGCAAACATGCGCTTGAGGTTGGTTTGCGCGATCGCGGCCAGGTTACCCAGCGCCATGGAGGCGATGGCCAGTATGATCAGCATGCTCGACCAGTCATGCTCCAGGCCCTGCAAGCCTTCGACCAGGATGCGCACGGTGAAGGCAAAGGCCGCCAGCTTGGGTACCGAGCCGATCAGCAGCGTCATCGCAGTCGGCGCACCGTGATACACATCGGGCACCCACATGTGGAACGGAACCACGCCGAGCTTGAAGGCCAGGCCGGAGACGATAAACACCAGACCGAAGGCCAGCAGGGCTTTATTCTGCACGCCCTGATTGATAGCATCGGAGATCACGCCCAGTTCCAGGCTTCCCGTCGCGCCATACAGCATGGACATGCCGTAGAGCAGCAGGCCCGAAGCCAGCGCACCGAGCACAAAGTATTTCATCGCCGCTTCGGTGGCGATGGCAGAATCACGCTGCAGGGCAACCATGGCGTAGAGGCTCAGCGAGAGCAATTCCAGCCCCAGATACAGCGTCAGGAAGTGGTTGGCGGAAATCATCACGTTCATGCCGAGCAGGGCGAACAGCGCCAGCACCATGAATTCACCGGTAAACAGGCCGCGCAGCATCAGATACTGGCGCGAATACACCAGCACCATGGACATGCCCAGGTAGCTCAACATTTTAAGCACGTCGGACATCAGGTCATCCACGTACATATTATTGAAGGCATAGGTCACGCCATGCTCGTGCGTACCCACCGTGATGATGGAGCAGCCCAGCAGGGTCAGCTGAACGAGCAGATAGGTGAACAATTTGCTGCTTTGCGTCAGCATCAGATCCGCTATCAAAATAAAACAAACCATCACCAGCAGGAAAATTTCTGCGCTGACAGGTATCAGATTGGCCAACAAATTCATATAAACCTCAAAATCAGTCGTTAGTCGTTAGTCATTAGTTGGTAGCGCTGTAGTTGAATTAAGCAACGACTAGCGACTAACAGCTAATGACTGTTTTTCTATTTATAACGGCAGCTTGGAATGAGCCACATGCACCAGCAAATCATTCACGGAAGCGTGCAATATTTCGCTCAGGGGCAGCGGATAAACACCCATGCCCAGCACCAGTGCCGCCAGCAGTGACATGACGAGCACTTCACGCGCGTTCAGATCAGTCAGTTCCTCGACATGCTGGTTGGCGACCTTGCCGAAGATCACCCGTTTGTACAGCCACAGGGTATAAGCCGCGCCGAAGATCAGGGTCGTTCCCGCAGCGAAGGCGTACCAGAAATTCACCTTGATCGCGCCCATGATGACCATGAACTCACCCACGAAGGCGCTGGTTCCGGGCAGACCGCTGTTGGCCATGGCGAACAGCATGAAGAATGCGGCGAATACCGGCATCTTCTTGGCGACGCCGCCGTAATCGGCAATATTTCTCGAATGCATGCGGTCATACAGCACGCCTATGCACAGGAACAAGGCGCCTGCGACAAAACCGTGCGAAATCATCTGCAACAGCGCACCTTCCACGCCATAGGCATTGAAAATGAACAGACCCATGGTGACAAAACCCATGTGCGAAATAGAGGAGTAGGCCACCAGTTTCTTCATGTCAGTCTGCATCAATGCAACCAGACCGATGTAGACGATGGCAATCAGCGACAGCGCGATCATCACGCCCGCAAGTTTGTGGCTTGCATCCGGGGTGATGGGCATGGAGAAACGCAAGAAGCCATAGGCGCCCACTTTCAGCATCAGCGCCGCCAGAATCACCGAACCGCCGGTAGGCGCTTCAACGTGTGCATCCGGCAACCAGGTATGCACAGGGAACATCGGCACTTTCACCGCGAAGGCGAAGAAGAACGCGATAAAAATCAGAATCTGCGCCGTCATCGGGATCGCCACCTGATGGAAATCCAGGATGGAGAAACTGCCGCCAGTCAGGTTGTACAGGTAAATCAGCGCAACCAGCATCAGCAACGAGCCCAGCAAGGTGTATAGAAAGAACTTCATCGTGGCATAGATGCGATTCGGGCCGCCCCATACACCTATGATGATGAACATCGGCACCAGCATCGCCTCCCAGAACACGTAGAACAGGACGGCATCGAGCGCGCCGAACACGCCGTTAATCATGCCGGACATCAGCAAAAATGCAGCCATGTACTGCGATACGCGTTTCTCGATCACACGCCAGCCCGCAATCACCACAATCACGGTAAAGAAGCTGTTCAGCAGGATGAACAACATCGAAATGCCGTCCACGCCCAGATAGTAGTTGATATTGAAACGGGTAATCCAGCTGTGATGCTCGACGAACTGCATGCTGCTGGTCGTGGTATCGAAACCGATATACAGCGGCAGTGTCACCAGGAAACCCAGCACACTACCCGCCAGAGCCAGAAGGCGTGCCAACTGAGCATTCTTGTCGTCGCCGGTGGCCAGAACCAGAATACCGAAAATAATCGGCAACCAGATCGTAATGCTAATAACAGGTAATCCAAAAATCATGCTGTGTTTCCTTTAATCATGAAGCAGAAAGTTGGAAGTGGGCGTGGTCAAGCGGGAAACCCAGCTCACCACTCACCACTCACCACGATTAAAACCAGTTTCGTATAGTCAACAAGATGAACACGCCCACTATCATGGTAAAGGCGTAATGGTAGATATAGCCCGTCTGGAATTTACGCACCACGCCGGAAAACTTGCCCACCATGCCGGCCGTGCCATTCACCATCAAACCGTCGATCAGGAATTTATCTGCGAACTTCGACAGGAAACTGCTCAGGCCGCGCGCCCCCCCCGCAAAGAACCAGTCGTTGAAACGATCGAAGTAATATTTGTTGTCCAGCAGGGTATACAGCCACTGGAAGCGCTTTTGTATCGCGGCCGGAATATCAGGGCGTCTGAGGTAGAAAAACGCCGAACAGGCTACGCCGGCTATCGCCAGCCACAGCGGCAGGCTGGACAGTGAATGCAAGACCATGGCAAACGGGCCATGGAACTCTGCGCGCAACTCGCTCATCGCCGCATGGTGCTCTGCGATGTAGATGGACTCCTTGAAGTAGTCGCCGAACAGCATGGGTTCGATAGCGACATAACCTATCATGACAGACGGGATAGCCAGCAATACCAGAGGCAGCCACACCACCCAGGGGGTCTCATGAGGCTTCTGACCGGGAGCCAGACCGTGATGATGATCATGGTCATGGTGATGCGCCTTGCCAAAGCGCTCCTTGCCGTGGAAGACCAGGAAATACAGTCGGAAGGAATAGAACGCGGTGACGAATACGCCGGCTACCACTGCAAAATAGGCGAAGCCGGAGCCGGACAGGTGCGACAGGCTGACCGCCTCGATGATGCTGTCCTTGGAATAGAAACCGGAGAAGAACGGCGTGCCTATCAGCGCCAGCGAGCCGATCAGAAAGGTAATCCAGGTGATAGGCATGTACTTGCGCAAGCCGCCCATGTTGCGGATATCCTGATCATGATGCATGGCAATAATCACGCTACCGGCAGCCAGGAACAGCAGGGCTTTGAAGAACGCGTGCGTCATCAGATGGAAGATGCCCACCGAATAGGCGGATGCGCCCAGTGCGACGAACATGTAACCCAGTTGCGACAGGGTGGAGTAGGCAATCACGCGCTTGATGTCGTTCTGGATGATGCCGAGGAAGCCCATGAACAGCGCGGTGATCGCACCGGTCACCATGACGAAGGACAGCGCCGTATCCGACAACTCAAACAGCGGAGACATGCGCGCCACCATGAAGATACCGGCAGTCACCATGGTCGCCGCGTGTATCAGGGCTGAGATCGGTGTCGGGCCTTCCATGGAATCCGGCAGCCAGACATGCAGCGGGAATTGCGCGCTCTTGCCCATCGCACCGATGAACAGCAGGATGCAGATCGCAGTCAACAGATTGACCGACATGCCGGCAATCGGCGCCATATCTTCCGCGTGACTCGCCGCAGTGGCGAACACGGCGGCATAATCCAGCGTGCCGAACACCATCAACACCAGACCTATGCCCAGCAGGAAACCGAAGTCGCCGACGCGGTTGACCAGAAAGGCTTTGAGATTGGCATAAATCGCCGTAGGACGGTCATACCAGAAACCGATCAGCAGGTAGGAAACCAGACCTACCGCCTCCCAGCCGAAGAACAGCTGCATGAAGTTGTTTGCCATCACCAGCATCAGCATGGAGAAGGTAAACAGGGAGATGTAGCTGAAGAAACGCTGGTAGCCGGCATCTTCCGACATATAGCCTATGGTGTAGATATGCACCATCAGGGAGACGCTGGTCACCACCAGCATCATGGTAACGGTCAGCTGATCGATCAGGAAACCGATGTGAAAGCTGGTATTCCCTGTCGTCAGCCAGGTGTAGACCGTGCCGTTAAAGGTATGGCCGGCCATGACGTCCAGGAACACCTGTATCGAGGCAAACAGCGAAACGCCAACCAGCGCGATGGTAATGCGATGCGTTAAGGTGCGGCCCAGCAGTTTGCCGAACAGGCCGGCCACGATGGCGCCGAACAAGGGGGCAAGCGGCACTAACAGGTAATAAGTTTGAATATCCATCACATCAGCCTTTCAAACTGCCAAGATCGTCAACGTTAATGGTGCGCAAGTTGCGGAACAGCACCACCAGAATCGCAAGGCCGATTGCAGCCTCAGCGGCCGCAACGGTGAGTATGAAGAAAACGAAAATCTGGCCGGATGTATCGTTAAGATAATGCGAGAACGCGACGAAATTGGTATTCACGGCCAGCAACATCAACTCTATGCACATCAACAAAATGATCACATTTTTACGATTCAGGAAAATGCCCAGCACGCTGATGGCAAACAGCACCGCGCTAAACACCAGATAATGTGAAAGAGTTACCATTTTGACTATCGCTCCCTTGAATGAATGGGTAAGTGGCGAGTGGTAAGTGGTAAGTGGTTTCACCACTCCCTACTCCCTACTCTCCACTCCCTACTTTCTACTTGCTGCCAACTTTTGGTTCCGACTTCATGCTCACGATGCGCAGGCGATCTGCCTTTTTGGCCTTTACCTGTTCGGCAATATTTTGCGTCTTGACGCCAGGGCGACGGCGCAGCGTGAGGGCGATTGCCGCAACCATCGCCACCAGCAGAATCACCGCTGCGATCTCAAACGGATAGACATAGTCGGTGTAAATCAAACGTCCCAGCTCCTTGGTGTTGCTGTAATCGGCGGCACGCACCACGGTGGTGGAAACATCCGCCAGCTGAGGCGAACCCAGCACCCAGATCATTTCGAACACCATCAAACCAGCCAGCAGGGCGCCAAACGGAAACCAGCGCCAGAATCCTTCACGCAACTTCACCAGGTTGATATCCAGCATCATCACCACAAACAGGAACAACACCATCACCGCGCCGACATAAACCAGCACCAGCGTGATCGCCAGGAACTCGGCTTCGAGCAGCATCCAGACACCTGCCGCGCTGCAGAAAGCCAGCACCAGCAACAGCGCCGCATGAACAGGGTTGCGTGCCACGACCACCCCCATGCCCGCCATGATGGTAATGGTCGCAAACAGATAAAACACCACATCGAAAAAACTCATGAATTCATCCCCATTAAATCTGTAAGTTGTAAGTGGTCAGTAGTAAGTAAAACCTCAACTTGCCACTTACCACTCTCCACTATCTATACTTAGCGTCTGCTGCCCGGTCTTTGGCGATTTGCGTTTCGTGCTTGTCGCCTATCGCCAGCAGCATGGGTTTGGTGTAATACAAATCGCCGCGCGATTCGCCGTGATAGTCAAAAATTCGCGTTTCTACAATCGCATCCACCGGGCAGGATTCCTCACAGAAACCGCAGAATATGCACTTGGTCAGATCGATATCGTATTGCGTCGTACGGCGTGTGCCGTCTTCGCGTTCGGCCACCGCGATCTTGATCGCCAGCGCCGGACAGACCGCTTCGCACAATTTGCATCCTATGCAACGCTCTTCCCCGTTTGCATAGCGGCGTTGCGCGTGCAAACCGCGAAAACGGAAGCCCTGCGGCGTTCTCTCCTCCGGGAATTGCACGGTGATCTTGCGTGCGAACATGTATCGTCCGGTCAGCGCCATTCCCTTGAGCAATTCGAAAAGCAGGAACGTCTTGAAGAATTCTTTTATTTTTTCCATTTTATAACCTCGTGCGAGCGTGAGTCATCGCCTACCACAACCAATAGGGGGTTTGCATCCAGCCACCCACAACCACGACCCAGACTATCGTTATAGGGATAAACACTTTCCAGCCCAGACGCATCAACTGGTCATAGCGATAACGCGGGAAAGTTGCACGGAACCACAGAAACAGGAACAGCACGAAGGCGACCTTGGCGAACATCCATACGATGCTGTCAGGCAGGAAGGGCACCGGTGACAACCAGCCGCCCATGAACATGATAGATGTCAGGAAGGCTACCAGTATCATGTTGGCGTATTCGCCCAGGAAGAACAGCGCGAAGGCCATGCCTGAATATTCGACATGGAACCCGGCGACAATTTCCGATTCACCTTCGGCGACGTCGAATGGCGCGCGGTTGGTTTCCGCCACACCCGAAATCAGATAGACCAGAAACATCGGAAACAGGGGAATGATGTACCAGTTGAGCATGCCGTAACTGCCCTGCTGACCGCGCACTATCTCGCCCAGGTTCAAGCTCTGCGACGCCATCAACACCGTTACCAGCGCAAAGCCCATCGCGATTTCATAGGACACAATCTGAGCCGCCGAGCGCAGCGCACCCAGAAAGGCATATTTGGAGTTCGATGCCCAGCCCGCGATGATCACGCCGTATACGCCCAGCGAAGTCATCGCCAGTATGTAGAGCAATCCCGCATTCACGTCGGCGAGCACCAGTTCGGCATTGAATGGCACGACGGCCCAGGCCGCCAGTGCCGGCATCAGCGCCATGACAGGTGCGATAACAAACAAAAACTTATTGGAGCCGCTGGGAATGATGATTTCTTTCATCAACAGCTTGACGCCGTCCGCAAGCGGCTGCAGCAAACCGAAAGGGCCAACCCGATTCGGGCCGATACGGATCTGCATCCAGCCGATAACCTTGCGTTCAGCCAGCGTCAGATAGGCGACTGCGCCCATCAACGGCCCGACGATCACCATGATTTTAACGACTGTCCAGACGGGCAACCAGGCCGGGCCTAACAGGTTCTGTATGGGTAGTAGCCATTCCATCATGCACGCTCCACAGACATTATTCCAAACATCGCGCCCAGTGCTGCCGTGGCCGGATGACCCGCCGCGACGCGTACCGCACCACGGGGCAGGCTGTCATTCTTATGCACCGTAAGCTGCACGCTTGCATCGCCCTGGCTCACCTTGACCGTATCCCCGGACGCTATGCCCAGTTTCTGCATCTCACTGCCATGCAGCATCACGCAGGGCACAGCGGCATCGTGAGTTTTCTGCAAGGAAGCCGCGCGACGCACCAGCGCATCGGCAGAATAGATAGGCACATCGCTGACGCGCTGAAGACCTGCGCCGCTGCCGTCAGCCGCAATGTTGATTGCCATGCCTGTGATAGCGTTCCCGAGTTTGTCGTCCAGGCTGAGTGTATGCAGTCCCTCGGCGCGAACCGCCTCGCTGGTATCGTAATCAAAACCCGACACATCGAGCAGATTGCCCAATACGCGCAACACTTTCCACGCCGGACGCGCTTCAGCCAGCGGCTTGACAGCGCCCTTGAAGCTTTGCGCGCGACCTTCGGTGCTCACGAACGTGCCCGAGGTTTCGCTGAACGGCGCCACCGGCAACAATACATCCGCGTAGTCCATCGCGTGATGTTTGTAGGCTGACATCGCCACCACCATATCCGCCGCGCGCATCGCGCGCATCGCCATCTGCGGATCGTGCATATCCAGCTCAGGTTCGACATTCAGCAACAGGTAGGCCTTGCGAGGTTCAGCCAGCATCTGTGCCGCATTCATGCCCTGCACATCGCCTGCGAAAGGCACTGCGCCGGCCAGATAAGCCCCCACGCTGTTCGCCGCCTCGCCCAGATAACCAAATCTTCCTGCGCACAGGGAGGCAATTTGTTCAGCCAGCAGTGCAATCTGCGCGGCTTGCGGATGCTGCTGCGCGAAATTGCCCAGCAACACGGCGACCTGCTGGCCGGAAGCGAGATTTTTTGCAATTGCAATTGCAGCATCGCCAACCGTGACAGCGGCAATTTCAGCAGGTACAGCGGCCTGTTTTTCAGCGGCGAGTGCCTTGAGCACTTGCGCCAGCGTGTTCACCAATTCATTCGGTACAACGATGGACTTGTTGGCGACTGGCATCAACAAATCGTCATCGGCAGCATGGACGACGTTAGCCTCAGCCCCGCACTTGACGGCCTGACGTATGCGTTGCGCCAGCAGGGGATGATCCTTGCGCAAGAAGCTGCCGACGATCAGAAAACGATCCGCCGCATTGATATCCGCAACCGGCATGCCCAGCCAGGGCGCGCCTGCCTGTTTGCCATCCGCACTGAAGTCTGACTGGCGCAAACGGTAATCCACATTGCCGCTGCCTATGCCGCGCAGCAATTTTTGCAGCAGATAAAGCTCTTCGAAGGTGCTGTGCGGTGTCGCCAGCGCGGCGATGTGTTCGGCTCCGGCATTGCTAACTATCTGACGCAGCCCGTTGGCCACGTATTCCAGCGCGGGCGCCCAGTCCACCTCTACCCATTTGCCATCCTGTTTGATCATCGGACGGGTCAGGCGCTCGGGGGAATTCAGCCCTTCATAGCTGAACCTGTCCTTGTCCGAGATCCAGCATTCATTGATGGCTTCATTCTCGACAGGAACGACCCTGGCGACCTTGTTGTCTTTGACATGCAGCGCCAGATTGGAGCCCAGGCCGTCGTGCGGGCTGACCGACTTGCGACGCGACAACTCCCACGAACGCGCGGTGTAGCGGAAAGGCTTGCTGGTCAGCGCGCCGACCGGACACAGGTCTATCATGTTGCCCGACAGCTCGGAATCCACCGAGCTGTTAACGAAGCTCATGATCTGCGCATGCTCGGTACGGTTGACCATGCCCAATTCCATGATGCCGGCGATTTCCTGGCCGAAACGCACGCAGCGCGTACACTGTATGCAGCGGCTCATTTCATTGGTAGAGATCAGTTCGCCGATTTGCTTGGGATTGACGACGCGTTTTTCCTCGGCGTAGCGCGACTCGCCACCGCCGTAACCCATCGCTATATCCTGCAACTCACATTCGCCGCCCTGATCGCAGATCGGGCAATCAAGGGGATGGTTGATCAGCAGAAACTCCATCACGCCTTTTTGCGCCTTGACCGCAAGCTCGGAATGCGTGTGTACTTTCATACCCTCAGCCGCAGGCGTGGCACAGGCCGGCAAGGGTTTGGGCGCTTTTTCCACTTCCACCAGACACATCCGGCAATTCGCGGAAATGGACAGTTTCTTGTGGTAGCAAAAATGCGGAATATAGACCCCGGCCTTATGCGCGGCATCCATCACCGTGGAACCCTGCTCGGCCTCGACTAATTTGCCATCAATTTCAATATTAATCATTGCTCACCTAACCCGTCAGATCTACACCAAGCACCGCTTGTGTTCGATGTGATATTCAAATTCCGCCCGGAAATGTCTGAGCATACCCTGCACCGGCCATACGGCCGCTTCACCCAGCGCGCAAATAGTGCGTCCTGCAATGTTCTCGCCGATACTCAGCAACAGATCCAGGTCTTCGGGGCGGCCCTGACCATGCTCTATCCTGTGCACGATGCGATAAAGCCAGCCGGTACCTTCACGACACGGCGTACACTGGCCGCAGGACTCCTCGTGGTAGAAGTAGGACAATCTCTCCAGCGCACGCACCATGCAAACCGTTTCATCCATCACGATCACCGCGCCGCTGCCCAGACCCGAACCCGCCTTCAGAATGGAATCGTAATCCATGGTGAGATCCATCATGATCTCACCGGGTATCACCGGCATGGATGATCCGCCCGGAATCACGGCCTTGAGCGTGTGCCCGTTGCGCACACCGCCCGCCATCTCCAGCAGCTTGGCAAACGGCGTACCCATAGGCACTTCGAAATTGCCCGGATTGTTTACATGACCCGATACGGAAAACAGCTTGGTACCGCCGTTGTTGGGTTTGCCCAACTCCAGGAAGGCCCGGCCGCCGTTGTTGATGATGTAGGGAATACTGGCAAAGGTTTCGGTATTGTTAATGGTAGTCGGCTTGCCATACAGACCGAAACTGGCGGGGAAAGGCGGCTTGAAGCGCGGCTGCCCCTTCTTGCCTTCGATGGATTCCAGCAGGGCGGTTTCTTCGCCGCAGATATACGCGCCATAGCCCAGATGGTTGTGCAGATCGAAGCTAAAATTCAGGCCCATGATATTGTCGCCCAGGAAACCGGCGGCACGCGCCAGTTCACAGGCTTCTTCCATGCGTTCGTAGGCCTCGAAAATTTCACCATGCACATAGTTATAGCCGGTCTTGACATTCATGGTGTAAGCCGCAATCGCCATACCTTCTATCAGCAGATGCGGGTTATACAGCATGATGTCCCAGTCTTTGCACGTACCCGGCTCACCCTCGTCCGAATTGCAGACGATGTACTTGTCGCCCGCAAAGTTGCGCGGCATGAAACTCCACTTCAGCCCGGTGGGGAAACCCGCACCGCCGCGCCCGCGCAAGGCAGATGTTTTGACTTCGGCGATGATCGCATCCGGCGACATCTTCTCAGTCAGCACACGGCGCAATGCCTGATAGCCGCCGACCTTGAGATAATTTTCTAGTGTCCACGGCTGGTCGAAATCCATCGTGGTTTGGGTTACCGGACCTCTCATGATTTATCCAATTCTGCCAGAATCTGATCTATCTTCTCGTTGCTCAGGCGACCGCACAAGCGCTTGTTATTGATAGTGAACAACGGCGCATCCTTGCATGCGCCCATGCATTCGCCCTCGCGCAAACCGAATTTTCCGTCTGCAGTCACTTCGCCCAGACCGATACCCAGCCTGGTCTTCAGATGCGCTACGGTATCCTCCGCGCCACAAAGCGTGCAGGACAGATTGGTGCACACGGTAATGGTGGTCTTCCCCATAGGCTTGAGGTTGTACATGTGATAAAAAGTCGCCACTTCCAGCACAGCCATGTTAGCCATACCGAGGAAATCAGCGACATCACTCATGTCGTCAGTCGATATCCAGCCTTTTTCATCCTGTACGAAACGCAATGCGGACATCACGGCGGACTGCTTCTGATCGACCGGATATTTCTTTAGCTCACGGTTGATTTGCTCTTGTATATTTGCAGACAACATTATCGGTCTATCTCCCCAAAAACAATGTCCTGTGTACCGATGATGGTCACCACGTCGGCAATCATGTGGCCGCGCACCATCTCATCCAGCGAGGACAGATTCGCAAAGCCCGGCGCACGTATCTTCAAACGGTAAGGCTTGTTCGCGCCATCCGATATCATGTAGATACCGAACTCGCCTTTAGGGTGTTCCACTGCAGCATACGCCTCGCCTTCGGCAACATGCATCCCCTCGGTGAACAGCTTGAAGTGGTGGATCAGCTCTTCCATGTTCTGTTTCATGGACTCGCGTCCGGGCGGTGCATATTTGTGGTTGGTGGTGATCACCGGACCGGGATTCTGCCGCAACCAGTCCACACACTGCTTGATGATGCGGTTGGATTGGCGCATTTCTTCGACACGCACCAGATAACGATCATAGGAGTCGCCGTTCACGCCGACCGGGATGTCGAAATCGACCTTGTCGTAGGCGGCATAGGGCTGCTTTTTGCGCAGATCCCACTCCACACCCGAACCGCGCAACATCGGACCTGTTATACCCAGAGACAATGCGCGTTCCGGCGTAAGCACGCCGATACCGACGGTGCGCTGCTTCCAGATGCGATTGTCCGTCAGCAGCGTTTCATATTCATCCACATAGTTAGGAAAGCGACGCGTGAAGTCTTCCAGAAAATCGAGCAGAGAACCCTGGCGATTCTCGTTCAGTTTCTTGACGGCTGCCGCATTGTGTATCTTGGAAGCCTCATACTGAGGCATGGTGTCGGGCAGATCGCGGTACACGCCGCCCGGACGGTAATAGGCGGCATGCATGCGCGCACCCGATACCGCCTCATAGGCATCCATCAAATCTTCACGTTCACGGAAACAGTACAGGAACACCGTCATCGCGCCGATATCCAGGCCATGTGCGCCCAGCCACATCAGGTGATTGAGGACACGGGTAATTTCGTCGAACATCACGCGTATATATTGAGCGCGCAGCGGCACTTCGATGCCGGCCAGCTTTTCGATCGCCTGAACATAGGCATGCTCGTTGCAGAGCATGGACACATAGTCCAGCCTGTCCATGTAGGGGACAGACTGCAAAAAGGTTTTGTGTTCGGCCAGTTTTTCAGTTGCGCGGTGCAGCAAACCGATATGCGGATCGGCGCGTACGATGACCTCACCATCCAGCTCCAGCACCAGGCGCAGCACACCGTGCGCGGCAGGATGCTGCGGACCAAAATTCATCGTGTAATTCTTGATTTCCGGCATGATTATTTCACCCCCAACACACGATGAATTTCTGCGCAGGACATCTTAGTCAGTTCAACGCCCGCAGGGCGGCCGTAGCTAAAATTCATCGTGTAATTCTTGATTTCAGGCATGAGCGCGTCCTTAATTGCAACCGTAGGTTTGTTCGCGCAGGATGCGCGGCGTCACTTCGCGCGGCTCAACCGTGACCGGCTGATAAACCACGCGCTGCTGTTCGGGGTCATAGCGCATTTCAACATGTCCTGAGAGCGGGAAATCCTTGCGGAACGGATTTCCGACAAAGCCGTAATCTGTCAGTATGCGGCGCAAATCTGGATGTCCGGTAAAAATCAGACCAAACAGATCGAAGGCTTCGCGCTCGAACCAGTTCGCACCCGACCAGATATCCGCGACCGAAGCCAGTACCGGAAAATCATCGTCCTCGGCAAAGATGCGCACGCGCAAGCGTCGATTATGAACCACAGAAAGCAGGTGATAGACCGCAGCGAAGCGCTTGCCTTCCCAGGCACCGTCACCATATTCCGAATAATCCACACCGCACAGGTCGACCATCTGCGCGAAACGCAATTCCTCCGCATCGCGCATCAGAGTCAACACCGGCAGCATATCGACCGCCTTGACCACCACGGTCAGTTCACCCAAACGCTCCTGCACGCTGACCAGTCTCTCACCCAGCAAGCTGCCCAGCTCTTCACGCAGCGATTTTTTTTCAGTTGTCATAACTTATCCTAGCGCGCGATGGTGTTAGTGCGTTTGATCTTGTTCTGCAACTGAATCAGGCCGTACAGCAAGGCTTCAGCAGTCGGAGGACAGCCCGGCACGTAGATATCCACGGGGACAATACGGTCGCATCCGCGCACCACAGAATAGGAATAATGATAATAGCCGCCGCCATTCGCGCATGAACCCATGGAAATGACCCAGCGCGGCTCAGACATCTGATCGTAAACCTTGCGCAAGGCCGGTGCCATCTTGTTGCACAAGGTACCTGCGACGATCATCACATCGGACTGACGCGGACTGGGGCGAAACACGATACCGAAACGATCCAGGTCATAACGCGACGCACCCGCCTGCATCATTTCCACCGCGCAGCAGGCCAGACCGAATGTCATCGGCCAGAGCGAGCCGGTACGGGTGTAATTGATGATGGTATCCAGCGTCGTAGTGACGACGCCTTTTTCCAGAATGCCTTCTATTCCCATTCCAAGGCTCCTTTCATCCATTCATAGATAAAACCAACCACGAGGATAGCCAGGAAGATCATCATGGAAACGTAACCGAACATACCGATTTCCTTGAGCACGATCGCCCAGGGAAACAGGAATGCAATTTCGAGATCGAATAGGATGAATAGAATAGCAACGAGGTAGTAGCGCACATCAAACTTCATGCGCGCGTCTTCGAATGCCTCGAAGCCACACTCATAGGGAGATAATTTCTTGCTGTCCGGGCGGTGCATCGCAGCAAATCTGCCCAGCACCATCGGCACTACTCCAACAGCCAAACCAACGCAGATGAACAACAGTACCGGAAAGTAATTTTCCAACATCGAGCTTCCCCCTCTATGTATGCAATTCGCGAGCCAACCCGCGGTGGTTGAATCAGAATTGCTTTGTAATCGTTTTCAGGCTGCCAATACACATGGGTATCAACTTGTATTTTTATTGTTATTGTTATTTTGTTATTTTTATTGATGCTTGCTACTTTTTAAAACTGGTGCGGATGGGGAGACTCGAACTCCCACGCCCTTGCGGGCACAAGCACCTCAAGCTTGCGTGTCTACCAATTCCACCACAACCGCATATTTTGTCAGATTACTTCGGGATCTCCTTCGACTTCGAAGTATCCACCACAGCGGGAGCCGCAGACTTTACCGCGTTCGCATTCACCCTGTCCATCACGCCCTGCTGCTCGGCAGGATGGGAGTACAGATAAGTCAGAGACAAACTGGTAATGAAGAACAGCGTAGCTGCCACTGCCGTGCTACGACTGAGAAAATTTGCGGAGCCGCCGGAACCGAACAGACTGCCAGCCGATCCGGTACCAAATGCGGCACCCATATCAGCGCCCTTGCCATGCTGCACCAGCACTAAACCGCATAATGCGACTGCCGTTACGAGATGAAATACCCAAACAATTGTTTCCACTTACTACTCCATACCACTAAGTTATTTTTGCGCTGCGCGGCAGATCGCCACAAAATCATCGCTCACCAATGAAGCGCCACCGATCAGACCGCCATCTATATCAGGCATTCCAAACAATTCCGCTGCATTCCCTGCCTTCACGCTGCCGCCGTAGAGTATACACAAGCCCTGCGCCACCTGAGCGTCATGCTGCGCAACGCGCTGACGAATAAAGGCGTGCACGGCTTGCGCCTGATCAGGACTGGCTGTCTTGCCTGTGCCTATAGCCCACACAGGCTCATAGGCAATAACCGCCTGCGCCAGCGCTTTTGCGCCAAAACGTACCAGCACCGCATCCAGCTGTGTGGCGACCACCTGCTCGGTAATACCCGACTCGCGCTCCGCCAGCGTCTCACCTACACAGAAAATCGGCTTCAGGCCTGCCTTCTGCGCCGCCGCAAATTTGGCGGAAGCGATCTCGTTGCTCTCATGAAACAATCCGCGACGCTCGGAATGACCGATAATCACATAACTGCAGCCGAAATCTGTCAGCATACCCGGCGCGACCGCACCGGTGAAAGCGCCTTCTTCCTGAGGACTGAGATTTTGCGCACCCCACGCCACATTGCTGTCATGCAACACGGATTGCGCCTGAGCAAGATACGGATAGGGCACACAAACCGCGTAATCGGCATCACGCAATTCACGAACGCCCTCCAGAACACCTTGAAGTAACGCCTGATTACTTGCCAGGCGACCATACATTTTCCAGTTTCCGACTACCAATTTGCGACGCATCGTAATCATTCCACTCTTCTTTTAAAGTTGCGCAATCGTACCCGCGAAAGGGCTGTTGGTCAATCAAAATTGCCCCGCAAACGTCTGTCAGGCCGCCTGCACGGGTATTTCATCCCGTTTTGCGATGATGCGGTTGCGCTCATTCACATAGACAAGCTGCGGATGGAATTTTTGCAGCTCCAGCTCGGAATACATCGCATAGCTGGCAATGATCAGAATATCATCGGGGCTGGCCTTATGCGCGGCCGCGCCGTTCACTGAAATGATGCCCGAACCCCGCTGCGCGCGAATCGCATACGTCGTGAACCGTTCCCCGTTGCTGACGTTGTAAATATCGATCTGCTGATATTCCCTGATATCAGCCGCATCCAGCAAATCATCGTCTATCGCGCACGAGCCTTCGTAGTGCAACTCGGAGTGCGTCACGCGCACCCGGTGCAACTTGGCTTTAAGCATGATTCTTTGCATAAAAACCTACCTTTCAAATCGGGGGCGCGGATTATATCTGACTCACCCGCCAAGACCAACCTCTACATTATCCAGCAGGCGTGTCCTGCCCAGCCGGGCTGCAGCCAGTATCACCAGCTCGTCCGACTCGCAATCGGCCGGCCGCAAGTCAGACTGATTGCGCACTGACACATAATCCACCGCCCATCCCCTGATGGCGAGCGCCTGAACGGCCTGTTGCTGCAACAATTCAAAGTTGCGCGCGCCTTGCAAGATGGCCTGTCGCATACCCTGCAAGGTCTGGCTCAGAAAAACCGCCTCACCGCGCTCTGCCTCAGTCAGATACTGGTTGCGCGAACTCAGGGCCAGACCATCCGCCGCGCGCACCGTCTCGCCGCCGACAATGCACAGAGGTAAATTCAGCTGCGCGACGAGCTGACGGACAAGATGAAGTTGCTGATAATCCTTCTTGCCGAACAGCGCCACCTGCGGTTGCACGATATTCAGCAACTTCAGCACCACCGTCGCCATGCCGCGAAAATGGCCGGGGCGCGCCGCACCGCACAACTCATTGGCCAGCGGAGGCAATTCAATGAACAGGGTTTGTTGCACGGGATACATCTCGTTGACCGCAGGCGCAAACACCACATCCGCCAGGCCTTGCAGTTTCGCGCAATCAGCAATCAGCGTGCGCGGGTACTGATCGAAATCCTCGTTCGGCCCGAACTGCAAGGGGTTGACGAAGATACTCGCCACCACGCAGCCGCCATGCTCACGCGCCTGGCGCATCAGATTCAGATGCCCTTCGTGCAGATTGCCCATGGTCGGCACAAAAGCGATGGCGCGTTCCTGTTTAAGACACTCGCGCAGCGCCGCGATGGTGGAAATGATTTGCATGGTGATACCTGACAAAAATTCCGTATAAAAGGATGGGAGTGACTAAAAATTAGCGACTGCCTGTCGGCATTGGCGCAGCCCCTGCCAGCCAGGGTTCCAGCCGCCCGCCGAACGCAACGTCCACCTCAAAA
>Ga0209231_1000595_pt1 | contig 18798 bp, 17 predicted proteins | sample Deesub45470m_DNA_FD_188086 | JGI IMG/M metagenome (GOLD analysis project Ga0209231, IMG submission 188086) | Deep subsurface microbial communities from North Pacific Ocean - 450_OLKR46/470m Metagenome (SPAdes) (version 2) | ecosystem: Environmental > Terrestrial > Deep subsurface > Unclassified ... | reverse complement strand
CGGCTCGCTGTCGCTGATCCTGGCCGATTTCCTGCCCTGGGATCTGGTGTTCATCATCACCGCGCTGTTCATGCTGCCCGGCATCGCGATGACGCTGATGATACGCGAGCCGCAGATCGCCGCAGTGCCCAGAAGCTTGCGTGACGCGGTGGTCGAGCCGTTCCGCGAATTCATCAACCGGCAGGGCTGGAAGAGCGCGCTGCTGATCCTGGCTTTCTTGCTGTTCTACAAGCTGGGCGACAGCATGTGTACCGCGCTGGCCACGCCGTTTTATCTGGACATGGGTTTTTCCAAGACGGATATCGGTCTGATCGCCAAGAATGCCGGGCTGTGGCCTGCGGTGATCGGCGGCATGCTGGGCGGCTTGTGGATGGTGAAGATAGGAATCAATCGCGCGCTGTGGCTGTTTGGCGTAGTGCAGCTGTTGTCTATTTTCGGTTTCGCCTGGCTGGCTTCCATCGGACATCACAGCGAGATCGGCGCGCTGGAGCGCACCCAGCTGGCCGTGGTAATCGCTCTGGAGGCGCTGGGCGTGGGGCTGGGTACGGTGGCCTTTGTCGCCTTCATCGCCCGCAGCACCCATCCGGCCTATACTGCCACGCAGTTTGCGCTGTTCACCAGTTTAATGGCGATTCCGCGCACCTTCGCCAACGCGGCTACCGGCTGGCTGGTCGAGTCTATGGGCTGGACGGGATTTTTTCTGCTGTGCGCGGCGCTGGCCGTGCCGGGGATGCTGCTGCTGCTGAAGGTGGCACCGTGGAATGAAGCGCGCGGCGAGGCGGGCTGAGATCGATCTCAGCCCGCCTGCACCTGCTCGTCCAGATATCTGGCTATCCTGGCAAATTCCGTCACCGACAGGTTTTCCGCGCGTAACTGGGGGTTGATCCCCAGCTGTTCAAATCCGGATTCACTCAGAAAATCGCGCAGCGTGTTGCGCAATGTCTTGCGGCGCTGGCCGAAGGCGGCGGCGACTATCTGAGCGAACAGCACTTCATTCTTCACCAGAATTTCGCCGGCAGGCAGCGGAATCATGCGCACGATGGCGGAATTGACCTTGGGTGCGGGACGGAATGATTCCGGCGGTACGTCCAGCAGCTTTTCCATATAAAAACGGTATTGCAGCATCACTGACAGCCGTCCGTAGGCGGGTGTGGAGTGACAGGCCACCATGCGCTCGACTACTTCGTTTTGCAGCATGAAATGCATGTCGGTGATGCGCGCGGCATAGTCGGAGAAGTGGAACAGCAGCGGCGAGGAGATGTTGTAGGGCAGATTGCCGACGATGCGCAGCGGCGCATCCAGCGTGGCGAGATCAAATTTGAGCGCGTCTCCGGCATGTATCACCAGTCTGGCATTGGGCTGAGGATAGTCGTTTTCCAGACGCGCGATGATGTCGCGGTCGATCTCCACCACATGCAAGCGTTTCAGGCGTTTGAGCAGCGGCCGCGTCAGCGCGCCCAGACCCGGGCCGATTTCCACCAGATTATCGTCAGCTTCCGGATGGATGGCGCCGATGATGTCGGCAATGATGTTTTCATCCACCAGAAAATTCTGGCCGAATTTCTTCTTGGCTTTATGCATGGTGTACGCCCTCGTATCGGGCCATCTGCTCTGCGAGCCTGATCGCTTCCAGCAGGCTGCCGCTGTCCGCCCTGCCCGTTCCGGCCAGCTCCAGGGCTGTGCCGTGATCCACCGATGTGCGGATGATGGGCAAGCCTAGAGTGACATTTACCCCCTGGCCGAAACTCGCGTGTTTCAGCACCGGCAGCCCCTGATCGTGGTACATGGAGAGCACACAGTCGCATTGCGCCAGCTTGTCAGGCGTGAACAGGGTGTCGGCGGGCAGCGGCGCGCTGACATTCATGCCCGCCGCGCGCAGCTTGTCGAGCACTGGTATCATCACCTCTATTTCTTCGCGTCCCATATGTCCGCCCTCGCCCGCGTGCGGATTCAGTCCCGCCACCCGTATGCGCGGTTGCGCGATGCCGAAGCGCTGCTGCAAGTCGCGATGCACGATGCGCAGCACGTCCTCCAGCAGCGGCGCGGTAATCGCATCCGCCACCTCACGCAAGGGCAGGTGTGTCGTGGCCAGCGCCACCCGCATCCCGCCGCCGACCAGCATCATTACCACCTGCGGCGTCCGGGTCAGTTCGGCCAGGAACTCGGTGTGTCCGGTAAAGAGAATCCCGGCATCGTTGATGATGCCTTTGTGCACAGGCGCGGTCACCATGCCGGAAAATTCGCCCGACTGACAGCCCTGCACGGCACGGCGCAGCGTTGCCAGCACGTAGCCGCTGTTGGCGGCATTCAGCACGCCAGGCCGGGAAGGCACGGCAAGCGGGATGTGAATCACAGACAAATAATGGTGAGTAGCAAGTGGCAAGTGGTCGGTGGGAATGCAGACGTCAGCCGCAGAGGCGTTGTTCCACTCACTACTTCCCACTTCCCACTCACGAATTCTCAGATCGATACCGAGCTGTTGCGCGCGCTGTTGCAGCAGATGTTTGTCGGCAATCACGACGGCCCCGCTCGCGGCCAGCCGGACGCACAGTTCAGGGCCTATGCCGGCAGGCTCTCCCGCCGTGATGACCAGCGGCGCGTTTCTGGCCGACACCTATTTCAGCTCATTTTCGATGCGGTACTCAACAAACGCGCGATCCCGCAGTTGGCGCAACCAGTCCTGATAGAGCTCTTCGGATTTGAATGTGCCTATGGAAATACGCGCCTGCTGGCGTTGCTGCTGTACGCTGACATCGGTATTGCGCCGTTCCAGCACCTGGATCAGGTGCCAGCCGAACTGGGTCTGCACCATGCCGATCTCACCGATTTGCAATTTGTTCATCGCCTCTTCAAAGCCGGCCACGGTCTGCCCCGGCGAGAGCCAATCCAGATCGCCGCCCTGCTGGGCGCTGCCATCCTGAGAATAGCGTTTGGCCTGTTCCGCAAAACCGGCGCCACCCTCGATGCGCTGCATGATTTCCATGATGCGTTTTTTGGCTTCGGCGGGCGCAACGATTTCACTGGTTTTGATCAGGATGTGGCGCGCGTGGGTTTCCGTAATCACAACCGGCGCACTGCCGCTGCGCTTTTCGATCAGCTTGAGGATGTGAAAACCGCTAGGGCTGCGCAACACCGCCGTATTCTGACCGGGTTTCAGCGTTTGTAATTCGTTCAGGAACAACGGCGGAATGCGATCTCCGGGCCGCCAGCCCAGATCACCGCCCTGCAGGGCATCCTTGGCATCGGAGGACCCTGCAGCCACTTGCGCAAAATTTGCCCCATCCGCCAGTTGCGACAGCGCCTGTTTGGCGCGGTTGCGTGCCGCGCTGATTTTATCAGCACTGGCTTGTTCGGGCACGACTACCAGAATATGGGCGAGATGATATTCTTCATTTGCCGTGCCCATTTTGGCCTTGTTGGCAAGATAGTTATCCACCTCGATATCGCTGATGATCAGCTTGCTCTCGATTTCGCGCTCCCGCAGACGCGTTGTCACGATTTCGCCGCGTATTTCCTCGCGGAATTTTTTGACATTGATGCCTTCGGCTTCGAGCTTGTTCAGGAATTCGGCCAGGGTGGGAAAATTATTCTGCTGTGCGATACGCGTGATGGCCAGGTCCAGCTGCCCGTCATCGACGCGCACGCCGCTCTCTTTCGCGTATTGCGCCTGCAACATTTCGGTGATCATGCGTTCCAGGACCTGTTTCTCCAGCACACCCTCATCCGGCAACGGTGTCCCCTGTTTGCGCAGCTGGCTGATGACCGTGCGCAACCTCTCATCCAGTTCATGGCGGGTTATCACATCGTCATTAACCACCGCCGCGACGGAATCTATCATCGCCACCTGTTGCTGCGGGTCTATTTTTTCGGCAGCCAGGACGGGTGACGCGGCAAGTAAGGCCACGCTGAGAAAAACAGATAATTTGATTTTTGACATAGTCATCTCTTAGGATTAATTAACGCAAGACCGGGCTGCTTGCGGGTTTATCGTTCAACTTGGTGTAACCGGGCACGCTTTGCTTGAGCAACATCAGCGGATCCGAGCCTACTTTTACCAGATCATTCAATTCGAGCTGTACGAATATTCCCGTGCTGGTCTGCTGCGTGCCGACGGTAAAGCTGTGCGCGACCACTCTTAGCATCCAGCAGCTCTGATTGTATTCCAGCCCGGCGATTCCGCTCAAAAGCCGGTTATCCTGGAAGGAATAGTTCCATTGCCCCACTGCATGCCAGTGGCCGGACAGCGGCCATTGTCCGGAAATATTTATCTGGCGCAAGCCGGGAGACGCCACAGAATAATTGCTCCCGCCTATCGTAGTGTAAGGTATCCCGCCTGTCGTAGGATAAATGACCCCGTTGATCGTCGTCGTGCCGGTGGCGGTGACAATGCCGGGTATCAAGGCGCCCAGCGAATCACCGATAAAACGATAGCCCATGCTGAGCACCTTGCCCGACTCGGGGCGATAACGCGCCATGATGTTGTAATGCTGCATCCTGGACAGGCCAGGCGTGTATTGCAGTTCGCCGTCGAACGACCACGCCGCGCCGATACGACCCGATGCCGCCAGCAATATATCCGACTGGTTCGTTGTCGTCGTCGGCGCGACCAAGTTGACCTGAGGCGTGCTCAGGCTGAAACGCTGGCCCAGCGTGAGTTTCAAATGTTCGGCACCGTCATCCTGCCCCAGAAAACGCGAAATGACCGCCAGCGTGACCTGATTGGCATCGCCGACCCGGTCATTGCCGAAAAAACGGTTTTCCGTAAACATTTGCGTGAAGCTGAAGGGCGCCTGGGCGGTATCGTAGACCGGCAGCAGATTCTGGTTCGTATAGGGCACATATACGTAATACGCGCGCGGCTCCAGGGTGTTCAGATAATTTTGTCCCAGCAGACTGAGGTCGCGCTCGAACACGGCCCCGCTATCCACACTCAGCATAGGCAGGATGCGCGATGAATCCGGCAGTGCCGTCGCATTGTTGGCGCCCATCGCATAACTGGTGGCATGCAGGGAAAGTTTGGGCGTAAGGAAATAGGCCGGCTCGCGAATCAGGGGGTAATTGATGCCGGGATGGACCACCAGCCGCTGGCCGTTCAGTGCGGTAGGATGACTGAAATTTACGTATTCGCCAGAAAAAGTAACATTCGCACCGGCATAATTCTGTGCGGCATTCAGGGTGAACTGAGGCAGGCGCGCATAAGGCACGGCTATGGGGGCGAGTGGGTCCTGCAGGGTCTGATAGCGTTGCAGGCGCGTGCTGCCGCTCCACCAGCCTGCGCCATAGTTCAGTGATGCATCCTGCAACAGGTTGACCTGCGAGGTGACGCTCACCGTGTCAGCCAGATCACGGTAGTAGGCATTATCCGAGACGCGGTTGAAGTTGATCTGTCCGCTAAACCCTGCGCCCAGCGCCTGAGCGTGCTTTAAGCCGAAACGTGCGCGATTGCTCCCGGTAAGCGCGTCGCCTGGCAATACGTCCGCATGCAGCTCGCCGCTGTAAGTCGGCTCCAGATAGCGAAACTCATTGTTGAGCATCAGGCCACGCTTGGACATGACGCGGGGGGCGAAGGTCATATCGAGATTAGGCGCAATATCCCAGTAATAGGGTAGCGTCAGTTCACTGCCTCCCTTGCTTGTGCCGCCGAGAACCGGCGCCAGGAAACCGGATTTGCGCTGGCGTCCCAGGGGGAAATCCATCCATGGCGAATACAGTATGGGCACATCCATGAATTCCACACGGGCGTGGCGGGCGATGCCCACCTGCTGATCGCGGTCTATTTCCAGACTACCCATTTTCACCTGCCAGTCCTGATCGTCGGCAGGGCAGGTGGTATAGGTCGCGTTATCCAGCGTGTAGTGCTGCTGATCCTGAATGTGCAGCCTATCCCCGGAACCGCGCCCGTCATTTTCCTTCAGATAGAAAATCGGCTGTTCCATGAATCCGGCATGCGACTCCATATTCAGCTTGAGATGCGGTCCGCTCATCGTGCTGCCTTCCTGCTCCACCACGACTGAACCCAGACCGTTTACATCTCCCGTTTCCTGATCATAGGTCAGGCGATCTGCCCGTATGGTCTGGTTGGCCTTAAGCAAAATCACCTTGCCGACAGCCTCGAAATGATTTTTTTTGTTGCCGGTCAGCGTATCCGCTTCGATGAATACGGGTTCTTCCTGGGCAGAAGGTGTGACACCCGGCTGATCTTGCGTTCGCACACCCTCAGCCACGGCGGGGTGGGCAAAAGTACACAATAAAGTGAGGACAACAGGCTTAAGACGGAACCGCATAATATGGTTAAGGTGGTAAACTTTTGCAAGTTTACCATTAAGCGCATTTTAAAAGCCCACTATGCAACGTCTGCAACAACTTACCCTGTGGCTGCACAGCCAGTTCCCCGGCGAAATATTCAGCCTCGCTCCCGCGTCTGCCGATGCCAGCTTCCGCCGTTATTTCCGCGTAAGCTTGGCGGAACGCACCTTAATCGCCATGGATGCCCCCCCCGAGCACGAAGACTGCCGACCGTTTCTGCATGTCTGCCAGTTATTCGAGGAGGCCGGAACCCATGTCCCGCACATCCATGCGCATGATCTGACGCAGGGCTTTATGTTGCTGTCCGATTTGGGCAATACGACTTATCTGCAGGCCATAACGACTGACAATGCACGCCAGCTGTATGGCGCAGCCACTGATGCGCTGATCCGCATACAGCTCGCCTCGCGCGACGACGAATTACCCGTCTATGACGAGGCGCTGCTGCGCCGCGAGCTGAATCTGTTCCCCGAGTGGTATATCAAGGAACATCTGGGTATCACCCTGACCGACAAACAGCAGGCCAAACTGGAACAGGTATTCGACCGCATCCTCGCCAACAACCTCGCTCAACCGCGCGTCTACGTGCACCGCGACTATCACTCGCGAAATTTGATGCTGGTGGATGCCTTCTCTCCTAGCTCTCTCCCACACGCGGGCGAGGAGATAAACGAATCGTTGCGCGATGCTTGTTTAACCTCGCCCGGCATCATCGATTTCCAGGATGCGGTATACGGCCCGATTACCTACGATCTGGCCTCGCTGTTCAAGGATGCTTACATCAAATGGGATGAAGAGATCATCATCGATTGGCTGATCGCTTACTGGGAGAAGGCGCGCAGCGCCGGGCTGCCGGTGCATGAGGATTTCGGCCAGTTCTATCGTGATTTTGAGCTGATGGGCGTCCAGCGCCACATCAAGGTGCTGGGCATATTCGCGCGCCTGTACCACCGCGACGGCAAGCAGGGTTACCTGAAGGACATGCCCCTGGTGATGGACTACCTGCGTGCGGCCTGTGTGCGCTATGTAGACCTCAAGCCCCTGTTGAATTTATTGAATGAGATGGAGCCGCCGCAGGAAGCGCCGACCGGATACGGATTCTGAATGTGGAAAGCACAAAAACCATGATGCTGCGCATTCCCTCACCTCAATCCTGATGAGACAACTAGCCATTCGACTAAGGCATCAAAAAACAATGCCCAAGTCGCTGGTTATCTCCCGCAAAGCGGGCGAGGAGGCAAACGTGAAAAGCACAAAAACCATGAAAGCGATGATACTGGCGGCCGGACGCGGCGAACGCATGCGGCCGCTGACCGACCATACGCCCAAGCCCCTGCTCGAAGTCGGCGGCAGGGCCTTGATCGTGTGGCATATCGAAAGACTGGTCGCGGCCGGCATCACCGAACTGGTCATCAACCATGCTCATCTGGGTGCGCAGATCGAAAAAACACTGGGCGACGGCAGCCGCTTCGGTGCGCAAATTCAATACTCACGCGAGGCCAGCGCGCTGGAAACCGCAGGCGGCATCGCTTATGCGCTACCTTTGCTGGGTGATCAGCCCTTCGCTGTGATCAATGGCGACATATACTGCGATTACGATTTTTCCCGCCTGCCCGAACGCGCCGCCGCGCTGCACGCCGCTGGCGACATGGCCCATCTGGTGCTGGTGGACAATCCTGAACATCACCCCAAAGGTGATTTCTGCCTGGACGACAACCGCATTGTGCCGGGCAAAGCTCAGTCCTCAGTCCTCGATCCCCAGTCCTCATGCCTGACTTTTAGCGGCATCGGTCTCTACCATCCGGCCCTGTTCGGCCACATTGCGCGCGGCAGAGCAGCCCCGCTGGCGCCCCTGCTGCGCGCGCAGATCGCGCTGGATAAGATCAGCGGCGAACATCACACTGGTCTTTGGGTGGATGTCGGCACGCCGCAACGCCTGAAAGAACTCGACCTGCAATTACGCACTACACATGCCCATGTCTGATACCGACCTCTACGCACTGCGCCGCGCCCGCCTGCAGACTCACATGCAGCGCGGTATCGCCATCATTCCCAATGCAAGGGAGAAACAGCGCAACAGCGACGCCGACCACCCCTATCGCTTCGACAGCAATTTTTATTACCTGAGCGGCTTCGCCGAACCGGAATCCGTGCTGGTGCTGGTGGCAGGCGAGCACCCGCAATCCATCTTGTTCTGCCGCGAAAAGGACAGGGAGCGCGAAATCTGGCACGGCTATCGCTCCGGGCCCGATGCCGCGCAGGAGCAATTCGGCTTCGATGCGGCTTATCCCATCGCCCAACTGGATGAAAAGCTGGCCGAACTGATGGGCAACCAGCCCGCGCTGTTTTATCCGCTGGGCGCGGATGCGGCCTGGGACCGGCGCATACTCAGGCTGCGCGGCGTCATTCAGGAAAAGACGCGCAGCGGCATACGCGCGCCGGATGAAATACGCGACGTGCGCGCCCTGCTCAACGAGATGCGCTTATTCAAGGATGGACATGAGCTGGACATCCTGCGCAGCGCGGCCGCCATTTCAACCGGCGCACACCGTCGCGCCATGCAATTCACCCGTGCCGGGCAATTCGAATATCAGGTCGAGGCCGAGCTGCTGCACGAGTTTTGTCGCAACGGCGCGCGCGATCCCGCCTATACGTCCATCGTTGCGGGCGGTGCGAATGCCTGCGTGTTGCATTACATCGAGAACAACGCCATGCTTCAGGACGGCGATTTGCTGCTGATCGACGCGGGCTGTGAACTCAACGGCTACGCCTCGGACATCACCCGCACCTTCCCGGTGAACGGCAAATTCAGACCCGAACAGAAGGAGGTGTATGAAATCGTGCTCGCTGCACAAACCGCTGCTATCGCCGCTGCGCTCCCCGGCAACAACTGGGAAGCGCCGCATAACGCCGCCCTGCGGATATTGGCGCAAGGTTTTATCGATCTGAAGCTGTGCCACGGTACGGTGGAGGGCGTGCTGGAAAGCGAGAGCTATAAAAAATATTACATGCACCGCACCGGCCACTGGATGGGCATGGATGTGCATGATGTCGGTGATTACAAAATCGGTGATCAATGGCGTAATCTGCAAGCGGGCATGGTAATGACCGTCGAACCGGGCTGCTATATCCGTCCCGCCGACGATGTGCCGCTGGCCCTGTGGAACATCGGCATCCGCATTGAGGACGACGTGGTGATAACAGCTAACGGAAATGAAGTGCTGACGGATGCCGCGCCAAAGACAGTGAGTGAAATCGAGGAGCTCATGCGACATGAATGATTCCATGTATGACATCGCCATCATAGGCGGCGGCCCGGTCGGGACCGCACTGGCACTGGCCTTGCGCGCCAGCCCGCTGAAAATCTGCGTGCTTGAATCCAGGCCCGCCAAAGCGCCCAGCATGGACGCGCGTGCGCTCGCCATCTCTTACGGCAGCCGTTTATTGCTGGAACGCCTCGGCGTGTGGGATAAATTGCAGGATGTGTCGGCCATCCGCGCCATTCATATTTCGCAAAAGCAAAGTTTTGGTCGCGCCCTGCTGCGCTCCTCAGAATTTGATGTGCCGGAACTGGGTTACGTGTTGCCTTATCCGGCGCTGCAAGACGCGCTGACTGATGCGCTGCCCGCACCCGGCGCAGGGAGCGATATTCATACTATTTACGGCGCGAGCGTCACGCATCTGGCGGGAGAAACTGGCCATGCCGTCATCGGCTACCGGCAGGATGACGCAGAACACGAATTATCGGCTCGCCTCGCGGTGGTGGCTGACGGCGGAAAACTGCTGGCCGGACAGTATCCCCCGGAGATACATGACTACGGGCAAAGCGCGCTGATTACTCATGTGACCTGCGCCGCACCCAAGGCCAATACCGCGTTTGAACGCTTCACCTCCCAGGGGCCGCTGGCCTTGCTGCCCTACAGGGACGGCTACGAAATCGTCTGGACCGCGCCGCATCAGCGCGCGCAGGAAATGCTGGGCTGGGATGACGCGCAGTTTTTATCCGAATTGCACAGCCACTTCGGCGACCGGGTCGGGGAATTTCTGACCGCAGGCAAGCGCACCTGCTACCCGCTGGGACTGAAAAAAGCCCCGCAACAAACCCCCATGCCGCATGTGGTGCTACTCGGCAACGCCGCGCAGACCCTGCATCCGGTGGCCGGACAGGGTTTCAACATGGGCTTGCGCGACGCGTGGGAACTGGCGCAGAAAATACTCGACGCGACCCCGGAAGCACTGGGCACGGAAGCCATGCTCGCCGCCTACCGCAGCCAGCGCCGCCTCGACCGTGAAGCCGGCATTCGTTTCACCGACAGCCTGGTGCGCCTGTTCTCCAACGACCAGCCGTTGATCAGCACCGCCCGCGCCGTTTCGCTCACCGCGCTGGACTGCCTTCCGTTTGCGAAGCAGTTTGTGGCGAAGAGGATGATGTTCGGGGCGAACGGGTAAGCACAGCGGGCCGGGCTGCGCCTGCGAATTCACTCAACTTTACGTTGAGCGCCTTGTAATGCTCGATAGCCATTTGACACTACGTACGCTTTAACGTACCTTTCAGGCTTCTTTAAAGGAGTACGAAATGAACACGCTTACCGCCAGCGAAGCGCGCGCCAACCTGTACCGGCTCATTGATCAAACAGTAGAGTCTCATGAGCCTATCATTATTTCCGGGAAACGCAGCAGTGCCGTGCTGCTCTCCGCGGAAGATTGGAGCGCAATCCAGGAAACCTTGTACCTATTAGCAGTGCCTGGCATGCGTGAGTCCATAAAGACTGGCATGGCCGAACCTCTCACAAAAAGCTCGAAAGAACTTAAGTGGTGAGTTGGATTGTTGTTTATGCCAGGCAAGCAATGAAGGATGCAAAAAAGCTTGCTGCCAGCGGTCTCAAGACCAGATCGCAAGAACTGCTCGCGGTTCTTGCAAATGACCCATTCCTAAATCCACCGCCTTTCGAGAAGTTGGTCGGCGATCTTGCCGGCGCATACTCTCGCCGTATCAATATTCAGCACCGCATCGTGTACGAAGTCTTCACCAAAGAGAGAACGGTTCGTGTCCTGCGTATGTGGACGCACTATGAATAAGGGTCAAGTCGCTGCTGTCCCAGACAATCAAAGATAAATGGCTCGTTTCAAAACCGGCAAACCGGGATAAAAAACCGCAGAACCGCGCAAAACCGGGGTTTGTCCCCTGTTTCGCCTCGTGCAGGAAGACTGGTCGCCCGAACAGGCTCTGGAGGTGATCGAATTACTCGATGATTTGCGCGAGGTCATCTGGGCGCGCTACCGATTGCAATTGCAGGATTTGCTACGCGGACAGCGTTGCGGGAAGGACGAATCCCATTCCGAAAACATCAGCCAAACAGACACGCAGTTCTGACGCGTGCAGTTCATTTCGAGACAAAGCAAAGGGCACGAAAGTGCCCTTTGTGCTGCCCGACATCAGAGTCTTGAAACCGCGCCAGATTGATGCGGTTTTAGTTAGGGAGATGCTGAATTATTCGTCAAAGGTGTCATTGCGAGCGAAGCGCGGCAATCCAGCGCATTGATTTATGAATGAATTATGGTTGCCACGTCCCGCCACGTACCTCGCGGCTAAAGGCTGCTCCTAATGAAACTACTAGCCATTCGACTAAGCCAGCAAGCTGGCAAGTCGCTGGTTATCGCAAAGATGATTTAATCAGCGCTTCCTTAGCAGCCAACGCTATTGAACATGGGCGGTTAATTCAGGTTTGAAACCGGTTAGCAATGTAACGCTTGGGATTCATTTCGATATAGCCGCATGACGAGATTTTGAAGAAACTAGTTGCTAATGAGAATCATTCTCATGTAGGATAAGGGTGACTCCTGTTCTCAACAAGTGAATTGAGTGCCACGAATCAACACTAGTCTTTTAATCAATGAGTTAAATAAAGGGATCAGTATTCATGTTTAAGCCGACAACCCGAACCGTCATTTCATTATTGTTGCTGTCCAGCCTCGCCGCACCCGCATGGGCTGAACCCGGCATGGAGGAGCGCATCAAGGCGATGGAATTGCGCCTGCAAGCACTGGAAAACGAGAACCGTAACCTGAAGGAACAGGCGACCCGAACCGAACAGAAAGTCGAGGTCGCCGGCAACCAGATGGAGAAGATCGCCAGCCAGGGGACGTCTTCCAAGGCCGCATGGGCGGAAAAGACCACCTTCGGCAGTTACGGCGAGTTGCATTTGAACAAGCTGAAGAATCGCAAGACCGGCGGCGTCAACAGGGACGAGCTGGACTTCCATCGGTTCGTGCTGTTCATGGGGCATGAATTCGACGACCGGACCCGCTTCTTCTCGGAGCTGGAAGTCGAACATGCGGTGAGCAAGGATACGGCTGCCGGAAGCACCGGTGTCGTCGCCGTGGAGCAGGCTTATATCGATTTCGCCCTGAACGATATGCTATCCGCCAAGGCCGGCATCATGCTCATGCCGATAGGCATCATTAGCGAAACCCATGAACCGCCGACGTTCTACGGCGTCGAGCGCAACCCGGTGGAAACCAGCATTATCCCCACGACCTGGCGCGAAGGCGGCGTTGCGCTGACGGCGAAGATGGGCAACGGTTTTACCGTGGATGGCGCGATCACCAGCGGCCTGTCGACAACTGCAGCCAGAAGCTACGCGGTGCGCGACGGTCGCCTGAGCGTCGCCAGCGCCACGGCCAAAGCGCCAGCCTATACCGCGCGTTTGAAATGGAGCGGCATGCCCGGAGTCGAAGTTGCCGGCGCGTTACATCGGCAGTCCGACATCACCCAGGGCGCGGATGCCACAGCGGGTGCTGCCACGCTGTATGAAGCCCACGCGGTCGTGAACAAGGGGGCGTTCGGTTTGCGCGCGCTGTATGCCAGCTGGAGCCTGAACGGCAGCGGCCCCAAGGCGGTGGGCGCAGACAAACAGAACGGCTGGTATGTCGAACCCTCCTGGAGATTCTCCGAGCAATGGGGCGTATTCGCACGTCGCAGCAATTGGGACAACAAGGCGGGCGATGCCGCGAACAGCCGCTTCGGCCAAACCGATATGGGCGTCAATTTCTGGCCGCATCCCGACGTGGTGGTGAAGCTGGATTACCAGAACCAACAATCTCCCGCGGGACTGGACGAATTCGACGGTTTTAACCTTGGGCTGGGTTACCAGTTCTGACATGGCCGTCCTGCGAATTATATTCCTGCTCGCGCTGGCTTTTCCGGCCTGGGGCGCGAATCAGGAAGCGGAGATTACCCGCTTTCTGAACGAAGCCCTGAGCCAGATGCCCTCGGCCCCGCTGCCTGCGGCAGAAGCCCTGTGGATCGTCGGCGACTTGCAGCCTGCCGGACGGTGCGTAGTCCGGCGCGCCATTCTGGAACACGATTACCCGGCCGCACGCGTGCGTTACTGGCGCGCCGGACTACGCACCGTCTGGGTGCTGGACGAGGTAGGCAAGGAGATGCCCATCACCGTCGGCATCGCCATCGAACGCGGCGCGGTGCAGCACGTGCGGGTGCTGGTCTATCGCGAGACGCGCGGCTGGGAAGTCAAAAGCCCGGCGTTCACCGCCCAGTTCACCGGCACCAGGCTCACCGCAGAGCAAAGGCTCGATCGCCATATCGACGGCATCTCGGGCGCCACGCTCTCGGTTCGCGCGCTGAACAAGCTGGCGCGACTCGCCTTGCTGTTCGACCGGCATATCACCGGCGGAGGCAAACCATGAGCGCATGGGGAATGCACCTCGGCCCGCAGGCGCGCAGGCAAGTGTTGGCGGCCTGCGGGATGGTCGCGCTGAGCGGGGTGGCCTGGATGGTCATGGGATGGAATCTGGATCCTGAGGACTATGGCAGCCCGATGCGCACCTGGCGGCATCGCATGCTGGTGCTGCATGGCGTGGCCGCTTATGTGCTGCTATGGATCGTCGGCCGCCTGTACTCGCTGCACCAGCAAGGCAACTGGCGCGCACGGCGCAACCGCGCGAGCGGCCTGGCCCTGTCGGTGGCATTGCTGCTGCTCGCATGCAGCGGCTTGACGCTTTATTACCCGCCGCACGAAGACTGGCGCGACACATTCAGCTTGTTCCATCAGGCATTGGGACTGTCGCTGGTATTGCTCGTTCCGCTGCATGTCTGGCTTGCGAAGAAAAGCCGCAAGACGCGAAAGCAATTTTAATTAACGAAACCGGGGACAGAAACCGCGAAACCGGGGACAGGCCACGGTTTTGCCGTTTTGGTTTTTAGTCTGTTTTATTTGCAAATTACTCAAAGACAACTACGCCGCCATCGTTTCCACTTCCCGCTCGATGCGTTCTTTCAGCATCATTCCCTGATACGCACAGGGGATGGTGTGGAGACTCCTACAGTCAGCCTACCACCTGTTTTATTTGACCCCGTTACTTCAATTGGTGATAAGGTCAGCGCCTCATGAACATTCATCAAGCAAGGTGTGTTTCATGCTCTTTTTTTCGTAAAACAGGTGCGCCAAAATGACGCTCATGATTGATAAGAAACGAATTTTATTGATTGGAAACCACTTGGCTACCTGCCCAGCTTAAATTTTAAGCTGTTTATTGGTGTCTACATCACGTTAGCATTCCTCTGATACTGGAGCCTCGATGAACCAAGACATTCGCATCTATGCAAAAGGGCTAGCCTTTGCTGACGGCATATATGACCTACGCACACTTGAGTCGGTCATATCCAATTACAGGAAAATCTTGGATCGGTTGGTTTCCGTGCAACTTGGAAAGCGTCAGGTAACGAAAGACCTTAGAGCGCAACTTGGGTACCAAGTACAGATCAATCCAGGCTCCATCGAGCTACTCGTTAAGTTCCTACTCGAGCATAAGGAGCTCATCGCTGTCTTCGCCGCAGATGGCGGCTACACGCTTTCCGAAATTATCGTGAGGTTATTGCGCGATGCCGTTGAATTGCGAAAAAAAGCATCTGAAATTCTCAAGAAGGGGCTCACGGTAAACATCAAAATCACGAACAGCTTTAACGTTGGATCAAGCATAAACAGCGGGAATGTCTCTTTTGATCAAACGAGTGGCTCTATCCTAATCAACGACCCCAAAATTCTGTGGGCTGCACAAGTAACACGAAGCCCAATCAACGAAATACTGTCCAGCGTCGATGGCAAAAATATTGAGTTCATCGACATGAGTTCCCCCACAAATGAGCTTCGTCTCACAACTAACGATAGAGACATCATCGGCCAGCACAAAGAAGAGCTTCCAACTACGCTTACTGTTGTTGGCCGCTTAGATATGGTCGCGTTTTCATCGCATCGAGGCAGCATTATTTCTGATGGTGAGAGATTCAGCGTTACGTGGGATGAACAAATTCGATCCAAGATGCAAAGAATTGCTGATGTCGAAGGTGTGATGTTTAAGGTTCGCCCGATTGTCGACCATAAGCGCCTTGACAGCTCTGCAATCGGGTTTCATGTATTGGACTGCAATGATCCACAAGAGAAGATGTTTAGCTAGTCATGCTAGTTAATCAGTTAATAGGGTCAGACTCGATTAAATTTAATAGGGTCAGACTCAATTAAATATATCAGCGTGGCCTTTTCCCCTGTGCGCTGCCGAAGATGGGCATAAACAAGCGGTGGGGTTAGGCGAGCACTGTTTGAGTCCCGAGCGCAGCGAGGTCGAGTTGCGCAGCCCCGCTTGTTTTCGGCTATCGAGGGAATTCTTATCTGACTGCTTGCAGGCAGGTAAGAACGGGAAACCGGGGGCGATTTCTTTTGGTTACTTTTCTTGGCAAGACAAGAAAAGTGACTAGCTGCCGGGCTACCACCGGCAAAAGCCTTGCAAGTTTCCCTGCACCGATATTTTCACCTCACAGCTGATAGCAACCGTTCCATCATCCCCTCCGCCTGCCTGACATAACTCCCGCCGAACATGTTGGCGTGGTTGAGGATGTGGTAAAGGTTGTAGAGTTCGCGGCGGGTGGGGTAGCCGGCATCCAGCGGGTATGCGGCGCGATAGGCGTCGTAGAACGCGGCGGGATAGCCGCCGAACAGTTTGGTCATCGCCAGATCGCATTCGCGGTCGCCGTAATAGCAGGTAGGGTCGAAGATCAGTAAGCGTCCAGCCGTACCATCTTGATTGAGCAAGCGAAAGCTAAGAGCATGGTGTCCACCTAATTTAAGTGGACACCATCATGAGCACTACGAATCCTGCACCTCGCCGACGCACGTATACAACCGAGTTCAGGCAGGGACTGGTCGCACAATGCCAACCTGGCGTATCTGTTTCCAGAATCGCGCTGGCGCACGGTATCAATGCCAACCTGCTGCGCAAATGGATCGACCGCTACCGGAATCAACTGCCAGCACCTGTCGCAGCAGAACCTTCAAAATTGGTTGCCGTTCAAGTCGAATTGCCTGTAAAGGCTCAGGCTGAAGCTGCTTGCAGTGAGGCCATTGAGATCAGTCTGACCAAGCGCACCACGCACATCAATATTCGCTGGCCAGGCAATCAAGCGCAAGCATGTGCCACATGGTTAAGTGCGTGGCTCAAATGATCCAGCCGGAACAGGTATTCCTGCACGCGGAACCCGTAGACATGCGCTGGAGCATGGATCGACTGTCATTGCTGATCCAGCAGATTGACGGACGTTCTCCCTGCGATGGCACAGCCTATGGATTCACCAATCGCAATTACTCCCGCCTCAAGTTATTGATATGGGATGGCACCGGCGTCTGGCTGTGTCATCGTCGTCTGCACCAGGGGCGATTCCGCTGGCCCGCTCCCGGTGAAACATTGTTCCGCATGAGTGCGGAACAATGGCGCTGGCTGATCACTGGTGTGGACTGGCAACGGCTGTGCGCGAAGCCTTCTGCGCAGTGGCGGGTTTGACGCATAACCACCTGATACTTAGTGAGTTTTAGGGCGAGATTTGATATAATCAAGCTCATGAATTCACTGGATAAATCGGCTAACTCAAGCATATCTTCAGCGCTATTTGGCGAGGCTTCGCCGACCCCATCCCGCGACGCCGAAATTACCCGCCTCACCGAAATCAACCGCACACAGGAAATCAAGATTCAGGCGCTGATTCAGGAAGTCGCCTATCTGCGCCGCATGCGTTACGGGGTCAAGAACGAAGCAATGAGCGCAGAACAGCGTTCATTGTTTGAAGACGATGTGATTCAGGATCTCGCCGCCGTGGAATCCGAACTCGAGTTGCCTACCACGCCAGCGCTCCCCAGAAGTCGTGCCGGTCGCCAGACCTTGCCAGAACATCTGGAGCGAGTCGACGTGCGCCACGAACCGGATTCCTGCACCTGCTCAGCCTGCCAGTCCGACTTGGTTAAGATCAGCGAAGACATCAGCGAGCAACTGGACATTGAGCCGGCGCGCTTCTTTGTGATTCGTCATATCCGCCCGCAGTATGCCTGTCGCCAGTGCGAAACCATCACCGCCGCACCAGTGGCCCCCGCCGTTATCGATGGTTCGCTGGCCGCGCCCGGTTTGCTGACCTGGGTGGCCACCAGCAAATACTTGGATCACTTGCCACTCTACCGGCTGGAACAGATCGCCGCACGACAGCAAGTCAATCTGTCCCGCAGCACGATGAGCGAGTGGATCGGTCGCATGGGCTTTGCCCTGCAACCGCTGGCGGATCGATTATCTGAACTGCTCAGGCAACGACAGGTGCTGCATGCAGATGAAACACCCGTGAAGCAACTGGATCCGGGAGCGGGCAAGACCAAGCGGGCTTATCTGTGGAGTTATCGCAGCAATGATCTGGATGAGGGCCCGCCTATTGTGGTGTTTGATTACCAGAGCAGCCGTTCCGGTCAGCATGCCAGAGACTTTCTGCATGGCTGGCAGGGCAGTCTGATGGTCGATGACTACGGCGGATACAAGAAGATGTTCGCCGCCGATGCGCAGTTCGCCATCACCGAGCTTGGCTGCTGGGCGCACGCTCGGCGGAAATTCTTTGACCTTCAGGTTGGCGGTGTACATCCACAGGCGGCGGAAGCCTTGCGGCGTATTGCACAGCTATATGCTGTCGAGGAAGCATGTCGAGACATGGATCATGCTGCCCGTGTGCAACATCGCCAGCAAAACAGCGTGCCAATGCTGATGGATATGCATGAATGGTTGATTCGTTTGCGCGTTGCGACCGCTGACGGCAGCGGTCTGGCCCGTGCGATCGACTACAGTCTGCATCGTTGGCCCAGCCTGAGCCGCTATGCGCAGACTGGCAATCTGCCAATCGATAATAATCCGGTGGAGAATGCGATTCGCCCGATTGCTTTGGGCAAGAAGAACTGGCTATTTGCCGGAAGTGAACGCGCCGGCAAGCGGGCGGCTGCGATACAAAGCCTGTTCGCCACCGCGAAGCTCAACGGCATTGAACCGTCTGCTTGGCTGAAAGATACACTGGAAAAACTCCCCGTCTGGACCATGCGACGTATCGACGAGCTGCTGCCTATCAAACCCGCTGCATAAACTGATTCAACTGAACAGATGGGACGGCTGGACGCTTAC
>Ga0209231_1000594_pt1 | contig 18829 bp, 14 predicted proteins | sample Deesub45470m_DNA_FD_188086 | JGI IMG/M metagenome (GOLD analysis project Ga0209231, IMG submission 188086) | Deep subsurface microbial communities from North Pacific Ocean - 450_OLKR46/470m Metagenome (SPAdes) (version 2) | ecosystem: Environmental > Terrestrial > Deep subsurface > Unclassified ... | reverse complement strand
AATGAAAAAAATAACATTCTTAACGGGCACACGTGCCGATTTTGGTAAAATAAAATCATTGTTACAAATACTTCAAAATATGGAGGAATTTGAACCTTATATTTTTGTGACTGGAATGCATATGCAACAAGAATATGGATATACGTTGATAGAAATTGAAAAAAGTGGCTTTAAAAATATTTCAACTTTCCAAAATTTTACTCATGAAACCACGATGGATTTAACGCTGGCAAAAACCATTGAAGGTTTTTCAGCCTATATCAATAAATTAAAACCAGATTTAATAGTGGTTCATGGTGATAGAGTTGAAGCGCTAGCAGGTGCTATTGTTGGGAGTTTAAATAATATTTTGGTTGCACATATTGAAGGTGGTGAAATTTCAGGAACGATTGATGAACTAATACGGCATTCTGTAAGTAAGCTAAGTCATGTTCATTTTGTGTCAAATGAAGAAGCTGAAAACAGATTGCTTCAAATGGGGGAAATACCCGAATCTATTTATAAAATTGGGTCTCCAGATATAGACATTATGTTTTCAAACAATTTGCCAACAATAAGTATTGTTAAAGATTATTATGAAATCCCTTTTAATGAATATGCCATAGCCATGTTTCATCCTGTTACAACAGAGATTGATACTATCAATAAATATGCTGAGAATTTTGTGGAGGCATTGGTTGCAAGTAAAAAACAATATGTGGTTATTTATCCAAATAACGATTTGGGTTCTTCAAAAATTATTTCAAATTATAACAAGTTGAAAGGCAACTTAAATTTTAGAGTCTTGCCTTCGTTGCGTTTTGAATATTTTTTAACCTTATTAAAAAATGCCAATTTTATCATTGGAAATTCAAGTGCTGGAATTCGTGAAGCTCCATATTATGGTATTCCTATTATCAATATTGGCACTCGTCAGCAAAATAGAGCAATACACACCGCTATCATAAATGTTGATTATAAAAAAAATAGTATTGAGAATGCACTTAAAAATGTTAAATCCTATAAAGTTGTAAAAACTAAAGTTGATTTTGGAAATGGTAATAGTGCAGAGTTATTTTTAAACGCTTTACAAAATCCAGTGATGTGGAAAATAAATCAACAAAAACAGTTTAGAGAAATTTAAAATGTTTGAATAAAGATATTTAAGTAAATGAATAAAAAATTAGGCATTGTAATTACAGATGGAGTTGGCTTTAGAAATTTTATTTTGAGTAATTTTATTGAAGAAGCTTCATTGCAATTTAAGAGTGTGATTATCTATTCTGGTTTACCCAAAAGTGCTTATCCAACAGGGTTACAGGGAAATGTAGAAATACGGGAGCTAGAAGTTTTTACAGAGTCTAAATTGACATGGTTTTTTAGGAAATGGAAAGAAGTAGCACATTTAAGAAAATACCAACATTTTTATGGAATGAAGGATAATTTGGTTTCAGGTTATCCTAAAAATAACTCAGCACGCTCCATTTTAGTAAAATTAATTTATATTTTTACTAAAATGGTGCATAGCAATAAAAGCATCTTATTTGCTGAGAATTTACAATTTTTATCATTTTCAAAAGGCACAATTACAGTTAATTATAAGAAATTACTAACGGAAGATTTGCCAGACCATCTCTTTTTCACACATCAACGTCCTCCTTATGTGGCACCATTCTTATATGCAGCACAAAAATTAAAAATCAAAACAAGTTCATTTATTTTTAGCTGGGATAACTTGGCTTCTAAGGGAAGAATGATGGGAAGTTTTGATTATTATTTGGTTTGGAGCGATTTAATGAAATCTGAATTGTTACATTTTTATCCAAATGTAACTGATGAAAAAGTGAAAATAGTAGGAACACCTCAGTTTGAACCGTATGTAATGCCTAAATATAAAACAAAAAACGACGATTTTTTTAACAAATTTAAGTTAGATACCACAAAAAAAATAATCTGTTATAGTTGTGCAGACGTTTCTATTGGTAAAAACGATGGAATTGTAATTGAATCCATTGCAAATGCAATCCGAAATCATAAAATTGTTGAGGATGTTCAATTGCTCGTACGGACTTCTCCTGCGGAAGATGATGCTCGGTTTAGAATGATTAGAGCTGCTTTTCCAGAAATTAGTTGGAATGTGCCAAAATGGAAGTTGACACGTGAAAATCATGCTGAAAATTGGTCTCAGAGAGTTCCAAGCGAAGAAGACATCAAAGATTTAAGAGCATTACTTGAATATTCAGATGTAAACATAAATATGTGCTCTACCATGAGTTTAGATTTTATGTTGTTTGATAAACCCATAATCAACACAGTTTTTGGTAATGAAACCAGCGGATTGTATAATGACCAACGATTTTTAAATTATGACCATTATAAAAAAGTGGTGGAGAGTGATGCAGTTATAATTGCAAAGAATGAAACCGAATTAATTGATGCTATAAATGATGCTCTACAAAATCCAACCAAAAGAACACTGCAACGAGAAAAACTAATTAAATTACAAATTAGTAAACCGTTAGAAGGCACAAGTAAGAGAATTGTTGAAACGTTAATTCAAATAAGTAAATGATAGATAATTCTAAAATAGCTATATTAACTACAGTAGTAAATTTTGAACTATATCAAAAAACAGCAAAATTATTTCCTAGAGATATCCAAAAATATGTTATTGATGGTAGAAATGGAATGCACGGGATAGATAGTATTTTTTATATGATGCAAAAGTTGAGAAACAAAGGTATAGAGTGGTTAATTATGGCTGATGAAGATGTTATTTTTACTGAAAGTTCAGTAGTCTTTTTAATAATTGAAGAAATGAAAAAAAATAATTTCGTTATTTCAGGAATAAGAGATGGTGGTATGATAAACCATAGAAACTATAATCCATTTGTAATTAATACTTTTTTTTCAATTTTGAATTTTGAAGAGATTGAAAATAATTGGAATAAAAATAAGGTAATTAAAAATCAATATATAATAGTAAATGAATTTAATGATGATTTATCTAAATTAAATGAACGATTTGATGTCCAAAGTATTTATGAACCTTATTATTGTTTTTACTTTTGGCTATGGAGGGAAATGAAAAAAATACTTTTTTTAGATGCAAGTATGCATACCGACACAATCACAAATTCAGTTTTATTTAATAATAAAACATTTCTTTATCATACATGGTACGCAAGAAGTTATGGAAATAATGAAAAGCACACAATAAGGATTAATAGTATATTAAATGAATCTCTAACTGGTTCAACAAATAATGCAGTTGATTATATTTTATTTAAGGATAGGTTATATTATATTAAATCAAAATTAAAAAAAACCTTAAAAAAAATTAAAATTAAATTTAACAGATTGAATATTAAATAATAAGAATGAAGAACTTAGTGTTGAAAGTAATGTAATATGATATTTAAATGAAAAAAACCATAGCCCTAATTTGTGAATACACCATTTTTCCAGAACGAATAGGAGGAATGGATTATTTTTTTGTGGCTTATGATGCTGCTCTAAAGGAAAAAGGCTATCAACCTAATTGGTTTTTTAAAGATGTTACAACATTTGATTTTTATAAAGAGTTAATAATTAATAGTGCAAATAACAGAGACTTAGAATCTTATTTTTTAAATGAATGTCTAGTTAAGAACTTGAAGTTTGATATTGTAATCACCCATTTTTTACAGCCTGTTTCACCTTTTTTTAAAGTGATTAAAAACCAAATGAATCCATATATTATAAATGTTGATCATAATCCAAGACCTTTGGAAGGATTTCCAATCAAAAAAAGATTAAAAAATAAAGTAAAAGGGTTATTATATGGAAAGTATGTTGATAAGTTGATAGGTGTTTCGGCCTATACTAAAAAACATATTTTAAATGATTTTGGTGCATATTTAAACCATAAAACAGCAGTAATTTACAATGGTATTGATACTTCAGTTTATATAAAACGTACCAATAATACCAGTTACAACTCAAACTCCCTTTCCTTTGGAGAGGGTTGGGGTGAGGAAAATAAAATAAAATTTATCGTAGTTTCTCATTTACGTGAATCAAAAGGAATTCAAGATTTATTAAAAGCCTTATATTTATTAGAAGGAACTATTTTAAACAGTATTATGGTTGATATTTTTGGTGATGGTCCTTATAAAAATGAATTAATGCAATTACAAAAAGACTATGGATTAGAAAATATTGTTAATTTTAAAGGAAATTCTCCCAAATTAAATGAGCTATTTTATCAATATCACTATTTGTTGCAACCAACCTATATGGAATGTTTCAGTCTTTCTATCCTAGAAAGTTTAGCGTGTAATGTGCCAGTAATTACAACAACGGTGGGAGGAAATCCTGAAATTATTATAGATGGAGTTAATGGTTATCTATTTAAACCGAAGGATATTAAAGCGTTAGCTCAAATTATTCAAAAAATTGTTACCAATGAAATGGCTATTTCAAACGAAGTGTATTCCAACATTGAAAAGAACTTTACATTGAAATTGATGGTTCAAAATCATTTAAAATTAGTAACATGCATATAGCCTTCTTAACACCGGAATATCCACATCCTAAAATTTTACATTCAGCTGGGATTGGTACAAGTATCAGGAATTTAGTTGTTGAATTAGCAAAACAGCATCTCACAGTAACTGTGTTCGTGTATAGTCAAGATTCAAATGAAGTATTTCAAGAGAATGGGATTGTTATTCATAAAATCGCTTATAAAAAATATAGAATATTAAGTTGGTATCATTATCGTAAACAGATTCAAAATTATATAAATAATGTTGTTAAAGCTACCAAAATTGATGTTATAGAAGCTCCAGATTGGACTGGAATAACAGCATTTATGAAGTTTGATTGTCCGTTGTTAATCCGGTTACATGGAACTGATGCTTATTTTTGCCATTTGGAGGGAAGAAAGCAAAAATTAAAAAATTATTTTTTTGAAAAAAGAGCTTTAAAATCAGCGAATTATATCACTTCCGTCAGTGCATTTACCGCCCAAGAAACAAAGAAAATTTTCAATATTAAAACAACAATAAAGGTAATCCATAATGGAATTGACCTAAATTTGTTTGAAAACACCAAAGACACCCTCTCCTTTGGAGAGGGTCAAGAAGCTTTAGCTTCTTGGGGAGAGGATATATTATATTTTGGTTCTATCATTCGAAAAAAAGGAATATTAGAATTGGCAGAAATTTTTAATGAAGTTATAAAGCAAAAACCAACTGCAAAATTAACCTTGTTAGGTAAAGATGTGATAGATATTGTTGAAAACAAATCAACCTTAATGTTATTTATGAGTAAACTATCTTCAGTAGCTAAACAAAATGTGATCCATATACCTCATGTGCCTTATAAAGAAGTGGAAATGCATATTGCCAAAACCAATGTTATTGTGCTCCCAAGTTTTGCGGAAGCCTTCCCTATGACTTGGTTAGAAGCTATGGCTATGGGTAAAGCATTGGTAACTTCTAATATTGGTTGGGCAAGTGAATTAATGATTGATGGAGAAACAGGTTTTATGGAAAATCCTAAAAATCATATTGAATATGCTTCTAAAATAATTCAATTATTAGAAAATGAAGATTTAAATTTGTTATTTGGGAGAAATGCAAAAAAACATATTGAAGCTGGTTTTTCACAAGAAATCATTTGTGGGCAAAATATTGAATATTTTAAATCAATTATTCAAGTGAAATGATCATCGTTTTTCATGAAAATAATAAAGTAGTTGAAATTTCTGATTATTCAAATAATCAGAAAATGCAGATTACCGGAGACTCTATTCAAGAAATATTGATTTCATTGGCTACTAAAAATAATTCTAAATTTGTAGGCTGGTGTCATCAAAGTTTAAAAGAAAATATAAATTTACCCAATTGGAATTCAATTTTAAAACATCAGTTATTGTTAGTTTCTTTTGAAACTTCTAGTCATTTTTATATGACTACTGATATTGGCTATATTGAAGACACTCCATTTATAAATGTAAACAAAGCCAACTCCTATCCAACATGGTTAATGTCATCGGATGTTGGTGCTATACATTCATCAGTACTGATGAAATTTGGATATTTATTAAATTACAAGTTAACATTTGATTTATTTTTAAATACGTTGGCAAAAGTTGGAATGAAACATGGATTGTTATGCTATTCTAATCCTAATTTATTGAACTCTTCATTTAAAAATTTTAGAATAAATAAAAAGACGATTTCAACAATTGATTTTTTATGGTTTGTGAAGTCTAATTACAAATTTAGATGGTTATTACTCTATCAATTAAATCTTTTTATTTTTAAAAAGAGAATTTCCATTTTTCCATTTTTTGTTATTTTATTTAAAAAATCGATAAGAAATACAACCTCTTTGAATGAAATTAATATAAATGGCAATAAAAAATTTAAAACACCGAGTATTGATGTATTAATTCCTACACTGGGGAGAGAACACTATTTAAAAGAGGTATTATTTGATTTAGCAAAGCAAACAATGCTTCCAAAAAAAGTAATTATTATTGAACAGTATGCTATTAAAGGTGAAGCTTCAAAACTAGATTTTTTGGAACAAAATTGGCCTTTTGAAATTGACCATACTCTCATTTATCAATTAGGTGCTTGTAATGCAAGAAATATTGGATTAACGAAGGTTACATCTGATTGGGTGTTTTTTGCGGATGATGATATTCGTTTTAATAACACTTTGTTGGAGGATGGTTTTAAGTATTTGAATTTATACCAAACAAATGCAATTAGTATAAGTTGTTTGCAAAAAAATGAAATTGAAAACCATCATAGTGTATTTCAATCAACAACATTTGGTTCAGGTACAAGTATTGTTAGTTCTAAATCTTTAAAAAACATTAAATTTAATATGGCTTATGAATTTGGTTACGGAGAAGATAGTGATTTTGGTATGCAATTAAGAAATACTGGAGCTGATATTTTATACGTACCGTTTGTGTCAATGCTTCATCTAAAAGCCTCTATAGGCGGATTTAGAGCTAAAATAGTTAAAGAATGGGATACTGAAATGATTCAGCCCAAGCCTTCACCAACAGTAATGGTATATAAATTAAAATATGCAACAAATGAACAGTTGCAATCTTATAAATTAAGATTGTTTATAAAATTTTTTAACCTTCAAAATAATAAAAACCCTTTCAGTTATTATAGAAAAATGAAAAAGTCTTGGAATGCAAGTGTTTTTTGGGCTCGTCATTTAATAAAAAAATATGCAAATGAAGTTTAGCCTTATTATATGTACCTATATGCGTCCCAATGCAATTATAAAATTGCTGGAATCAGTTCAATTACAAAACTTGTATCCAAATGAAATACTTATTATTGACGGCTCTACAAATAATGAAACGAAAGCTATTTTAAAAGAGAAGAACTTTAAGAATTTACACTATTATAAAGTTTCAGCTAATGACCGAGGATTAACAAAGCAACGTAATTTTGGGATTTCAAAAACAGCAAAAGATAGTGAAGTTGTTTGCTTTTTAGATGATGACACAATTTTAAGTACTACTTATTTTGAGGCGTTGATAAAAACGTATCAAAATTATCCAAATAGTATTGGAGTTGGGGGATATATCACCAATGAAGTGGTTTGGAAGAAGATAGAAACTGCAAAATGTAATAGGCAATACTTCTGTTTGGATGGTTTTGAAAGAAAAGAAGGAATTCGTTTTAGAATAAGAAAGCTTTTCGGTCTTATGGACAACACAATTCCGGGTTTTATGCCAATATATTCTCACGGCCGTTCAATTAGTTATTTGCCTCCTTCAAATAAAACATATCCAGTTGAATATTTTATGGGGGGAGTGTCTTCATTTAAAAGAAACTTGTTTGATACAATACAATTTTCGACTTACTTTGAAGGGTATGGCTTGTATGAAGATTTAGACTTTTGTTTAAGAGCATCAAAAATTGGACAATTGTATGTGAATACTGCTGCCAAATTAGAACATCATCACGAAGCTTTAGGACGTCCAAATAGTTTTAAATATGGTAAAATGGTTGTTCGTAATGGCTGGTATGTTTGGAGGGTAAAATATCCAAAGCCAACCCTAAAAGCAAAGGTAATGTTTCATTTGAATGTTATTTTATTAATGAAAATTCGTTTTTTAAATAGTTTTTATGGAACTCATAAAAAAGAAGCATTTACAGAAGCTTTTGGTAGATTTGTAGGGTGGATTTCTTTATTTTTGAAAGAGCCAAAAATATACCCTTGAAATGAACGTCATTCTCAGCTTGACTGGGAATCTGTTAATAAAAAACAAAATAGTATTTTAGTTAAATGAAATTTGCAATCATAACACATGCAGCACATAAATTATATGAGCAAGGAATATTTGCTTATGAACCTTATGTTCGTGAAATGAATTTATGGTTAAAGTTTGTTGATGAAGTTAAAATTGTGGCTCCGGTTTCTAGAGAGGATATTACTTACATAGAAAGTAGTTATGAGTTTAATAAACGTTGTAATGATAAGTCTAGTTGTCACCCTGAGCTTGTCGAAGGGTCTCATAATTTAGAATTCAAAGCAAAAAGTCTTCGACAGGCTCAGACTGACATTAGCAAGGAAAAGATAACTAAGTCGCATACTCCTCGCAATGACGAACAAGAACGTCATAGCGAACAAAGTGAAGCTATCTCACCAAATCAGCAGATTGCCGCATCGCATCCTCCCTGTCTACCGAACAGACAGGCTCGCAATGACAGAATGGAATTCATTGAAATTCCCGCATTTGATATTGTCTCATTAAAAAATAGTATTAAAGCCCTTTTAAAAATCCCAACAATTAGCTATAAAATATATAAAACCATGCAATGGGCAGACCATATACATTTGCGATGCCCTGGAAATGTTGGTTTGTTAGGTTGCTTTGTTCAAGTGTTATTTCCAATGAAACCCAAAACCATAAAATACGCAGGAAATTGGGATTCTAATAGTAATCAACCATTAAGTTACAGGCTTCAAAAATGGATTTTAAGCAATACTTTGTTAACAAGAAATGCCAAAGTGTTGGTTTATGGAGATTGGCCTAATCAAACAAAGAATATTGTTCCTTTTTTTACGGCGAGCTATTCGAAGGAAGAATTAAAACATGAGGGACAGATTGCCACGTCGCAAACTTCCTGTCTACCGAACAGGCAGGCTCGCAATGATGAAAACACCTGTCACTCTGAGCCTGTCGAAGAGTCTCATGATTTGGAACTCAAAGTTAAAAGTCTTCGACAGGCTCAGACTGACATTAGTAAGGGTCAGATTCCCAATCAAGTTGGGAATGACGGTGAGATAAACTTCCTATTTGTAGGTGCTTTAACTAAAGGAAAGCAACCCTTATTAAGTGTTAAAGTGATACAAGAATTAAAGAAAAAGGGATATAAAGTTCAACTAAATATTTATGGTGAAGGTGAAGAACGCGAAGTCATAGAACAACATATTGAAATAAACAAGTTAGGGAACGAAGTGGTTTTACATGGAAATGCTTCCAAGGAAATCATAAAAAAAGCGTATCAAAATTCACATTTTTTGTTATTTGTTTCAAAATCAGAAGGTTGGCCAAAGGTGGTAGCGGAAGCAATGTTTTGGGCTTGCTTGCCAATTTCAAGTAATGTATCTTGCATACCTTATATGTTGGAGAATGGAAATCGAGGAGCTATTGTAAATTCAGATGTAAATGAAATTGTTTCAGTTTTAGTAGATTATTTAAAAGACGAAGAAAAGTATAAAACACAAGTTAAAAGTGCCAAGGAATGGTCGAGACAATTTACGTTGGAGAAATTTGAAGAGGAGATTGGGCGGTTATTAAAAACGTCATTCCCAACTTGATTGGGAATCTTTCGAAATAGAGTTCAAATGATAATCGAGTTCCAAAAGTAACAGGTCTCTGCTCAAGTCCGAGGTGACAAAATATAAGGTTATCTTGAAAAAGGCTGTCATTCCGCACTTGATGCGGAATCTCATGATTTAAAGAAAATGTAATAGATGTAGAACCAAGTTTAGTATGACTATGATTTTAAAAAGCTATGAAAGAAAGTTATATTTATATATTAAGTAATAAAAATAAAACGGTATTATATATTGGTGTTACCTCTAATTTGATTAAAAGAATAGAAGGACATAAAAATAATGAAGGCTCAGTATTTACAAAGAGATACAACGTTAATGAATTGGTATATTTTGAAGAATTTACAGATATAAATCAAGCAATAAAAAGAGAGAAACAATTAAAAAAATGGAATAAGGATTGGAAATGGGATTTAGTTAAAGAAATGAATCCTAATTTAATAGATTTGTATGATGAAATTATGTTGGGTTAAAAACAGTACGTCATTCCCAACTTGATTGGGAGTCTTTAGAAAAGAACCTTCATTCCCAACTTGATTGGGAATCTTTCGAAATAGACTTCAAATGATAATCGAGTTCCAAAAGTAACAGGTCTCTGCTCAAGTCCGAGATGACGAAATATAAGGCTATCTTGAAAAAGGCTGTCATTCCGCACTTGATGCGGAATCTCATGATTTAAAGAAAATGTAATAGATGTAGAACCAAGTTTAGTATGACTATGATTTTAAAAAGCTATGAAAGAAAGTTATATTTATATATTAAGTAATAAAAATAAAACGGTATTATATATTGGTGTTACCTCTAATTTGATTAAAAGAATAGAAGGACATAAAAATAATGAAGGCTCAGTATTTACAAAGAGATACAACGTTAATGAATTGGTATATTTTGAAGAATTTACAGATATAAATCAAGCAATAAAAAGAGAGAAACAATTAAAAAAATGGAATAAGGATTGGAAATGGGATTTAGTTAAAGAAATGAATCCTAATTTAATAGATTTGTATGATGAAATTATGTTGGGTTAAAAACAGTACGTCATTCCCAACTTGATTGGGAGTCTTTAGAAAAGAACCTTCATTCCCAACTTGATTGGGAATCTTTCGAAATAGACTTCAAATGATAATCGAGTTCCAAAAGTAACAGATCTCGGATCAAGTCCGAGATGACAGGACAAAACGTTAAGAACATGTTCTGTGAACATTTTTAGTGCGACATAGCGTGAGCTATGGGCGAGTTGGAGCGCAGGAGAAAAGATTATTAAAGAGATAGGATACTAGTTAAAACACACCCCCTAACCCCTCTTAAGAGGGGAGCTGATTATGAATAAAAACCTAAAAGTCATACAACTTATAGATTCTTTAAACCCTGGTGGTGCAGAAATTATGGCAGTCAATATTGCCAATGGGTTGTCAGAAGTAGCAATTGAATCTCATATTTGTACGACAAGATTAGAAGGTGATTTGAAAATAAAGATAGCACCTTCAGTCGGTTATATATTTTTAAACAAAAAAAATGTAATTGATATTAAAGCCATTAAGAAATTACATAATTATATAAAAGAAAATAAAATTACCATTATTCACGCACATTCGTCATCCTATTTCACTGCCTTTTTGATTAAATTGGTTCAGCCTAAACTAGCTGTTATTTGGCATGACCATTATGGAAAAAGTGAGCATTTAAAAGAACGGAAAAAGTTTCCTCTAAATTTTTTTTCTAACAAATTTAAAGCAATCATTTCAGTTAATAACACATTACTAGATTGGTCCCTAAAAAACTTAAAGCCAGATGCTGTTTTTTATATTCCAAATTTTGCTTCTTTAAATCTTGATAAAAAGATTCAAACTAGTTTAAAAGGTATTGAAGGAAAAAGAATTGTATGTTTGGCAAATTTACGTCCTCAAAAAGATCATCTGAATCTATTAAATGCTTTTAAAATTATTCATGATAAATATATTGATTGGACCTTGCATCTGGTTGGAATGGACTTAAATGATGTTTATTCTCAAAAAATTAAAACTTTCATAATAGCAGAAAAGTTACAGAATCATGTATTTTTGTATGGTGCTTGTTCAGATATTCATTCTATTTTAGAACAAGCTACTATTGGGGTTTTATCATCGAATTCAGAAGGTTTGCCAGTGGCATTGCTGGAATATGGATTGGCTAAATTACCTGTTGCGGTTACCGATGTTGGAGAATGTGGAGTAGTCGTTGAAAATGGTGTAAGTGGAATTGTGGTGGATGCTTTAAATGAAAATAAGCTTGCAGAAGGAATTTTATCCCTTATTAAAAATAAAGAAGATAGATTAAAATATGGCAAAAAGTTGTATTCAAATGTGAATTCCAACTATTCAAAAGAAAATTATTTAAAACAATTGCTAGAAATTTATAATAAGTGAACCCAAATTCTACAAATACACGATTGTTTTTAAGTGTTTTTCACTTAATACTTGGTGCGCTTCTTCTTGTAGGTTCTGTAAGTAAAATATTTTCAGTATTAGTAGTGTTTTTTGGTATTTTATATATCATAAAAACAAATAACGAAAAAAATCAAGCCATATTGTTAAGTGGTTATATGGTAGGAGCGGAGGTGCTATTTCGAATGTCAGGAGGGCTATTCTTTTATGAATTACCAAAATATGCAGTATTGATTTTTTTGATGACAGGTTTAATTGTTGAAAAAAAAAGACACCATATTTCTATTAGTTATCTGGTATACATGTTATTATTGCTGATTGGAATTGCTTTTGTGGATATTCCTTTTAATGAATCCATACGAAAAGCAATTGCATTTAATTTAAGTGGCCCCATAGTGTTGGGAGTTTCAGCCATTTATTTCTATAAAAGAAAAATATCCGTAGCTATTATTTTGGACTTGTTATTTTATATGGGTTTACCCATCATCTCCATGTTAAGTCTGTTGTATTTTAAAACTCCAGATATTCAGGATATTCAATTTGGAAGTACCGCTAATTTTGATACTTCTGGTGGGTATGGTCCTAATCAAGTAGCTACATTATTAGGTTTTGGGGTTTTTGTTTTTGCAATTCATTTATTTTATAAAAAACGATTTTTTTTAATCTTAAGCATTGATTTATTTATATTCATGTATCTTATTTTTAGAGGTTTAATAACACTTTCAAGAGGAGGAATGATTACTGCATTTATTACCATTGCTGTTTTTTCATTCTTTTATATTTTATCAAAAGAAAATAAAATTACATACTTGATAAAATATATTGGTTTGGTCTCTCTTTTTGGTATGGTTTTGTTGCTCTATACTTCAAATATTACAAGCGGAATGTTATTGAACAGATACACGAATAAAAATGCCGCTGGGATAACAAAAAGTGATGTAAGCACGGGGAGAGTTGAGCTATTTAAAAGTGAGTTTGACGGATTTTTGGAAAATCCATTTTTTGGGGTGGGTGTTGGAGGCGGAAAATATTACAGAATGGAAAAATTAGAAATACAGGCAGCTTCCCACAATGAAATGAGTAGATTGTTGGGAGAGCATGGTATGGTTGGAGTAATCATTTTATTTTTATTATTTACAATCCCTATTCGTAATATATTAAGTCAACATCATTTAGCAAGAGGGTTTTTAAGCGCCTTTTTTATATTTTGGTTTTTAACAATCAATCATTCGGCCATGAGAATTGCATTTCCAGGATTTATTTATGGATTAAGTTTGGCCATTATTACCATAAATACAAAGAATGAGGAAAACACAGATAACGCAACTAAAACTAGCGAGTGAAAAGAATTCTTTACATAGGGAATAATTTATCAGAAAAGTCAAAGTACCATGCAACAATGGCTTCATTGACTCATTTATTAACCGATAATGGTTACAGTGTTATTTGTTCTTCCAATAAATCCAATAAAATAATTCGTTTGTTTGATATGTGCTTTACAGTGATATCAAATAGAAATAAAACGGACTATCTGTTAATTGACACTTTTAGCACTTCTAATTTTTATTATGCATTGATTATATCTCAGTTAGCTAGATTATTCTCCATAAAATATGTGCCTATTTTACACGGTGGTAATTTACCTTCAAGATTAGATAGCTCACCTTTTTTATCAAAAAAAATTTTTAAGAATGCTTATAAAAACAGTACACCTTCCACTTATTTAAAATATGAATTTAAAAGAAGAGGTTTTGAAACCCAGTTTATTCCAAATTTTATAAGTATTGAGGACTTTAATTTTAAAAAAAGAAGCCAATTAAAACCTACATTATTATGGGTGAGAGCTTTTGATAAAACCTACAACCCTCAACTTGCCATAAGAGTAGTGGCTTTACTGAAAAATGAGTACCCAACTATTAAACTCTGCATGGTAGGACCAGATAAAGACGGTTCATTAAATGAAGTAAAACAATTGGCAGAGAAATTAAATGTAGCTGATGCTATAACATTTACAGGTGTTTTACCTAAAGAAGAATGGCACGAACTATCCAAAGAATATGCTATTTTTATGAATACAACGAATATTGATAACATGCCCGTAAGTATTTTGGAAGCGATGGCCTTGGGTTATCCAATTGTTTCAACCAATGCCGGTGGTTTACCTTATTTAATTTCAAATGATTTGGATGGTATGTTAGTTCCTGTAAATGATGAACTAGCCATGTCAGAAGCTATTTCGAGTTTAATTAAAAACCCTGAAAAAGCGACTATCCTTTCTGAAAACGCTCGTAAGAAAGCTGAAACTTTCGATATAAATGCAATTAAAGCACAATGGTTAAATCTGTTAACATAAAAATTTAAATGTTCCAAAAATTATATTCAAATAGTCCAGTTTTTTTGCAAAATATTTATATTTCTTTATATGGGTATTATTGGAAAAACAGACGTTATGGGGGTTTATTTAAAGAAATGACAGAAATATTTAAAGAGCGGGAAAACTTCACGAAAGAACAGTGGAAAGTGTTTCAAACAATGGAACTTCGTAAATTACTGATACATGCTTTTACCACAGTTCCTTATTATCAAAACTTGTATGAAAAACATGGTTATACGATGTTTGATTTTGAACATTTTCAAATAGAAGATTTGCAGAAACTTCCTTATTTGGAAAAAGAGGATTTACGGAAATATGGCACAACAACATTACTTTCAACAAAAAGAAAAAAGGGACGATTTTATAGCAGTAGCGGAAGTACAGGAACACCAACTCAATTGTATTTCAGTAAAGATTTTCACCGAACATGGAGTGCATTGTATGAAGCTAGAGTTCGAAATTGGGCAGGTGTACATTATAAAATACCACGTGCTATGATTGGTGGAAGACGTATCATTCCTTCAGCCAAAAGCAATCCTCCATATTACAGATTTAATACTGCTGAATCTCAAGTTTATTTTTCAGCGTATCACATTTCTGATGCAACAGCGAAAGCGTATGTTTTTGGATTGCAAAAGGCAAAGTCGGTTTATTTAGTTGGTTACGCCATGAGTATTTATTTATTGTCTCAAAGTATTGAAAAACAGCAGTTAAAAGCACCTAAATTAAAGGCTGTGCTAACCTCAAGTGAAAAATTAACCTCCATTATGAGAACTACCATTGAAAAAGTTTTTCAGTGCAGGGTTTTTGATGGGTATAGTGGTATGGAAGCATGTGGTCTTATTTCTGAAAATAGCTCTGGTGAATTGTTGTTCAGTCTAGATTCAGGAATCATGGAGGTATTAGATACCGATGGAAATACTGTAAATGATGGAGAAACAGGTGAAGTAATAGCTACAGGATTTTTAAACTATGATCAGCCTTTAATTCGTTATAGAATAGGAGATAGGGTTAAACTTGCAAAGAATCAAGAAACAATTTCCGGAAGCTATATGACTAAAATTGAAGAAATTGAAGGTAGAATAGAAGATGTAATTATTGGTGTTGATGGACAAAAAATGGTTCGATTTCATGGTTTATTTGTTGAAATTCCAACTATTCATATGGCGCAAGTAATACAGGAATCATTGAATCAGATAACACTAAAATTAGTGGTTGATGATGATTATAACACTAAAAATGAAGACATTATAAGTAGTCGGATTAAAAGCCAATTAGGTGAAATTACTATTACTTATATATATGTTGATTGTATTGAAAAAGAAAAAAACGGAAAGTATAAGGCGGTTATTTCAAATTTAAATCATGAGTGAGAAAGTAATTTGGGTAATCAATCAAACTGCAGGAAAACCAGATTCTGGTTGGGGTGAACGTCATTATTATTTGGCAAAATACTGGATAAAAAAAGGGTATGAAGTCAACATTATTTCAGGGTCTTACAACCATCTTTTTAAAAATCAGCCCAATATTTCAAAAAAAACTTTTACAGTTGAAAAGCTGGAAGATGGCATTACCTTTTGTTGGGTAAAAACACCAAAATATGATGGTGGTGGCTACCGAAAATTCTGGAGTAATCTTGTTTTTATGGTAAAATTATTTTTTTTATCAACCAAAAAATTAAGCAAACCCTCACATATTATCGTATCTTCAATGCCAATTTTCCCAATAGTAAATGGACACTTTTTTAAAAAGCGATTTAATGCTAAAAAACTAATCATTGAAATTCGTGATTTATGGCCACTAACACCAATGCATCTTAAAGGATATTCAAAGAACCATCCTTTAATTAGAATAGTTGCTTTGTTCGAAAAATTCGCCTATAAAAAATCGGATACCATTGTTTCATTATTGCCTAATGCAAATATGTATATTGATAAAATATCAGGAGATCCTTCAAAATTTCAGTGGATTCCAAATGGTATTGACGAAACACTTCTAAGAAATGAAGATTTACCTATTTCAATCATACATAAACTTCCAAAAAATAAATTCATTATTGGTTATACAGGAACTATAGGTATGGCTAATGCTATGGAATATTTTATAGATGCATCCATATTATTAAAAGATGATAATCATATTCATTTTGTGCTGATAGGTGATGGGTATTTGAAAAATCAATATATAGAGCAAACAAAAAACAATAGCAACATTACATTCATTGATAAAATTGAAAAAAATCAAATACAAAATATGTTAGTACTTTTTGACGTTTGTTATGTAGGGAGGTATGATAATAAACTATATGAATATGGAGTTTCATACAATAAATATTACGATTATATGCTTTCAGGTAAGCCTATTTTAGAATCTTCAAACTTGATTAAAAGTCCGACAGAATTGGCCAGCTGCGGAATTATTGTAAAACCAGAAAATGGAGAAGCAATAGTTAAAGGTATTTATGAATTGCAATCTATGACTGAAGAACAACTTAAAAGTATTGGCACAAAAGGATTCGTATTTGTAAAAAAATACCATAACTTTGAATATCTGAGTAATCTGTACATAAATTTATTCTAAATGCCCCAAAGCAATCTACATTTCTCCATTTCAGAACGTAAGTTGTATTTACGTTTTTTAGATGTGGTATTCCCAATTATAGGTTTTTATTTGGTGAGTTTATTTACGGATTATCAATACTTTAATTTTAATAGTCCACAAATTTTAAAATGGAGTATTTCATTAAGTATTTATATACTTTTTTTTGGTGTGGTATTTGAAATGTATAATTTAAAAGTTGCAAGTGATAAATATTTAACCTTAAGAAGTGCATTATTAACGTCGCTTTTTGCAACTCTTTTTTATGTTTTTACACCTTATTTTTCACCTTTACTACCATCAAATAGAATACAAATATTTTACTTTTTTGGAGTACTTTTAGTTTCAATTTTAGTCAATAGGTTCATCTATATTCAATTTATTTTTTCACCGCGTTTTATAAAAAATATCTTAATTATTGCTGAAATAGATGAAATCGAAACGGTAATTGCCCTAAATGAACATAAGAATGCTAACAAAATAATTGCCTATGTATCGGATAAAAAGATGCAAGATGAAGAAAACTTAACTTTTATCCCAATTCAAGAAGTTATTTTGGAAGATGCAATTACGCATTACTTTATTAATGAAATTATAGTGACTTCAAAGAGCCTAAAATTTCTTTCAAAAAAAATAAATAATCAATTAATTGAATTATTTGAAAAAGGGGTGATTATTAGAAGTATTGATAACTTTATTGAAGAAGAAACCAATCGTGTTTCAGAAGGACAGTTAACACCCAATTTTTACAATTATTTTACATTTAGTAAGAGTCACCAAAACAACTTATATCTTACTTTTAGGCGTATTTTTGATGTCTTTTTTGCTATTATTGGTATTTTATTTTTCTTAATACTTATTCCAATTGTTTTTTTAATAAACTTAATAGCAAATAAGGGTAAACTATTATATGTTCAAAAAAGAATAGGAAAAAGAGGCATTGAATTTAATATTTTCAAATTTAGAACTATGGTTTCTAATGCTGAAAAAAATGGAGCAGAGTGGGCTCAAAAAAATGATCAGAGAATAACGCCTTTTGGAAGAATTTTACGGAAAAGCAGAATTGATGAAGTTCCACAATTTTTGAACGTTTTTAGTGGTGACATGAGCTTGATTGGCCCGAGGCCTGAACGACCAGAATTTGTGAAGCAACTAGAAAACGAATTGCCTTTTTATGCCATTAGGCACGTTATTAAACCGGGTTTAACAGGTTGGGCACAGGTCATGCACCCTTATGCAAATACTGTTGAAGATCAGCATATTAAATTAATGTATGATTTGTACTATATTAAAGAAAGAAACTTATTGTTAGACTTTAAAATAGTTATAAAAACAATCAGTACTATTTTATTTTTTAGAGGTACTTAGTTTAAATGTTTGTACTGAGCCTGCCTGTCGGCAGACAGGCTTGTCGAAGTATGATTCTTTCCTTCCTTTCAGTCATTCAGGATGACAGTTATTTTGTCATTCTGAGAGCAACGAAGAATCTAATTCCGTAATGTGTTGAGATTCTTCACTTCCTTTCAGTCGTTCAGAATGACAATTATATATTGTTAACCTTATTAAATCCTTAGCCGTCATC
>Ga0209231_1000592_pt1 | contig 18956 bp, 17 predicted proteins | sample Deesub45470m_DNA_FD_188086 | JGI IMG/M metagenome (GOLD analysis project Ga0209231, IMG submission 188086) | Deep subsurface microbial communities from North Pacific Ocean - 450_OLKR46/470m Metagenome (SPAdes) (version 2) | ecosystem: Environmental > Terrestrial > Deep subsurface > Unclassified ... | reverse complement strand
CAAAAAAAGGCCCCGTCTCCTCGGAGACGGGGCCTTTTTTGTTTTATTTTTTCAATTCAATCCCGAAAGATTTGATCTTGCGGTGGAGGTTCGACCGCTCCATTTCAATCGCCTCGGCGGTTCGGGAAATATTCCAGTCGTTTTCAGAAAGTTTTTGAATCAGGAACACCTTCTCAAATTCCTCACGGGCTATCTTGAACGTTCCCGTATCGCTGAAAACGACACCCGGGATCCGATCAGGATTCCTTCTTCGTGAATGGATGGTCGGTGGCAGGTGCTTTTCGCTGATGATCCTGTCAGGGGTCATGATGACCAGTCGCTCGATGATATTCTTAAGTTCGCGTACGTTTCCTGGCCAGGGGTACTGAGTGAGTTCACTCATGGCTTCAGGGGTGATCTCTTTCGTCTCCCTGCTTTCCTTGCTGCAGAAAAAGGAGAGAAAGTGTCTTGCCAGTGCCTCTATGTCCTCGGCGCGCTCGCGCAATGGTGGGACATGGAATGGGAGGACATTGAGCCGGTAATAAAGGTCCTCCCTGAAATTGCCGTTGGCGATCTCCGCTTCGAGATTTTTATTGGTCGCAGCAATCACCCGAACGTCAACCTCTATGGTTCGGTTCCCCCCCACCCGCTCAAACTTCCGCTCCTGAAGAATCCGCAACACTTTCGCCTGGGTTTTCAGACTCATGTCGCCGATTTCATCGAGGAAAAGCGTGCCCTCGTGAGACTGGTCGAACTTCCCCCGCCGCTGAGCCGTGGCGCCGGTGAAGGCCCCCTTCTCGTGCCCGAACAGTTCTGACTCGATGAGCTCTTCGGGGATCGCCGCGCAATTGACTTCGATAAAAGGTTTATCCCGGCGATGGGACTGGGAATGAATCGAGCGGGCGACCAACTCCTTGCCGGTGCCGTTCTCTCCGGTAATCAGAACCCAGCCGGAGGTCGGCGCAGCCATGGCGATCTGTTCCTTAAGTTGCAGGATCGGCCCGCTTGTGCCGATCATCTCATATTCCTTGGCAAGTTTGGCCTTGAGGGAGCGATTTTCTTCGACCAGCTGACCGACCTTCATGGCATTTTGAATGGCAAGAAGGACCTTCTCCAGGGACAGGGGCTTTTCGATGAAGTCGAAGGCTCCAAGCTTGGTCGCCTTGACCGCCGTTTCAATGGTGCCGTGGCCGCTCATCATCACGACCAGTTGGTCGGGAGACGTGCTGCGGATGCGGCGAAGCGCTTCAATGCCGTCGATGCCCGGCATCCAGATGTCGAGGAGAACAAGATCCGGGTTCTCTTCGCGGACAAGGGCGACCCCATCTTCCCCGTTTTCGGCAAAAAGAGTCCTGAATCCTTCGTCCTGCAGGATTCCCTTGAGGCTCTCACGGATGCTTTTTTCGTCGTCAATGATCAGTATATTCTTCATTTTGTCCCTTGTCGGATCGTCAGGCCTGTAAATTGTCGCCGTTCATCGGAAGCTCGACTATGAACCTGGTGCCCTTCGGGTGGTTGTCCTTGACACGAATATAGCCGTTGTGGTCGGAAATTATCGTTGAGACAATGGCAAGGCCGAGACCCGTCCCCGATTTCTTGGTGGAAAAATACGGTTCGAACAGGCGTGGTTTGTCTTCTGCCGGGATGCCGCAGCCGTTATCGGCTACAGTAAAGGTGACCATCTGCATGTCTGGGTTGTAATTCGATTCGACCTCAATGGTCCCCTCTTCGTCGATGGCAGCGACAGCATTTTCGATCAGATTGATGAAAACCCGTTTAACCTGGTCACGATCAAGGCTGAAAACCGGGATGGCCGGATCGGGATTGAAAGAAAAATTGATCTCCTTGTGCCCTTCCTGATACAGGATCAAGGCCTCGCCGATGATTTCATTGAGGTTGTTGGGGGTCGGGTTGCTTGCCGGAAGACGGGCGAAATTGGAGAATTCGTTGACCAGGTTCTTCAGTTCGTCCACCTGTTTGATGATCATCATGGTGCATTCGTCAAAGACCAGGTCGTCCTCCCCGAAGCGGTCCAGATAGCGCCGCCGCAACCGTTGGGCTGACAACTGGATTGGCGTCAGGGGATTCTTTATTTCATGAGCAATGCGCCGGGCCACCTCGCGCCAGGCCGCCATGCGCTGGGCTTTTAACAGTTGAGTGAGATCGTCGAAAACCACAACGGTTCCCATGAACTCTCCCGTTTCGTCCCGCAGGGTCGTGACGTTGACTAGCAGTGTCACCTTGCTGTCCTGGACCGGAATGGTGACCTGCTTGCGAATGGAATCTTTGCCTGAGTCGAGCAGGTCCTTGAGGAAGTCCTTGATCAGCGGCAAGTGCTCGTTACTGACCACCGTACGGAAATTCTTGCCGATGACTTTTCCGGGTTTGATGCGCAGGAGCTTTTCGGCCGATTTGTTGATGGTGGTGATGTTCCCCTGTTTGTCCACCGAGATGACACCGGCCGTGACATTTTTGAGGACGATCTCCATGTACCGTCGCCGCTGGTCGAGTTCGAAGTTCGAACTTTGCAGTTCGCGGTTGGCTTCCCTGATCGTCTGCTGTCCGTTGCGCAGGTCGGCGGTCATCTGGTTGAAGGCATCGACAAGGGTGCCGATTTCGTCGTCGCTGCGTACGTCGATGCGCACGTCGAGGTCTCCGGCCGCTATGCGGTTGGTCGCCATCGCCAGTTCCTGGATCGGGACCGTAATCCCCCGGGCGAGGTGAAACCCGAACCATGTGGCGAGAAAGATAATCACCAGGGCGATCAGGAGCAGGACAATGACATAACCTTTTTTGATTTTTTTCTTGAGTAGTTTGGTCTCTTTGTATTGTTCGAAGGAGGTGGAAATTTCCTTCATCTTGTTGACCAGAGAGTAGGGGACGTAGTAGTTGACCACCATGACCCCCACCACATCATTGGGGTTCCAGTTGGAATAGATCGGAACGATGCCTCTGATCAGGTCGGCACGCCCGATCGGGGTGATGCGTGTAAAGCGGTTACCCTGGAGGGCCTCGCGAATATTGTCCGATCCGGGGTCGGTAAATTCTGCGATCGGTACCTGCGGGTTGGCGGCACGTACCAGCTCTTCGAGGGTAGAGGAGAAGACCTCCACTATTCCGAGATTGTATTCCTGCTGTTTCAGCTTGATGAGCTCTCGGAGGGCCGGTAGATTCTCCTGGTTGAGAAGCTTGTTCTCCTTGGCAATCCGTGCCAACTGTTCTGCATAATAGAGGGCGTTGGCGGCGGAGTTTTTGTAGTACGTCTGGGCAACCTCAAGGGATTCCTGCAGGGAGGATTCGATCTGGGAGTTGAACCAATTTTCAATGGAGTTGGTGATGAATCCCGCCGAGACGAAGAAGAGAAGCATGGTCGGCACCAGCGAGAGGGCGATGAAGGCAATGACCAGCTTGCTGCGCAGGCGCGCCCCCGGAGTCCCCCGGCGTCGTTCGAGAATCAGCTTGAAAAGATTGCGGAAAATAAGAAACAGAAAGAGGATGATAAGAAGGATGTTGACGTTGATCAACGCCATCACCAGAATGCTGTTCGACTGGGGGAACTTGGAGGTCAGTTCGAAAAGCTGAGTTTCAAAGCGGGAAAAGATAACGACCAGGACAACGATGAAAAGGATCAGGATCCATTCCCGTTTGCGTTTCCGGCTTTCCGTTTTTTCCGTTTGGATGGGCGGAGTATTTGAGGTCATGCATTGTCTCGTGTGTCGAAGGCTAAATGCCCAATAATAGGCTGATAACGCTGGTTATTGCAAGGTGCATGGTTCATTTTTGCATAAAAAAAGGCAGCCTCAGGCTGCCTTTATATATTGAAACTCAGGGGAGTCAGGCCTTGGAGAAGGCCAGTTCCGAGGCGTAGGCCGGCGATTCATTCTGCAGGGCCAGGCACAGATCGTCTTCGGTGAATTCCACCAACTTCCAGCTGTCGGGTGTGGAGAGAATTTTTTCGACCATCTTGTGATTGATATCATGTCCGGCCTTGAAGGCCTTGATGTGGCCGAGGATGGGGAAGCCCAGGAGGCTGAAATCACCTACGGCATCGAGGATCTTGTGGCGGACAAACTCATCCGGGAAGCGAAGCCCCTCGGGATTGAGAATGGCGTTTTCGTCGATGACAATGGCGTTTTCCATTGACCCCCCGCGGGCGAGACCGTTGGCCTTGAGATACTCTACTTCTTTGAGAAAGCCGAAGGTGCGCGCGGCACTGATCTCCTTGCGAAAGGTTTCAGGGGTGACCTTGACGGTACGATTCTGCAGAGAAATACAGGGGTGATCGAAAGCGATATCGTAGGTGATGCGGAAGAAGCGCGAGGGGATGATGGTGAGCCGTTTTTCGCCCTCGACCAGGGTAATCGGCTTGCGAATAGATAGATACTTCCGGCAACGGGGGAGGCTGCGAATGCCGGCCTTCTGGATGAGTTCCACGAAGGGGGCCGCGCTGCCGTCCATGATGGGGACTTCCGGACCGTCAATGTCGATGTTCAGGTTGTCGATACCGCAGGCGGTCAGGGCGGCCATGATGTGCTCAACGGTGGAAACGCTCAGCCCGCCTTTGCCGATAACGGTGGCCAGGCGTGTATCGACCACATTGGCGGAGATGGCCTCGATGGAAACGGTCCTGTCGCCTTCGGAGCGGTGAAAAATAATGCCCGTCTTTGCTTCGGCGGGTCGCAGGGTCATATTGATCCGTTGGCCCGAATGGAGGCCGATGCCGGAGATGAAAACAGAGTGAGCGATGGTGCATTGATAAATCATGGCGGAAACATCCTCCCGAAAAACGGCATTTAATATTTAGACATTTACGAATAATGCAAATAATGTGCCCGTTATATGTTTGTTTTTAAGTGGTTGAAAAAGCGTTGGAAAGTCGGCTGCGGCATGATGCTTCGAGGTGATGTGTTGAAAATGTGCAAGGCAGGTTGTGGTGCGCGGACCACAGGAGGGGAGGGGGATGTGGTTACAGCCGTCCCGAGCGAAGGATGGCGATCGCCAGCCAGAGGCCGAGAAAACCGGCAATGGAGTAGCCGAGAAAACCGAGGACGGGAAAGCCCAATAGGAGGGGACCTTTTTCCGTCTGCATGATCAGCGATGAGCCAACGATCAGTGCCGCGATCAACAGGCTGAAAGAGAGGCGGTTGCTCGACTTGTCGAGGTCGGTGATCAGCCTGTCGAGGCCGCGATGTTCGAGATCAATCTTGAATTTGTTACGGTTGACGCGGTTGATGAATTCCTTGAGGTCCCGGGGGAAATTTTTTGCCAAGGCGCCATAGGCCTGAACGGTGCGAACCATCTCCCGGGAAATGCTGGCCGGAGTGACCCGGTCGGAAAGGAGGGTTTCCATGAAGGGCTTGAGGTGGGAAATCATGTTGAACTCGGGGTCGAGTTGCCGTCCGATTCCTTCGATAGTGACCAGGGCCTTGGCCAGCAGCATCAGGTCGGAGGGGAATTTGATCCGGTAACAGCTGAGTATTTCAATAAATTCGGTGAGCATTCGCCCGGCATTGATCTCGTTGAGGGGAATCTCGTAATAGTCGTCAATAAATTCGGAGAGATCGCGCCTCAGGTTCCTTGTGTCGATCTCATCGGTCAGGTCGCCGGAGTAGAGGAGCAAGGTGATGACTTTTTCGACGTCCCGCTGCAGGATCGCCATCAGCAGGTCGACAAGTTGGAACTTGAGATTCTCGTCGATCCGTCCGACCATGCCGAAGTCGAGGAAACAGACCCTGTTACCTTCGAGGATGAAGATGTTTCCTGGATGGGGGTCGCCGTGGAAAAAACCGTGGATCAGGACCTGTTTGAGGATGGCATTGGCGCCGTTGCGGGCGATGGTCTGCAGATCGAGCCCCGCCTCGAGGAGTCGCGGCAGGTCGGTGATTTTGATCCCTTCCACCAGCTCCATGGCTAGAATCGTCTCCCCCGTGTAGTCCCAATAGACCCGGGGGATGTGGACGGTCGGGTCATCCGCAAAGTTGGCGGCAAAGCGATCGATAGTGTGTCCTTCCCGGGAGAAGTCCATCTCCCGGTGCAGGGTGCGGCGAAACTCCTTGACGATGCCGATCGGGTCGTAGATTTCCTCGGTGGCGATGTGTTTTTCGATGAGGTAGGCCAGACCCATCAGGATGTCGAGGTCGGTCTCGACGACTTTCTCGATCCCGGGGCGGCGTATCTTGATGACGACTTCCTCGCCGCTGTGCAGGCGGCCGCGGTGAACCTGGGCAATGGAGGCAGCGGCGATGGGGATGGGGGAGAATTCGGCGAAAAGTTCGTGCGCCGGATAGCCCAGTTCCCGCTCCAGTTGCGCAAGGATTTCCGGGAGGGGTCCGGACGGAACGGTGTCCTGGAGTTTGCCGAATTCGTCGGCATACTCCCTGGGGATGACGTCGGGGCGGGTGGAAAGGATCTGCCCGAACTTGATGAACGTCGGTCCCAGCTCTTCCAGTGCCAGGCGCAGGCGCACCGGCTGGGTGAGGCGCTCGATCTCCTTGGGAGCACTGCCAAGGGTGACAATGCGGCGTCCGAGCTCAAGGTAGTAGTTGATGTTGAGCTGCTCGATAACGTGGCCGAAGCCGTACTTGATCAGGATTCCGAGGATGTCACGGTAACGCCGGATAGAGCGGATATTGCGGTTGATCCGCGAAAAGGTCAGCATCAAAGGGGGCCAGTGGTCGGGGGATTACTTCCCCGCCTCCTTGAGCTGCTTCTCCAAAAGTTGAACTTTCTTGCGCACCTTGTCGAATTCATCCCGGGTCACGAGGCCAAGGCGCTCGCAGGCGGCGACGACCTCATTCTGGGCAACCTCCTGGAGTTTTTCCTGGTTATCCCGGGCCGTCTGTTGCAGTTTGTCGAAAAGTTCTCTCCCTTTTTCTTCGCTGAGGTTGAACTGGCTGCGCAGGTCGCTGATGAGGTCCTCGGCTTTTTTCTGGGTGAGGGAGATGGCACCGATGCCGGCCAGCATGGTTTTTTCGATCAGCTCAATCATCTTAACCTCCTGGTAAGTGTTTGTCATTTTAGGTAGTTAAAGAGTACCATACCCCTTTGGTCTTTCAATCAACCTCAACAAGACGACGGATCTTCTCTATTTGGTGAAGGGTCGCCTCTTCGCCGGCGCGAATTGCCTCCTCTGCGCGGTTGAATTCGAGGAGCGTCAGCGTACCAAGTTCCGGGCGGATCAGGACATCGATATCGTTGTTCTCCAGGCGCAGGTCGTTGATCTGGTTTTCCATGATGGCAACACTCTGGGCGCAGACCTTGAAAATTCCCGGCGGCTTGCGTTCTCCCCGGTCTTCCGGGGCATTGTTGAACGGCCAAAGGTCCCTCAGGAGTCTCTCCACCCCCTTGGGAGTGAAGCGCCCCCGCAGCGGATGCGCTGTCGGAATTTCTCCTGAGGGCAGGGGGAGGTATGTTTCCCGCCGTGATCGGTTCATTGCCGGGATGGCACAAACGCCGATCACGACGTCTGCCCCCATCGCGCGTATGACATCGGCGGGGATGGGGTTGCAGAGTCCGCCGTCGACCAGGAAGCGGTTGCCGAAGCGGACCGGTGTGAAAATCCCGGGAAAGGCCACCGCCGCCCGCAGGGCTTCGAGAAGGTTCCCCTGCCTGATCGTGAGCGCTTCACCGGTCTCGACGTCGGTGGCGACCAGTGCCATGGGAATCTTCAGTTCCTCGAAAGTCCGCACCGGCAGGAGTTCGGAAATGAATCGGGCTACTTTTTTGCCGTCGATCAGTCCGGAGGTCGGGAAAATCGGGTCGACGAGGCGAACCAGCTGCCGCCAGTCGACGCCGCAGGCGACCCGTTCGATTTCGGCGGCGGTGATCCCCGCCGCGTACAGGGCGCCGATCAAGGCGCCGATCGAGGTTCCGGCGATGAAATCGATGCGCACCTCTTCGGCGTCGAGGGCCTTGAGAACCCCGATGTGGGCCAGGCCGCGCGCGGCACCGCTCCCCAGGGCCAATCCGAGGCTGTAACGGTCTGTTTTCAAATGATCTCCAGGAAAGCGCCGCGCTGCTGCTCCCCGATTTTAATTCATGAACTCGTCAGCTTCGCCATTATAGAAGGCGGGTCGGTCTTTGGCAAGAAAGGACCCGACGAGGTGGGGCGGCAGAGCCAGGGGAAGAAGGAAAGGGGTAGGCCGGGCGTGAGGGAGGAATTTCCCTTGGGAAAAGGTCGTTCCGGTCGAATCTGCAGAAAAAGGATTGGGGGCTCATTTCGATCTCGGGCGCAGTTCGCCAGAGACGAGGAATGTTACCGAGGCCTCGGTCAATTTCCATGAGTCGGGCAGTAACGATCCCTTTCCGAGTAGATGCAGCCGCAGTACTGCTGGCGGTAGAGCCCCATCGCCTTGGATTTGTCGATGCCCTCGCGCCAACCTTCGCGAAAGTCCTGGTAGACGAAGCTGATGCCGTGGACACAGGCCAGGGATTCGCCGATTTCCCGAATCCGCTCGTGCTGCTGATACCGGGAGTAGAGGAGGCTGGTGGTGAAACCGTCAAAACCTTCGGTGGCTGCAGTGCGGGCCGTCTCCTCCAGTCGCGACCGGTAGCAGTAGTCGCAACGCCAGTCGGGCTTGTCGGCGACATTGCGCAGAAATTCATCGAGGGAATACTCTTCGCGGTAGTCCATTGGCAGTTCGACCTGCCCGGCATATTTTCTGACCGTATCGAGGCGGCGCCGAAATTCCTGGTAGGGGTGGATGTTGTGGTTGAAGAACAGACCGCTGACGGTGTGATTCTGCTGGCGCAGGATCTTGACCGGAATGATGGCGCAGTTGGCGCAGCAGACATGAATGAGGAGATTCATTGGATCGTCCTTTGTCGTCCGTTCGGACGCCCTGAAAGAGTCGATACCGGCATTTTACCAGCTCACTGAGGAAAAACAAAGGGTCTATGGGGCGACCAGATCCCAGCGCGGAATCGGGAGAGAGGCCCAGACGCGCTCCACCATGGCGTTTGCTGCACGGGGTTCGGCTATCCGGCGGTGTGTCTGCTGGACCAGGACGCGGTGCAGATTTCGGAGGTCCGTCAGGTAGCGTTCGAGAATCTCCTCTGTCAGTTGCCGGTCGCAGGGGAGGGCAATGTGGGTACGGCCGTCGCAGGAGGCCAGAACGAGCGCCCGCGCCGTTTCTCTCCCCTCGACTTCGACGGCCGTCCCCTGCGGGTCGTAGAGAGTCAATCGTTCGAAGAACTCGTCGCCGATGACCAGGGGGCCGGCGATGGTGAATTCCTGAAGTCTTGGGCGGTAATGGTCGTACAGATACTGTTCGGGGAAACGCGGCAGGCCGTCGACGAAGATGTCCCGGATGAGCTCCTCGGCCAGGTCCCGGGAATTTGCAGGCCCCGAAGGTGGTGGAGGGAGGGGAGCCGATTTGACGGCCTGGGGGGGCAGGGGCTTGAGAAGCGGATCCGTTCCGAGCCACAGGGCCAATTCGGCATCGAGAACGGCGGTAGTCGGAAGGGGGTCGCCGTCAGCCCAGGAGAGGAGGCGCAGATTCTTGAGGGTTTCGGTGGCGGGGAGGGGGAGCCCCTGCTGCAGGGCGTTTTCCCTGAGAAGCGCCCGGCGCGGCAGGGGTTGTCCTCCGCTTACGATCTGCCAGAGCATGCGGCCGAGGGAGGACCGGGAGAAGAGAAAAACCTCCCTCTCCCAGGGCGTCGGCCAGGTTGCGGCCGAGGGAATGCCGAGGTCTCCTTCGTTGATCAGGGTTAGGATTTCCGTCGGGAGGTCGAGCGTCAGGGGATAGATGGCGGGATGGCTTCCCCGGACGGCATGACAGGGGAGGGTCCGGGTTTCCGAAGAGCCATTCAGGAGCGTCAGGGCTTCACCGGGGGGCGTTTTGCCCAGCCGGATGTGCAGGCCCCCCTCGGGACGGCGGGCCAGGATCGCGAGGGTGAATTGTTCGTCCAATACTTCGAGGAGGGGTGTGCGGAAGTCGGCACACAGCCAGTCCGGAGTATGGAGGTCGATCCGGCAACCTTCTGCGGCGAGGCCGAGGAGGTAGAGGAACTCATACCCCCAAAGGGGGGTGCCGGGAGGGAGGACAAAACGTCGGCTCGGCCAGGAGCGGCGCAGATGGGCCGTCAGGGTCTTGCGCTCACCGGAGCTTGGTATGCGATTGGCGCCCAGGGTTCCGTAAATCCTGGCAGGAAGGTCCACGGTGCCGAGGGAAAAGATGTCGCCGGCGAACGCCAGGGCCGGGGGAAGGTCGGCAAGAAAACGCAGCAGCGCGGTGTAGGCGAGAATGGCCGCAGGCGCCACCTCGATCAGCGAATCCCTCTGGCTGAAAGGGTGGGTCGAATTGAGTGTTAAAACAGGCGTCGCCGCCGAGCCGTCCGTCTCCGGTGGCATTGCCCCCCCCAGGAGGCTCCCCTGGTGGCTCAGGAGGAGCTGCAGGGCCTCGGCCCCTCGCTCGGGAACCGTGTCGAGCCGGAGTTGGCTCAGCCGGCGGAAGAGGTGGTGAAAGCGGACGGCACTCTCTGTCGGAAGGGCGATCTCCTCCTCGGTCGCCCCCAGGGTGAACCGCAGATCCTCCGGGAGGGTGTCGAGGGCGAAATGCATGGCTCTCTCCAGCCCCTCCGGTTGAACGGTGGGGGGGAGCCGGTCTTGAAGAACGAGGGCGATCAGCCGGCACAGGGTCAGAGTCCCCTTGCTGTCGGCCATAGCCGCGGGGGAGAGGGATGGGGCCCGGTGCTGTTCACCCTGGCGAACCTGGCAGGCCTCGGCAAGAAAGGGGGCGGAAGCCTGCAGGGTGGCCAGGGAGAGGTTGGCCAGATAATGGGACGAGAGCTGTTCGGGAGGGACGGCGCCGACAACCGACAGGAGTTTGAGCTCCTCCAGAACGCGGTGCAGCGTTTCCTGAAAACCTTCGGCGCTCCCGGTTCCGGAGGCGGACAGGGGGATGGTTTTGAAACGGAAAACGGCCTGCTGGCGAATTTCCCAGATGACCAGTTCCCGTGGCGCCCAGGCGACAAAGTGCCGCAGGCCCAGGGCATGGGCACCGTGGATTCCGGCGTCGAGAGCCTGGTCCGCCTCTTTCGGCGGGAAGAGGATGAAACCCCCGGCCATGAAACTGTCGCGATTGATCCAGAAGACCAGGGGGGGGGAAAGAGGTCCGCCCGGGGTAAGGATCTCCGGAAAGACCTCGACCTTGCGGAAGGGTAAACGTCCCTGGTGGATGGCTGCTTCGGCCCAATGAGCAAGTTGACGGCAGAGAAGGAGAAGGGTTTCCTGGTTCATGAAGTTTGGCTGTCTGGAGGAGTTGGTGAAAAAGATGCTTCGCCGCCGGATGGTGGTGCAGGCGGAGCAAGTTAAAAGAGGCCGTCACATCGACGGCCTCAGGGGGGGAATCAGCAGGGCTAGAGCTCAATTGCCCCCATCGACAGAACCCTAACACAGCTCTTTGTCTGTGCCAAAGCTATTTTCCTCGAGCGGGGTCATTTGGTGCGTCGTTCGATTTCGATCATCAGGTTTTTGAGCTTCTCCTGGTCGGCCTGGAGCTGGTTGTTTTTCTGCACGAGCTGGTCGTAGTCGCGACGGCAACGCGTCTTGTCCTGCTGCAGAGCCGCAAGGCGCCTGTTTTGCTCCTTCGTCATATCGAGGAGGGCACGTGCTTCCGCGTTCCAGGGACTATCGGGGTAATCTTTGCGCAACTTTTCGAAGGCCGGGGATTTGCCGCCCTCGGCAACTTCGTGCACCCCCTGAATAAAAAGCGTCGTTGCCGTGTCGGCGGTTCCAGGGACAAGTCTGTTCACTGCGGCGCAGCCACCGGTGAGCAGCAGGGTCAGGATGAGGATCAGGATGGGCATCGTTGCAGCTTTTTTCGGCGGTTGACAAGGTAATTGCTTCCGGGAAGTCCTTTGAGATGCTCTTTCATCTTAGCACATTCCTGGCTTATGGAAAACGGCGAGGGTTCCTCCAGGTTGTCCGAGGGGATAATGGCAATCGAGATGGTCAGCAGGGGAAATTTGCGTTCCACGCCGAAGCGATCCTTCCCCATGAAATAGCCGGTGTTGCGGTCCTCTTCCGAATAGAGACCCGGAGCCATAGAATCGAAGCGTCCGATGAGCTCTTTGGCGATCGGTTCGGCGTGTTCGGGGGTGGTCAGAACGACGTAGTCGTCGCCACCGATATGGCCGACCATATCTTCTTGAGTCCCTGCCGTGGCGACGGCGGCGAGAATCAGGTCGCCGACCAGAGCCAAAGCCTCGCTTCCGGCCTTGTAGCCGTAGCGGTCCCCGAAGGCCTTGAAATTGTCCAGATCGATGTACATGTGGGCAAAGGGCTTTCCGAGGCTTATGCGGGCATGGAGTTCCCTGTCGATAGCCAGATTGCCCGGGAGGTGGGTCAGGGGGTTGGCATCGAGCCTCAACTGCTCCAGTTCGCGGAGCTTTCGCCCCATATGGGCGAATTCCCGGGCCAGGTTGCCGAACTCATCCTGTCCGGAGACGTCGAGGTGGTGCTCGAACTCGCCGGCAGCGATCTCCTTTGTCGCCCGGACCAGGGAGGCTACCGACCTGTGAATGCTGAAAATGACGGCCAACGCTGAGGGGGCCGAAAGGGCGATCCCGAAAAAAGCCAGGAGCAGGGTGACTCGGTAGGCGTCGGCGCTCTCGGCGCTGAAGTCGGAGAGGGAGGCGTCGATGGTCTCCTGCTGGGTGGCGGTCAGCTGGTCGAGAGTGGCCAGGAGCGAACTGCGCAGCGGCGCCAGGGTTTCAGTGGAGAAGGATTCGGCTTGGCGCCAGGATCGCGTCCCCAGAAGTTCCCGAAGGTGGGCGCCCTCGTCGTGGCAGCGCTCCATCTGCGGGGAAAGGCGGGCGGAAATGATCGGCAGTTCCAGCCCTGAGAGGGATTCCCAGAGGTCCATTCTCTCGATTTGCCGCCGGTCCGCCAGCTGGAGTAGACCCGGATCCTGAAGAATCAGGTACTGCTTCTCCAGGCTTTCCTGGGCAAGGATGTTCTGACGCAGGGCGCGGAGGAGGTTGAGGGCCTTGAACTCGACGGCCACCAGGTGCCGGGAACGGGCGGTCTGGGTATGGAGGCTCCCCAGGGCATAAATGATCGCCACCAGGCTGAAAACGGTCACCAGGAGATAGACGGCGATGATTTTCCGGGTCACGGTATATCGGGGCATTCCCATGGATTTCCTTTGGTCGTGCTGCGCCGCCCCGGCAGGGTCTTCCATCGGCCCCTGTCCTGAGTCAGGTGAAAAGGAGGGGTTCTGCGCCCGGCAAGGGAGAACGATCAAAATGGCGATAGGCCAGTGGGGTGGCTACCCGCCCTCTTGGCGTCCGGTTCAGGTACCCCTGTTGGAGCAGAAAAGGCTCAATGACATCCTCGATGGTCTCTTTTTCTTCGCCGATGGCCGCCGCCAGGGTTTCGAGGCCGACCGGCCCGCCGGCAAACTTGTCGATGAGGGTGAGCAGCAGCCGCCGATCCATGTGGTCGAACCCGCAGTGGTCGACCTCGAGGCGGGTGAGCGCCAGATCGGCCAGGCGCGGGTCGATGATTCCGTTCCCCTTGATCTGGGCGAAATCCCGCACCCGGCGCAACAGGCGGTTGGCGATGCGGGGAGTCCCGCGACTGCGGCGGGCGATCTCGGCACCCCCCTCCTCTTCCACGGGGATTCCGAGAATGCCGGCACTCCGTCTGACAATGGTGGCCAGCTCATCCTCGGTGTAAAATTCCAGGCGGCAGATCACCCCGAAACGATCTCGCAGCGGGGAGGAGAGGAGCCCGGCGCGGGTGGTGGCACCGATCAGGGTGAATCGGGGGATATCGAGTTTGATGATTCGCGCCGAAGGCCCCTGACCGATCATGATATCGAGTTGGTAATCCTCCATGGCAGGGTAGAGGATCTCTTCGACGACGGGGGAGAGGCGGTGGATTTCATCGATAAAAAGGACATCCCCCTCCTCGAGATTGGTGAGGATCGCCGCCAGGTCTCCGGGTTTTTCGATCACCGGACCCGAGGTGCTTTTGATGCTGACGCCCATTTCGCTGGCGATGATGTTGGCCAGGGTCGTCTTGCCGAGGCCCGGGGGGCCGTAGAAGAGGACATGGTCGAGAGCTTCGCCCCGCTTTCTGGCGGCGTCGATGAAAACCTGGAGATTCTCCTTGGCCCTGACCTGCCCGACATAGTCGTTGAGAAATCGCGGGCGCAGCGAGGGGTCGAAGCGGTCATCGTCTCCGTTGCAGGCTGCCGTGATCAGGCGTTCGGTCATCGGTGCGGCTCCGGATGGGGGGAGAAGGAATCAGATGCCCGGGACCGCGGCGTCACTTGGCCAGCACTTTCAAAGCACCCTTGAGGATCTCTTCGAGTCCGGCTCCGGGGGGGATCTCCAGCGTCTCGAGGACCTTCCTCGCCAGGCCCTCCTTGTAGCCGAGGTTGGTCAGGGCCGAAAGGATATCCTCCATCGGGGCGTTTTCGCCCTTGCCGCCTCCGGTCGGGGCCGGTCCGGGGGGAGCGCCGGCGGTGCGTACGATCTTTTCCCGCAGCTCCAGGATCAGCCGCTCGGCGGTCTTCTTGCCGATCCCCGGCAGGGTCGCCAGGCGCTTGGCGTCCCCTTCGGCCAAAGCCGTTCTCAGGGCTGCGGTGGGTATGTGGGAGAGGATATTGAGAGCCAGTTTGGGGCCGATTCCCGAGATGGTGATCAGGAGAAGGAACATCGCCTTCTCGTCGTCGTCGAAAAAACCAAAGAGGAGGATGGCGTCCTCCCTGACATGGGTATGTACATGCAGGCGCACTGTCCCGCCATCGGGGAGGGCATAGTAGGTCGAAAGGGGAATGTGCAGCCGATAGCCGACCCCACCGACATCGACGATGATGTGGTCGATGGACTTGTAGGCGACTTCTCCGGTGAGCAGGGAGATCATGGCAGGGACTCGCGAACTGGTCTAGGGGTGAGGACGGGGACGGACCGCCGATTGCAATCGTTGGCAGAGCCCGTGGCTGTGGGCGTGGCAGATGGCCACGGCCAGGGCGTCGGAAGCGTCCTGTTGGGCGATCTCCGGAAGTTTCATGAGTGTTCGCACCATCTGCTGCACCTGCTCCTTGCTGGCCCGGCCGTAGCCCACCACCGCGCCCTTGACCTGCAGGGCCGTGTACTCGGCGATCGGCAGTCCGGCGTTGACTCCGGCCAGGAGGGCGACGCCTCGGGCATGGCCGAGCTTGAGGGCCGAGAGGGCATTTTGGGCGACGAAGATCTGTTCGACGGCCAGGGCCACGGGGGCGTAGCGCTCGATGACCCGGCAGAGTTCATCGTGAATGGTTTTGAGCCGTAGAGCCAGGTCGTCGCCGCTGCGGGTGGTAATCGCGCCGTTGTCGACATGCAGGAGACGGTTTCCCCGTTGTTCGACGAGGCCATAACCGGTGATCCTGCTGCCGGGGTCGATGCCGAGAATTATCATGCGTCGCTTTCCGGGAAACGGCGTCGAATATTGCAGAGAAGCGCCCCGGGGGACTACCCCATGTGCTGGTCCATGTCGGCGTCGGAGATGTCGAAGTTGGCATAGACGTTCTGTACGTCATCGTTGTCTTCGAGTTTGTCCATCATCTTGAGCATCTGTTCCGCCTGCTTCCCTTCCAGGGGGACCATGATCTGGGGGATCATGGTGACTTCGGCGTTTTCCCATTTGAGCTGCCGGGCCGACAGAGCGTCCCGGACGTCGATGAAACTGGCGGGATCGGTGATGACCTCGTAGGCATCACCTTCATCCTTGACGTCCTCGGCTCCGGCTTCCAGCGCCGCTTCGAAAATGGCGTCAAAATCCTGGTCGTTGGCAAAGGAGATCAGTCCTTTGCGGTCGAAAAGAAAGGAGACCGAACCGTTGACGCCGAGGCTGCCGTTGTGTTTGGTGAAAATATGCCGCACATCGGCGACGGTGCGGGTGCGGTTGTCCGTCATGAATTCAACGATCACCGCAACTCCGCCGGGGCCATAGCCTTCGAAGGATCCTTCTTCGTAGCTGACCCCGTCGAGACCGCCACTCCCCTTCTTGATGGCCCGGTCGATGGTGTCCTTGGGCATGTTTTCACCCTTGGCCTTGTCGACGGCGGTCCTCAGTCGGGCGTTGGACTCAAGCTCGGCGCCGCCGATTTTTGCAGCAACGGTGATTTCCTTGATGAGTTTCGTGAATATTTTTCCGCGTTTGGCGTCCTGGGCCCCTTTGCGGTGTTTGATGTTCGCCCATTTGCTGTGACCTGACATGCTCAGCCTTCTCCTTTTCCGATCTTTGGTGCCCTGATAGGTCCCTGGAAACGGTGTAATGCTATCATGGAAATCCGCCAGCGGACAAGAGTTTTCCCGGGTTCCACCAGCGGCCAACAAAGAGAGCCGACCCGGGGGTCGGCTCTCTTTGTTGGCCTGAAGTCCAAATGTCGGTCCGCCTCAGAGTTCTCTGGGGTTGGAGCGGTAGGGCCGTATATCCAGTTCGTTGATGATACCGCTGACCCCCTCCACCTGGCGGGTGGTCTTGAGAACCTCAAGCCGCTGCGCCTCGCTGTGGACGTGCCCTTCGAGAGTCACCTTGCCGGCGGCGACGGAAATATGAAAATGGTACTGGTGCAACCCTTCGATTATTTTGTTGGACAAAAGACGGGTTTCAACCTTCTTGCGGATGATGAGGTCCTGGAGAAACTTCTTCGAAGCGTCTTTCTGCTCCGTCAGGTTCTTGTCCTTGACGGCCTCGGCGATCAGCTTGAGAGCCGTTTCCTCGCTGAGCCGGGAGGTATTTATCACCACGTCGTACTGGAGAGGGTCCTGCCAGTCCCGGTCGAAATAGTACTTGATGAATCCGGCCCGCTGCTGGTCACTTTTTCGCACCAGGACTCTTGCCAGATCGGGATCGAGCCATTCCCTTTCGGCCCACCGCTCTACCCGCTCTTCGAAGGGAGCGGTGATCCTGACCCGCAGCACGCTGCTGACCCCCTTGAGGAGATCCTGGCCTCCGCGGCCGTAGATGATGACATTCCCCTTGAGAGCGTATTCCAGGATGATCAGTTCGATCTGGTGGTAGTCGGCCTCGGTCTGGGCATCGATCGTATCGACGAAGGCAGGCGGCTTTTCGTCCACCTTCTCCACCGCTTCGGGGGTCAGACCGTAATCGGGGGCCACCTTTTTGATGGCTTCGCCGTCGACAAGGGTGTAGCCGAGTTTTTCCGCGGCCTTGTGGACGATCGGAATTCCAGCACTCCCCATTTCCCGCGAGATGGTTATGATTGCCATGTCTCTCCTCTTTGCGTGGTCAATGTCGTCAAGGTGCGCGGAAATTCTAGCAATCGGGTTTGACCTTGACAAGAATTTAAATGGAGCCGGCAGTCCGGTCTGGAGCAGGAAGAGATAACCCCGGGTCGAGGCGGCTCAGTAGACCGGCTTGTAGTCGAAAAAATGTTTGGATTCCACGAATCGAACGGTGCGGCTCTTGGAGCGCATGACGATGGAATGGGTTTCGGCACCGCCGGCGGTGTAACGGACCCCGCGCAGCAATTCGCCGTTGGTAACGCCGGTGGCGGCGAAAAAGACGTCGCCCCGGGCCATGTCCTCAGCGGAGTAGATGCGGTCGAATTCGTCGATCCCCATGGCTTTTGCCCGATCGCGCTCTTCTTTGGTCATGAAGATCAGACGCCCCTGCATGTCTCCTCCCATGCATTTAAGAGCGGCTGCCGCCAGGACTCCCTCGGGAGCCCCGCCGATCCCCATCAGCAGGTCGACACCACTGCCGTCGACGGCGGCGGCAATGGCCGGAGCCACGTCGCCGTCGGGGATGAGGTGGATGCGGGCGCCTGCCTTGCGCACCTCCTGGATCATCTTCTCGTGACGGGGGCGATCGAGAATGACAACCGTGAGGTCTTCGACGTAGCACCCCTTGGCCTCGGCGACACGTTTGAGATTTTCCGTCGGCGAGACGTTGATGTCGATGACTCCTTTTGCCGAGGGGCCGACGACGATCTTGTCCATGTACATGTCTGGAGCATGAAGGAATCCCCCCCGGGGCGCCATGGCGATGGTGGTGATCGAACCGTTGGTCCCTTTGGCGCAGATGTTGGTCCCTTCCAGGGGGTCGACGGCGATGTCGACTTCCGGAGCACTGCCGTTACCGACTTTCTCGCCGATGTAGAGCATGGGAGCCTCGTCCATCTCCCCCTCGCCGATGACTACCGTACCGTCGATACCGATGGAGTCGAGGGTGCGCCGCATGGCCGTGGTGGCCGCCTCGTCAGCCGCCATTTTTTCACCCTTGCCGACCCAGCGGCCGCAGGCCAGTGCGGCGGCCTCAGTGACTCTTACCAGCTCCAAAGCCAGATTGCGATCCATGTACTATCTCCTTGTGGCGCATGCCGAACGATTAATGATCGGGCATGATGGCATGATTTAGCGGCAAAAACAAGTTTTTGGGCTGGTCCTGATATGCGGAAATGGATATAGTGTCGGCAATCAAGCGATCAATGTCGACGAATGGAGAATGGGGATGGAAATGGGGTCCGGACGATGGATGCTGGCGGTTTTGTTGTTGGGCGTATTTTCTCTCCCTGCCCAGGCCGGAGAGGTGCGCAATATTTCTCCGGTTCAGGCTCGGGGAATTTTGGCCGGGGATACGCACGTCTTTCTCCTCGATGTCCGGACGCCCGAGGAATATCGCCAGGTGCGCATCGCCGGGGCGCACCTGATCCCCATCGACACCCTGGTCCGCCGTATCGGCGAGATCCCCGCCGGCCGTCCTCTCCTGGTCTACTGCGCCGTCGGTTCGCGCAGTGATCAGGTGGCCGGTTACCTCGCCAACCGGGGGTACGGCGAGGTCTACAACATGGTCGGAGGGGTGATGGGGTGGCAATTGCGCGGTCTGCCGGTGCTTCAGGGCGGGCCCTAGTGTCTAATCGCAAAAGTTTGCGATAGTGTTTCTCAATTGCGAGCCCTTGACCTCTCTCTTGCGCCACACAAAGGGCTTGGCATTGGGTTGGTAGGCTTCGATAAATGCC
>Ga0209231_1000591_pt1 | contig 18985 bp, 18 predicted proteins | sample Deesub45470m_DNA_FD_188086 | JGI IMG/M metagenome (GOLD analysis project Ga0209231, IMG submission 188086) | Deep subsurface microbial communities from North Pacific Ocean - 450_OLKR46/470m Metagenome (SPAdes) (version 2) | ecosystem: Environmental > Terrestrial > Deep subsurface > Unclassified ... | reverse complement strand
GTTTCGCTATCCTTTGCAGCAAGTATTTATTGAACTGCCTGCTGGAAAAATTGATCATGGCGAAGAGACGTTAGTGACAGGTCAGCGCGAATTGTTGGAAGAAGCTGGTTATAGCGCGAGCAACTGGGTCAGTTTGGGTAGTCAGCATCCGTGTATTGGGTATTCTAATGAGGTCATTCATATGTATTTGGCAACAGGATTGACAGCGGGTGAGCATAATCGAGACGCCGATGAAGCACTTGATGTTTTTGACATGCCTTTTGAAGCGTGCATGCAAATGGTGCAACGCGGTGAAATTACCGATGGTAAAACCTTGGTTGCTTTATTTGTTGCTCAGCAATATCTAAGTAAACAATATTTAAACAAATAGTATGGCGAATATACTCATTATCGGCTGTGGCGATCTTGGTGGTTCAGTCGCCGAATCGTTGGCTGATGTTGGGCATGCAGTAACGGGCGTTCGTGTTAGTGATAAACCCATGCCGAATCAAGTTGAGCGAATTCAAGCCGATGTTACTGATAAGGCATCATTAAAGTCGCTAGAACAGGTGACTGCTGATATCGTCATTTATTGTGTGGCTGCAGATGCGCAAACGGATGACAGTTATCGTAAACATTATGTGGACGGCTTGCGTAATGTATTAAGTGCTCAAGCCAATAATAGTCAGCTGAAACATGTGTTTTTTGTTTCTAGTACAAGGGTTTATGGACAAGAAACAGACGCCTTATTAGACGAGTTAACGCCAGCAGAGCCAAGTGATTTTGGCGGAGAGCGTTTATTAGAGGCTGAACAGTTATTAACAACTGTTGCTTGCGCTAGCACGGCAATCCGACTTTCTGGTATTTATGGACCAGGTAGGCAGTATTTGGTCAATATGGCGAAAGAGCCGCAACGATGGCCACAAAGTAACAAATGGACAAATCGCATTCATCGAGATGATGCGGCGCGGTTTATTCATTTTTTATGTGAGCAGGTGATTGCAGGTAAGACAATTGAGGATTGCTATATTGGTGTGGATGATGAGCCAACATTGCAATATGATGTGCTGACGTGGATAGCCTCGAAGTTAAATGTAACGCCACCATCAATGCGGTTGAATGAAAAAGTAAGTGGTAAACGGCTGAGTAATCAGCGGATGCGACAGACTGGTTTTGCGTTAAAGTATGCTAATTATCAAGTCGGTTATAGTGAGATGCTGAAAAATGTTTAATGTATTATTTGCGGTTTTTATCTTGCTGGGTAGCGTCATTGCTTTTCCAGGTGAAAAAGATGACTTTTCAATTTGGTTAGAAAGTCTGAAGGCCGAAGCACGTCTCGAAAAAATTTCCGAGGCAACCATACAAGAGACTTTTAAAGATGCTGAATATTTACCAAATGTCATTGTATTAGATCGATCACAGCCTGAATTTATTTCAACTTTCTTTACTTACATTAATAAGCGCGTAACAGAAGACCGAATTGATGATGGGCGTTATAAACTGCATGAAAATATGGATTTGCTGAATAAGGTCGAGCAACAATATGGCGTGCCTAAAAACATCATAGTGGCATTTTGGGGGCTTGAAACCAATTACGGCAGCTATAAAGGGAATTATGAACTGCCATCAGCACTCATGTCGCTTGCCTATGAAGGGCGGAGAGCTGAATTTTTCCGTAGTCAGTTAATGGATGTGATGCGCATTGTAGATGCTGGCCATAATAATATTGAAGGTATGCGCGGGTCTTGGGCTGGCGCATCTGGGCATATGCAGTTTATGCCTTCTACTTTTATGGCATATGCCGTGGATGGCAATGGTGATGGGCGCAATGATATCTGGAACTCATTGCCAGATGCTTTTTCGTCAGCAGCCAATTACCTATCAAGCATTGGTTGGAAAAAGGGCGAGCCTGTTGCGCTAGAAGTGAAGTTGCCAGCTAATTTTGAATATGCTGAAGCACGATTAGATTCGCGTAAACAGACAACCGATTGGGCTAATTTAGGTGTATCTCAAGTGGATGGTGCTCCACTACCTGCGCTTAACAACACTGCTATTTTGTTGCCACAGGGCTGGCAAGGACCCGCATTTTTGGTTGCAACCAATTTTGATGTAGTGATGAAGTGGAATCGCTCGATTAATTATGCGTTGTCAGTGAGTTATTTGGCTGATCAATTAATTGAAGATAAGCCTATTGTTAATGGCTGGGCGACAGCTGGCTACGTTGGTATTAGTTTTAATCAAGCATGGGCAGTGCAGGCTAAGCTAAATGAACTAGGTTTCGATAGTGGCACGCCAGATGGCTTTCCTGGTACTAAAACGCAGCAGGCGATTAGAAATTATCAAGTCCAGCATCGCTTACCAGCGGATGGTTATCCATCACGTGAACTGTATGATCTGCTAATGAAAGAGACCGTTAAAAAGATCTAAGTCGCTTTTCTATATCAATTATCAATTAAAGTGTTACTTAGTTTGCGTGAGATTAAGCAATCAGCTAAAATCACGCCTTCTTGATAAATAGGCGGTTAGCTCAGTTGGTTAGAGCGCTTGGTCGACATCCAAGAGGTCAGCAGTTCGAATCTGCTACTGCCTACCAAAAAACAAAAAAAGCCGTAAAATTAACGGCTTTTATTATTTATAGTTAGAGATTACATATGCCCGTCATTCGATTACCCGATGGATCACAACGTCAATTCGATGCGCCTGTCAGTGTTGCTGATGTGGCGATGGATATTGGCGCTGGCCTCGCTAAAGCCGCGCTCGCCGGCAAAGTAAATGGTACGGTAGTCGATGTTAGCTATGTGATTGATACGGATAGTGATTTAGCGATTATCACAGATAAAAATGACGAAGGTTTGGAGATTATTCGGCATTCAACAGCGCACTTATTAGCGTATGCCGTTAAAGAGCTTTTTCCGGAAGCGCAAGTGACAATTGGACCAGTGATCGATAATGGTTTCTATTATGACTTTAGCTACAAGCGTGCGTTTACGCCTGAAGATTTAGAAAAAATTGAAGCCAAAATGACTGAGCTTGCTAAAAAAGATGAGCTTGTCACGCGTAAAGTCATGCCGCGCGATGAGGCTGTTGCTTACTTTAAGAGTATTAATGAGCAATATAAAGCAGAAATCATTGCCAGTATTCCAGCAGATGAAGATGTTTCTCTTTACACAGAAGGCAACTTTACGGACTTATGTCGCGGGCCTCATGTGCCGAATACAGGCAAATTAAAAGCGTTCAAATTGATGAAAGTAGCTGGCGCTTATTGGCGTGGCGATAGTAATAATGAAATGTTGCAACGTATTTATGGCACAGCTTGGCGTAATAAAGATGAGTTAAAAGCGTATTTATTCCAATTGGAAGAGGCTGAAAAGCGCGATCATCGTAAATTGGGCAAGCAGCTAGATTTCTTCCATATGCAAGATGATGCCCCTGGCATGGTGTTTTGGCACCCTAAAGGTTGGGCATTGTGGCAGCAAATTGAGCAGTATATGCGTCAAATGTTTATCGATTATGGTTATCAAGAAGTGCGTACACCATCTGTACTTGATAAGTCCTTATGGGAAAAATCAGGCCACTGGCAGAATTATCATGACAATATGTTTGTTACTGCTTCAGAAAATCGTGAATATGCAGTGAAGCCGATGAATTGCCCAGGGCATATTCAAATCTTCAATAGTCACTTGCACAGCTACCGTGATTTGCCGATGCGTTTAGCTGAGTTTGGTTCATGCCATCGCAATGAACCTTCTGGTGCTTTACATGGCTTGATGCGCGTGCGTGGTTTTACGCAAGATGATGCACATATTTTTTGTACAGAAGCGCAAGTGGAAACGGAAGTCGCTGATTTTATTAAAATGCTTTACAAAGCGTATGACGACTTTGGTTTTAATGAAGTGCTGGTTAAATTATCAACTCGCCCAGAAAAACGCATCGGTTCAGATGAAGAGTGGGATAGAGCAGAAAAATCACTGGCTAATGCATTAAAAGCAAACGATTTAGATTTTGAATATCTACCTGGCGAAGGCGCGTTCTATGGCCCTAAAATTGAGTTTACATTAAAAGATAGTTTAGGCCGTTTATGGCAGTGCGGTACCGTGCAGCTAGACCCTAACCTACCTGAGCGCTTAGGTGCTGAATATGTGGCTGAAGATAACTCACGTAAACGCCCAGTGATGTTGCATCGCGCCATTGTTGGATCGATGGAGCGATTCATGGGTATTTTGATTGAAAACCATGCGGGTGCGATGCCTGTTTGGTTGTCACCAGTGCAAGTTGCAGTGTTGAATATTTCAGATGCGCAAGCTGATTATGTTGTGCAAGTAGTTGAAACGCTAAAGAAAAATGGCATTAGATGCGAATTTGACTTGAGAAATGAGAAGATTACCTATAAAATACGCGAACATAGCTTGCAGAAGTTGCCATATTTGCTTGTGGCAGGTGATAGAGAAATGCAAGCGGGTTTTGTGGCCGTGCGGACCAGAAAAGGTGAAGACTTAGGTTCTATGCCGATTGAAGCGTTTATTGAGCGCATTCAAGCGGAGATAAAAGCCAAAGTTTAACTGCCTAAATGTTCATTTAGGGAAAACTCTGGCAATGCGCGGCTTTTAATTTTGGTTAAAGAATAAGGGGATAGCTATAGCTCAGGACAAAGGTAAAGGTACACGAATTAACGGTGACATCACAGCGAAAGAAGTGCGCTTGGTGGGAGTGGAAAACGAACCGTTAGGGATTGTAAGCTTGGCAGAAGCATTCTCCCAAGCAGAGGCAATCGATATTGACCTTGTAGAAATTGCGCCAAATGCTAGCCCACCAGTTTGCCGTTTAATGGATTACGGCAAATTTAAATACGCAGAAAGCAAGCGTATGCACGAGCAAAAGCTTAAGCAAAAGCAAGTGCAGATTAAAGAAGTAAAATTTCGCCCAGCCACAGATGTTGGTGATTATGCGATTAAAGTACGCAATATCACCCGCTTTTTGGAAGATGGAGATAAGGTTAAGTGTACTTTACGTTTTAGAGGTCGTGAGATTACTCACCAAGAGTTTGGTTTAGACCTGTTAAGACGAGTGCAAGCGGATTTAGAAGAAGTTGCGGTTGTTGAGCAGTTTCCAAAAATGGAAGGCCGTCAAATGGTGATGGTGCTTTCAGCGGTTAAAAAGCTGCCCGTTAAAAAATAGTAAAAGCCTAAAGTAGCTAATGCAATAGGCGAAGCTAAAGAATAAATTCGTATTAGATTTTCATGAGTGAACTGGCCAAAAGGCATGCCTAAGCACTCTTAATTACTCTTAAGGAGAACAAAATGCCAAAAATGAAAACAAAGAGCAGCGCCAAAAAGCGCTTTAAGTTCTTGGGAAACGGTAAAGTAAAACGTACCCACTCTCATCTTCGTCATATTTTGACTAAGAAAACAACCAAGCAAAAACGTAAATTGCGTGGTACTGAAATTATTTCATCAACTGATGTCAAGCGCGTCCGCGCAATGATGCCAACACGATAAGGAGAATGATATGCCTAGAGTAAAACGTGGTGTCGTCGCTCGTGCAAGACACAAAAAAGTATTAAAAGCCGCTAAAGGTTACCGCGGTCGTCGTAAAAACGTTTATCGCGTTGCTAAGCAAGCGGTAATGAAAGCTGGTCAATATGCTTACCGTGACCGTCGTCAGAAAAAACGTCAATTCCGTACATTATGGATTGCACGTATTAATGCTGGCGCACGTGAGTTTGGTTTGACTTATAGCCGTTTCATGAATGGTTTGAAAAAATCAGCAGTTGAAGTGGATCGTAAAGTATTAGCAGATTTAGCTGTGTTTGATAAAGATGCTTTTGCAAAATTCGTAGAATTGGCAAAATCAGGTTTAGCAGCGTAGTTATTTCTATCAAAAAAAGAGGCTACGGCCTCTTTTTTTTTCTTAAACCATTTGATTTATAATTAATTGATTTGTATTTAATCGATTTGAAATTAGAAAACCTTTGGTTTTAAACATTTAAATAAATTAAGAGTGACATGGCAAATTTAGACCATTTAATCACAGAAGCCCAAGCAGATTTTGCCGCTTGTGATACCACAACTGCACTGGAAGATGCTAAAGCAAAATATTTAGGCAAAACAGGCTTGCTGACCGATGCACTTAAAGGCTTGGGCAAGTTGTCTGCGGAAGAGCGTCCAGCGGCTGGTGCGGCGATTAATGTCGTTAAAAAAGGCGTTGAAGCAGCATTAAATGCAAGGCGTGATGCGATTCTAAACGCAGCACAAGCTGAGCAGTTGGCGAGTGAGTCATTAGATGTGACATTGCCAGCGCGTGCACAATCAAAAGGCGGTTTGCATCCTGTTTCACTCACATTGCAACGAATAGAGCAGCTGTTTCACTCGGTTGGTTTTGATGTGGCAACAGGTCCTGAAATTGAAACTGATTTTTACAATTTTACGGCGCTCAATATTCCTGAAAATCATCCTGCGCGTGCCATGCATGACACATTTTATGTAGATGAAGCACATGTGTTGCGGACGCATACTTCGCCAGTGCAAGTGCACTATATGGAAAATGCCTTAAAACAAAGCAAAACACCGCCGTTAAAAATTATCGCACCAGGGCGTGTTTATCGCGTAGATTCTGATGCGACGCATTCACCCATGTTTCATCAAGTGGAAGGTTTGTGGGTTGATAAAGACATTAGCTTTGCTAATCTCAAAGGTGTCGTGCAAGATTTCTTACAGCGCTTCTTTGAGCGTGATGACTTGGTTGTTCGTTTCCGCCCATCATTTTTCCCATTCACAGAGCCTTCAGCAGAAATGGACATGAGCTGGAACGGTGGTTGGTTGGAAATTGGTGGTTGTGGCATGGTACATCCTGAGGTGTTTAAGCATGTGAATATTGATAGTGAGCAATATCAAGGCTTTGCTTTTGGATTGGGTGTTGAGCGGCTGGCCATGTTGCGCTATGGCGTTAATGATTTACGTCACTTCTTCAATAATGATTTGCGCTTCTTAAGCCAATTTTCTAAATAGATCGATATAAATATGCAATTTTCTGAATATTGGTTACGTCAATTTGTTAATCCTGCAATGAATGCAGATGAGCTTGGTCATGCTTTAACCATGGCGGGTTTAGAGGTTGAGGAGCAAGAGCTTGTTGCTCAACCATTTAATAGTGTCGTTATTGGTGAAATTATTGCGGCAGAAAAACATCCAGATGCCGACCGTTTGCAATTGTGCCAGGTTGATGTTGGCCAAGCAGCGCCATTGCAGATTGTATGTGGCGCACCAAATGCACGCGTTGGATTGAAAGCACCATGTGCGATGTTGGGCGCTAAGTTGGCAGATTTTGAGATTAAAAAAGCAAAAGTGCGTGGTATTGAGTCATTTGGCATGATGTGCTCTGCTAAAGAATTAGGTTTGGCTGAGCAAGCAGATGGCTTATTAGAGTTTCCTACATCAGCAACAGTTGGTCAGAATGTGCGCGAATATTTAGGCCTAGATGATACTTTATATACCATTAAATTAACGCCAAATCGTGCTGATTGTTTAAGCATTTTAGGCGTTGCACGCGATGTCGTTGCGATTACTGGTGCCGCAATGACTTTGCCAACGATTGCGGGAGCTAAGCTTGATTCGAATAAAACGGTAACGGTCAATGTTATTGAACCTGCCGCTTGCCCAAGTTATTTTGGACGTGTGGTCGAAGGTGTTAATGCAAGTGCAGAGACGCCTGATTGGATGATTCGCGCGTTAGAGCGCAGCGGTTTGCGTAGCATTAGTGTGATTGTTGATATTACTAATTATGTGTTGCTTGAGCTTGGGCAACCGATGCATGCTTTTGATTTGAGTAAATTAAGCGGTGATATTACAGTTCGTTTTGCTCACTCAGGCGAGAACATTAAGCTATTGAATGATACGGAAGCAAAGTTAGTGGCTGATGATTTAGTGATTGCTGATGCATCAGGCCCTATTGCCTTGGCCGGTGTGATGGGTGGTGAGCCAACCTCTGTGACAGACCAAACCAACAATATCTTCTTAGAATCTGCATTTTTTACACCAGATGTAATGGCTGGTAAAGCGCGTCGCTTAGGGTTAAGTACTGACTCTTCATACCGTTTTGAACGCGGCGTTGACTATGGCAATACCAAACAAGCATTAGAACGTGCGACTGGATTAGTGTTGGATATTTGCGGTGGTCAAGCAGGGCCAATCAGCGAAGCAGTTGCCAAATTACCTGAGCGTCAATCTGTCACTTTACGATATGCACGCGTACGCTCTGTGCTCGGCATTGACATTGCCAAAGATAAAGTAGGTGCAATTCTGTCGCAATTGGGCTTTTCATTCCAAGAGAACGGCGACAACTTTATTGTGCAAGCGCCAACTTATCGCTTCGATATTGAACGTGAAGCCGATTTAATTGAGGAAGTTGCACGTTTACATGGCTATGACAAAATTCCAGCCATTGCGCCAGTTGCAAACGTAAGCATGTTGCCTTTGCCTGCCGCTAAGTTAAGTGAGCATTGGTTAAAAGACGTGATGCAAGCGCAAGGTTATCAAGAGGTTGTGACCTATAGCTTTGTTGATGAAAGTTGGGAGCGAGATTTATTAGCCAATTCTAACCCGATTAAACTCAAAAACCCAATTGCGAGCAACTTGAGCGTGATGCGGTCAGGTTTATGGGGTGGGTTGTTAGACGTGCTAACGTATAACTTAAATCGCAAGCAAGAACGCGCCATGCTATTTGAGGTTGGTAGCACTTTTCATCGAAAAGATAATGGATATTGTGAAGAAACACATGTCGCTGGTTTATGTTATGGGTCCTTGTTGCCAGAGCAGTGGGGTCAAACAGCACGAGAGATTGATTTTTATGATGTAAAAGCCATGGTTGATGCGCTAACGCATCATCAAGCGACTTACTCGAAAGAAACGCATCCTGCGCTACATCCAGGACAAACTGCGCGAGTCTATATTAAAGGACAGCCTGTTGGCTGGTTAGGTAAATTACATCCAAAATGGCAACAGCATTATGACTTGCCTAAGAGCACAATATTATTCGAGTTAGAGACGCAAGTATTGCTACAAACACAAGTGCCTGTATATCAAGAAGTTTCAAAAATGATTCCAGTCCGCCGTGATATTGCCATCGTTGTTGATGAGCAAGTAGAAGTGCAAGCGGTGATTGATGCGGTTTACGCTGCCAAGATACCGTTGTTGCAAAAGATACAATTATTTGATATCTATCAAGGAAAAGGTATTACTGAAAACAAAAAAAGCCTTGCATTTCTTATACTTATGCAAGATACTCATAAAACAATGGTGGATTCAGAAGCGGAAGCTGCAATGGCTAAACTGCTCGCACTATTAGAGAATAAATTCGACGCGCAGTTAAGGAACTAACTGAGAATAAATAAACGTTAGAAAAGTAAGGCAGGGAGCATTTATGACATTAACGAAAGCTGATTTGGCGGATCTGCTATTTGAGCAAGTTGGACTCAATAAGCGTGAAGCTAAAGATATGGTTGAAGCTTTTTTTGAAGAGTTAAGAATTGCATTAGAAAGTGGCGATAGTGTTAAATTGTCAGGATTTGGCAATTTTGAGTTGCGTAAAAAAGCAGAAAGACCAGGACGTAACCCAAAAACAGGTGAGGAAATTCCAATTTCAGCACGTCGCGTAGTCACTTTTCACGCAAGTCAGAAATTAAAAAGTAAAGTTGAAGAGCATTATTCTTCATAATAATTGAGTCGTAATATCGCTGATGCCTGAATCACTTAAAAATGTACAGTTGCCACCAATCCCCGCCAAACGTTATTTTACGATTGGTGAGGTGAGTGAGTTATGTGGGGTTAAGCCGCACGTGTTACGTTATTGGGAGCAAGAGTTTACCCAGTTAAAACCAGTCAAGCGTCGTGGTAATCGCCGTTATTATCAGCATCATGAAGTGCTGTTGATTCGTAAGATTAGAGAGCTGTTATACGAGCAAGGCTTTACCATCAGTGGCGCGCGTAATCGGCTAGATGGATTAGAAGGTGATAATGGTAATGAAACGGCACAAACAGCTAAAACAGGCAATATTGAGCCAATTTCACAACCAGAAACAACAAGTAATTTTACGGCTATCCGTCATCAAATTCAAGAAGTTATTCAATTGCTTCGCGCTTAATTACGCGCAAGCACATTCCTAAATTACAGCAATAAAACTTAATCGTTTTAGTCAAAGTCACTAGTTGTTTTGTTTTATAATAATGAAACACTCAGCGAGTGCATTCGGGGCGTAGCGCAGTCTGGTAGCGTACTTGTCTGGGGGACAAGGGGTCGCAAGTTCAAATCTTGCCGTTCCGACCAATTCACTTTTAAAGCCAGTTAGAGACGACTTACATGCAAATCAAGACGATAGCAACTCAAGCTTTTTTAGACCAAAAACCAGGCACATCTGGCTTGCGCAAAAAAGTAAAAATTTTTCAACTGCCTCACTATTTGGAAAATTTTGTACAAAGTATTTTTGATACATTAACTTTGCCACAGAACGCTGTGTTGACCTTGGGTGGTGATGGGCGTTTTTACAACCGTACAGCAATCCAAACGATTATTCAAATGGCTGCGGCGAATGGATTTAGTAAAGTGATTGTTGGAAAGGGTGGTATTTTGTCTACGCCAGCGGCTTCACATATTATTCGTCAATATCAAACCTTTGGTGGCATCATTCTTTCTGCTAGTCATAATCCAGCTGGGCCAGATGAGGATTTTGGCATTAAATACAATACGGCAAATGGTGGACCAGCACCTGAAAAAATTACTGAAGCGATTTTTGAAAACAGTAAAGTGCTGCAAGCCTATAAAGTTGCTGATGTCCCAGAAATCAATTTGGATGTATTGGGAGTAACGACAGTAGACGGCTTTACTGTAGAAGTCATTAATCCAGTTGCTGACTATACGGACTTAATGGAAAGCATGTTTGATTTTGCTGCGATTAAATCATTGCTGGCAGATGGATTTACCTTAAAGTTTGATGCCATGCATGCGGTTACTGGTCCTTATGCAAAAGAAATTTTGGAGAATCGTTTAAGTGCGTCTGCGGCTAGTCTGATGAACTGTGAAGTCAGTGAGAATTTTGGTGGTGGGCATCCTGACCCTAATTTAACTTATGCACATGACTTAGTGGATATTGTTTATGGTCAACAAGCGCCTGATTTTGGTGCTGCATCCGATGGTGATGGCGATCGTAATATGATTTTAGGTAAAGGCTTTTTTGTTACGCCTTCTGATAGTTTGGCTATTATTGCTGCCAACGCACATTTAATTCCTGCTTATCAAAGTGGTATTGCCGGTGTAGCGCGCTCAATGCCAACCAGTGGCGCAGTTGATCGTGTGGCTGAAAAAATGGGGATTGATTGCTATGAAACGCCAACTGGTTGGAAGTTTTTTGGTAATTTAATGGACGCAGACAAAGTGACCTTATGTGGTGAAGAAAGCTTCGGCACAGGCTCTAATCATGTTAGAGAAAAAGATGGATTATGGGCAGTATTATGCTGGCTTAATATTATTGCTGCTAAAAAACAAAGTGTTGAGACAATCGTAAAAGCGCATTGGGCTGAGTATGGGCGTAATGTTTATTCGCGCCATGATTATGAAGCGATTCCAACTGCGGATGCTAATAGTGTTATCACGCACATTCGTGACCAGTTTGAGACACTTATAGGTCAACAACTAGGTAATTATGCAGTGAAAGCCTGTGATGATTTTGCCTATACAGATCCTGTTGATGGCTCGATTAGTCAACAACAAGGCATTAGAATTTTATTTGCTGATGGATCACGTATCGTGTTTAGATTGTCAGGAACAGGGACAGAAGGTGCAACGATTCGTATTTATTTGGAAGCATTTGAACCAGATGTAGCAAACCACCATTTAGATGCACAAGAAGCTTTGCAAGAAATGATCCAAATTGCGTTGCAAATCTCAGATTTAAAAGCACGTACGGGGCGAGAAAAACCAACGGTCATTACCTAAACAAAAAGCCAGATTTATTATCTGGCTTTTTTATGTGAGTCACATTGAGGCTGCAACTAATCGATAACAGGTTTGATGGTCATTTCACCTTTATATAAGCGCACATCCATCCTTCCTAAAAAGCTCATGCCGAGTAAAACATCGCCTTGTAAACCTGGCGCGATTGAAGCAGCGACATTTGTCGCTTCTATTCCGCCAAGTTTTACAGATTCCAATCTAACCAAATAACCGACACTTTCGCCATTGGCGGTTGATGTGCGAATGGCTGAAACACTTTTTAGGTTAAGCCTATCGGCAACCGCTTGCGAGATTGCAACACCAGTTGCGCCTGTGTCGACCAATACATTCACTTTTTGCTCATTAATCAATGCTTCTGCCCGATAGTGGCCATCTAACCCGCGCTTTAACACCACTTCTGTGTCTGAGCCTAAAGCGTTAATTCTATTCGGGTTTTGAATATTATCGGCGAGATAATAAATGACTGCACCAATGCAAATCCAAACAATAGCAATAATAAAACCGTTTCTAGACATAAACTAAAAAGGGAGCTTTGCTTCTGGCGCTGCTGCCAAAATCACTGCTCTAAAACAATCTTGAATACGCTTTAATGCCTCCGCATTATCCGCTTCAAAGCGTAGCACAATCACCGGCGTTGTATTGGAAGGACGCATCAAGCCAAAACCATCGGCGTATTCAACGCGCAAGCCGTCAATTGTTAATACATCTGCATTTTCAAATATTGCCGTTTGTTGTAGTTTGGCAATTAAGGCATGCGGTTCGCCTTCTTGCATCTGAATATGTTGTTCTGGCGTACTGACGCTGTCTGGTAAGGCATTGAGTACTACAGAAGGGTCATCATATCGGCTAAGAATTTCTAATAAGCGTGCGCCTGCATATAAGCCATCATCAAAGCCATACCAACGCTCTTTAAAAAAAGTATGACCGCTCATTTCGCCAGCCAGCGCGGCGCCTGTTTCTTTCATTTTGCCTTTAACGAGCGAATGACCTGTTTTCCACATGAGTGGATTGCCGCCATGCGCAGAAATCCACGGCGCTAAATTTCGGGTCGATTTCACATCATAAATAATGGTCGCACCAGGTTCGCGTTTTAATACATCTTCAGCAAACAGTAATAATTGACGATCAGGATAGATAATATTGCCATCTTTTGTTACCACACCTAAACGGTCGCCGTCACCATCAAAAGCTAAGCCAATTTCAGCGTTACCTTTTTTTAGTGCATTGATTAAATCGGTTAGATTTTCTGGCACAGAAGGGTCTGGATGATGGTTGGGGAAGTTTCCATCCACTTCACAAAATAACTCTTCAACTTCACAATTTAATGCTTCATATAGTTTTTTTGCAAAAGCGCCAGCAACACCATTGCCACAATCAACTGCAATTTTCATGGGGCGAGCGAGCTTAATGTGGCTACTGATTTTAGCGATATATTCATCATCAATATGATAACTACGCTCAGTACCTTCGCCAACGCTTTCATCAGTATTCAAATCATTATTTTCTATCCGTTGACGCAGCGCTTGTATGGTTTCTCCTGATAAAGTCTCACCAGCAAGCACCATTTTTAAACCGTTATAATCAGGCGGATTGTGACTGCCCGTGACCATGACACCGCAATCGGTTTTTAGGTGATAAGCAGCAAAATACACCACAGGCGTTGCGACTAAACCCAAATTAATCACATCAATACCCGCTTTGCGAATGCCACTTGAAAGTGCAGAAGCTAATTCTGGCCCTGATAGACGGCCGTCATAACCAATACAGATTGTTTTTTGTTTACGTGCGGCGGCTTCACTGCCTAACGCATGGCCAATCGCTTCAACAATGGCTGGCGTGAGCGTTTTACCGACAATGCCACGAATGTCATAGGCTTTGAAAATTTCTTTAGGAATGTTGCTATTAGAAAGAGGTGTATTTGAAAGCATAGTAAATAATCGCGAAGTAAGTTAAGTGATGTAACAGTTGATCTAAGCCGAGTAGCACCCAAAACCATTCGCTATTGTTTGGTTTTAAATCATAGTGGCGGGATAAATTCATTTTTGCCCAATCAATATGATAATGCAACAGCATATCGATTAATGCATAGAAAATTGAAAGCTTGGTTTCAAGAAAGAAGCTAAGCACAATCAATGTGCCGATGCCATGCACGCCTGCATGAACGATGCCTCCAAGATGTAAATAACGTCCTTTGTTTTGATAGAGCCATGGAAACATTTGCAACGGGAAGTCGCAAATAAAGTGCTTGATAAATAGCCCAAGCAACGCTTCAAACATACTTAGCTCGCTTCATCAATCCAAGCAAGTTGAATGGCTTCTAACACTTTTTCTCCGCAATGCTCTTCGGTGTCATCAAAACCATCTAAGTCCATCACCCATTGCATCAAGTCGGTAAAACGGATGGTTTTAGGGTCAACATCTTCGTATTTGTCGTATAAGTCTTCGGCGATTCGCTGTGTATCTGTCCATTTCATATTGGTTGGGCTCGGTTTATCTATAAAGATTCATTATAGCTTGCTTATAATTTATAGGGGAAGGCCAAAAAAAATCCCAACCACGAGGGCTGGGAGAAGGGAGGAGACGAAACTTTGGAGAATTACGCTCTGATTTAGTTAATGCAAAGAGCGTGCCAACATTATTTCTATTAATAATCAATGAGTTGCTGTTTTAAGGTGGTTGATTCTGCATAGATAATATGCACTGCTTTAATTTAGTGCATGGTTTTAGTGCATCGTTTGACTTAACTTCAACTGTTTATACATTGCTAATACAGGTGCTTATATAGCAGACATCAGTTTTAACTAACAAGATGGCATGCTAAAATATCTGATTATTCTAACTAGTCATTTTGGAAATCATTACCCTATGTTTAGCCATTCAAAAAAACTTCATCATACTGATCCTGCCATTGCAAAATTAATTGAGGCAGAGGTCGTGCGTCAAGAGCAACACATTGAGCTGATTGCTTCTGAAAACTATACCAGTCCAGCCGTGATGGAAGCGCAGGGCTCACAGTTAACAAACAAGTATGCAGAGGGTTATCCAGGTAAGCGTTTTTATGGTGGATGTGAATATGTTGATCAAGTTGAACAATTGGCGATTGACCGTTTAAAAGCGCTGTATGGTGCAGAGTATGCCAACGTGCAACCACACTCTGGCTCACAAGCGAACCAAGCTGTTTACTTTGCGATGTTGAAACCTGGCGACACCATTATGGGCATGAACTTAGGTCATGGTGGACATTTAACGCATGGTTCACCTGCGAATATTTCTGGCAAGCTATTTAATATCGTGGCTTATGGACTCAACGAGCAAGAAGAAATTGACTACGACGAAATGGAGCGCGTAGCCATGGAAACTAAACCAAACTTATTAGTTGGTGGTGCTTCTGCTTATGCCTTGCGTTTCGATTGGGCGCGTATGGCGGAAATTGCTAAAAAAGTTGGTGCTTATTTTATGGTGGATATGGCACATTACTCTGGCTTGATTGCGGCTGGTGTTTATCCTAACCCTGTGCCACATGCTGATTTTGTAACATCAACTACGCATAAAACATTACGCGGCCCACGTGGCGGCATTATTATGGCTAAAGCAGAGTTTGAGAAAAAACTAAACTCTAGCGTGTTTCCAAGCCTGCAAGGCGGTCCGTTAATGCATGTGATGGCTGGTAAAGCGACGGCTTTCTTGGAAGCAGCAACGCCTGAGTTTAAGGCTTATCAAGAGCAAGTGGTTAAGAATGCAGTTGTCATGGCAGAAACATTAACGGAGCGTGGTTTACGTGTTGTTTCAGGCCGTACAGAGTCGCATGTGTTTTTGGTTGATTTACGTGCTAAAGGTTTAACGGGTAAAGCGGCTGATGCGGTGCTTGGTTTAGCGCATATAACTGTTAATAAAAACGCCATCCCTAACGATCCTGAAAGTCCATTTGTGACTTCAGGCATTCGTATTGGCTCACCTGCGATTACTACGCGTGGATTTAAAGAAGAAGAAGCTAGATTAGTGGCTAATTTAATAGCCGATGTGTTAGACAATCCAGCTGACGAAGAAGCGATTGTAGCAACCAAAGCAAGAGTGCATGAATTAACTTCACGTTTCCCAGTGTACAGTGCATAAGACTGATATTTATTAATGAAGTGTCCTTTTTGTAATGCAGAAGATACCCAAGTCGTTGACTCTCGCGTGAATGAAGAAGGCGATTCAGTTCGTCGTCGTCGTCGCTGTGGTAGTTGCGACAAGCGGTTCACTACGTATGAAACGGCTGATTTGCGATTGCCGCAAGTCATTAAAGGCAATGGCAATCGTGAAGATTTTAAAGATGAGAAGTTGCGAGAGGGTTTCTTTCTTGCCCTGCATAAACGACCTGTTTCTGCTGAGTTAATCGAGGAAGCACTGCAACATATCCGTAGCAAATTATTGGTGTTAGGTGAGCGAGAAGTGCCTTCACGGCAAATCGGTGAGCTAGTCATGGCTGAATTACGCAAGCTAGATAAAGTCGCTTATATTCGCTTTGCTTCGGTTTATCGTAGTTTTCAAGATGCGGATGATTTCCGTGATGCCCTTAAAGAGTTGAAGTAGCGCTTAACGAGATGACTGCCTTCACGCCTGATGATCACTTCTTTATGACGCAGGCTTTGCGGTTAGCGGAGCAGGGGTTGTACACAACCATGCCTAATCCGCGTGTGGGATGTGTGATTGTTAAAGACGGCAAAATCATCGGTGAAGGCGCACATCTAAAAGCAGGCACACCACATGCAGAAGTGCATGCATTAAAACAAGCTGGCGCAACCGCAAATGGTGCAACTGCTTATGTCACTTTAGAGCCTTGTAGTCATCACGGCCGTACGCCGCCTTGTGCAGAGGCTTTAATCAAAGAAGGTGTGGCAACCGTCATCATTGCTATGCAAGATCCTAATCCGTTAGTGGCAGGTCAAGGTGTTGCCATGTTGCAAGCTGCTGGCATTCACGTATCAACAGGTTTAATGCAGCAACAAGCCGAAGCTTTGAACGCAGGTTTTATTAAGCGAATGCAGCATCGCATGCCATTGGTGCGCAGTAAAATCGCAGCAAGTCTAGATGGTAAAACCGCGTTAAGTAATGGTATTAGCCAGTGGATTACTGGCGCAGCAGCACGCATGGATGTACAACATTGGCGTGCACAATCTTGTGCCATCATGACCGGTATCGGCACGGTGTTGCAAGATAACCCCAGTTTGACTGTACGTGAGTTAGCCATTGACCGCCAGCCATTATGCGTTATCGTGGATAGCCAATTGCGGATGCCATTAGAGGCAAAGGTGCTAAGCAATCAGCAAGTATTGATTGCTTTTGCCACAGACTCACAACATAAGGCCACCAAACTAGCAGCAATGGGCATAGGGCTGATTTGTATCCCTGATGAAGCAGGTAAAGTGTGTCTAAAAAGCTTATTAAGCCACTTTGCAAGCATTGAAGTGAATGAGGTGATGATAGAGGGTGGAGAGGGTTTGAATGGCGCGCTAATGGCTTTGAACTTGATTGATGAGTTAATTATTTACTATGCGCCAAAACTCATGGGCAGTGATGGCAAAGGCATGTTTGCATTACCTGCATTGCAAACGATGGAAGCTGTCATTAATTTAGATATTCATGATGTCCGCCAGTTTGGAACTGACATTCGGGTGTTAGCCAAGTGTGCTATTCAAAAGAGCACTAATTAAATGAATTGCCAAGTTAAATGAGTTGCTGTGAATATCATTGATACACATTGCCATTTAGATGCCGCCGAGTTTGACGCTGATCGCGAACAAGCCCTAGAACAAGCCATTGCATCAGGTGTAGACATGGTTGTTATTCCTGCCGTCACGCCAGATAATTTTTCACGTGTAGCTGCCTTGTCGCAGCAATATCCACAATGCTGTTATGCATTGGGCATGCACCCCATGTATGTTGACAAAATTAGTCCTAGCGATGTTGCAAAGCTCAGCAGCTTGGTTACTGAAACCATGGCGCAAGAGAACAAGTTAGTGGCAATTGGTGAAATTGGCTTGGATTTTTATGTAACAAAGCAGAATAAAGAAACGCAAGAGTATTTTTTTAGTGAGCAACTTAATATTGCACAAGCACACGATTTACCCGTCATTTTGCATGTGCGCGGTGCCATTGATGATGTGTTAAAGCATTTAAGACGGACAAAAGTAAAAGGCGGGATTGCGCATGCGTTTAATGGCAGCATGCACCAAGCTGAAGCATTTATCGAGTTAGGATTCAAGCTTGGATTTGGTGGCGCAATGACGTATTCACGTGCGTTAAAAATCCGAGAACTTGCTAAAAATTTATCATTAGAAGCGATTGTATTAGAAACCGATGCGCCTGATATGCCACCAGCTTGGCTGGAAAAAAAAGCGCGTAATAGTCCAAAAGAGTTAATGCTGATTGCAACAACTTTAGCTGATTTGAGGGGCGTTCCCGTGACGCAAATCATTGAAATAACAAGGAAAAATTCACTCGATGTTTTGCCTAAAATAGCTAACTTATACACACGACTTGAAGCATTACATTAACTAAGGCTAAAAAACAGTATAAAACCAATGAGATACGGTAAGTCATTGATTTTATTTAATAAAAAAATAGATTAAAAAATGAACTTTTAAAAAAAACCCTTTGAAATTGGTAAGTTACGTTTTTATGTCACTTTAATCCACAAAGTTATCCACAGATTTTGTGGATGGAAAATGGGAAAAAATACTTATCAATAAATAGCAAGGCATTTATTTAAATTTTTTTGCATGTTTTATCATTGTTAAGGTTGCCCTGAGACCAAATTCTATGTTTGTAAATAACACCCACTACCGAACTATTTGGCCAAATATATCAAGTTGTACGGTTTCTATCATTGATCAAACCAAGCTACCTTTTTGTTTTGAGATTATGCAAATTGATTCGGTAGAAAAAATGATTCACGCCATTAGCACCATGCAAGTGCGGGGTGCGCCATTGATTGGTGCTGCGGCAGCATATGGTATTGCAC
>Ga0209231_1000590_pt1 | contig 18993 bp, 16 predicted proteins | sample Deesub45470m_DNA_FD_188086 | JGI IMG/M metagenome (GOLD analysis project Ga0209231, IMG submission 188086) | Deep subsurface microbial communities from North Pacific Ocean - 450_OLKR46/470m Metagenome (SPAdes) (version 2) | ecosystem: Environmental > Terrestrial > Deep subsurface > Unclassified ... | reverse complement strand
TTATTGGATTGCGCGATGAATGGTTAAGTTATCACGCTTATCACAACCAATCCGTGCGGATGTTATTGCCTGATGGGCGTGATGTTGAAGGCACCGTTATTGGCGTTGCTGAAGATGGCATTTTGCTGGTTGAAACGGCGTTAGGATTACAGCGTTTTTCTGCAGGCGAAATTTCTTTAAGAGGCATTAAATAAAAAGCGTGATGAGAAAGCGGTATCTAAAAACGATAGAGGAAAAATAAAAACGATGTTAATGGTGATTGATATTGGGAACACGCGAACCAAATGGGCTGAGGTTGCTGATGATGGCAGTCTGGGCGAATTTGGTATGGCGCCCAATATAACGCTTGCTCAATCTCCACTGAAAAATAGATTGGCACAAGCCGAAAAAGTAGTGATCGCCAATGTAGCGGGTGATGTCATGGCAGAGCAAATGGCGGCGTTAATGCCTAGCCACCTTAAAGCACGTTTTGTGACAGCTAGCGCTGAAGCTTGCCATGTGATTAATCAATATCAACAAAGTGAAACATTAGGTGTCGACCGGTGGGCGGCAGCGATTGCGGCGTGGCATCAATATAAACAGCCAGTGATTGTTGTTTGTGCAGGCACTGCTATCACGATTGATAGTATTTCGATTAATACCAAATCAAAAACAATCTTATTCAAATCAACTACTACAAAAAATGGTCTGTATCTTGGCGGCACGATTATGCCTGGCTTGCACTTAATGCAAGAGGCATTGGCGAATCACACAGCGAAACTATCTAATGCTTCTGCTGGTACAATAAAAACATTTCCAGATAATACCAGCGATGCAATACAAACTGGATGTATGAATGCGGTGACAGGTTCGATTTTATTGGCATCAAAGCAATTAGAAAAACACTGTGCTTTTTTACCTAAAATTATCATTACTGGCGGCGATGCGGTTAAAATTGCACATGCGTTAAAAGTACATTTAAAAAGAGTTGAGGTTCAAGATAATTTGGTGCTTCAAGGCTTGGTTTTATTAGAGAAAGACGGTGTATGAGATTATTGGTTTGGTTAGTGCTGTTGAATATTGCGCTATGGGGCTATTTTAATATGGACAAAATGGCACCAAAGGTAGCAGTGGTGCACAAAGAAGTGAACCCAGAAAAGCTGAAACTATTGATGGACGCTGACTTTGGCTCGTTAGAGAGAAAAACCTTTGCGGCAAGACCGCTGACGAATTGCTATAAGTGGGGACGGTTTACTTCGACCAATTTGGATGCGGCACAAGAAGTAATGCAACGGTTGGGTTTGGAGTCTGAGTTAATAGAGGAGACCCCTAAGCAAGATAGACGTTTTTGGATTTATTACCCACCGTTAGCAACGCCAGAAAAAGCAAAAGAAAAAGCAGAAGAAATTAAAAGGCTAGGGATTGATGAACTGTATATTGTGCAAGATGCACAATGGCGCAATGCAATTTCTTTTGGATTGTTTAGTGAAGAAGTATTAGCTGATAATTTGCTGAAAAACTTGAAAGCAAAAGGTGTGCGGTATGCTGTGAAATCAGTCCGTAATCAAGGTAGTGCAACCAGTAGCTTATTGGCTAAATCAGTGAGTGCAGAACTGGCGGTAGAGCTTTACAACATTCGTCCTGAGTTTATTGGCACTGATGTGACTTCTGTGGCATGTCAGTAATAATTGTAAGCATTAAAAAAGCCAGCATACTGCTGGCTTTTTTAATGCTTATGTTTTAAGCGGTTATCGTTTCTTTGGCGGCATCATATCGGTAATCGTGCCTTCTTTTAACTCTGCCGCAAAGCAAACGGTTTCTGAAAGCGTTGGGTGGGCATGAATCGTTAAGCCTAAGTCATGTGCATCTGCACCCATCTCAATGGCTAAAACCGCTTCTGCTAATAACTCACCTGCATTAATACCAACAATCCCTGCACCAATTAAACGATTGGTTTCTTTATCAAAAATCAGTTTGGTAGCGCCTTCCGTACGCGCAATTGAAATAGCTCGGCCGCTGGCTGCCCAAGGAAAAGAGGCTTTATCAACAACGATGCCTTTTTCTTTTGCTTCTGTTTCGGTTACGCCAACCCATGCAATTTCAGGATCTGTATAAGCTACACTAGGAATAACGCTCGCAACAAACTCTACTTTGTGACCAGCAATCACTTCTGCGGCAACTTTTGCTTCGTGTGTTGCTTTGTGCGCTAGCATTGGTTGGCCGACGATATCGCCAATTGCAAAAATGTGTGGCACATTGGTGCGCATTTGTTTATCCACGGCAATAAAACCACGCTCATCAACAGCAACACCTGCATTTTCTGCGCCAATGTTTTTACCATTTGGACGGCGACCAATAGAAACTAAAATGCGGTCATACACTTGCACGCCATCGGGCGCATTGTCACCTTCAAAGCTGACATGGATGCCATCTTTTTTAGCTTCCATTTTGGCAACTTTGGTTGAGAGCATAATGCTTTCAAAGCGTTTTTCCATCCGTTTTTGTAGCGGTCTAACAAGGTCGCGGTCGCAACCTGTGATTAAGCCATCCATAAACTCAACAACACTTACTTTAGTGCCAAGCGCATCGTAAACGGTGCCCATTTCTAGACCAATAATACCGCCACCGATGACTAGCATGCGTTTTGGAATATCTGCCAAAGCTAAAGCGCCAGTTGAGTCCATAATCCGCTCATCTTCTGGCGCGCCTGGGAATTTAGTGGCTTGTGAGCCAGCTGCGATAATCGCATTTTCAAAACCCACTGTTGTGACTTTTCCATCTGCATTGGTCACGGCTATTTGATTTGCACCTGTAAAACTGCCGACGCCATTTACGACCGTAACGCCACGGCCTTTTGCCATTTGTGCTAAGCCACCAGTGAGCTTGCCAACCACATCATTGGATTTCCAATCACGTAATTTATCCAAATCAATGTTTGGTTTGCCAAAGCTTAAACCATGCGCTTCTGTTTCTTCTGCTTCAGTAATCACTTTTGCCGTGTGTAAAAGTGCTTTTGATGGAATACAACCCACGTTTAAACAAACGCCGCCTAAGCTAGCATAACGCTCAATGAGCACAACTTTTAATCCTAAATCAGCCGCACGAAACGCAGCGGTATAGCCGCCAGGGCCAGAGCCTAAAACGACAACTTGTGTATCAATGTCATTATTGCCTGTTGGCGTAGCTGTTTTTGGTGTAGCAACTACTGTTGGTGTTTGTTCTTTTATAGGTTCTGCGGGGGCATCTGTTTTAGGCGATTCTGACTTGGCTGGCTCAACTGCAGTTTCTGCCGCTTCCACCATTAAAATTAAAGCGCCTTTAGCAACTTTATCGCCAACTTTAACTTTAACTTCTTTTACGATTCCTGTATGCGCTGATGGAATATCCATCGATGCTTTATCAGACTCAACCGTAATCAGCGAATCTTCTAGCGCAATGCTATCACCGACCTTTACTAAGACTTCAATGATGTCCACTGAATCGAAATCACCAATATCTGGCACTCGTACTTCTACTAGCTTACTCATGCATTTCCCTAATACTTATAAAAACAATTTGATTAACTGAATTTTAGCATCAAAGTAACTTATTGCATGCCAAATAAAAAGTCACGGAAGCGCTTTTAATTGACTTTGAATAAAGAGGTCTCAGGCTGTTTTTAATTTTCTTATAATCTTTTTTGTACTTTTTCTAACGTTTTTTGGGCTGTTTTTTCTAAACGCCGAATAGTGCATTGGTCGTTACCAAAGTTTCCACCACTACCATCTGGTTCGTAGTAAGTTTGTTGAAAAGACCATTGACCGCGACCTACTTTTTTAAATACACCCATGCCTGTACTCAATGCATCATCTTTGTCATTCAATAGTTTGAATGTCATAGAAAACTGTCGACCTTTTGCTAATAGATGTCCAGTATAGGTGGCTTGATTATTTGATTCGGTACTAAAGTCATAGATGCCATAGATGTCGTGACTTGTGAGGATATTTAACTTTAATGTAACAAACACCTCGTAATCCCCAACGTTTGCATTATTGCCTTTGCAAACATATTTTCCACTATAGTCATCGCCAATAAATGGCGGCATTGCATGTGCTGAAGGAGATAAAATGAAAAGAAGAAAAAAAGAACTAATAACTTGTTTAAACATGTGTTTATTTCTAAATCCAAAAAATGATTGTATCGTTTAATCTATGCTATAAATAGTAAAAAATTGTAACGCGATAGCTGGTTTTATTAGCTGTTTTTATTTGCTCAATTATAATGCTGCATGTTGATAAATCGGATTCTATATTTTTATCAACAATAAGCTATCAAATACTGACAACACAACTGTTAATCAAGTTCAGTTATTTTAATTTTGTACTTTTTCAATGGGATGCTATGCAATTAAATACAATGCAATTAAAAATAACGAAATATTTATGGGCCTATAGCGCATTTTATTTGTTATTGCTTGTTTTGATGGGTTATTGGTTTTATCAACAAAATAAGCCAGTTCAAATCGTCTCTCCATCGCATTTAGTTGATAATAAGTTGCAATGTGTTTCCTATGCCCCTTATTACGGTAAAGGGCAGTCACCTTTTATTGAAGGGATATGGATAGCGCCTGCGCAGATAGATAAAGACTTAGCGTTATTAGCCAACATTAGTCAGTGTGTGAGAACTTATTCAGTTGGGCAAGGCATGGACTATGTGCCAGAAGCAGCAAGCAAACTTGGCGTAAAAGTGTATCTTGGTGCTTGGATTGGTTGGACAGAGGCAGATAACATCGCAGAGGTTGAATTGGCGGCAGCTAAAGCGAATGCGTATCCTGATACAGTAACTGCATTGATTATTGGCAATGAAGTGTTCTTGCGTGGTGAACAAAAAGAAGCGGCGATGAAGCGTTATTTTAAATTAGCTAAATCGCTTTCTAATACACCGATTACTTATGCGGATGTTTGGGAATTTTGGCTTAAACATAAAGATATTGCGCAGTATATTGACTTTCATACCGTGCATATTTTGCCGTATTGGGAAAATAATCCTGTTGCGATCGCTGATGCATCGCAGCATGCCGCAAATGTCATGCGTATTATGCAAAAACATTTTAGTAAGCCGATATTAATTGGTGAAACGGGCTGGCCTTCTGTTGGACGACAACGTAGTGAGGCTGTACCGAGTTTGGTTAACCAAGCACGTTATGTGCGCGAATTTTTGCAAAATGCGCATGAAGAACAGTGGCAGTACAATATTATTGAAGCGATTGATCAACCTTGGAAGCGTCAGCTAGAGGGCACGGTCGGCGGTTATTGGGGTGTCGTGTCGGCAGACTTGGAACCAAAGTTTTCTTTGACGGGTCTAGTATCTGAACGACAAGATGGCAAAAAGCCACTTTATATTGCAGTTATAGGTGCACTGATGTTGTTAATGATTGCTCTCTATTTAAGTGAACGGCGCGTCAGTTTTCTGTTGGGATTAACAGCTTTAGGCAGCATTGCAACACTCACTTTCTATTTAGAATATGAATATTTGATCGCAGCCTGCAGAGATTGGATTGAATGGCTGGCTTTAGGTGGTTTGGCTATGTTGGGTAGCTTATTCCTATTAATGCAGCCGTGGTTGTTTATTAGGCCCAATAAATGTGCGGTTAACCTTATGCAAAAGCTGAAGTTGGTTTTTCTGTATGCTTCGTTAGTGACTGGATGTCTGATTTTTGTGGATGGACGGTACCGCGATTTTCCAATTGTCGTTTTTATGTTACCAGCGCTTGTGATGACCATTGGCTGTTTTGCTAGACAACATGCAAGCAATTTACGTTGGTTCGTTTATGGATTGCCATCCGCTTTAACTGTTATGTTTGCAGCTTTATGCTTTGCGAAAGAACCTGAAAATAAAGCAGCACTCGTTTGGTTAGTATTAGCTACTTTGTTAGCAATCGCTAATTGGCCCATTCACACTATTGGAAAAACAAATAAGCAGGCTCAGCGCTAACTCATTATGCAATTAATCAAACGTTTTTATTTTCCATTCTTATTTGCCATTATATTTGCGCTATTACATTTTGGTGCTTGGGCCGTCGCAAATAGGGCGCTGCCATTAATTAATGTGGAGCCAATTGTGCATGGCTTTGCGTATAGTGGTTATCAAGAAAATCAAAGTCCATTGGACCGGAGCTATCCCAACACGGCAGAGCTGGCGCAAGACCTTAAGTTGCTAAAGAAACTGACAGATCGCATCCGTATCTACACGTCAATTGAAAATAGTGAAGTGGTTGCTTTAGCCGATAAAGAAGGACTTTCTGTCGTTGCAGGTGCTTGGATTAATCAAAATACCTATGCGAATGGTCGTGAAGTCGCTGCTTTAAAAGAAAAAATGCACTATTACGATAATATTGAAGCCGCTATTGTTGGTAATGAGGTATTGCTACGGAATGAGCTGACAGTAGAAAAATTGATTGAGTATCTTGATGATGTTAGAGAAGCAACCGAAATACCAATCTCAACTGCTGAACCATGGCATGTCTGGCTAAAAAATCCTGAGTTAGTTAAACATGTTGATTATATTGCGGTGCATTTATTACCCTATCACGAAGGCGTGCCAGTAGAGCAAGCGCCAGCTTATGCAATAGAGCGTTATCAAGAGCTGATGAAGGCTTATCCACGTAAGAAAATTGTGATTACCGAAATTGGCTGGCCAAGCAGTGGGCCAACGATTGGCGCTTCTATTGCCAACGAAGTCAATCAGGCGCGTTTTGTTCGCGAATTTTTGGCTAAAAATGAAACAGAGCATTATGAGTATTACTTAATGGAGGCGGTTGACCAACCTTGGAAAGTGAATGTCGAAGGCTGGGCTGGTGCTTATTGGGGAATGTTTAATGCAAAGCGAGTTGAAAAATACTCTTTACAAGGGGCAGTCACTAGCGATGGTCGTTGGATAGATAAAGCCATATGGGCGAGCGTAATTGCGATGATTCCAATTATTTTTATTGGCTGGCGATTTAGAAGCTGGGGTATTGGTGGCGTCATTTCAATGGCAGTATTGTTGCAAGCTTGTATTACTACTTTAGTGATTGCTTGGAATTTGCCGGGCGATTATTACTATAGTTTACGTGACTTTATTATTTTAGCAGGCTTGATTCTGGCTATGGCGCTCACCTCATTAGTGCTCATGATTTATGCGGTAGAGTTTAGCGAGGTGATGTTTAAACGAAACTGGCGACGAATTTACCATCGAAAAGCACCACTGCCAGCAGATAAAGAATTATTTGTTTCCATCCATTTGGCTTGTTATAACGAGCCGCCTGAGATGGTTATTGCGACCATTGAAAGCCTCAAGCATTTGGATTACAGCAATTATGAAGTAATCGTGGTTGATAACAATACCAAAGATGAAGCAAAGTGGAAGCCTATAGAAGCTTATATGGCAGATTTACCTAACAATTTCCATTTCTATCATTTGCCAAAATGGCCAGGTTTTAAAGCGGGCGCACTGAATTTTGCTTTAACTAAGACCCATCAGGATGCCGTGGTTGTTGGTGTAGTTGATGCAGATTATGTTGTCACACAGGATTGGTTGGCAACATTGGTGCCTCATTTTACAGAGCCGCAAGTAGCTGTTGTGCAAGCGCCGCAAGCCCATCGCGAATGGGAAGATAACTTCTTTAAACGTATGTGTAATTGGGAATTTGAAGGGTTTTTCCGTATCGGCATGCACCATCGTCATGAGCGTAATGCTTTAATTCAACATGGGACGATGACATTAATCAGACACCAAGCGTTGAAGGATTTAGATGGTTGGTCAGAGTGGTGTATCTGCGAAGATACAGAGCTTGGTTTGCGCCTATTAGAACAAGACTATGAGCTGCGTTATGTGGATGACACTTTTGGTCGAGGACTGACACCTGCTAGCTTTAGCGCATTAAAATCTCAACGCTATCGTTGGGCTTTTGGCGCGATGCAGATTCTTAAACGCCACATGCCTAGATTGCTTGGGCAATCGACATTAAGTTTTAGTCAACGTTATCATTTTCTGACAGGCTGGTTTGGTTGGATGGGTGATGCCTTGCAATTGATTTTCACGATAGGTTCAATTGGATGGACATTGTTGATGCTGTTTTTTCCGAAAGCATTTAGCTTGCCTGTCACTATTATGATCGTACCTATTATTTGCTTTTTGGTAATTAAAGCTGCATTAGGTCCTGTGCTGTACCGTAAAACGATGCAGTGCAAGTGGTTAGATATTTGGGGTGCATCGCTAGCTAGTTTAGGCTTGTCGCATGCCATCGCGCGTGGTGTGATGATGGGGCTTGTGCAGAAAGAGGGCATTTTTGTGGTGACGGCAAAAGGTAAGGCGACAGCGAGTAAATGGCAAATTCTTAATCCTATCCGCGAAGAGTTTTTAATCTTAGTTGCACTGACTTTGGCTGCCTTAGCAATGTTAATCACCAGAGGTTTCGGTAATGCAGATGCTCAACTATGGGTCACACTATTGGCTTTACAAGCTATGCCTTATGCCAGCTCATTGGCTTGTCAAATCATTGCGCAAAAAGATTAATGATTGATATCGATGATTGAACGCCACGCTGATATTTTTTGTGCAAACGGTATCGTATGTGCTGGGCTGGTTGAAGGTAACTTGATATAAATTAGTTTTGGTAAATTTAGTTTGTTAAGGACATATTGCTTAAACGATTTTTCTGCTTCTCCGCCATTAAACGCAATTAAGCGTATATGTGGGTGCTGATTAAGAAAAGCGATAAAATCATTAGGAATGCGTGAGTTTGCTGTAATCGCGCTATCTAAACTACCTGATCGCTCACATGTCTGTAAAACATCCCATACCGCAACTTTAGCTTCCTTAAGCGCCTGAATACGTAATTCATATGATAGTGAAGCATCAAAATTAAAAAGACTGCTCATAATCGGCCAGAAAGCATTACGCGGATGTGCGTAATATTGATTGGCTTTAATCGAGGCAGTGCCAGGAATGCTGCCTAAAATTAAGATGCTTGCTTTTGGGTTAGCAATTGGCGCAAAGCTATTAATTTTAGTCACGATTGATCTAGGTTGTCTCGTTTATCTATGTGAGTCGCATAATAAAAAAGATGCCGAAGCATCTTTTTATTGGTTTAAAGCAACAGCCTTCTGACATCACTTAACATCATTCTTAAGTGACTAGTAAAGCGTGCGCCATCAGCGCCATCAATCACACGATGATCATATGACAGAGACAGTGGCAACATTAAGCGCGGTTCAAAACCTTTGGTGTCTTTGTTGTATACAGGCTGCATGCTAGAGCGCGAAACGCCTAGAATCGCCACTTCAGGACAGTTGATAATAGGCGTAAACATGGTGCCGCCAATACCACCAAGACTAGAAATGGTAAAGCAACCGCCTTGCATTTCTTCTACTTTTAATTTTCGCTCACGTGCTTTGCCTGATAGCTCCATTAAATCAGCAGCAATTTCAAGTACATCTTTGTTTTGCACATCACGTACAACAGGCACCACTAAGCCATCTGGGGTATCGCAGGCAAAGCCAACGTTGTAGTAACTTTTTAAAATTAAATTGTCACCATCTGGAGACAATGAAGCGTTGAAGTTTGGATATGCTTTTAACGCATTTACAGATGCTTTAATCAAGAAAGCGAGCATGGTCAGCTTAACGCCGCGTTTCTCAGCTTCTGCTTGCATTGATTTGCGGAAAGCCTCTAAATCAGTAATGTCTGCTTCATCAAATTGGGTGACGTGTGGCGCTGTTACCCAATTGCGGTGTAAGTTTGCACCTGATAATTTCTTAATGCGAGAAAGTGGTTTGCTTTCAATCTTACCAAACTTAGTAAAGTCAATAACAGGCATTGCTAAGGTTGTTAAAGCACCCGCGCCTGCAGTCATGCTATCAGAGCGTGGTTTAGCTAACTCGCCTTTAACGTAAGCTTGTACGTCATCATTTAAAATTCTGTGTTTAGGACCAGAGCCAGTTACTAATTTAAGATCTACACCCAACTCACGCGCAAATTTACGTACAGATGGACTGGCGTGAGATTTCACTTCTCTATTGGTATCAACATGTGCGCCAACAGGTGCTGGCGTGCTTGCAGGCTGTACTTGTTTAGGCGGCTCTGGTGCAGGACGTGATGGTTCTGGAATATCCGCTTTTGGTGCTTCTTTAACAGGCGCTGGCGACTCTTCTTTAGCTGGCGCTGCTGCTGGTTTTACTTCAGCCGGCGCATCACTCACTTCTAAGGTGATGATTAAGTGGCCTTCTGCAATTTTATCGCCCACTTTAACTTTAACTTCTTTGACCACGCCAGCTTCTGACGAAGGAATATCCATTGATGCTTTATCAGACTCAACAGTAACTAACGAGTCGTCAACTGCAATCGTATCGCCAGGTGAAACTAAAACCTCAATAATATCAACCGATTCAAAATCGCCAATATCTGGTACTAAAATATCTTTTACACTCATTTATTTACTCCGAGCCAAACACTTAAATAGTTGTTGGGTTTGGTTTATTTGGATTAAGCTTGTACTTTTTCACTGCTTCAGCCACTTTTGCTGCCGGTAGCTTGCCCTCATCGCTTAATGCTTTTAGTGCGGTCACGACAACATAGTAACGATCAACCTCAAAGAAATCACGCAAGGCTTCGCGGCTATCAGAGCGGCCATAACCATCAGTGCCTAACGCAACAAAATGGTTTGGAACAAAGCGTTGAATTTGTTCAGCAAAGCTCTTCATATAATCTGTAGAAGCAATCACTGGGCCTTTAGCGTCTTTTAAACACTCGGCAACATAGCTAACACGTTGTTTTTTCTCAGGGTTCAACATATTCCAGCGATTACAATCCAAACCTTCGCGGCGTAATTCGGTAAAGCTAGGCGCGCTCCAAACATCAGCTGATATACCCCAGTCTTTTTCTAGCAACTCTGCGGCGGCAATCACTTCACGTAAAATCACGCCACTACCCATTAACTGTACTTTTTCACCTTTTGCTTTTGATTTGCTAAAACTATACATTCCTTTAAGAATGCCCGCTTCACAGCCTTTTGGCATAGCTGGGTGGTTGTAGTTTTCATTCATTAATGTGATGTAGTAGTAAACATCTTCTTGGTTTTGCACCATGCGACGCAAACCTTCTTGAATAATCACAGCTAATTCATAAGAGAACGTAGGGTCATATGACACACAATTTGGAATCGTTGCTGATAGTAAATGGCTATGGCCATCTTCATGCTGCAAACCTTCGCCATTCAATGTGGTACGGCCAGCTGTAGCGCCAAGCAAGAAGCCACGTGCACGACTATCGCCAGCTGCCCATGCAAAATCGCCAATACGCTGGAAACCAAACATTGAATAGTAAATATAGAATGGAATCATTTGCGCGCCCGTCACACTATATGATGTCGCAGCTGCTAACCAACTTGAGAACGCGCCAGCCTCGTTAATGCCTTCTTCAAGAATTTGGCCTGTTTTAGACTCTTTGTAATACATCACTTGATCAGAATCTTGCGGTTCATACAATTGGCCGATAGAAGAGTAAATGCCCAGTTGACGGAACATGCCTTCCATACCAAAGGTACGTGCTTCATCTGGTACGATAGGCACAACAAACTTGCCGATTTCTTTGTCTCGAACTAGCGTGGAAAGAATTCGCACAAATGCCATGGTCGTTGAAATTTCACGCTCACCAGTATCTTTTAACATGGCATCAAACGCTGATAATTCAGGTACAGTTAATTCATTACCTTTTTGACGACGCTTAGGCACATGGCCGCCCATCGCGGCATTGCGTTCTGCGATGTATTGCATTTCTGGACTATCAGCTGCTGGTTTGTAGTAAGACAGTTTTTCTACTTGCTCATCAGTCAATGGCAAGTCAAAACGGTCACGGAATTTCTTCAATGACTCAATATCCATACTTTTTTGTTGATGCGTCGTGTTTTGACCTTCGCCCGCATCACCCATGCCGTAACCTTTAACCGTTTTGGCTAAAATGACAGTTGGTTGACCTTTATGATTAACCGCAGCGTTATAAGCTGCGAACACTTTATGAGGGTCATGACCGCCACGGTTTAAGCGCCAAATGTCATTATCAGACATAGCGGCAACCATTTCTTTTAGCTCTGGATATTTACCAAAGAAGTGTTCGCGTGTGTAAGCGCCACCTTTTTGTTTAAAGTTTTGATACTCGCCATCCACACACTCTTCCATGCGTTTTTTGAGTAAACCATCTTTATCCATCGCAAGTAATGGATCCCAATAAGAGCCCCAAACAACTTTAAGCGCATTCCAACCAGCACCGCGGAAGTTTGATTCTAGCTCTTGAATGATTTTGCCGTTACCGCGCACTGGGCCGTCAAGGCGCTGTAAATTACAGTTAATGACAAAAATCAAGTTGTCTAAGCCTTCACGCGCCGCTAGTGAAATAGCGCCTTGTGATTCCGGCTCATCCATCTCACCATCGCCGCAGAATACCCATACTTTGCGGTCGCTGGTATCAGCAATACCACGATTGTGTAGATATTTTAAGAAGCGTGCTTGATAAATGCCAGCCAATGGGCCAATACCCATTGAAACTGTTGGGAACTGCCAAAAATCAGGCATTAACCATGGATGCGGATAGCTTGATAAACCATTGCCGCCAGTTTCTTGGCGGAAGTTATCTAACTGATCTTCAGAAATACGACCTTCTAAATAGGCGCGTGCGTAAACGCCGGGTGATGAGTGACCTTGGAAATAAATACAGTCGCCACCGAAATTTTCATTCGCTGCGCGGAAGAAATGATTAAAACCAACATCATACAAAGTAGCCGCTGATTGAAAGCTAGCAATATGACCGCCAACCCCAGGTGATTTTTCATTAGCACGTAACACCGTCATAATCGCGTTCCAGCGAATTAATGCGCGGATGCGGCGTTCCATTTCAGGGTCGCCAGGCAACTTTGCCTGCAAATGCGTTGGAATAGTATTAACGTAAGCGGTTGTTGCATTATAAGGAAGGTTGCTGCCTGAGCGGCGTGCTTGATCAATCATCGCCTCAAGCAAAAAGTGAGCGCGTTCTGTTCCTTCATTTTGAATAACGGAGGATAAAGCGTCTAACCATTCTTGTGTTTCTTGCGGGTCTGTTTCAGTTAAGCGAGTTTGTGGATTCGTTGCCATGCTTTGAGGTTTCTCCGTGTTGTAGTCGTGCGTGCCCATCTTTTGAATGTCTGGCGTGACTAAACGTGAATTGGGTTGTTCTATTCTAAAATGATAGTTTCGCTTTAATACGCATTTTGGTCAAGTTAAAACAGCCGTTTGTGAGTGAGGGGATGACACATTTGCTACGATTAAAGATGAATTTCTGTATGAGTAAATCGCAAGTATCAGTCGCATAAAGATGTTAAATGCGGCCAAGTTCTGTTAAAAATGATCAAAATTAAAAATTGATACTATTGATTCTGCTTTAAGATGGCTGCTATTTATCGCATTTTTTGATGATTATACTAATGCATTCATCGCTAAGCGAAGCGCCGCGATGAAGCACAGTATTGCAAACACTTTTTGGGCTAGTGTGCTTGAAATTTTATGGCTAATCAATGTGCTGGTGGCTAACATAGATAAGGATAAGCTGGCAGCAAACGGCATTGCAATATGCCAATTGATCGTGTTGTTATGAATATGGCTGGCAATGCTACCAATAGCAATAAGTGAGACGGCGGCTAATGTTGTTGCAATGACTGACTGGTGGTTGAAGTTGGTGACTTTACGTAAGTTGGGGGCAATGATAAAGCCGCCACCTACGCCTAACAGGCCTGAAAGAAAGCCAGTTACTGCACCTGTGCTGACAAGGCGTTTTGTGCAAGAGGCGGTCCAGAAAAGCTTGGAGGTTGCTAGATTTAGCATGCAAGCCGGTGTGGGAGCCTGTGAATTGTCGGGATTGCTTTGTTTTGTTTGCCAGGAGCGAATACCAATAAAGAGCAGAATGCCCATTAGTGTAAAGCCTAATATTTTGTTAGAGCTATTTTGCGCTAATTTAACACCAAATGGTGCCAATACAGTCCCTGTTAATGCAATCAAGAGTACTGTTTTGTAACGAACGACACCTCCCCACAAGCCTTGAATAGCGCCGATACTTGATCCTATAAACACAGCGAACAGCGCGATAGGCGCTGCTTCAAAAATCGAAATAGGTAAAAAGAAAACCAATAATGGAATAGCTAACGTGCCACCACCAGCGCCAGTGAATGCCAAAATAAAACCAATCAAAGTACCTAACAGGGCGCTGATTATCTCTATAGACGACATAGATTGCTTCTTAGGTGTTGGTAGTGGTGATTTTGCGGTATAGCTTAGTGAGTAAACATTTGTTTTTAAAAAAGTTGGTCATTTTAGTGATTAACCAGTTTTGTTTGCCAACATTGTTTGTAGCTTGACTCGCTTGCTGGGTAGATAGATATAGGCTGGTTGCACGCATGCCCGTTTTGCAAAATCCTAATACTGGTGTTGGCGCATTGGATACAAAGCTGGCGCAAGCATCTACATCACTTGGTTGAATATTGTTTGGGATAACAGGAATGTGTATATAAGTTAAGCCTGCTGCTTCTGCCGCTATTTTGAGGTTGTCACTTAACGGTTGTTCAACGCCACCTTCATTATCTGGACGTGCATTGATAATAGATTTAAAGCCAAGTTGTACAACTTCTGAGACATCTTCAGGACTGATTTGTGGGCAGCTGCTGAATTGCTCGTTATGTTTTGTAATGGTTAGTGTCATGATTTTCCTTTGGTTACTTATCTAATTTGCAAAGTTGCTCTGCCAGTACATCAATAATCGCCAACGCTGGTTTGCTAGCGACGCTATAAAATATATTTTTGCCTTCTCGGCGTGTTTGCACTACTTGGTTATCACGTAATACAGTTAATTGTTGCGAGAGGGTTGGTTGCTTTATGCCCGTTAAAGCTTCTAATTCTCCGACAGATTTTTCGCCTTGTGAGAGCTGGCATAGCAACATTAGTCTGTCTGGATTGGCTAATACCTTCATCAAAGCTGTTGCTAAATCTGCAGATTCTCTTAATACCGCTAAATTGTCAGACGCCATTTTGTATGCCATTTCGATTGCTCATTAATTTACTTATTTACATTATATATAAATATATATTATTATTCAATATAATTTAAAAGGAGAAAGTAATGTTTAAACAATTTTATGATGAAGCATCTTCTACACTCACCTATCTCATCGCTGATGAAGTGACAAAAGAGGCGGTGATGATTGATCCTGTAAATAAGTATATTAATGACTATGTATCTGTCATTCAGCAGCATGGTTTAAAGCTTAAATATGCGTTAGAAACGCATGTGCATGCAGATCATATAACAGCGGGCGGTGAACTTAGAAATCAGTTAGGTGCTCAAGTTGGTGTGGGTGAGCAGTGCGGTGCAGCCTGCGCAGATTTGCAATTAAACGATGGAGATGAGCTCTACTTTGGACAAGAAAAAATAACAGTCATTGCAACACCAGGACATACGGCAGGTAGCTTGTCATTCAGATGGCAAGATAAGTTATTTACAGGTGATACTTTATTAATTAATGGTTGCGGTCGCACTGACTTTCAGGGCGGAGATGCAAGCATACTTTTTGATAGTATCGTCAATCAGTTATTTACTTTCCCAGATGAGACATTGGTTTATCCAGGGCATGATTATCAAGGGCATCGAGTAAGCAATATCGGGCAAGAGAAGTTAATCAACCCGCGGTTAGCAAATAAATCTAAAAGTGAGTTTGTCGAAATAATGGCTAATTTGAAATTGGCAAAGCCTCAATTGATTGATGTTGCTGTGCCTGCAAATCAATATTGTGGCATGCCTGAGAGCTGCGCTTTACAAGGATAATTTCAACTTATTGTGTTTAGCGCTACAATCACTGCACTGTAAAATCACTACGCTATAAAACAGGAGTGTTAAATGCAAACAGCAGTAAATAATTTGGACTGGCTAACCGCTTTTCCTGATTTGGCTGGACTTGAGCCGCCAGCTAAGGAGATTCTATTAAAGTATGCGCGCATGGTTGAAGCGCCAATTGGCACTGTTGGCTATCGCGAGGGAGGTCCTTGTGGGGCTTATGTGATGCGGTTGGCAGGGCAGTCTCGTGTTTTTAAAATGTCGTCTAGCGGCCGTGAAATATTGCTCTATCGTGTGCATGCGGGTGAAACCTGTGTGATTACGACGACTTGTCTATTAGGCAATAGTGATTACCCCGCTTCAACCGTGGTCGAGGAGGCGATTAAAGATGTGATTGTGCCTTCTGCTGCATTTAATCAGTTGATGATTGATTCAAAAGTATTCCGCACGTTTGTCATGACTAACTATGGCGCGTTGATTAGCGATTTAATTGTGTTATTAGATGAAGTCGCCTTCCATAATTTAGATGCGCGTTTGGCTAAATTATTATTAGAAGCAGGTAGCGACAGTGTAAAAAGAACGCATCAACAAATTGCCGATGAATTGGGTACGGCACGCGAAGTTGTCAGTCGACAAGTTAAACGCTTTGAACAAAAGCAATGGGTGACACTCGGACGCGGCCAAGTGGAAATTCTTGACCGCGCTGCATTGACTAAATTAGCGCAAAGCTAACTAAAGCCAGTATTACACAGCGAGTATTACATCGTACAGCCTGGTTTATTTTGACTTGACGTGTTGCTCGCGCTGACTTTCACCGCCGCTTTAGATTCAAGCTGTGCGACGCAGTTGTTGCACTGACCTTTCACCTTATCAAAACCTTTTACGGTGTCTAAGCCAATTACATCTTTAAAGTTAGCATTATCAACATCAGCGTCAGTTAAATCTGCGCCCGTTAAATCCGCACCGGTTAAATCTGCCGATACTAAATCAGCGCGATGTAAGTTGGTATGACGTAAGTTTGCGCCTCTCAAGTTGCCAAAAGTAAAAGCGGCAATGTTTAAATCCGCACCTTCAAAATTCGCGCCTTCAAAGTTGCCGCCGACGGAATCAAACTTCATTTGCCCCATCGGTTGGTTGCCGATATCTAAGCCGAAGCGACCTTTTCTGCCATCAATGCCGCTCATGTCAACTTTGCCTAAAGTGCCAATCACGCGCGCATTCGTTAAGTTGGCATTTTTAAAGCTGGTATTGCCAAAAATCGGTTGAAATATAGTCGCATTACTTAAGTCAGAGCCACTAAAATCCGCTTCTTCAATTCGCGCTAAGTTTAAATAAGCGTTGCGTAAATTCGCATTTTTTAGTTTAGCGCCCATTAACTCTGCGCCAAAAAAACTGACATTTTGCATATTGCAATGGCTTAAATCCATGCCGTTAAAAATTAAATAACCTGCATCACGATTGCTTAAATCACATGACTTGCTATTGATTTGCGCAACGGCATCGGCTTGGCTAATGTTGACTCTGGGGACTTCTGCTTTATTTTCATAAAAGGTTTTTGCCGCAGTAATGATATTGTCAGAATCGAGCAAAAAAGAATCTTTGGATGACTCTAGCGCAAAGCAGTATTTCTGCCCTTTATATATTTCGTTAATCGAGCAATCTGTTTTTTTGTAAACACCTTTAGATAAAGCATATGTGCAGTGATTATCAAACGCGCCAGATTCTGCCGTGTAGGAAATCGTACTAAACAGCAACACCACTACAATTGCGATTACTTTTAAAAAACTCATGCCAGTCTCCAGTCAGTCCCATTAATACGTCATTAAAATATGGCTATCTTTGTAGCGCTTAACATCAGTATAGGCGCAAAAAAGCGCAATACTGTAACTATGGTCACAAAGCCAATCAATGATGCGCGATAGATGATACAAACCGCGCTAATGAAAATCATGAATCAGCATTAAGTAATCTCAATTCAGTCAGCTAACATTTTTCTTGGGCGTTAATCGACTATCTGCAAAGTAATAGCAGAAAAAATGCCAAAAGGAGAATTTAAATGGTGAGTAAAAAATTAAATCAAATTTTATTGATTGGTGCCTTGTTTGCAGGCACCTCAATGAATGCAGTAGCAGGACACGATTATGGTGATCGCGCACGCGTTATTTCAGCTACGCCACAAGTAGAACGCATCAACACGCCAGTACAAGAATGTCGTACAGAATATGTGCGTGAAAGCGTATATGAAAATAGAAGCAACTCAAACGGTGGCGCTATCGTTGGCACTATCGCTGGCGGTGTTATTGGTAGTCGTTTCGGTGGTGGCAATGGTCGTTTAGTTGCCACAGCGTTAGGCGCTGGTTTAGGTGCCGTGATTGGTGATCGCCATGATAATCGCTACAACCAACCAACGGAACGTGTTGTTACGCGACCTGTTGATCGATGTGTAACCGTTGATCGTTGGGATACCGTTAATCGCGGCTATTTGGTCGAGTATGAATACAACGGTCGTCGCTATACAACCGAAACTGCAGAACCCCCAGGTCGTTATATTAATGTTGATGTTGCTGTGCGTCCAAGCGGTTATATCGATAATATTGACTATCGTTATGATAAGCATGATAAAAAACACAACCGTGGCCAGGATAAGAAAAACTATCGCCGTCATTATTAATTAGGTAGGGAATAATAAAAAAGCCGCTTGTTAGCGGCTTTTTTATTATCAGTGATATTGACTCAGCTGTTCTATAATCTTGAAACATTTAATTAATTGGAAAACACATTGCTAAAAGCAATCTATCAAAAAATCAGCGCATTATTCTCCAAGCCTGAAATTAATGCAGCACAAGCTTGGCAGTCACAAGGTGGTGAAGCAACGCATCCTTTTTGGTTGTTCGCAACGCCAGTAAATATGTTGTTGGGGCGAGATAGTTATTTTTTAACTGATCCTGACACGACGCCAATCAGTAGCGAAGAGAGTGTGGTATTGATTGACAGTTTAAATGCACATTTTGATGGCTTTGGTGTTTGCTTTTATTTAGTCAACGACACTTGGTTTTTAGGATTGGATAAAGATCCCGAAATCACCACAACCAGTATTGAGTCGGTAAAAAATCAAGATATTGCAGGACATTTGCCACAAGGTGAAGG
>Ga0209231_1000589_pt1 | contig 19002 bp, 15 predicted proteins | sample Deesub45470m_DNA_FD_188086 | JGI IMG/M metagenome (GOLD analysis project Ga0209231, IMG submission 188086) | Deep subsurface microbial communities from North Pacific Ocean - 450_OLKR46/470m Metagenome (SPAdes) (version 2) | ecosystem: Environmental > Terrestrial > Deep subsurface > Unclassified ... | reverse complement strand
GGCTGGGTGATGCTATCCGTCCTCTCGCCCATCTACGACCTCATCGGCAAAGTACAGCTCTGACTATGGCACGCACCCTGTTATTCCTTAGCGCAGAAAACTTCCAAGCCTACCTCTGGAACGGCAAAGGCCTCAACTTCGCCCATGAGTTCAGCAACGATGCGGACGGTCGCGAACAGTTTTCCGCCTTCGTCGAACAGCATCGCAACCCGACCTACCTGCTGGTCGACATCATCGAGGAAGACTTTCACCTTGAGACCATCCCGCATCTGATCGGTCCCAACCGCAAAGCGCTTATCGGTCGCAAGTTCGAGCAGTACTACCGCAGCACGCCTTTCCGCCAGGCGACCCTGCTCAAGCGGCAGGAGGAAGGTCGGCGCGATGACGAATATCTGTTCTCGGCCCTGACCAATCCGCAGCGCATCACCCCCTGGCTGGATGCCCTGCTGGAGAACCATGTCCCGCTGGCGGGCATCTACTCCATCCCCAACATCAGCGCGCCGCTGCTCAAAGACATCCAGTCCGAGCACATCCTGCTGCTGACCTGGGAACGCAACGCCGGCCTGCGCCAGACCTATTTCCACAACAAGCGGCTGCATTTCTCCCGCCTGATCCCGATCAACGAGAGCGGCACGCTGATCGATGCAGTCGTCTCCGAGACACCGCGCACACAGCAATATCTGAAGAGTCTTTCACTGCCACCGCCCGGAGAGGTGCTGGAAGTCTATATCCTGTGCCATGCGAACGAGATCGCGCAGCTAAATACGCAGCTCGCCAGCAGCGGCGATATGCATTTCAACTATCTGGACATCACCGAATTCGCGCGCCGCCACAAGTGCAAACAGGCACTTGAAGATTCGGACAGCACCCCGCTGTTCCTCAACCTGCTCGCCACCAAACCGCCCAGTGCGCACTACGCAGGTTCGCAACACACCCACTTCTTCATGTTGTGGCAATTGCGTTTCGTATTGTTCGGGTTGGCTATCGTCATCTTGCTGCTTGGCCTGCTGTGGAGCGGCATGGCTTTCTGGCAGAGCGAACAGTTCTCTGCGGAGACGGCCCCGCTGAAGCAGCAAACGGCGCGCCTGCAAACTCAGGCGCAGGGAATCCAGCGCAATTTCGCCAATACCTCCGTACCCGCTGCCGATATGAAGACAGCCGTGTTGTTGGCACGCAGCCTGAACCAATATTCGCATCCGCCTCAAGAGATCATCTATGAATTGAGCGCGGTGCTGGAATCCTTCACGCGTATCACCCTGAACAATCTTTCATGGCGTACCAGTCCGGAAGATGCGGCACCTTCCCCGTATCCCGCCCAAGCCATCACTTTCATCGGTACGCTCACCGGATTCGGCAACGACCACCGTGGCGCACTGGCGTATCTGGAAAAGTTTGAACAAGCCCTGATCCAGCGCGGCTATGCCGTCAGCGCCACCACGCTACCGCTGGACATCACCTCTAAAGGCAGCATCAGCGGTCAAAGCGCAGAAGCATCGCAAGGACAGTTCACCCTCAAGATCATATGGAGGACCCCGTCATGAGCTTCTCGACAGACGACCTCGGCGAGATCAAATGGAGTTTGCTGGCCTGCCTGCTCAGCGCAGGCATTGCAGTGGGACTGATCAATTACAGCGCCACCATCCAGCAGCAATCCCTTAAAGATCTTCAGCAAGCGCAACGCCAGCTCAATACAGCGCGCGACCAGCTCCTCACCGCGCAAAGCGATCAGGAGAACATGGCCTCATACCAGATGGAATATGACGCATTGGTCACGCAAAAAGTCATCGGCAGCGAACAGCGTCTGGATTGGATCGAAGGGCTGGAAAAGTTGCGCCGACAGAACCTAACGCCCGACTTCCAATATACGATTGGCCCGCAAACCGCCTACACCCCCAACCCGCCGTTGAATGCAGGCAACTTCGCGCTCAGCATCAGTCCCATGTCCATGGAACTTGACCTGCTGCATGAAGGCCAGCTCCTGAGCTTCTTTGAAGCGCTGAGCCGCCAGATGCCCGGCTGGTTCCTGCTCGACAACTGCGCCCTTTCGCGTGCTGACAGCACCCAAAACGCAGGCGTGATGTTGCAAGCGCAATGCACAGGAGGCTGGTTCACCATGAAGAACCGGAACGCGCCATGAAAATCCGATTCGCTTTGATTCTGCTTACCCTGGTCTCTACCACAACCGTGCAAGCTGCCGAATTGGGCCGTCTGTTCTTTACCCAGAATGAACGCGCGCAACTGGAACGTCAGCATGTACTCAGTACCGACGAAGCAGGTAACGACAGCCACTCTCTCATCGTCAACGGCATGATCCAGCGCGACGGCGGAAAGCGCACCATCTGGATCAACGGCGAACAACAGCCTGCCGGCTCGGCTGATTCACGCACCCCCGCCACCGTGCCGGTGATCCTGCCCGGCCAAACCGAGTCGGTGAAGGTCAAGGTCGGACAGCGACTGCTGCTGGACTCCCCCGAGGCCGCCCCCGCAGAGTGAAGGATCGCGCGATGCCTTCCCATCCATCACCTAACTCAGGCAGCAAGTTTCAGCGTGGTGGCGCCTTGCTGGTCATGCTGGTGATTCTGGTGATGGGGGTCACGACGGTATTCATCACATCCCTTAGTGGCACGGCCATCCAGAACCGACGCAACCACTCCACTGCAGAATCGCTGGCACAAGCCAAGGAAGCGTTGATCGGCTATGCACTCACCTATGGCGACATCCATTCAGGTGACCCGCACGGCTATCTTCCCTGCCCAGATATGGATGGAACTGCTGGCGGATCATCGCCTTACGAAGGTTCATCCGAAACGTGCGGAACGGCCGGTGCAAACAGCATGGGCCGATTGCCATGGCGCACCTTGGACCTGCCAGCACTCTTTGACGGCTCCAGCGAATGCCTGTGGTATGTCGTCTCCGGCAATTACAAAAACAATCCTAAATGGGGCGGAAGCATGAACTGGGACACCCCCGCCCAGCTCCATCTCTATGGCAGCGACGGCAACGAGATCGCAGCCAACGAGATAGTCGCGCTGGTGATCGCCCCTGGTGCGGCGATTAGCGGAAACAGCGACCGTGCAGGCAATGCCGCCCCCACCTGCGGCGGCAACTATACCGCCGCTGCATATCTCGATAACGACACCTTACACGTCATCAACAATACCGACATCGCTCAAGGAAAATTCATACTGCCGCACGATCATCGCGATGCTTCAGGCAACATCACATTAACGGTGAACGACCAGTTCGCTGTCATCACACGCCAGGACCTTTGGCATGCCATTGAAAACCGTATCGCCAGGGAAGTGCGCCAGTGCCTGGATGATTATGCGACTTCTGCCGGCGGAAAATATCCATGGCCAGCGCCCGTCTCCACCGGCACATACGTCGGGGTGGTGGATACGCTCTTCGGACGCATCGCAGACACACCCAATACCAATACCAGCACTGCTTACAGTCCTACCGATCCTTCGGAAATCGAAATGCTGGACGAGCTTGTCAACTTGCAGGCGGCGCTGGATGCCTATGCAGCGAGCAACACTTCGACAACTCGCAACAATCTGGACAACACCGGCGACAATCTGAAGGACGTCGCTGACAACATCATCGATGCCACTTCGCCAGCCTATCCGGCCGGTGTCGTCGCCGTTGCCACACCGGCCAAGCAGGCCGGACGCTATGCCCAGAAGCTGGCTGACGGGGATTGGAGATGGAACGGATCATCTTGGGTGCCTTACACGGTCAGTGATGTCCAAAGCCAGATAGATGCGGCGAACACAGCGCTTGCTTCACTCAGTTCATCCGCTTCCCCCGATGCCACCATGACGACGACATGGCCAGCAGGATGTTTCGATTCCGCCATCAAGCCCTATTGGGCACACTGGAAAGACTTGGTGTTCTATCAAGTCGCCGATGGCTACACACCGGGAAGCTCGGCAAACTGCGATGTCAGCGGAAGCAACACCTGCCTCAGTCTGCAGTCGAGCGGGCAGGCGGCCTCGGGTTCGGGCTCTCACCGTGCCGCCGTCATCGTCGCGGGACGCAAGCTGACCGCGAATCGCGTATCAACGACCGTCAGCGACTATCTGGAAGCTGATAACATCACTGCCACAGGCTCCCCAACAGCCAACCCGTTCAAAACCCATCGTATCTCCGATGCCGGATACCAGACCAACAATGACCGCGTGCTGTGCGTCGATGGACAAGTGAATTGCCAGTGAACCTCAAAAACGTACGCCAACATCTTCACCCTATGCCGGGCTTCACCTTGGTCGAGATGGCAATGGTGCTGGCCATCGTCGCATTGCTGATGGCAGGTCTGCTGCCAACCATCTCGGGCCAGATAGAACAGCAACGACTGCGGGAAACTCGCGACCAGTTGAAAGACATCGAACAGGCCTTGCTTGGGTTTGCCATCATCAACGGCAGGTTGCCCTGCCCTGCGACCGCAGCCAGCAAGGGCGTTGAGAACCCATCTGGCGGTGGCACTTGCACCAATCCCTACAATGGTTTTGTTCCTGCAGCGACCTTGGGGCTGTCCTCTCGCAATGAGGATGGTTTGCTGCTTGATGCATGGAACAATCCCATCCGCTATGCCGTAACGGAATCCAATGGTCGTGCTTACACAACATCGAATGGCATGGCGACTGCAGGGCTTGATTCGTTGGCACCCAATCTTCTGGTATGTTCAACTGCAACTGGAATATCAGGAACGGATTGCGGTTCCGCAGACTACAAACTGACCGCCGGGGACGGCGTTCCTGCCGTGATTTATTCAATAGGGAAAAACGGGGCATCGGGCGGCACCGGAACCGACGAAACTGCCAACCCCAATCCGAACAGTGCCGACAATAACCGCACCTTTGTCAGCCACACACCTACTGCCTCAAGCTCTGGGAACGGTGAGTTCGATGACATAGTCATCTGGATTTCCAACTCCACGCTACTGAACCGCATGGTGAGTGCCGGAAAGCTTCCCTAAGCCCTGCGCCAGTTCGTACCCTGCGGAGTATCTTCCAGAACGATTCCAGCTTCCAGCAACGCTTTCCGGATACGGTCCGCCTCGGCGAAGTCCCTGCCCTTTTTGGCCGCGATACGGGCTTCGATCTGCGCATTGATCGCTGCATCGTCCAATCCACCAGCCGTCGCGCTGCCCTGCAGGAATCCCTGCGCATCTCTTTGCAACAGACCGAGTACGCCGGCCAGTGCCTTGAGCTGTGCTGCCAACTCGGGCGATTGCGTCTTGTTGACCTCGTTCGCAAGCTCGAACAACACGGCGACGGCTTCTGGTGTGTTGAAGTCGTCGTCCATGGCGGCCTTGAAGCGCTGAGCATGAGGTTCGCTCCAGCCCACCGTGTTTGCGGCAACGGAGACTGACTTCAGCGCCGTATAGAGCCGCGTCAGCGCCCCCTTGGCATCGTCCAGATGTTGGTCGGAGTAGTTCAGCGGGCTGCGGTAGTGCGCACGCAGGATGAAGAAGCGCACCACTTCGGCATCGTACTTCTTGAGCACTTCGCGGATGGTGAAGAAGTTGCCCAGACTCTTGGACATCTTCTCGTTGTCCACGCGCACGAAGCCGTTGTGCATCCAGTAGTTCACGTACTGGCACTGGTGCGCACCTTCGCTCTGCGCAATCTCGTTCTCGTGGTGCGGGAACTGCAGGTCGGCGCCGCCGCCGTGGATATCGAAATGCTTCCCCAGCAACTCTGAACCCATCGCGGAGCATTCCAGATGCCAACCGGGCCTGCCCTTGCCCCATTTGGATTCCCACTGCACCTCTTCGGCCTCGCCTGCTTTGGCATGCTTCCACAGCACGAAGTCGAGCGGGTCGTTCTTGTCTGAAGCCACCTCTACGCGCTCACCGGCACGCAGGTCTTCCAGCGATTTCCCGGACAGTTTTCCGTAGCCCTCGAACTTGCGCACCGCGTAGTTCACGTCGCCGTCCGCCGCCTTGTAAGCGAGACCGTTCTGTTCCAATTGCTCGACCATCTGCAACATCTGCGGGATGAACTGCGTCGCGCGCGGCTCGTGATCGGGTCGCTGCACGCCCAACGCATCGGCATCTTCATGCATCGCGTCGATGAAGCGCTGTGTCAGGGTATGGATGGATTCCCTGTTCTCTGCCGCGCGCTTGATGATCTTGTCGTCGATATCGGTGATGTTGCGCACATAGGTGACGTCGTAGCCGGAAGCCTTGAGCCAGCGCTGCACCATGTCGAACACCACCATCACGCGCGCATGACCCAGATGGCAGTAGTCGTATACGGTCATGCCGCACACGTACATACGCACCTTGTTCGGCTCGATGGGTTTGAAATCCTGCTTGTCGCGGGTAAGCGTGTTGTAGATTTTTAGCATATCTATTACCTGAGCCGTCATTCCGGCGCAGGCCGGAATCCAGCGGTGTTAATCAAAATGCAGTTGGTTGTGTCTGTGCGTTGCACGGGCTATTTTTTTGACTGGATACCGGCCTTCGCCGGAATGACGGTCAGCCTTGTTCTTTCGCCCAGGAATCTTTCAGCGTCACCGTGCGATTGAACACCAACTTACCACCAGGCCGATGGTCGCGGCGGTCGGTGACAAAATATCCCAAGCGCTCGAACTGGTAGCGCGTTTCCGGCGCAGCATCCTTTACGCTAGCTTCCACCCAGCCCTGCACCACGTCCAGCGAATGCGGGTTGAGATGCGTCAGGAATTCCACCTCGCGGTCGCCATCCGGTTCCGGCACGTTGAACAGACGGTCGTACAGACGGATCTCGGCAGGCAGCGCGTGTTCGCGCGACAGGAAATGGATCACGCCCTTGACCTTGCGCCCTTCCGGGTTCTTGCCCAGCGTGTCATGGTCGATGCTGCATTTGAGTTCGATGACCTTGCCGGACGCATCCTTGATCGCTTCGTCGCAGCGCATCACATAACTGTGGCGCAGGCGGATCTCGCCGCCGAGGGTGAGGCGCTTCCAGCCGGCGGGCGGCACTTCGGCGAAATCGTCGGCTTCGATGAACAACTCGCTGCCGAACGGCACTTCACGCTTGCCCAGCTCCGGCACGTTGGGGTGGAAATCCGCTTCGCGCGTTTTCGCGCCGTCGGCATTGGTGATGGTGACCTTGAGCGGATTGATGATGGCCATCACGCGCGGAGCGCGCAGCTCCAGATCTTCGCGGATCGCGCCTTCCATGATCGCCATGTCGACGCTGTTCTCACTCTTGGAGACACCGATGCGCTTGGCGAATTCGCGTATGCCTTCCGGCGTGTACCCTCTGCGGCGCATACCGCTGATGGTGGGCATGCGCGGGTCGTCCCAACCGCTCACTTTTTTCTCGTTCACCAGTTGCAGCAGCTTGCGCTTGCTGGTGATGGTGTAATGCAGTTCCAGGCGCGAGAACTCGTATTGGCGCGGATGGCAAGGGATGCTGATGTTGTCCAGCACCCAGTCGTACAGCGGGCGATGATCCTCGAACTCCAGCGTGCAGATGGAATGGGTTATGCCTTCCAGTGCGTCGGAGATGCAGTGGGTATAGTCGTACATCGGGTAGATGCACCACTTGTCGCCGGTACGGATATGGTGCGCACGGCGGATGCGGTAGATAGCCGGATCGCGCATGTTCATGTTGGGCGAAGCCATGTCGATCTTGGCGCGCAGAACCATGGCGCCATCGGCGAACTCACCGGCCTTCATGCGCGCAAACAGGTCGAGGTTCTCGGCCACACTGCGATCGCGGTTGGGACTGTTCTTGCCCGGCTGGGTCAGCGTGCCGCGATATTCGCGCATCTGCTCCGGCGTCAGATCGTCCACATACGCCAAGCCTTTATTGATCAGCTCGACGGCGAAGTCGTGCAACGCATCGAAGTAGTCCGACGCCCAGCGCACCTCGCCGTTCCATTCAAAGCCGAGCCAGCGCACATCATCCTGAATGGACAGTGCATATTCCTCGCTCTCCTTCTCCGGATTGGTGTCATCGAAGCGCAGGTTGCACAGACCGTTGTAATCCTTGGCAAGACCGAAGTTCAGGCAGATCGACTTGGCATGCCCGACATGCAGATAACCATTCGGCTCGGGCGGAAAACGCGTAACGATGCTCGTGTGTTTACCGCTTGCCAGGTCGGCATCGATGATCGTGCGGATGAAGTTCGAAACAGGGGTCGGGGCGGGTGTGTTGCTGCTCATGTCTATGCCAATGATGCGTTGCTATGAAGATGCGTGATTCTACCCGAAACCGGCAGCAGCCCGCCCCCACACTTCCTCTCACAGGCAATCAGTGTATGAGCGTCGCTTCTTTGGTAGAATCGCGTGCGTTTGGCGCACTCGGCCGGCAACATAACCCTATCAAGAAAAAGACCAAAATGGATACATTGAAAAGATTCGCAACAGGTGTCGCACTTTGCGCGCTACTGACATTCAGCCTCGGCAGCCATGCCGACGAGATCCAGGACGCCAACAAGCTCTTCAAACAGGGGCAGCTGACACAGGCGCTGGACAAGGTGAACGGCTTTCTGGCGAACAAGCCCAAGGACGCGCAGGCGCGCTTCCTCAAGGGCCTCATCGTCAATGAACAGGGGGACGCAGTGGGGGCCATTGCCATCTTCACGGAGTTGACCAACGACTATCCTGAACTGCCCGAGCCCTATAACAACCTCGCCGTGCTGTATGCCGGACAAGGGCAATACGAAAAAGCCAAAGTCGCACTGGAGATGGCGATCCGCACCCACCCTAGCTATGCCACCGCACACGAGAACCTCGGCGACATCTACGCCAAGATGGCCAGCCAGGCCTACGACCGCGCGCTGCAACTGGACAAGAACAACACCGGCACCAAAACCAAGCTCGCCCTGATCCGCGATCTGTTCGGCAAGGGTGCGCAGAACGCTACGCCAACGACACCCGCTCTTGCAGTCGCGGCCGCGGCCCAACCTGCCGCACCGGCCAAGCCCGTTGTGGCCGCGAAGCCCGCACCTGCTCAGCCAATCGTGGTGGCACCGACGCCGACCAAGACAGAACCTGCCGTAACAGCCGTTGCTACGCCGCCAGTCGTGGCCGCAGCACCGGTAGTGGCAGTCGCACCACCTGCCAAGACAGTCCCTGCGGCCAAGCCGGTTGCAGCAGCAACCGATGCTAGCGCGAATGTCATGCAAGCGACGCGCGACTGGGCGGCAGCCTGGTCTGCCAAGAATGTGAAGCGCTATCTCGCTTTCTACGCGGACGAATTCAAGACGCCCGATGGCGAAACTCGCCAAGCATGGGAAAAGATGCGCAATGACCGGATCAGCAAGCCTAAGTCCATCAAGGTCGGCATCGACAATGCAAAAGTCGAGATCATCGATGACAACCATGCCCGTATCAGCTTCCGCCAGAGTTACAACGCCAGCCACTTCAAGAGCGTGAACAACAAGACGCTGAGCTGGGTAAAGACGTCCACCGGCTGGCAGATCACGGAAGAGCGCAGCGACAATTGATAGATGAAGACCCGGCTTAAACCCCTTCTGCTGCTCTTGTCCTGCTTCGGGCTCGCCGCCCATGCGGAGCCGGACTCGCGCGACATGGAACAACAGCTAGCCAGAAGCCTGCAGGCCGTCAGCGACAATCGGCTCGATGTCGCCCTGAACGAAGTCGATTCGCTGCTCAGGCTCAATCCGAACTTCAAGCTCGCCCAACTGGTAAAAGGCGATCTGTTGCTGGCCCGTTCGCGCTCCATCACCGATTTTGGCGATGCGCCGAACGCCCCGCCTGACCTGGTGCAGGATCTACGGGAAGAAGCGCAGGTGCGTCTGCATCGCGCGCAGCAGCAACAACCCGTCGCCGTGCCGCGTTATCTATGGCGCCTCAACCCCAAGCAGCATCACGTGGTGGTCGTCGACACCAGCAAATCCACGCTCTATCTCTACGAGAACGTGAATGGTGAGCCGCGCTACGTCGCCGACTTCTACATCAGCATGGGCAAAAAGGGGCCGGACAAGGTGATCGAGGGAGATCAGAAGACCCCGCTCGGCGTCTATTTCGTTGACAGCTATATCCCGCGCCACAAACTGGCCGACTTGTATGGCTCCGGTGCATACCCGATCAGCTATCCGAACGAGTGGGATCAACGTCAGGGGCGCAAAGGTCATGGCATCTGGCTGCATGGCACGCCATCGGACACCTATAGCCGCCCACCGCGCGCCAGCAACGGCTGTGTCGTACTGTCGAATGCCGACCTGAGTCGGCTGGGACGCGACATCCAGGTCGGCACCACGCCGGTCATCATCACCAACGGCATCGACTGGCTGGGCGAGTCGGACGATCTGGAGCGCGCAGCCTTGATGCGATCCATCGAGCAATGGCGCAGCGACTGGGAGAGCCGCGATACCGACCGGTATCTGTCTCACTATGCGGAAGATTTCAATGCCGGCATCACCACGCTCTCTGACTTTGCCGCGCACAAGCGCTTGGTCAATGGCGGCAAATCCTGGATCAAGGTGAAGATCGAGAACCTCAGCATCTTCCCCTACCCGACGCAGCAGGATCTGGTCGTGGTGGATTTCGAACAGCAATACGACAGCAACAACCTGAGCAATCGCATGCACAAGCGCCAGTACTGGCAAAAACGCGATGGTCGTTGGCAGATCGTCTATGAAGGAGCCGCCTGATAATGAAATTGCTTCGCATCCTCCTCGCCTCACTGCTGGTAGGACTCTGCATCCTGCCCGCCCAAGCCGCATCTCTAACCAAAGGAAAATTGAAAATGGTCAAATTCGAAACCAACCACGGCACCTTCACCCTGCAACTGGACGCTGAAAAAGCGCCGATCACCACGCAAAACTTCCTCGATTATGTGAACAGCGGCTTCTACAGCAACGTCGTGTTCCACCGCGTCATCCCCAACTTCATGATCCAGGGTGGCGGCTTTGAGCCCGGCATGAAACAAAAGAAAACCAACGACCCGATCAAGAACGAAGCCGCCAACGGCCTGAAGAATGACAAATACACCATCGCCATGGCGCGCACCGGCGACCCGCACTCCGCCAGCTCGCAATTCTTCATCAACACCAAGAACAACAGCTTCCTCGACTATCCCGGCCAGGACGGCTGGGGCTATTGCGTGTTCGGCAAAGTGGTCGAAGGCATGGACGTGATCGATGCGATCGGCAAGGTCAAGACCGGCAGCAGTGGCTTCCACCAGGACGTGCCGAAAGAGGACGTCATCATCATCAAGGCGGAAGTCGTTCAGTAAACGCTGGAAACCAGAGATTCAAACTTTTTGGAATCTCAAGTTATGGTTATCTCTAATAATCTAAATTCCGTCATTCCGGCGAAGGCCGGAATCCAGTGGTTCTATTAATAATGGCATTATGTCAGTGCGTTGCACTGCCTCATTATTTTCGCTGGACACCGGCCTCCGCCGGTGTGACGAATAGTTAGAGATGCCCCACACCCTCTTCATCTCCGACCTGCACCTGAGCGAGGCCCATCCGGGCACGACGGAGCAGTTCCTGCACTTCGCGCAGCACTACGCGCCGCAGGCCGAAGCCCTCTACATCCTTGGCGACCTGTTCGAATACTGGGCCGGCGACGACGACCTTGACAGCACCTTCCATCGAACGGTCTGCAACGCGCTCTCCGCCCTCGCCGCGCAAGGCACGCAAATCTTCATCATGCACGGCAACCGGGACTTCCTGATGGACAAAGCACTCGCGGCCGCATGCAGTGCAAAGTTGCTCACCGATCCGACGCTCATCGACCTCTACGGCACACCCACCCTGCTCAGCCACGGCGATACGCTGTGCACCGACGATGCAGCCTACCAGCAATTCCGCGACACCGTGCGCAGTGCCGACTGGCGCACACAATTCCTTGCCCAACCTCTGCCCGAGCGCAAGGCGCAGATCGAGCAACTGCGCGCGCAGAGCGAACAATCGAAACGCGGCAAAACCATGGGCATCATGGATGTCAGCCAGAAAGCCGTACACGACCTGCTACGCCAATACGATTCCCCGCGCCTCATCCACGGCCACACCCACCGACCGGCGAAACATTTGCATCATCTGGACGGGCACACCTGCGAACGCTGGGTGCTGGGCGATTGGGATACACAAGCCAACGCCTTGCGCGTTGATAGCGAAGGCATTCGCCCGGAATCGATCAACCACACTGCCCCGTAGGTTGGCTTGATCGTGTGTTGTTGGGGCGACGCACATCACCTTCAAAGATGCGCCACAAATTGGGGGATTCTACGATGCGGTCAACTGCACTTTGTACTGCAGAGATGAAACGCAACCCCAAGCCGTGTTGCTGTTTATTGTAATAGACAGCCGCTGCTTGAAATTCACTTAGCGCTTCTGGGTGAAACCGATATTTCATCGAACAACCGCCGCTCTCACCTGGGAAAAAGCATCCTCTCCGGCAATTGTTTCTGCCCGCCCGCCTCGTACATCATCAATACGCCGGCGCGCCTCCTTGATCCAAAGCTGGTGAATATAGCCGTCTTCAGCAGGATCCAGACTTTCCACCAGGCGATCCGCCAACAGCGCCCGTGCCTCACTGGGCAAAGATAATGCTTCCTCAGCAATCTGCTCTACGCTGATATTCATTTTTTATTCCTCACAACGGCGGATATCGCATTGTTGCCGATACCGCGCTGGATGCAATGTACAAAAAAACAGGGGAGACCGAAGTCTCCCCTGTTTCATTGGTGCTTGTGCTTGGTTTGGATCCCAGCGAACCGGAACCCTTACGTCAGCTCAAACTTACCAAGCTGCTTCCAGCATGCCGGTGAACAGCGAGTCGCCACCGTGGCTCTGCAAAGTCTTGTCAGAGTACTTGGTGTAGTTGGCAACCAGCGCGATGTTCTGAGCCAAGTCATACACGGCTGTGAACGTTGTCGAGTTGTCGCTCTTGTCTGTACCGCCGCTGACCTTCTTAGCAGAGCGGATCGCTGCGCCGAGAGACAGTGTGTGCGGGATCACAGTGAAATCTGCACCGATGACGGTAGCCGACTTCTTACCGAATGTGCTGTCAACAGGAGTAGAAGATGTCTGGAAGTACAGACCTGTTTCCATGCCACCCATCTCGCCGTGAGCTTGTGCACTAACTGCAGTCGCCTTGGTCACAGATTTGCTATAAGTCGTGGTACCTGCCTCGATAGCGCCATCAGCTGCATTGACTGCGAAGCCGGAATCATTCTGCTTGTCGCTTTCACCGGACAACACGTTCACGCTGATGATGGTTGCGAAGTCAGCGATTGTCGGCGTTGCAGCGATTTCGATCGCAGTAGAGGACATTGCGATAGCAGACGCGAAGGTATTTGCGTAGCGTGTGATGCTGATGTAACCCATGTCTGCGTGGGCCATCACTGCGATACCAGTTGCCGGGCTGTTACCCAGGCCGGTGTACTGCGCTGCAGAGATGTCGGTGCGGTGCTCAGCCCAACGGATCGCACGGTTGATACCTTGGCTAGACTCAGTGTATCCGTAGAATGGGCCCAGAGAGTCAGTGGTGAACGGGATCACGGAAATCAAGGCTGCGTCCATCTCAACAACCACAGGCACGCGCAGACCGGCAACGATGCCTGCATCTGTACCGCCCAGCGCGTTTTCAGCCATCACACCAACCTTGACTGCGCCGTTGTCAGCCATACGGCCACCAACGAACAATGCGTACTCGTCAGGGAACTGCCACTGGCCGCCGTTTGTATCAACACCAGAAGGTGTACCGGCTGTGCCGGAAGATTTCTGGTAACGAACCTTCAGCAACTGGCCGAAGTTCATCACTGCTGGCAGAGACAGATGGTCGCCTTCAACTTTTTCTTGCGAACCCATCATGGTGAAGCCGGCTGCTTTGAATGCACGACCGAAACCGTTCAGGATCGGGAAGTGTTGTGCGTGGCAAGCAGAGCAAGCCATACCAGTTTGACGCGCGAACGCGGGGATGGCGGATGCTTCTGGTGCGAAGGCTGTAGCAGCCAGAACGCTTGCCAGAGAGAGAGCGATTTTCTTCATTGATGTTTCTCCTCGTTGATTTGGAAATTACCCTTTGGATGATTGAAAGGTTTCTTACCCCGCAACCATGGGGACGCACAATAAAGAAAACGTGAAGGAAGTGTCAAAGCTTTGTTGGCATGTGTTGCAATATTGCAACAATCCTCTGCCAACCCCTTACGCATCGGGCGATAGCTCGAAGGTCACTTTACCCGGCTGATTTTCCCGCAGCTGCATTTTGTAATGGTTCTGCCGCGCCCATCTTGATGCTTGATATAAGCCCACCCCCAAGCCATCCTCTGATGGCACCACCGTGCGCAATAGTTTTTGCGCATAACCTGAAGGTATCGCGCTCCCGTTATCGCTCACGCACAACGACGGCGACCTGACATCCAGACTGACCCGCACATGCAGCGCTGGCTCACGCAACCGTTTGTTCTGCGTATTTTCGATCAGATTGTCCGCCACGCAGTCGAACATCTCCGCAGGTATCCTTAAGGTAGGTCGTTCGCCCTCATGCTCGAGCTTCCACTCGATATCGCGATGCGCATAGCGCTGACACAGCTCTTCCCACCATGCCATCAACTCAATCTCTCGAGATTCGGTCTCCGGTGTTGGAGCTTTGAGTTTGCCCAGCAATGCCTCGATGCGCTGCGACAACACCGGCAACTGCTGCTGCAGGATGGGCTGCGCCCTTGCCGGTTCGCTCTGAGCTATAGACGCAAGGGCGAACAATGATTGCAGCATGTTCTTGAGATCGTGCGTCAGTCGCGCGCCCGTCTCATATATTGCCTGTTGCCGGGCCATTTCACGCAGACGCTGCTCGCGCCGCTTGGACTGATAGAAATAGCCCAGCACTTGTACCAGCAGCCGCATATGCAGCAACACGGACGGCGCGACCGCCTGCCGGGTGAACAAGGTGATATTCAGGTCTTCATCTGCCAGTTCTACTCGATGTGGACTGGAATTACCCAATGTGCCATGCCCCTCTGCCGAAACCCATGCCATCCCGAGCATCCAGGGCATCTCGATCATATGCTCGGTCGCGCTCTCAAGGAATTCGCGCGGACCGCTATCCCGCTGCGCATCCGCCGCCAATTGTTTAAGCCACACTTCCAACGGTGTGCCGATGGAAAGCACGTATCGGGAAAAGCTGCTCTGCAATCCGAATGGCCCAAAGTCCATATGCCAAAGAGCGCCCAGAACGAATAACGCGACCGCAATCACAAACAAAGTTCGCAACAACGCATCCAGATATCCGAACTGGTTCAGCGTCATGAAAGCCAGCGTGCCCAGCACCAGCACCGTAAGCAAGGTGAACAGCAGCAGCACATAGAAAAAGTCGATAGCCTGCACCGCATCCGGCTTTTCACGCTCGACTGGAATGAGCGCCATCACAGCCAACATCAAGGGCAGCGCGACAGTCATCAGATTGCGCGTCACCTCATCGAAGGCAGGAAGATCGAACAGATGCGGCGTGATATACAGCAGCAGCACCGCCAGCAGATACGCCATGACCAACAGATGATAGATGCGCTGCCAGCGCGCATAGAAAGAGAAAGCACGCGCGCCCACCAAAGCAAACAGCCCGCCAACCCAAAATGCCAATGTCCACCAGTTCAACCATGTGAGCGCTGCCAAGCTCACCCCGAGGATGAACAGCGAATTCCCCCAACTCAAGCGCGTTTCGCTGCGCCACAACGGCTGCCAGACGAGGAATACGCCTAGATGGGCCAACAACAGCGGGCGCGCCCATATATTGTCGATGCCCATCCACAAGGCCGCATGCAACATCACCAGCATGAGTAGCGATAGCCAGCGGCTTGAACGCGCCCAGTGCGCAGGGCTGAATGTCGTCATCTCGTCACCATTGCGTCGATTCCTCGACAGCCGATCATCGGAACTTGCTTCATCGCTCACCCAATTGATGAAATATATTTGCCACTGAATTGTTTTTTATATATAAAGCACACTAAATCGCATACGCCGGAACGATGGCATGCTATTTGCTGTATCAGTTATGCAGGCGGTAGCTATTGCTATCAGGGTTTCGAATACGCACAGTCTAGCGCAACGTGAACCCAACTATCACCCACTGGAGGAAACACAATGAAGCAAAAACAATCCGGCTTTACTCTAATTGAAATCGCCATCGTTCTGGTGATTATCGGCCTGCTGCTCGGCGGCGTGCTGAAGGGTCAGGAGCTGATCAATAGTGCCAAGGTTAAGAATCTGGCGACGGACTTCAAGAACATCCCCGTCTACATCTATGGCTATCAGGATAAATTCCGCGCATTGCCGGGCGATGACAGATCCGTTCAATCACACGTTTCCGCAGCAGCCACCATCGCCACAAACGGTACCGGCAACGGCGTAATCGAAGGCTTATGGTTCCCTGCCGCAGCAGGCGATGAGTCCGCCGTCTTCTGGCAACACGTTCGGTTGGCCAACTTAGCCCCAGGCCCTACTGCCGTTGATATAGCTGCAAACAATACCTATCTTCCGCAGAATGCAGTCGGCGGATATATTGGTATCACCGGCTCCGCCAACTCTCCCATCTCCGGAATGACTGGCTCTTACATTGTTTGCTCCGATGCTGTTGCCGGAAAGTTTGCGAAGCAGCTCGACATAACGATGGATGATGGGGTAACAAATACCGGTTCAATGCGCGCAACTACCGCCGGAGTTACTGCCGCAACAGCAGCCATTGCCGCGCTTAATGACGATACGACATATCTGGTTTGTATGGGTTTCTAATCTTTGCACCAGCGCACAGAAGCCCGCCCTAACCGGCGGGCTTTTTTTCGCCCTATCCTTGGCCATTTCTCGTCTCCGAGTGTCGACGCATCGTCGCCGCAAGTCACTCTATCGATGTTTCAGCCTAATAACGAACAACCATTCGATTGGCATGGTTTATGCTGATGTCTACGCATAGCTAATGGCCAAGGAACAAACAACCCATGCAACGCCAACAATCCGGCTTCACTTTGATCGAGATCGCCATCGTCATGGCGATCATCGGCCTGCTCATCACATTGACAATCAAAGGCAGGGAGCTGGTGGATAACTCGCGCGCCAAGAGCCTCGCCAACGACTTCCGCGACATTCAAGTGGCGCTGTTTGGCTATCAGGATCGCTTCCGTGCTTTGCCGGGAGATGACTCCGCAGCTTCCGCAAACCTGTCGCCGAGCTCTGTTCCCATACAGAACGGGAATGGCAATCTGCGTATCGAGGGCGATCTGAACACCTATCTGAGCGAATCGTTCTTCCTCTGGCAACATGTTCGCTTGGCGGGATTTTTGCAGGGGGTGGCGAACGCCGAGGCGAGCGGCTATGTGCCGCTCAACACATCAGGGGGAAGCCTGGGCGTCACCGACATCAGCAACGCGCCCATCAGCGGCATGAGCGGCGGTTACATCATCTGCTCCGACAACATCTCGGGGCGACTGGTGAAGCAATTGGACATGATGCTGGACGATGGCTATACAGCCAAAGGTTCGATGTTGGTCTCTCATGCAAACAGCGGTGGCGAGCCGATTGCATCAGGCAACATCATCGAACGCGATTTCTATCTGGCTTGCCTGAGCGTCTGAAGGCCCGGTTCAGGTAGCCTTGCACGCATCACCCCTGCCGCAATCTTTTCTCTGCAGCCTCCAGCATCATCGGCTGCCCCAGCAGCATCAACACATCACCCGCCCGCAGCAACATATCGTCTGAAGGCTCACCGCCCAGCAGGTTGTGACGGCGCACGCCGTTGACTTCGATGTTGAATTCAGAAAGCTTCAGGTCGCCCAAGCGCATACCGACCGCCTTGTCTTGCTCGTGCAGCATGACACTCTGGAAGCGCGGCTGGACGCTATCGGTCTCTTCGGCGATCTCATCACGGTTGCCGCGCAGATAACCGCTGAACATGCTGTAGCGCTTGGCGCGCGCCTCCTGCACACGTCGCACCACACGGCTAAGCGGGATGCCGGCCATCAGCATCGCCTGTGAGGCGAGCATCACACTGCCTTCCAGCACTTCGGCCACCACTTCCGTGGCGCCGGCCTTCTTGAGCAACTCGACGTTGCTGTCATCCGACGTGCGCACGATGACCGGCAGATCAGGACGGCCCTGCTGGATATGGCGCAATATCCTCAGCGCGGAATGTTTGTCGTCGTAAGTGATGACCAATGCTTTGGCACGCATCAGCCCCGCCGCCTGCAACACTTCATGCTTCGCGGCGTCGCCGTACACGACGCGCTCTCCCGATGAACTGGCCTCGTGCACACGGCGCGAATCAAGGTCGAGCGCGATGAAGCTCACTTTTTCGTTCTTCAGGAACGCCGCCAACGCCTGCCCGCTGCGTCCGTACCCGCAAATAATGACATGCTGGTTGGTGCTCATGCTCTGGACAGCGATCTGATGCATCTGCATGGCACTGTTCATCCACTCTTCCGGCGAGATGCGGCGCACGATAGCCTCGGCATGCTGGATCAGGAAGGGGGCGATCATCATGGAGACCAGCATGGCGGCCAACACGTTCTGCATCACGTCATGCGGCAGAAGATTGGCGCCGCCGGTGAGCGTCAGCAGCACGAAGCCGAATTCGCCCGCTTGCGCCAAGCCGAGACCGGTGCGCAACGCCGGCCCCCAATCTCCCGAGAACGCACGCACCAGCAGTGCCACCACCAGCGCCTTGAACGGCACCAGAATGAGCAGCAACAGCAGTATCCAACCCCAGCCGTCGATCAGCGCTTGCATATCCAGCATCATGCCGATGGTGACAAAGAACAAGCCGAGCAGCACATCCCTGAATGGCTTGATGTCTTCTTCCACCTGATAACGGTATTCAGTCTCGGATATCAGCATGCCCGCCACGAAGGCGCCCAGCGCCATGGACAGACCACTCAACTCGGTTATCCAGGCCAAGCCGAGCGTGAACAGCAACACGTTCAGCATGAACAGTTCGGAGGATTTCTGGCGCGCGACCAGATGGAACCATGGTCGCAGCAAGCGCTGCCCAAAGGTGAGCAGCACGGTCAGCACCAGGATCGCCTTCAATGCCGCATAGGCCAG